>Ga0182738_1000690_pt1 | contig 45121 bp, 34 predicted proteins | sample eDN5th30CBELigMG_FD_128876 | JGI IMG/M metagenome (GOLD analysis project Ga0182738, IMG submission 128876) | Enriched Miracle-Growth compost microbial communities from Emeryville, California, USA - eDNA 5th pass 30_C BE-Lig MG (version 2)... ... | reverse complement strand
TTCAGCGCTGCTGGCGTGGGGCTGGCATGCCCAGGCCGCCGCCAGCGACCTGTTGGTGGCGGCCGCGGCCAGTCTGACCAACGCCTTCACGGAGATCGGCGTTCAGTTCCAGCAAGAGCATCCAGGCACCAAAGTGCTGAGCAGCTTCGCCGGTTCCGATGCGCTGGCGCAGCAAGTCATACAGGGCGCGCCCATCGATGTTTTCGCATCGGCCGACCAGAAAGCCATGGACAAGGCCGTCCAGGCCGGAAATATCGACGAGTCCACCCGCCGCGACTTCGTCCGCAATGAAGTCGTGCTGATCGTGCCGGCCGCCAACGAACTCAAGATCAATTCCGTCGCCGACTTGAAGGGCGCGAGCGTCAAGCGCGTCGCGCTGGGCAATCCGGCCACGGTGCCGGTGGGCCGCTACACCAAGGCCGCGCTGGAGCACACCGGCAACTGGGACACCGTGAAGCGCAATGAAATCCTCGGCCAGAACGTCCGCCAGGTGCTGGACTACGTCGCGCGCGGCGAAGTGGATGCCGGTTTCGTTTTCGCCACGGACGCCGCCATCATGCCCGACAAGGTGAAAGTGGTTGAAAAACTGGCTTCCCCCATCCCGGTTCTCTATCCGATTGCGCTGGTCAAGCGCGACGGCCGCCATCCGCTGGCCAAGGATTTCTATGACTTCGTCTTTTCGCCCAAGGGCGAGGCGGTACTTGCCAAATACGGCTTCTCCAAACCCTGACCGCCAACCGGCCGCGTCCGTCCATGGCTGATATCGCCGCACCGCTGCTGCTGTCATTGAAGGTAGCCGGCTGGGCCACCCTTCTTTCGGCGGTGCTGGGCGTCGCGGTGGCGTATGCCTTGTCGCGCTGGCGATCTTCCTGGTCCGATGTGGTGGATTCGGTGCTGACCCTGCCCATGGTGCTGCCTCCCACGGTCATCGGCTATTACCTGCTGGTTCTGCTGGGCCGGCGCGGCTGGCTGGGCTCATGGCTGGCCGATATGGGCATCGTGCTGGTCTTCACCTGGCAGGGCGCCGTGATCGCCGCCACCGTGGTGGCTTTTCCTATGGTGCTCAAGGCGGCGCGCGCCGCCTTCGAGGACGTGGACCACGCTTTGGAGCACGCCGCCCAGGTACTGGGCATCAGCGCCGCGGGCATATTCTTCCGGGTGACGCTGCCGCTGGCCATGCGCGGCATACTCGCCGGCGTGCTGCTCGCGTTTGCGCGCGCCCTGGGGGAATTCGGCGCCACCCTGATGATCGCCGGCAGTATTCCGGGCAAGACCCAGACGCTGTCCATCTCCATCTATGAAGCGGTGCAGGCCGGCAACGACAGCCTGGCCAACGTGCTGGTGTTGACCACATCGCTGGCGTGCATCGTCGTGTTGCTGATCGCCGGCAGGCTGGCGCCCGACCGTTCGCGGATGGCGGTTGCAAGGGGGCAGGCGTGACGATCAGTCTGCACATAAAACGCGACCTCGTGGCGGGGCCGCGCCGCTTCGCGCTGGATGTCCGCATTGAATCCGCCGCCCGGCGCATTGCACTGTTCGGGCCTTCCGGCGCCGGCAAGACCTTGACGCTCAAGGCGATTGCCGGCTTGATGCGGCCGAATGCGGGCTATATACGGGTCGGCGGGCTTACCTTGTTCGATTCGGAACAAGGCATATGTCTGTCGCCGCGGCAACGCAAGCTGGGCTATCTGCAGCAGGATTACGGCCTGTTCCCGCATCTGACCGTGGCGCAGAATATTATTTTCGGCTTGAAGAAGGGCTGGCTGAATCCGCGCGGCGGCGCAATGCCGGCCAGCGCGCAGCGCTGGGTCGAGTCCTTCGAGCTGGGGTCCCTCCTGCAAAGCTATCCCACGGAAATATCCGGGGGCCAGAAGCAGCGGGTGGCGCTCGCGCGGGCGCTGGCGGTGGGGCCCAGGCTGTTGCTCCTGGATGAGCCTTTGTCGGCCCTGGATGTGGGGCTGCGCAGCCGCATGCGCGAAGAGCTGGCCGAACTGCAGGCCAAGCTGGATATCCCTTCTATATTGATCACGCACGACCCGGCGGACGTGCTGGTTCTGGCCGACCAGGTTTTCCGCATACAGGACGGCCGCGTCGTCGGCGATTGCCGGCCCCAGGAGTTGCAGGCGCGTTTGCGAGCGGGTCAGTCCAGCACGCCCAGCATGACGCTGGACGCCTTGAAGATCGCATAAACGTCCTGGCCTTCGCGCAGTTCCATAGCCGCCAGGCTTTCCATGCTGAGCGTCGCAGCGATCACATGCCCCGAGGTCAGTTCGATGCAGACCTCGGCATTGACGGCGCCCTCCGTGATCCGGGTGATGTGCCCGGGCAACTGGTTGCGCGCGGACAATTTCATCCCTTCGCCCGGCAGCCCCACGATGACCGATGTGGCGTTGATGAAGGCGAGCGCGCGGCTGCCCGCTTCCAGTCCCAGGCTGCGCGTGCTTTCGCTGGTGATCGAGGCGACCACTTGCTGGCCCTGGCCGACGTCCAGCGTAAGTTCGTCGTTGACGGCGCCCGGCCGGACTTGCAGCACGGTGCCCAGCAGCTTGTTGCGGGCCGAGGTTTGAATCATCATATGCTGTATGAGCTCCAGATCGCGGGTCGAAGGGTCGCTGGCGGCCGCCAGGCGGGCCATGAAGCGTTCATGCTCCCGGTTCAGCGCCTGGTACAGTTGCAAAAGCTCGTGGGCCCTGGGCGTCAGGGTAGCGCCCCCGCCGCGCTGCCCGCCTGTGCTGCGCAGCACCAGGGCTTCGCCGGCCAGGTTGTTCATGGTGTCGACAGCGTCCCAGGCGGCCTTGTAGCTCAGGCCTATGGCCTTGGCCGCCGCACTGATCGAGCCATGCTCGGCGATGGCCGCCAGCAGCGCCATGCGTTTCTGGCTGCCCCAGTTCTGTTGCCCCGAACGAAACCAGATCGAGCCGCTCAGTTCGACGGAAGGTGGCGAGGCGGAGGCGGACGGTTTGGGCATGGCGGCGTATGGTCTGGTCAGAGGGCGAGATGCGCCGGAACGGGCGTCGACAGGCCCTAGTTTAAGCTTCGGCGCATTTGCACGCATGGGCGTTTGCATCCGCCCGGCGGCCCGCAAGGCCTGCCCAGTCGTTAGAATGGGCATCTCGCCTGCTGTCCGCTTGCCCAAGAATCGCCCCATGACAATAGATACGCTCGCTACCATCAGCCTACAGGAACTGGCCGCGCTGTATGCGGAAAACGTGCTGATCCTGACCGTCAACAACCGCCATGCGCGCCGTGTGCTGGGCGAACTGTCGGCTACCCTGAGCTCGGCGCGCAGCGTCATGGCGGCGCCCGACGTCGTGCCGCTGTCGGGGTGGCTGCGCGGGGCGGCCGATCAATTGTCCTTCCAGCCGGATGCGCCGCTCGCCTCCCACGTGGCCGATGCTTTCGGCGCGCAATTGCTGTGGCAGCGCGTCATTGCCGACGAAGAAGCGGACCGGGCCCTGCTCGATATTCCCCAGGCGGCGAAGCTGGCCGCCGAAGCCGACCGCCTGGTGGATGAATGGCATATCAAGGTGGCGCCCGAGCACGAAACCGCGGACTACCAGCGTTTCAGGGTCTGGCGCCAGCGCTACCGGGATCTGCTGTCCGGCATGGACATGGAAGATGGCAACATCGCCTACCAAAGGCTGCTTGACGCGGTCCGCGCCCAAGGCTTGCGATGGGGCTTCGATACCCTGGTCCTGGCGGGCTTCAAAGAACTGTCGCCGCGTTTCGCCGGCCTGTTGCAGGCGCTGCAAGGGCAGGGCATCGCCATACGGCGCCTGGCTCGGCCGCCGCTGCCGCCTTCCAGCGTACGGCGCGTGGCGGCGCCCAATCCGGACAGCGAATGGCGCATGGCCGCGCGCTGGGCGGCGGACCAACTGCGGCGGCATCCGGCGGGCAGGTACGCCATTATTGCGTCGCGGCTGGAAGCCGATGTTGCATTGGCCCACCGCTACCTCGCCGCTGAACTGCGCGCGGGTGATACCGGCCCCGCGCTGGCCTATAACGTCGCCGTGGCCCGTCCCTTGGCGGAATGGCCCTTGCCCCGCGCGGCCTTGTCGTGGCTGCAGGCGCTGGCCGAATTCACGCAAAGAAAATCATGCGCGCCCGAGCTGCTGGGCCAGGCCTTGCTGGCGGGCGGCTGCGTGGCCGATGTCCAGGAAGCTTCGGGGCGGGCCGCCATGGATGCGCTGTGGCGCAAGCGCGCGCGCATCATCGTCACGGCACAGGACTTCACCGAGCAGCTTGCCCGGCATGCCCCGCAACTGGCGCAGGCCTGGCCGCGCTGCCTGGATCTCGCGCAAGGCTGGGGGGGGCCGGCGGCCGCCGATATCTGGATGCAGCGCTTCCGGCAAGTCCTTGCGGCGTTGGGCTTTCCGGGGCAGCCCGCGCTGGACAGCCATGCTTTCCAGGCCATGGAGGCATTCGACGGCATCATGGCCAGGCTGGCCGCTCAATCTACAGCGGCCGGCGGCTCGAGGTTCGGCGCGGCCGTCAGTCTGTTGCGCAGGTTGGCGCGCGAAACGCCCTTTCAACCGCAACGCGACCCCTCCGCCCGGCTCGATGTGCTGGGCTTCCTCGAGTCGGAAGGCGGGCGCTGGGACGGCGCATGGGTGCTGGGCCTGACCGACGAAGTCCTGCCGGCGGCGCCGCGGCCCAATCCGTTCATACCGCTGGCCGCTTTGCGCCTGGCCCAGGCGCCGCGCGCCACACCGGAACGCGAGCTGCATTGGGCCAAAGACATGTATGCGGCCTTGCTGGAATGCGCGCCGGATGTCCTGCTCAGCCATGCGGATCACGAAGGCGAGCGTGAATTGCGGCCCAGTCCTTGTATTGCCGACCTGCCCCTGTCGCCCTTCGATCTGCCGCGGCCGCCCGCTGTGAAGCCCGCCACGGAAGCGCTCATCGACGAGCAAGGGCCGCCGCTGGCGCACGGCAGCGCCACGCGCGGCGGCATAGGGGTGATAGACAGCCAGGCCCGCAACCCTTTGTGGGCTTTCGTCAAGTACCGGCTGGGGGCAAGCCAGTTGGCGCCTTATGCAAAGGTGTCGGACCAGAACGCGCGCGGCCTGCTTCTGCACCGGGCTATCGAGCTGATCTGGCGCATGGTGCCGGATCAGGAAAGCCTGCGCGCCCTGCAAGCGGGCGGCGGGCTGGATCCTCTGGTCGACCAGGCCGTGGAGCAGGCGGCGGACGAATGCCTGGCCGACTACGGGCGGACCTTGCGGCGGCTGGAACTGGAACGCGCGCACGCCGTTTTGCGCGACTGGCTGGCGCTGGAACTCGCCCGCAAGCCGTTCCGCATACGCGATGTGGAGCAGACCTACCTATGGTCGCATGGGCCGCTGGAGCTCAGCCTGCGGCTGGACCGCATCGACGAACTGGCGGACGGGCGGCTGGCCATCATGGATTACAAAACCGGCAATGGCAATATCGACCCCCGTCCCGACTGGATGCGCGCCCGCCCGGTGGGCCTGCAACTGCCCTTTTATGCCGCTGTGCTGGCTCGGGGCGGCACGCAGGTGGCGGCGCTGGTCCTCGCCAGGCTCCATGCGCGCGAAATCCAGGCCAGGGGCCTGGCCGACAGCGACCTCGGCCTGGATGGCCTGGCCGGCCTGGGCGACTGGCCGGCTTTCGCCCACTACACATGGGATCAACTGATGGACGAATGGCGACGCGTCATTCACGGTCTGGCGGACGAGTTCGTCGGCGGCCATGCCGCCAACCGCAGCGCCCGGCCGGACGACCTGCAATATTGCGACGTCCTTCCCTTCTTGCGCCTTACCGAGGAATATCAGCGTGTCGATTAAACAGCCCAGCGACGCCGCGGTCAGGGCCGCCGCCATCGATCCAGGGAAATCCTTTCTCATCCAGGCGCCGGCGGGCTCGGGGAAAACGGAACTGCTGACGGACCGCATCCTGGCTTTGCTGGCCACGGTGAACCGGCCCGAAGAAATCGTGGCCATTACCTTTACCCGCAAGGCGGCGTCCGAAATGCACGCGCGCGTGCTGGCCAAGCTCAAAGCGGGCGAAGGCCCCGCGCCGCAGGAAGCCTACAGGTTGCGCAGCTGGGAGCTCGCGCGCGCCGCCATGCGCCGCAATAAAGAGCGGGACTGGGACCTGCTGCAGTATCCGGCGCGTCTCAGCATACGCACGATAGACTCGTTCTGCGCTCATCTGGTGCGGGCCATGCCCTGGCTGAGCGCGCTGGGGGGGCTGCCCGCCATTACCGAGAACGCGCAAGAGCACTACGAGGCGGCGGCCGGCGCCACGCTGGCCATGGCCGATGAAAACGGTGCCGCGGCGGCCGATGCCGCGGCGGCCAATGCCGTGGCGGCGCTGCTGGCGCATCTGGACGTCGATGTGCGGGCGGCGCAAGGGCTGCTGGCCAATATGCTGGCCAGCCGCGATCAATGGCTGCCTTTGCTGGCGGCCGGCGGCGATGCCAGGCAGCTGTTGCGCACGCTGGATGACGCCATCGCGCGCGACTTGAAACGCGTGGCCGGCGCGATGCCGGCGGGCTGGGCGCAGGCGCTCGCGGCGCCGGTGGCGCGCGCTGCCAATGTACTGGCGGCCGGCGGCGCCATGGATTTCGCCGCCTTGCAATCCTGGGATGGGGAAGCGTTCGACGCCGATCCGGCCAGCCTGCCCAAGTGGCTGGCCTTGGCCGATATTCTGCTGACGGCGAAGAACACCCTGCGGCGCACCGTCACCATCAAACAGGGTTTCGAAGCCAAGTCGGCCTACAAGCAGGACTTTCTCGACTGGATCCAGGCCATGTCCGAAGACGACGAATGGGTCGCAGCATTGGCCGACATCCGCCATGCGCCGCAAGGCGGCTACAGCCTCGAGCAGCAGCGCGTGCTCGACGTGCTGATCCAGGTCCTGTGGCTGGCCGCCGCACAGCTCAATCTGCGCTTCATCGAGGCGGGGGAGGTCGATTTCATCGAGATCTCGCAGCGGGCGCTGCAAGCGCTGGGGCAGTCAGACGACCCCAGCGACCTGCTGCTTGCGCTGGATGCGTCCATCCGGCATATTCTGGTCGACGAATTCCAGGATACCAGCCAGACCCAGATCAAGCTGCTGGAGCGCCTGACTTCGGGGTGGATGCCGGGCGATGGGCGCACTCTTTTTCTGGTCGGCGATCCCATGCAGTCCATCTACCGCTTCCGCAAGGCGGATGTGGGCTGCTTCCTGCAAGTCAAAGAGCGCGGGCTGGGCGGCATCGCCCTGACCGCCCTGGAACTGAAGGACAATTTCCGGTCGCAGGCGCATTTGGTCGATTGGGTCAATCGCTGCTGCGGCCCCGTTTTCCCCAAGGAAAACAATCCATCGCTGGGGGCGATCACATACACTGAATCCGTGGCCTTCAATGATGGCGTCGACGGCTTGGGCGTGGAGTTCCATCCAATCTGGAAAAGCAAAGCCGCGGACGACGCCGACGATGGCTCCGCAGAAGCTGCAGACGCCGCGGAAGCCGTCGCCGTGCACCTGGCCCAAGAGGCATTGCGCCGGCATTCCGGCAGCGCGCATCCCGTCGCCATATTGGTCCGGGCCCGGCCCCATCTCGAAGGCATTGTGCATCGGCTCGCACAGCAGAACATTCCCTGCCGCGCGGTGGAACTGGTCACCTTGAAGTCCCGCCAGGCCGTCATAGACATGGCCCAGCTCGCCCGCGCCCTGTCCCATCCGGCCGACCGCCTGGCCTGGCTATCGGTATTGCGCTCGCCGCTGTGCGGGCTGACGCTGAACAGCCTGCATGCCTTGTGCGGCGCCGACCTGCAAGCCACGATTCCTTCGCTGCTGTCCGCATGGCTGGGCGCGGGGGACGCCGGCATGGAAGAAGGCGACGCGCGGCGCCTGCGGCATGCGGCGCGGGTCCTGCTGGATGCCGGCAATGCCGCGGGCAGCCTGCCGTTCGCGGCCTGGCTCGAGGACTGCTGGCGGCGCCTGGGCGGGCCGCTGGTATACAGCAGCGCGAGCGACAGGGCGGATGTCGAAAGTCTTTTACGCCTGATAGAAGAGCTGGCCCCTTACGGCAGCTTGGATCCGGTCGTGCTGGAGCAGCGGCTGGAAAAACTTTACGCCGCACCCAGCGGGGGCGATGGCCCGGCGGTGGAGGTCATGACGATACATAAGTCCAAAGGGCTGGAATTCGACACCGTGATTCTGTCCGGCCTGCATCGGCGTCCCAGGGCCGATACGGCGCCGCTGATGCGTTTCGAGCACGGCGAGAGCGGCTTATTGATGGGGCCGATCAAGCACAGGGCGCAGGACGAGCACGATCCAGTGTCCATCTACCTGGCCGAGCGCGAAAAAAAACGCGCGGCTTATGAAACCGACCGCCTGCTGTACGTGGCCCTGACGCGCGCACGGCAGCAACTGCATCTGGTCGGCACGCTGGAACTCGATGAGAGCATGTCGATCAAAAGACCCGCCCCCGGCAGTTTGCTGGGCCGCTTGTGGGACTACATGCCCACGCCCGAGGCGCCCGGCCTCGCCGAGCTGGCCGGCGCGCCGGCGGAACGCCAAGGCGCGGATCATGGCCAGCGCCTGCTGTTGCGGCTGGCCGGCGCCGCCGTGCCGGTGGAGCCCGACGCGCCGGCGGCCGCCAGGGAGCCGGGCGCTCCATGGCAATGGCGCGCCGAGCCGGCCGACGAGCGCCTCATCGGCACAGTGGCGCATGCATGGCTGGAACGCATAGGCAAGGACGGCATGGATGCCTGGCCGGTCGAGCGCATCGATGCCAGCCTGCCCGTCTTTCGCAAGCAGCTCGCGCGAGCGGGGCTGGCGCCGCAGGGGCTGGACGACGCGGCCCTGGCGCTGCGCGACACCTTGACGGCGACGCTGCGCAGCGAGCGCGGGCGATGGCTGTTGCGCGCGGCCAGGGCATACCGCGAATGGTCCCTGCTGGACATCAGCGGCCGTGTTTCCGTCATCGACCTGGCCATTTCTCAAGAAAGCGACTGGCTCGTGGTGGATTACAAAACGGGCGGGCCTCAGCCGGGCGAGGCTCCGGACGCCTTTGCCGCCCGCATGCGCGAGCGCTACCGCGCCCAGATAGAACGGTATTGCGCCCACGTCACCGCCCTGGACGGCCGCCCGGCCCGCGGCGCCTTGTATTTTCCGCGGGCCGATATCTGGGTTGAATATTCCGGCACGCCACCGGCGCAATAGGCGAAGTCCTGTTAAACTCCTTCCTGGCGGGCCCCTTCGCATGGTTCGGCGGTGAATCTGGTCAGGTCGGGAACGAAGCAGCCATAGTCGCTTAGGATCAGTGCCGAAGTCAGGCTCGCCCCTTCATTTTTCCGCCATCGCGCCGCTCCCCTCAATCAGGTACACTTTCCGTTTATCCTTGGGGTTTTTGGCTTTTTTTGCATGACATATCTTGTACTTGCGCGCAAATGGCGGCCGCGGTCGTTCGATACGCTGATCGGGCAGGATCACGTCGTGCGCGCTCTCACGCACGCATTGTCCACCCAGCGCCTGCATCATGCCTGGCTTTTTACCGGCACGCGGGGCGTGGGCAAGACAACGCTGTCGCGCATACTGGCCAAATCATTGAACTGCGAAACCGGCATCACCGCCGCTCCTTGCGGGGTCTGTCAGGCCTGCACTGAAATCGACGCCGGCCGCTTCGTGGACTACATCGAGCTGGATGCGGCCTCCAACCGCGGCGTGGATGAAATGACGCAGTTGCTGGAGCAGGCGGTCTATGCGCCCAGCGGCGGCCGTTTCAAAGTCTACATGATCGACGAAGTCCACATGCTGACCGGCCATGCGTTCAATGCCATGCTCAAGACGCTGGAAGAGCCTCCTCCCCATGTGAAGTTCATACTGGCTACGACCGATCCGCAAAAAATACCGGTCACCGTGTTGTCGCGCTGCCTGCAGTTCAATCTGAAGCAGATGACGGCCGACGCCATCGTCGGGCATTTGCAGGCGGTGCTGGACCAGGAAGGCATCCAGTATGAAATCCCTGCGCTGCGCCTCATTGCGCAAGCCGCATCGGGCTCGATGCGCGATGCGCTTTCACTGACGGATCAGGCTATCGCCTATAGCGCGGGCAACCTGGCCGGTGAGGCCGTGCAGGGCATGCTGGGCACGATAGACCAGCGGCATCTGGTTCGTTTGATACAGGCCCTGGCGGCCGGCGATGCGGCGGGCGTCGTCGGCGTCGCCGACGAGCTGGCCGCGCGCGGGCTGTCCTATTCAGGGGCGCTGGCCGACCTGGCCATCCTGTTGTCGCGCGTCGCCATACAGCAGCGTGTTCCAGGCGCCCTGCCGGAAGACGATCCCGTGGCCGCCGATGTCGCCGAGCTTGCCGGCGTGCTGCATCCGGACCAGGTGCAGCTATTTTATTCCGTTGCCGTGCACAGCCGCCAGGAACTGTCGCTAGCCCCCGACGAGTATGCCGGTTTTGTCATGGCCTGCCTGCGCATGCTGGCGTTGGTGCCGGAAGGCGGCGTGCCGGTGCAAGGCGGGCCTGACGGTGCGCGGCGGGCCGCGTCGCCGCAGCCGTCCGCTACGCCGGCGGCGACCGCAGCGGCGGCTTCCACAGCGGCGGCGCCCGCTGCGGCGTCCTTGCCGGCTCAGGCGCAGGCGGCATCTTCGGTTCCGCGAGCGCCGGGCGCCGCTCCCGTAGCGGTGCGGCAAGCGCCCGCGACGGCGTTTGTTGATACGCCTGCGCCGCGCGCTACCGCGCCTGCGTCGCCTGCTACTGCGGCTGTGCCGCCCGCTACCGCAGCGGCCCAGGCCAAATCCGGTTCGCCGGCCGCCGAGCCCGATACCGACATTCCCGCCTGGGAGGATCTTCCCGCCAGCTCGGATGCTGCCTTGGCCGATGATAATGGCTCTGCTCCCGGCCCGCGGCGCACCGCGTCTGAACTGCGAGGCGATGCCGGGGATGGCGCATCCCTGTCCGCCCCGCCGCCGAAGGCGGGCGAGCAGGCTCCTGCTCATACCCAGGCTTCACCTCAAGTCCAGTCCCGGCCTCAGACCCAGGCGCGGGACCAAACCCAGGTCCGCGAGGACCAAGCCCATGTCCGGCGCCAAACCCAGGATCAGCCCCGGGCCGCCGGGCCGGACGATGACGGCTTTTCCGCCATGGGGCCGGACGACGGCTATTTCGACGACGCGCGATTCGAGCCCGCTGGCTACGACGATGTTCCGGAGCCGGACGAAGCCGGCTTCGAAAGCATGTCCGGCGATTACGAGCCCTTGTTGGGATCGTCCCAAGGCGGCGCCGCCGGTTTAGAAGGCGCTACGGAAAACATCGCTGCGGCGTTCGCCCCGGCGCGCAAGAAAAGCAAATCGCCGCGTGTGCGCGACATGACGCCCCAGGCCTGGCCCGCGCTGGCGGCCAGCCTGCCATTGAGCGGTCTGGCGGCCGAATTGGCGCGCCAAAGCGAGTGGCTGGGCGCCCAGGGCGACCAGGTCAACTTGCGCGTGGCCATACGCACGCTGGCGGAAAGCCCCGGCAGGGCGCGCCTGTGCACCGTATTGTCGGAATATTTCGGTACGGTGGTGCAACTGAATATCGAATACGGCGCGACGGGCGAAGATACCGCTCACGCGGTCGAGCAGGCGCAGCGAAAGGCGCGCCAGCAACAGGCCGAGGAGGCCGTGGAGAAAGACGCCTTTGTACGCACCCTTATAGAGGAGTTCGGCGCCCATGTAGTCGCCGGTTCGATCACCGCCGCGCCCCTTGACAGGGCCGCTGCAGGCCGGGCCGCGCCAGGCCGGGCCGGGCAAGACGGTGGTGCGCAGCCCAGGGCCGCGCAGATCCGGGCTGCATAGATGCGCGCCGCCTGGACAGCGCCGCGCGGGCCCAACCGTACGGATCCGCAGCGTGTGATCCAGGCGGCATAAAGCCCGGCGGCGCTGAAAGGCTATTCTTATTGCGACAACGGATTCCCCAGCTCATTCTTTACTTTTAGGAAAACCAACCATGATGAAAGGTCAGATAGCCGGCTTGATGCGCCAGGCGCAGCAAATGCAGGAAAACATGAAAAAGGCGCAGGAAGCGCTAGCGGAAATCATCGTCGAGGGCGCTTCGGGCGGCGGCCTGGTCAAGGTGTCCATGTCTTGCCGGCACGATGTCAAGCGCGTGGCCATCGATCCCAGCCTTTTCGCCGACGACAAGGACATGCTGGAAGATCTGGTCGCTGCGGCTTTCAACGATGCTTTGCGCAAGGCCGAAGCCGCCTCCCAAGAGAAAATGTCCGCCGTCACCGCGGGCATGCCGCTGCCGCCGGGATTGAAGCTGCCATTCTGATGGATGCGCCGCTGCCCGAGCCCGAGCCGCTCAAGACACTGATCGAAGCGCTGCGCCGTCTGCCCGGCGTGGGGCTGCGGTCGGCCCGCCGCATGGCCTATCATTTATTGCAGCATGATCTGGCCGGCGCGGAGCAACTGAGCCGGGCGTTGACCTCCGCGGTGCAGGACTTGCGCCACTGTGCGCGCTGCAATGGATTCACTGAGTCCGAAATCTGCGCCACCTGCGCCAATCCCAAGCGGGATCCGACCGTCTTGTGCGTGGTGGAAACGCCCGCCGACCAGAACATGATCGAATCCAGCCATGGCTATCGCGGGCTGTATTATGTCTTGATGGGCAGGCTGGCGCCTCTCGAAGGCGTGGGGCCGCAGGAACTGCAGTTCGATCGCCTCTTGAAGCGGGTGGACGACGGCCAGGTGCAGGAAGTCATTTTGGCGACCAATTTCACCGCCGAGGGCGAAACCACCGCGCATTACCTCGCTGAATTGCTGCGCGCCAAGGGCGTGACCGTCAGCCGGCTGGCGCGGGGCGTGCCGGCCGGCAGCGAGCTGGAATACGTGGACGCGGGCACTATCGCCTGGGCGCTCATGGAGCGGCGCAGCAGCTAGAAAGCCCATACTCATGGTGCTACCCCTGATAAGCAAGCGGATGTTTCTCGGGTAATATGTCGGCAGACTTGAACTTTCAGGAGACTTGCCATGTCCTTATCCCGTCGTGACTTATTCAAGCTGGCCGGCGCCGCCGGTGCGGCGGCCGTCGTACCAGGCCTGGCGCGCGCGCAGCAGCTTGAAAAGAAGGACGTCACCATCGCAGTGGGCGGCCAGGCCCTCATCTATTACCTGCCGCTGTCCATTGCCGATATCAAGGGCTACTTCAAGGACGAAGGGCTGAACGCCAAGATCGTGGACTTCGCCGGCGGCTCCAAGGCGCTGCAGGCCGTGGTGGGCGGCAGCGCGGACGTGGTCTCCGGCGCATTCGAGCACACTATCAACCTGCAGTCCAAAGGCCAGGCCTATCGCGCCTTCGCGCAGCAGGGCCGCGCGCCCATGATCGTCCTGGCGGTATCGAACAAAACCATGGCGGGCTACAAGGGTCCCGAGGACTTCAAAGGCAAAAAAATCGGCGTCACCGCGCCGGGTTCGTCGACCAACATGATGGCCAGCTTCTTCCTGGCGCAGCACGGCCTGAAGCCTTCCGATGTCGCCTTCGTGGGCGTGGGTGCGGGCGCCGGCGCCATCACGGCCATGCGCACGGGCCAGATCGACGCCATCGCCAACCTGGATCCGGTGATCAGCACCCTGGTCAAGGAAAATGCCGTCAAGATCGTCGCCGATACGCGCACATTGAAGGACACGAAGCAGATCTTCGGCGGCAATATGCCGTCCGGCTGCCTGTATACCTCGCAGGAATTCATCGACAAGCATCCCAATACCACCCAGGCGCTCGCCAATGCCATCGTGCGCGCCGACAAATGGATACAGGCGACCAGTCCCGACGAAATCGCCAAGGTCGTGCCCGAAGGCTATCTGCTGGGCGATCCGGAACTCTACAAGCTGGCCCTGAAAGGCAACATGGAAGCCCTGTCGCCCGATGGCACTGTGCCCGACGACGGGCCCCAGACGGCTTTGAACGCGCTGGTCGCCTTCGTACCCAACTTCCCGGCCGACAAGATCGACGTCTCCAAGATCTGGACCAACGATTTCGTCGCCAAGGCCAATCAGAAATACCCCAAAGGCTAACGAAGCGCCCGGATACAGCTCATGACTGACGCAGCGCTATTGCTGGAAAACATTACCTGCACGTTCGCCTCGCGCGATGGCAGCGGCCGCGGGTATACCGCGGTCAAGGACACCACCCTGGCCATCGCTCCGGGCGAGTTCGTCTCGGTGGTGGGCCCCACGGGCTGCGGCAAATCCACCCTGCTGAACGTGGGCGCGGGCCTGCTCGCGCCTTCGTCCGGCCAGGTCAAGGTCTTCGGCAAGCCCCTGCAAGGGGTGAACGAACGCGCCGGCTACATGTTCCAGGGCGAAGCCCTCATGCCCTGGCGCAGTGCTTTGTCCAACGTCACGGCGGGCCTGGAATTCGCCGGGGTCGGGGCGGCCCAGGCCCGCGAGCAAGGCATGGAATGGCTCAAGCGGGTGGGCCTGGGCGGGTTCGAAGACCGCTACCCGCACCAGATGTCGGGCGGCATGCGCAAGCGCGCCATGCTGGCGCAAACCCTGATCCGCGATCCGGACATCATCCTGATGGACGAGCCTTTTTCCGCCCTGGACGTGCAAACCCGGCAACTGATGGAAAACGAGGTCCTGGATCTCTGGATGGCCAAGCGCAAGGCCGTGCTGTTCATTACGCACGACCTGGACGAGGCCATCGCCATGAGCGACCGGGTGGTGGTGCTGTCGGCGGGGCCGGCCACGCACCCCATGGGGGAATTCACCATCGACATCCCGCGGCCGCGGGACGTCGCCGAAGTGCGCAGCAACCAGCGCTTCATCGAACTGCACAAGGCCATCTGGGATGTCTTGCGCGAAGAAGTATTAAAGGGCTATGCCCAACAAAAGCGGGCTTAAGATGTCACTCAAAACCCATTCCCTGGCTCTGCGGTTCTGGCAAGTTTTGCTGTTGGTGCTGGTGCTGCTGGTCTGGCATATCGGCTCTCAGGACCGCGACATCGCCTTTTTCTTCGGCCAGCCGGTCGAGGTCGCCAAAGTCATCTGGGCCTGGTTCGTCACGAATGCCGATATCTACCGCCATCTGGGCATCACCCTGACGGAAACCGTATTGGCCTTCGTGCTGGGCACTGTGGCGGGGCTGGGCTTCGGCTTGTGGCTGGGCCTGTCGCGCGGCGCCAGCGCCTTGCTCGACCCCTACATCACCGCCGCCAACTCCATGCCGCGCGTCATCCTGGCGCCCATTTTCGGCATGTGGTTCGGGCTGGGCATCTGGTCCAAGGTGGCCCTGGCCGTCACCCTGGTCTTCTTCATCGTTTTCTTCAATGTCTACCAGGGCGTGCGCGAAGTCAGCACCACCCTGCTGGACAACGCCCGCATGCTGGGAGCCAGCCGCAAGCAGTTGCTGCGCTATGTGTACATCCCCTCCGCCACCAGCTGGGTGTTTTCCAGCCTGCACACTTCGGTGGGCCTGGCATTCGTCGGCGCCGTGGTGGGCGAATACCTGGGCTCGGCCAGCGGCGTGGGCTATCTCATACTTCAGGCCGAAGGCACGCTGGACGTGAACACCGTCTTCGCCGGCATCGTCGTCCTGACGATCTTCGCCCTGGTGCTGGATGGCATGGTCACCCTGGTGGAAGACCGCCTGCTGGCCTGGCGGCCCAAGGCCGGGGAAACCGAAAAACTGTAAAACAGGCACGGCCGGCCTTGCCCGTTTACCCCTGGGACTATCTCCGGCAGGCTCGAACCCGCCCGATTTCATCTATGGCGGCCAGCATCAAACCTGACAGATCGCCGCGGGCGCCCGCGCCCGGCTTCCCAGCGCATGGCGGCCAGCGATAGCGCGTTGTGCGGGGCGGAAGCTGCTGGGCGCGCCGGCGGGCGCCCGAATTCGGGCCGCTGTTCCTTTCCGCCCCTTATTTCCCGCGCGCCTTGGCGATGAGTTCATCCAGCTTGATGGCGTCGGCGGTGAATACGCGTATGCCTTCGGCCAGTTTTTCGGTCGCCATCGCATCCTGGTTGAGCTCGGTGCGGAAGGCGACCTCGTTGCTGGCCTGCCATTCGGGAGGGTGCTGCTTGGCGCTGTCCGGGTCCAGTTGGCGCTCCACCGGCCCGGGAGTTTGCGACAGCGCATTGAGCAGGTCGGGGCTGATCGTCAGCAGGTCGCAGCCCGCCAGCGCCAGAATCTGCCCGGTGTTGCGGAAGCTGGCCCCCATGATCTCGGTGGGGATGTCGTATGCCTTGTAATAGTTGTATATGGTCTTGACCGACTTGACGCCGGGGTCGGCCGCGCCCGCGTTGGCGGCTTCGTCCCATTGCGCGCCGGCGGCTTTTTTGTACCAGTCGTAGATGCGCCCCACGAAGGGGGAAATCAACTGCGCCTTGGCTTGCGCGCAGGCCAGGGCCTGCGTCAGCGAAAACAGCAGCGTCATGTTGCAGCGTATGCCTTCCGCCTGCAGCACTTTGGCCGCCTGGATGCCTTCCCAGGTCGATGCCAGCTTGATCAGCACGCGTTCGCGCCCGATGCCCGCCTTGGCATACATGGCGATGATGCGCCGCGCCCGTTCTATGCTGGCCTGGGTATCGAAGGACAGCCGGGCATCGACCTCGGTCGAGACGCGCCCCGGAATGATGGCCAATATTTCCCGCCCGAAGGCCACCAGCAATTGATCCGCGAGTTCCGCCGAAGAGGCATTGCCGTGTTCGGCGACGACCCGCTCGAGCAGGTGGCGGTTTTCTTCCTGTTGCACCGCCTTCAGGATCAAGGAGGGATTGGTGGTGGCATCGGTCGGACGATGCTTGCGCATGGTTTCGAGATCGCCGGTGTCGGCGACGACGGTGGTGAACTGGCGCAGCAGTTCAAGTTGATTGGACATATCTGCAGTACCGAAAGAAGCGGGAATAAGGCTGTCTGGATGGAACTCACTACTTTAGACGATTTTCCCCGCCGGCCAAAGCGCGGGCCGCCAAGTCGCCGGACCGCCGGACCGCCGGATCGCCGGATCGCCGCGATGCAGAGGGCGCGGCATGGCTTCACACCGGCCTGCCGGGCCGCCGGCGGTCTCGAGGTATAATCGGAAGGTTTAATTACTGACTTTACAACCGGGGTTTACAGTGCTGCCGTCACTTCTTTCCGAGGGGTCCCCCGAGACTCCTCCAGCAATTCTTGCCTTGGCAGACGGTACCATCTTCAAGGGTGTCTCTATCGGCGCCGATGGTTATTGCGTCGCCGAAATCGTCTTCAATACCGCCATGACGGGCTATCAGGAAATCCTGACCGACCCCAGCTATAACGGCCAAATCGTTACTCTCACCTATCCGCATATCGGCAACACCGGCGTCAACGACGAAGACGTCGAATCCGACCGGGTGCATGCGGCCGGCCTGGTCGTGCGCGACTGTTCCCTGCGCGTTTCCAACTTCCGCGCGACGCGTTCCCTGCCCGAATACCTGAAAGAGCAGGGCATCGTGGCCATATCGGGCGTCGACACCCGCAAGCTCACCCGCATCCTGCGCGATCGCGGCGCACAGGGCGCCTGCATCATGGTCGGCGACGACGCCGAACGCGCAGTGCAACTGGCCCGGGAATTTCCCGGCATGGCGGGCCAGGACCTGGCCAAAGTGGTCTCCATCAAAGAGCCGGGCGACTGGCGGGCCGGCACCTGGCAGCTTGGCAAAGGGTTTTCGCAGCCCGACAGCCCCATCTACCACGTGGTCGCCTACGACTACGGCATCAAGACCAACATACTGCGCCTGCTCGCGGACCGCGGCTGCCGCATCACCCTGGTTCCGGCCCAGACGCCGGTCGAAGAAGTGCTGGCCCTCAAGCCCGACGGCATCTTCCTGTCCAACGGGCCGGGCGATCCGGAGCCCTGCAATTACGCAGTCGAAACCTGCAAGGCCGCCATCGAGCGCAAGATCCCGCTGTTCGGCATTTGCCTGGGCCAGCAGATACTCGGGCTGGGCCTGGGCGCTAAAACCGTCAAGATGAAGACCGGCCATCATGGCGCCAACCACCCGGTCCAGGACCTGGACACCGGCAGGGTGTTCATCACCAGCCAGAACCACGGCTTCAATGTCGACGTCGATACCCTGCCGCCCAATGCGCGCGTTACGCATGTGTCGCTCTTCGACGGCACCTTGCAGGGGTTCGAGCTTACCGACACCCCTGCATTCTGCTTCCAGGGCCACCCCGAAGCCAGTCCCGGTCCTCATGACATCGCGGTGCTCTTCGACAAATTCATCAGCCTAATGGCCGGTCAAAAATAATCCAGCATATGCCCAAGCGTTCAGATATAAAAAGCATACTCATCATCGGGGCAGGCCCCATCATCATCGGCCAGGCCTGCGAATTCGACTACTCCGGCGCGCAAGCCTGCAAGGCGCTCAAAGACGAAGGTTTCCGCACCATACTGGTGAACAGCAACCCCGCCACCATCATGACGGACCCGGAAACGGCCGACGTCACCTATATCGAGCCCATCACCTGGCAGGCGCTGGAAAAAATCATCGAGCGCGAGAAGCCCGATGCGCTGCTGCCCACCATGGGCGGCCAGACGGCGCTCAATTGCGCGCTCGACCTGGTGCGCCACGGCGTCCTGGCCAAGCACGGCGTGGAACTGATCGGCGCCAACGAACACGCCATCGAAAAAGCCGAAGACCGTCAGAAATTCAAGCAGGCCATGACCGACATAGGCCTGGAATCGGCCAAGTCCGGCATCGCGCATTCCATGGATCAAGCCTGGGAAGTGCAGCGCCGCATCGCGGTCGAGGCCGGCAATTCCGGCTTCCCCGTCGTCATCCGTCCCAGCTTCACCTTGGGCGGTACGGGCGGGGGCATCGCCTATAACAGCGAAGAGTTCGAAAGCATTTGCCGCCGCGGCCTGGAAGCCTCGCCGACCAATGAACTGCTGATCGAAGAGTCCTTGCTGGGCTGGAAAGAATTCGAGATGGAAGTCGTGCGCGACAAGGCCGACAACTGCATCATCGTCTGCTCCATCGAAAACCTGGATCCCATGGGCGTGCATACCGGCGATTCGATCACCGTGGCGCCGGCGCAGACCTTGACCGACAAGGAATACCAGGTCATGCGCGATGCGTCGATCGCGGTGCTGCGCGAAATCGGCGTGGATACCGGCGGCTCCAACGTGCAGTTCGCGGTCAATCCGAAAGACGGCCGCATGATCGTCATCGAAATGAACCCGCGCGTGTCGCGCTCGTCGGCCCTGGCTTCCAAAGCCACCGGCTTTCCCATCGCCAAGGTCGCCGCGCGCCTGGCGGTGGGCTATACGCTGGACGAACTCAAGAACGAGATCACCGGCGGCGCCACGCCCGCTTCGTTCGAGCCCGCCATCGACTACGTCGTTACCAAGGTGCCGCGTTTCGCCTTCGAAAAATTCCCGCAGGCCGATTCCCGCCTCACGACCCAGATGAAATCCGTGGGCGAGGTCATGGCCATCGGCCGCACCTTCCAGGAATCCTTCCAGAAGGCGCTGCGCGGCCTGGAAGTGGGCGTGGACGGCCTGAACCAGAAAACCACCGACCGCGAAAAATTGCAGGTCGAATTGGGCGAGCCCGGCCCCGAGCGCATCTGGTATGTGGGCGACGCCTTCGCCCAGGGCTTCAGCCTTGAAGAAGTACACAGCCTGACCAGCATCGACCCGTGGTTTCTCGCCCAGATCAAGGAAATCGTCGATATCGAGCTCGCCCTGGAACAAAAGACGCTGGCCGACCTGGACCGCGATACGGTCTGGCAGCTCAAGCGCCGCGGCTTCTCCGACCGCCGCCTGGCTTTTCTGCTCGATACTTCCGAAGCCGAAGTGCGCAAGCTGCGCCATCAGCTCGGGGTGCGGCCCGTCTACAAGCGGGTCGATACCTGCGCGGCCGAATTCCCGACCAAGACGGCCTATATGTACTCGACCTATGAAGACGAATGCGAAGCCGCGCCCACCGACCGCAAGAAAATCATCGTTCTCGGCGGCGGGCCCAACCGCATAGGGCAGGGCATAGAGTTCGACTATTGCTGCGTGCATGCCGCGCTGGCCCTGCGCGAAGACGGCTATGAAACCATCATGGTCAACTGCAATCCGGAAACTGTGTCCACCGACTACGACACGTCCGACCGTCTCTACTTCGAACCGCTGACGCTCGAAGACGTGCTGGAGATCGTGCACAAGGAAAACCCGCTGGGCATGATCGTCCAGTACGGGGGCCAGACGCCGCTGAAGCTGGCGCGCGCGCTGGAAGCCAACGGCGTGCCCATCATAGGCACCAGCCCGGAATCCATCGACGTTGCCGAAGACCGCGAACGCTTCCAGAAGCTGCTGAACAAGCTGGGCCTGCGCCAGCCGCCCAATCGCACGGCCCGCAACGAAGGCGAGGCCCTGTCCCTGGCGGCCGAGATCGGCTATCCGCTGGTGGTGCGGCCCAGCTATGTGCTGGGCGGGCGCGCCATGGAAATCGTCCACGAGCAGCAGGACCTGGAACGCTATATGCGCGAAGCCGTCAAGGTCAGCAACGACTCGCCCGTACTGCTGGACCACTTCCTGAACAATGCCACCGAGGTCGACGTGGACTGCCTGGCCGACGGCGAGACCGTCTTCATCGGCGGCGTCATGGAGCACATCGAGCAGGCCGGCGTCCATTCGGGCGATTCGGCGTGCAGCCTGCCGCCGTATTCGCTTTCTCAGGAAGTTATCGCCGAGATCAAGCGCCAGACCTCCCTGATGGCGCGGGCCCTGAACGTCAAAGGTTTGATGAATGTACAGTTCGCCATTCAGGATGGCGACGTCTATGTGCTCGAAGTCAATCCCAGGGCGTCGCGGACCGTACCCTATGTATCCAAGGCGACCGGGCTGCAGCTCGCCAAGATCGCGGCGCGCGCCATGGTCGGCAAGACCCTGGCCGAGCAAGGCATACGCAAGGAAATCGTGCCGCCGTATTTTTCGGTCAAGGAAGCCGTCTTCCCCTTCGTGAAATTCCCCGGCGTGGACACCATACTGGGGCCCGAAATGAAATCGACCGGCGAAGTCATGGGCGTGGGCGAAAGCTTCGGCGAAGCCTTCGTGAAGTCGCAGCTCGCCGCCGGCGTGGCGCTGCCGGAATCGGGCACGGCATTCATCAGCGTGCGGGCGCAGGACAAGCCGCGCGCGGTCGAGGTGGCCCGCGGCCTGAGCTCGATGGGCTTCAAGATCGTCGCCACGCGCGGCACCGCGGCGGCCATCGAAGCCGCGGGGCTGGACGTCCAGATGGTCAACAAAGTCACCGAGGGCAGGCCGCATATCGTCGACATGATCAAGAACGGCGAAATCGCCATGGTGATCAACACGGTTGAAGAGCGGCGCAACGCCATCGCCGATTCCCGGACCATACGCACGCAGGCGCTGGCCAATCGCGTCGCCTTCTTCACCACGATAGCGGGCGCCAGCGCGGCGGTAGAGGGTCTGCAGTATCTGCGCCATGGGGGCGGCCTGGTGGTCTATCCCCTGCAGCAACTGCACGCCTCGCTGCCCCCACAGTAAGCCCGCAGCTTGGCGCAGCGCGTTTTCATCACCGGAGCGAGCAGCGGCATAGGCGCCGCGCTCGCTCTTTTTTATGCGCGGCTGGGGGCGCAGGTCGGGCTGGTGGGGCGGCGCGAAGACGCCTTGCGGGCGGTCCTGCGCAGCCTGCCTGCCCAGGGCGGAGGCGGCACCGCGGACGGCCGGGCTCCGGGCGGGCATCGCCTGTATGTCGCCGACGTGCGCGACAGGCCGGCGCTGCATCGCGCGGCGGCGGACTTTCTTGCGGAGGGCCCGGTGGATATCGTCATCGCCAGCGCGGGCATCAGCGTCGGCACGCTCACCGAAGAGCCGGATGATTTCGACGTCCTGTCCGCCGTGCTGGCCACCAATGTGAACGGCACCGTGGCCACCTTCGAGCCTTTCATCGCTTCCATGAAGCAGCGCAGGCGCGGTACGCTGGTGGGCATCGCCAGCGTCGCCGGCGTGCGGGGCCTGCCCGGGGCGGGAGCCTACAGCGCCTCCAAGGCGGCCGTGCGCTGCTATTGCGAAAGCCTGCGGGTGGAATTGCGCGGGACGGGGGTCAGGGTCGTGACCCTGGCGCCGGGCTTCATCCAGACGCCGATGACCGCGCGCAACCCCTACCGCATGCCCTTCCTCATGCCGGTGGACCGCTTTGCGGAAGCCGCCGGCCGCGCCATCGCGCGCGCCAGCAGCTATACCGTCATTCCCTGGCAGATGGGGATCGTGGCCAAGCTGCTGCGTCTCGTGCCGGATGCGCTCTACGACCGTATTGCCGCCGGCCGGCAGCGCAAGCCGCGCCGGCCTGGCGGCGTGGACCGCTGAGCGCCAGGGCCCGGCGCTTCACGGCGCCACGGCGATTGGAATGGCGCGATGGATCCTGCGGCCCGACGCGTCGATCGCCACGACCACGGGCATGTTCTCCACCGTGAATTCGTACATCGCTTCCATGCCGAGGTCTTCATAAGCCAGCACGCGCGCCGATCGGACCGCCTTGGCGACGAGGTAGGCGGCGCCGCCCACGGCAATCAGATATGCGCCCTGGGCTTTGCGAATGGCCTCGATAGCGATGGGGCCGCGCTCGGCCTTGCCGATGGTGACGAGCAGCCCCGTCTGTTCGAGCAGCGCGGGCATGAATTTATCCATGCGCGCCGAGGTCGTGGGGCCGGCGGGACCCACCGCCTCGCCCGCCACGGGGTCGACCGGGCCCACGTAGTAAAGGGCCCGCCCGCGCAGGTCGACCGGCAGCGGCTCGCCCCGCGCCAGCGTATCCGCCATGCGTTTGTGGGCCGCATCGCGCCCGGTGATCAGCTTGCCCGAGAGCAGCAGCGTGTCGCCCGCCTTCCACCGGGCGACCTCCTCACGCGTAAGCGTATCCAGATTCACCGGGATGCCGCCCCGCTGCGGCATGTCGTCCGGTATGCCGGCCCATATCTCTGGGTCGGGCGCGCTCAGCCGCGCCGGCCCCGAACCGTCCAGGGAAAAAGAGATATAGCGGGTGGCTGCGCAATTGGGCAGTATCGCCACGGGCAGCAGCGCGGCATGCGAGGGCGCGTGGGCGACCTTCACGTCCAGTACGGTCGTTTTCCCGCCCAATCCCTGCGCGCCTATGCCCAGCGCATTGATGCGCTCGAACAAGTCCAGGCGCAGGGCTTGCGCCGCATCCCGCGGGCCCGCCTCCATCAGGCGGTGCATGTCTATGGGTTCGAACAGCGAGCGCTTGGCCAGCGTCATCGCCTGCTCGGGGCTGCCGCCCACCCCGACGCCAAGCACGCCGGGCGGACACCATCCGGCGCCCAGGCCGGGGATCTGGGAGACGACCCAGTCCGCTACCGAATCGCTGGGATTGAGCATGGCGTAGCGCGCCTTGACGTCGCCGCCGCCGCCCTTGGCGACCACTGTCAGTTCCAGCGTGTCGCCCTCGACCAGGCCCACATGCACGATGGCGGGGGTATTGTCGCCGGTATTGCTGCGCCGGCCCAGCGGATCGCGGATCATCGAAGCCCGCAGCGGATTGGCCGCATAGCCGTAAGCCAGCGCGACCGCCCGGTCGGCCAATGCCTGCAGGCTGGGCGTAGGGCGATCCGGACTCTCGACGCGTGCGTCCATGCCCAGCCGGGCATAGACGTGGACCACGCCCGTATCCTGGCAGAGCGGCCGATGGCCCGTCGCCGACATTTTGCTGTTCACCAGCAGTTGCAGCAGCGCGTTGCGCGCGGGGTCCTCGACTTCCAGGTCATAGGCCCGCTTCAGGGCCTGCACGAAATCGGCTGGATGGTAATAGCTGATGTACTGGAGCGCGTCGGCGATGCTGGCGACGATGTCTTCCGCCGCGATGTGGCCTCGCGTCATGGCTGCCTCCTATTTCAGGCTGATCCCCGCGTCTTTGATGACGCTCGCCCAACGCTTGCCTTCTTCCGCGGTAAATGCCTGGAAGGCGCCGGGGGCGTAATCCGCATCGGGCAGCAGGCGGATCCCCTGGTCGGCCATGGACTGGGTGAAGGCCTTGTCGCTCATTGCTTTCTTGTACGCATTGTAGAGCGTGTCGATCACTTCGCGCGGCACGCCCTTGGGGGCGTACAGGCCATACCAGGTCGCCACCTCGAAGCCCGGCACCGCGCTGGCCGACATGGTGGGCACGCCTGGGAATTGCGCCATCGGGCCCGTGGAGGTCAGCCCGAGCGCGCGCACTTTGCCGCCCTTGACCTGGGGCAGCGCGGTATTCGTCTGGTCGAACATGGCGTCCACCTGGCCGCCCATCAAATCATTGAGCGCCGGGCCGGCGCCTTTGTAGGCGATGGGCTGTATCTCGATGCCGGCCTTGCTGGCGAACATGGCCGCCACGAGATGCGATGTCGAGCCCACGCCGGCATTGCTGAAGTTCAGCGCCTTGGGGTTCGCGCGGGCGAACGCCAGCAGTTCGTCGACGGTCTTGAACTTCGACCCTTCGCCGACCAGCAGCACCAGCGGCGTGTCGGGAAAGCGGAAGACGGCATCGAAATTCTTGACCGGGTCATAGCGCAGGTTGTCATACAGGGAAGGCGCGGCCGCCATGTAGCCGATGTGGCCTACGAGGAAAGTGTAGCCGTCCGGTTCGGCGCGGGCGACTTTGGTGGCACCGATGGTGCCGCCCGCGCCGGGGGCGTTCTCGATGACGATGGATTGTCCAAGCTGTTGCGACACCTGGTTGGCGATATTGCGCGCCATGGCGTCGGTGGGCCCTCCCGCCGCGAAAGGCACCACCCAGGTCAGCGCCCTGGAGGGGTATTTGTCTTGTGCGTGGGCCTGCGGTGCAAGCGTCGTCGCCGATATGGCGGCCATTGCGGCCAGCGCCGCGGTAAGTCGTTTCATCATTGTCTCCTGATTGGAAGGGGCGGATGTCGCGCATCCCGTTGTCAAAAAATGCGCGTGGGGGATGGGATCGTTTGGCGCCGAGAGGGGTTCACCCTTTGCGCCAGGCCAGCATGTCGTCGACCATGCGCTGTGCGCTGCCCAGGTAATTGGCCGGGTCGCAGAGGCGGTCGATGGCCGCGCGGTCCAGCTTGGCGGTGACTTCAGGGCATTCGTACAGGACTTGCGCCAGCGGCAGGCGCGATGTGGCGGCCTTGCGGCAAGCGTCGTAGACGATATCGTGCGCGGTCTGGCGGCCCAGGTGGGGGGCCAGGCCCATCATCACCGCCTCGGCGACGATCAGGCCCCCGGACAGGTCCAGGTTACGCCGCATGCGCGGCGCATCGACCTCCAGGCCGGCGAGCATGAGTTTCGCCTGGTTCAGCGCGCCCGCCGTCAGGATGAAGGATTCGGGGATGCAGGACCATTCGATATGCCAGGGCCCGGTGGCGCGCTCGAAATCATGCAGCATGGCGTCCAGCGCCAGGCCCGCGTGCTGGCGCACGGTCTTGGCGGCGCTCCAGATCAGTTCGCAGGAAATGGGGTTGCGCTTCTGCGGCATGGTGCTCGATGCGCCGCGGCCTTTGACGAAAGGCTCGAAGGCCTCGCCCAGCTCGTTGCTCATCATCAGCATGACGTCCAGGGCGATCTTGCCGAGCGCGGCGGTGACCAGTCCCAGGAACTGCACGGCTTCGGCCAGCCCGTCGCGGGCGACGTGCCAGGTGACCGGCGCCGCCGCGAGCTGGAGCTCTTCCATCAGAGCGGCGTTCACCGCCAGGCCCTGGTCGCCCAGCGAGGCCAGGGTGCCGGCGGCGCCGCCCAGCTGGCCGACGAGCACGCGCGGCTTCAATTGGCTCAGGCGCTCCCGGCTGCGCCGCACGGCCAGCAGCCAGACGGCGGCCTTGTAGCCGAAGGTCACGGGCAAGGCGTGCTGCAAGTGCGTCCGTCCGGCCATCGGCGTATCCCGGTAGCGTTCGGCCAGCCCGGCGAGCAGGGCGTCGACCGCCTCCAGATCCTTTTCGATCAGCGCGAGCGCATCGCGCACCTGCAGCACGGTGGCCGTATCCATGATGTCTTGCGTGGTGGCGCCCCAGTGCAGATATTCGCCTTCGGCGCCGCAGATTTTCGCCAGCTGATGCACCAGCGGAAGGATGGGATAGCCCACGATCTCGGTCTCGGCCTTGAGCGCGGCAAGGTCGATCTTCGATGCGTCGGCGCGCTCCGCGATGGCACGGGCGGCCTGCTCCGGGATGACGCCCAGGCGGCCCTGCACGGCGGCCAGGGCCACTTCCGTCTCGACGTAGCGGGCCACCGTGGCGCGGTCGTCGAAGACGGCGCGCATGGCCCGCGTACCGAACATGTCTTTGAAAATACTGGAGTCGAGAACAGAAATAGGCATTATATATGTCCGATCTTTATAAGTTGTTCGAACATATTATCAGGCGCGGAATCGTACTGTCAATGCTTTTATAAAGGGCCCGCGGCCGCGGGCGGCCGCCGCGGCCGCGGCCATCCGGTTTCTTCGCGATGCCGATATCGCGTATCCTTCCGGCTGTGCCGGGGCGTTGCGGCCCGACGGCGACAGACCGATTACACGATGATGACTTCAATGCGCTTTACAGAGATCGCCGCCGTTCTGGCCCGAAGAATCGCCGAGGGCACATACGCCGTCGGCGCCTTGATGCCGACCGAGAAAGCACTGATGACGGAATTCGGCACCAGCCGGCACACCATCCGGGCCGCCTTGCAGCAATTGCAGGATTCCCGCCTGGTGTCGCGCCGGCGGGGCAGCGGCACCCTGGTCGAGGCGCGAACCGCCTCGACCGGGTTCGCCCAATCGCTGGGGTCGCTGGAGGATCTGGTCGCACTGGCGGCGACCAGCCCCCGGCAGCTCAAATCGGTGAAGGAGGTGGTGGTCGACCAGGAAACGGCGCGCGTGCTGAAGGTGGACGCGGGCACGCGCTGGCTGCGCTTCAGTTCCTTGCGGCTGGGGCGGGACGGCGCGCCCATGGTATTGACGGACGTCTATGTGGATGTACGCTACCGGGACATCAAGAGCGCCGTCAAGGCATCCCCCGACCGCCTGATTTCAGCGGTGATCGAAGAGCGCCACGGCTTGCGCATCATGTCGGTGCAGCAGGATATCAGCGCGTGCTCTTTACCCGATGCCGTCGCCGACCAGCTATTGGCGCCTCGCGGCGGGCCAGGCCTTTTCATCCTTCGCCAGTACCGGGACGGCGCGCGCAACATCGTCGCCGTCTCGACCTCTTATCATCCCGCCGACCGATACCAATTCTCCACCGTGCTGGTTCGGGAAAAGTAGGCGGCGGCCTGCCGGCGGTCAGCCCACGTCGTCCAGGGCTTCTTCGTCCAGATGAGCGACGCGGCCCCAGTCCAGCATGCGCCATTGGCGCCCGGCGCCGATCGAGAAGCGGTTGATGCTGGTGTTGAGGATGGGGGCGGGCCGGGGGGCGGTCAGGTCCAGCCCGCTGGCCCTGCGCCAGGCGATGTCGATGACGCCGCCATGCGAAAACACCAGGACATTGCGGCCGGGATGGCGCTCCGCCAGGGCCTCGAACGCATGCGCCACGCGCTGTGCGAAAGCCTGCAGGCTTTCGCCTTGCTCTATGGCCTGCAAAGGGTCGCGGAAGTCGATGTGCGGCATGGCCTGCGCCATGCTGGTCCAGTCGCGGCCTTCGTAGATGCCGTAGCTGCGTTCGCGCAGATCCGCATTGCGCTCTATGGGCAGGCCGAAATGCGCCGCCGCGGCGCAGGCGGTGTCGTAGGCGCGGCACAGGTCGCTGCTGACGATATGGTCCACCCGCGCGTCGAAGGACGCCGAGCGCAGGTAGAGTTCCAATTGCCGCGCCTGGCGTCGGCCGATCGGGCTTAAAGGTATGTCCCGCCAGCCCTGCAGGCGCCTGTCGGCGTTCCACTGCGTTTCGCCGTGGCGTATGAGCCAGAATCGTGTGTCGTCCATCTATATCTTCCAGGCCGCGGCAACAGGCCGCGGCGACTCGCCATCCATCGGGGATTCTAATGCAATCCGCGGCGGCATGAGGCGCTGGCGCCCGTTTTATGCAGCATGCCGGGCGGCGGGCGGCCGGGCCGGGCCTGAACATCGCGGCGCCTGGCCATCGTCCCGCACACGCTTTAAATTCTTGCGGGCTGCGGCCCGGCAACCTTACACTCTCGCCTGCTACAAAATATTTACCTCACAATAAACAGGCTGAATCTTTCATGTCCAATAATTATTTCCCACGCTGGCGCAAAGTGCAGGGCGGCTCCGGGCTGGTCGTGCAGCCCGATGAATGCATGTCGTGGCCGCAGAACATCGCCATGGGCGCGCAGCACGTCGTGGCCATGTTCGGCTCGACAATACTGGCTCCCTTGCTGATGGGCTTCGACGCCAATGTCGCCATCCTGATGTCGGGCATCGGCACCTTGATTTTTTTCGTCTTCGTCGGCGGGCGGGTGCCCAGCTACCTGGGTTCCAGCTTCGCCTTCATCGGCGGGGTCATCACTGTGACCGGGTATGCGGGCGCGGGCGCCAACGGCAATATCGGCATCGCCCTGGGGGCCATCATCGCCTGCGGCTTCGTCTATACCTTGATCGGCCTCCTGGTGTGGTGGATGAATGCCAGGTCGGGCGGCGGCGCGGATTGGATCAATACCTGGATGCCGCCCGTCGTCACCGGGGCCATCGTGGCCGTGATCGGGCTGAACCTGGCGCCGATCGCCGCCAAGGGCGCCATGGGCGGCTCCACCTTCGACGCCCTGATGGCGCTGATGACGGTGCTGTGCGTGGGCGGGATCGCGGTCTACACGCGGGGCGCGATGCAGCGCCTGCTGATTCTGGTCGGATTGCTGCTTGCCTGCGTGATTTACGCCATCTTCACCAATGGCCTGGGCTGGGGCAAGCCCATGGATTTCAGCGCCGTGAGCAGCGCGCCCTGGCTGGGCCTGCCGCGCTTCGCCGCGCCGGTATTCGAACTGCACGCCATGAGCGTGATCGTACCGGTGGCCATCATTCTGGTGGCTGAAAACCTCGGGCACATCAAGGCCGTCAGCGCCATGACGGGCCGCAATCTGGATGTCTACCTGGGCCGCGCTTTCGTGGGCGACGGGGTGGCCACCATGGTGTCGGGCGCGGTGGGCGGCACGGGCGTCACCACCTATGCGGAAAACATCGGCGTCATGACGGTGACCCGCATCTATTCCACGCTGGTGTTCGTCATCGCCGCCCTGATCGCCATATTGCTGGGTTTTTCGCCCAAGTTCGGGGCCTTGATCCAGACCATTCCGGGGCCGGTGCTGGGCGGCATGTCGGTCGTGGTATTCGGCCTGATCGCCGTGGCCGGGGCGCGCATCTGGGTGGTGAACCAGGTGGATTTCAGCGATAACCGCAACCTGATCGTCGCCGCCGTCACCCTGGTGCTCGGCGCGGGCAATTTTTCCATCCAGATCGGCGCATTCAAGCTGGACGGCATCGGCACCGCGACCTTCGGCGCCATCATTCTGTACGCGCTGCTGCGCATGGGGCCTTCCAAAGACGTCCGCGGTGCTTGATCGAGCGGGCCCGACTGCGGCCAGCCGGCGTGATCCCGGTCGGCTTGGCCGCGTCGCGCTTCGTTCTGGGCCCGGCCTGATCGCGGCCCGCAACCGCTTTCAGCGGCGGAAAACGCAGCGCAAGCGCATGGCTTGCAATTTCCGCCAACTTTGCCGACAATATACCCATACCCCCGGTTGCAACCCAGGCCGGGGTTTTATTTTGAGCTAGGTCTAATTGTTGTTAAAGCTATAAAAATCCAACAGTTCCTTTAGTTCACACTATCGGGCAGCGGCATCTGCCCAACGCACCTTTTACACAATAGGCGCTCCATGCAAGGAGCGTCTTTTTACTTTTTGATCAGGAATACCAATGTCTGCGATACCGTTGACAGCACGCGGCGCTGAGCGCTTGCAAGAAGAATTACACCGCTTGAAGACCGTCGAAAGGCCTGCGGTCATCAATGCCATCGCCGAAGCGCGCGCGCAGGGCGACTTGTCCGAAAACGCGGAATACGACGCCGCCCGCGAAAGGCAGGCTTTCATCGAGGGCCGTATCAAGGAACTGGAAGGCACGCTGTCCAACGCCCAGATCATCGACCCGGCGTCGCTGGATGTCGACGGCAAGGCCGTTTTCGGCGCTACGGTCGAAATCGAGGACCTGGCTTCGGGCGAACGCCTGAAGTACCAGATCGTGGGCGATGTCGAAGCCGATATCCGCTCCAACCTGATCTCCGTGTCCAGCCCGGTGGCGCGCGCCCTGATCGGCAAGGGCGAAGGCGACGTGGTCGAAGTCCAGGCTCCGGCAGGCGTGCGCGAGTTCGAAGTTTTAAATGTCAGCTATCTGTAACTGCAGGGTCGGGCGATCCGCTTGCGCCCAGCCCGCAATGTCAGCTATCTGCAGTTGCGGCATCGGGTGATCCGGCCGCGGCCAGGCCGCCGCAACACGGCGGCCCGCCATGGCAGCCCGCCTGCTTGAAGCAGCCCATTAAAAGCCCATTGAAAAGCCCATCCATGGCGGTTGGGCTTTGGCTTTATAATTCCCGCCTTTCCGCCCTCCAAGGGGCATCAATCCGCCAAACCGGTACGTTTCGAATAAGCGGCATGTTCCGCTTGCCGCGGCGCTGCTTCCCGATGGGGCGCGCCGGCGGAGCGGTTTTGCCGGGACCGATCGAGGGCCGCGGCGGGGCGGGTTCGCGGATCAGCGCTTGCCGCGCAAGCCGCGCCGGGCTCCGGCCCGCAGGGTCAGCGAACTGCCCGTGCGGCGGGGGATGCCGTGGGCGGGCCTTTCGGGGGTGGCGGCGCCGCGGCGCGCCGCGGCGGCGGGCCTCGCGGCTTTCTCGGCCGTGCGCTTGGCTTTTTCGGTGCGCCGGCTGCGGCTTATGCCTTCCGCGGCCTGTTTTTTGGGCGTGTGGGGTTCCGATGGCTTGCGGATCGCCCGCGTCGCATTTTCGGCTTCGGCGCGGGCCTGCTGGGCGGCGGGGTCGGGGCGATAAATGATCAGCGTCTTGCCCAAGTGATGAACCAAGGCGCAGGAAAGCCTGTCGCATATGGTTTCCAGCATGGCGTTGCGCGCTTCGCGCTCTTCGCCGGCCACGCGGACCTTGATCAAGTGGTGGGCGTTCAGGTTGAGGTCGATTTCTTTCAGGACGGCGTCGGACAAGCCGCGGTCCCCGATCAGCACCACGGGACGCAAAGAATGGGCGGCAGCGCGCAAGGCGCTGCGCTCTTGGGATGTAATATCTAGTTTAGCCATGGTGAGATTGTACGGGAATGGCCAAGAAAAAATTCTCGAAAGAATGGGTGCATCAGCATATTAACGATCCCTACGTCAAAATGGCGCAACAGAAGGGGTACAGGGCTCGAGCGGCGTTCAAGCTGACCGAAATCCTGGACACTGAAAAACTGTTGCGGCAAGGCGACGTGGTGGTCGATCTGGGCGCGGCTCCCGGCAGTTGGTCGCAAGTGGCGCGCGAGCGCATGGTCGGCCCCGGCGGGGTGTTGAAGGGGCGCATCATCGCGCTGGATCTTCTGCCCATGGAGCCGATCGCGGGCGTGGAATTCATCCAGGGCGATTTCCGCGAGGACGCCGTGCTCGAGCAGCTCAAAAATTTGCTCGGCGGCGCTCCGGTGGACCTTGTGATTTCCGATATGGCCCCCAATTTATCAGGTGTGGGCTCAGCGGATTCAGCTAGAATTCAGCATGTGTGTGATTTGGCGCTTGATTTTGCCGTCCAGCATCTCAAGCCGGAAGGCGCGTTGGTCGTCAAGGCGTTTCACGGCAGCGGGTTTTCCCAGATCGTGGAATCATTCAAGCGATATTTCCAGCGTGTGGTGGAACGCAAGCCCAAGGCCTCGCGCGATAGGTCCTCCGAAACCTTTCTGGTGGCGCGGCGTTTGAAGCCCTAAGCCAGGTTTTCTTAAACATGATTCCTTCTATCGGGGTAGAATGAATCCATTGACATACTTGTATTGCTGCCGTGTTCGCGGGGGTTCTGCAAGCCGAGGTTACGAGTAGGAGGTTGGCTTTGAACAACTCTTTTTCCAAGGTCGCCATCTGGATGGTGATCGCGCTGGTTTTGTTTACCGTTTTCAAGCAATTCGACGGCCGCGCTCCCACCACCGATACGGTGACTTACACCCAGTTCATGAATGATGCGCAGGCGGGCCGCATCACCAAGGTGGACATCCAGGGCGATACCCTGTATGTCACGCCCGATGCCGGCCGGCCCTACAGCCTGACCTCGCCCGGCGACCTGTGGATGGTCCCCGAGCTGGTCAAGGCGGGCGTGCAGGTTTCCGGGAAAGCCCGCGAAGAGCCTTCCTTCCTGACCAGCCTGTTCATCTCTTGGTTCCCCATGCTCCTTCTGATCGGGGTGTGGATATTCTTCATGCGGCAGATGCAGGGCGGCGGCAAGGGCGGAGCATTCAGCTTCGGCAAGTCGCGCGCGCGCATGCTGGACGAAAACACCAACCACATCACCTTCGCCGACGTCGCGGGCTGCGACGAAGCCAAGGAAGACGTGCAGGAACTGGTCGATTTCCTGCGCGACCCGACCAAGTTCCAGCGCCTGGGCGGCCGCATACCGCGCGGCGTGCTCATGGTGGGCTCGCCCGGTACGGGTAAAACCCTGCTGGCCAAGGCCATCGCGGGCGAAGCCAAGGTGCCGTTCTTCAGCATCTCCGGCTCCGACTTCGTGGAAATGTTCGTCGGCGTGGGCGCGGCCCGCGTGCGCGACATGTTCGAAAACGCCAAGAAGCAGGCGCCCTGCATCATCTTCATCGATGAAATCGACGCGGTGGGCCGCCAGCGCGGCGCGGGCCTGGGCGGCGGCAACGACGAACGCGAACAAACGCTGAACCAGCTGCTGGTCGAAATGGACGGCTTCGAAACCGGGCAAGGCGTGCTGGTCATCGCCGCCACCAACCGTCCCGACGTGCTCGATCCCGCTTTGCTGCGCCCCGGCCGCTTCGACCGCCAGGTGGTGGTCTCGCTGCCCGATATCCGCGGCCGCGAACAGATCCTGAAAGTCCATATGCGCAAGGTGCCGCTGGCCACCAACGTGGACGCGCTGGTGCTGGCGCGCGGCACCCCCGGCTTCTCGGGGGCGGACCTGGCCAACCTCGTCAACGAGGCTGCGCTGTTCGCGGCGCGCCGCAACGGCCGCACCGTCGAAATGAGCGATTTCGAAAAGGCCAAGGACAAGATCATCATGGGCGCGGAACGCCGCTCGCTGATCATGCCCGAAGAAGAGCGCCGCAACACAGCCTACCATGAATCGGGACACGCCCTGGTGGCGCGCATGCTGCCGAAGACCGACCCGGTCCACAAGGTCACCATCATTCCGCGCGGCCGCGCGCTGGGCGTGACCATGCAGTTGCCGGAAGGCGACCGCTACAGCATGGACAAGGAAAGGCTGCTCAACACTATCGCGGTGCTGTTCGGCGGGCGCATCGCCGAAGAAGTCTTCATGAACCAGATGACCACCGGCGCGTCCAACGACTTCGAGCGGGCCACGGCGATCGCGCGCGACATCGTCACCCGCTATGGCATGACGGATTCGCTGGGTCCCGTGGTCTATGCGGAAAACGAAGGCGAGGTCTTCCTCGGCCGCAGCGTCACCAAGACCACGCACGTGTCCGAAGCCACCATGCAGAAGGTGGACCACGAAATCCGCGCCATCATCGACGAGCAGTACTCGGTCGCCCGGCGCATCATCGAAAACAACCGCGACAAGATGGAAGCGATGGCGGCGGCCTTGCTGGAATGGGAAACCATCGACGCCGACCAGATCCAGGACATCATGGAAGGCCGCCCGCCGCGCGCCCCCCAGTCGCTGTCCACCAACAGCGACGCGTCGGACAGCACGCCGCCGGCCGGCCTTTCTTCGGCCGGCGGCAGCGCGGCCGCCACGCCAGTATAGGGCTCGTGCGAACACGTTGATGAGCTCAACCTTGCTTTGTGGGCGCTTCGAGCTCAGTCTCGAGCGCCCATTGATAATGGGGGTCGTGAACGTCACGCCCGATTCCTTTTCAGACGGCGCCGCCCACTTCCAGGCGGATGAGGCCATTGCGCATGGCCGGGCCTTGATGGCGCAAGGCGCCGACATTCTGGACATAGGCGGCGAATCCACCCGTCCGGGCGCCGACCCCGTGCCGGCGGAGCAAGAACTCGCCCGCATTCTTCCCGTGATCGAAGCACTGCGCGACGCCAGGGTCCCGCTGTCCGTGGACACCTTCAAGCCCGAGGTCATGCGCCGCGTACTGGATGCCGGCGCGGACATGATCAACGACATCTATGCCTTCCGCCGCGAAGGCGCCTTGCAGGCCGTGGCGCAATCCCGTTGCGGGCTATGCGCCATGCACATGCAGGGCGAACCCAAGACCATGCAGGCCTCGCCCCGCTACGACGATATCGTCGGCGAGGTGGGGCTGTTCCTGCGGCAGCGCGCCGCCGCGCTGCTTGCAGCCGGGGTGTCGAAGCAGCGCATCGTGCTGGACCCCGGTTTCGGCTTCGGCAAGACGGCGGAACAGAATTACGTTTTATTGCGGCGGCTGGCCGATATCGACGTCCAGGGCTACCCCTGGCTGATCGGCCTGTCGCGTAAATCCATGATAGGCCACGTGACCGGCGGGGCGCCCGCCGAGCGCGTTCCCGGCAGCATCGCGGCGGCCCTGGCCGGCCTGGCGCGCGGCGCCCGCATCCTGCGCGTGCACGATGTCGCGGCGACGGCAAGCGCTGTAAAGGTATGGTGCGCCATCGAATACGGAGATTATTTATGAGCGAGCGCAAGTACTTTGGCACGGATGGCGTGCGCGGCGAAGTGGGCGGGCCCACCATCAATGCGGAGTTCGCTTTGCGCCTGGGCTACGCCGCCGGGCGGGTGCTGTCGCGCAAGCAGCCCGGCCGCGGGCGGCCGGCGGTGCTCATCGGCAAGGACACCCGTATCTCCGGCTATATGCTGGAATCGGCGCTCGAGGCGGGCCTGTCCGCGGCGGGCATCGATGTTCTGCTGGCCGGGCCCGCGCCTACCCCAGCCGTCGCCTATCTGACGCGCGCGCTGCGGCTGGTGGCCGGCATCGTCATCAGCGCTTCGCACAATCCCTATCAAGACAATGGCATCAAGTTCTTCTCGGCCCAGGGCATGAAACTGCCGGACGAGACCGAGGCCGAAATCGAAGCCGCGATCGACGGGCCTTTGGGCTGCGTGGGTTCCGAGGCGCTGGGCAGGGCGCGCCGCATCGATGACGCCGCGGGCCGCTATATCGAATTCTGCAAAAGCACTTTCCCCAACGAGCTGGATCTCGCCGGCATGAAAATCGTGGTCGACGCCGCCCATGGCGCCGCCTACCACATAGCGCCGCACGTTTTCCGCGAACTGGGCGCCGAAGTGCATGCCATAGGCTGCCAGCCCGACGGCTTCAACATCAATGAAGGCGTGGGCGCCATGCACCCCGAACGCCTGGTGGCCGAGGTCCAGGCCCAGGGCGCGGATCTGGGCATAGCCCTGGACGGCGATGCGGACCGGCTGCAGATGGTCGACGGCACGGGCAGGCTGTACAACGGCGATGAATTGCTCTATGCGATCGTGCGCGACCGCATGGACCGGCAACCGGTGCAAGGAGTCGTCGGCACACTGATGACGAACTTCGGTTTCGAGAAGCGGATGCAGGCGCTGGGCGTCGGTTTCGAGCGCGCCAAAGTCGGCGACCGCTATGTGCTGGAAGGCATGCTCAATCGCGGCTGGCTTTATGGCGGCGAAAGTTCAGGCCATCTGATCTGCCTCGATTGCCACACCACGGGCGACGGCATCATCGCCGCGCTGCAGGTCTTGACCGCCTTGCGCCGCAGCGGGCGCGATCTGCGGAGCCTGGTATCGGAACTGAAAATGTACCCGCAGAAGATGGTCAACGTGCCGCTGGCGCCCGGCGTGCGCTGGCAGGATCATGCAGGCCTGGACGCCGCGCGCAAGCAAGTGGAGCGCCAGCTGAACGGCCGTGGGCGGGTGTTGATACGGGCCTCGGGCACCGAGCCCAAACTGCGCCTGATGGTCGAAGCCGAAGACGAAATCCTGGCCGAAGAAGGGGTTAAGCAACTGCTTGCGGTAAACCTGGCAAAAGGGTAATGTGGGCGTCAGATACCTGAAACATTCACTACGCATAATGCGGAATGTTTACGGAGCAACGCATGCTAGAACTGACACGCATACAGCCTGAAGTATCCCTCGAAAGCCCATGGTCCCGCTCCTCACCCGACGGCCTGGCGTTGGGGCTGGCGCGTACCAATGAAGAGCTCGAGGCAGTGCAGCGCTTGCGCTATCAGGTATTCACCGAGGAAATGAACGCGGTCTTTCCCGACGCGGTCGACGGCCTGGATTCCGACCGCTACGACCCCTGGTGCGAGCACCTGATGGTGAAGGAAGTCAATTCCGGGCGGGTCGTCGGGACTTATCGCCTGCTGACGCCGGCCAATGCAAAAAAGGCCGGCGGCTATTACACGGAATCCGAATTCGATCTCGCGGGCCTGGGCCCCATCAGGCACGAGCTGGTCGAAGTCGGCCGCTCCTGCACGCATGCCGACTACCGCAACGGTTCCGTCATCATGCTGCTCTGGTCCGGCATCGCCGGGCTGGTGCATGCCTCGGGCTTTCGCTATGTGCTCGGCTGCGCCAGCGTCAGCCTGCGCGACGATGGCGTGACCGCCGCCGAGGTATGGCGCTCTGCCAGCAAAGCCATGGCCCAAAACCCGGGCATGCCGCGCGTCGCGCCCCATCACCGCTATCCGGTGGAAAGGCTGGACAGCGTCCTGCCCGCGCGCGTCCCGCCCCTGATCAAGGGCTACCTGAAATTGGGCGCCATCATTTGCGGCGAACCCGCCTGGGACCCGGACTTCAACACGGCCGACTTTCCCGTGCTGCTCGATTTCGAGCGCATGGACCTGCGCTATCGCCGCCATTTCGGCATAGCCTGAATCAGATCTCGATCAGTTCCAGGTCGAAGCCGGCGCGGTGCCATTCGCGTTTTTCCGAACGCAAAGAATATTCGGATAGCGGATGGCTGGCCAGCCATGCCTTCTTCACATGCAGTTGGATGGCCTTGCCATCCATGCTCAATGCTATCGGCAGATCGGGCGGGTCTTCGCGGCGCCGGCACAACAGCACCGCCAGGCGCAGGCACAGCAGCGTGAGCCATTTGTTGCGCGTCAGCTCGCTCATCGGCAGTTTGCTGATTTTGCCGTGATGCCCCAGGGCGAGCTGGGCGAGCAAGGCCTGATCGTCATTGGAAAAGCCCGGCATATCGGCGTGGGCCAGGATGTAAGCGCTGTGCTTGTGATATTCGGCATGGGCGATGCTGAGCCCCACCTCGTGCAGGTCCGCCGACCACTCCAGCGCCCGCGCCAGCTCCTGGGTTTCCTGGCTTTTTTCCAGCTTGAGCTGCGAGTACAGGCTGAGCGATATGTTCTTGACGCGCTGCGACTGGCGTGTATCGACGTGGTAGCGCTTGAGGAACTGGCGCACGGTCTCATCGCGCTTGTCGTGGTCGGAATCCCGGCCCAGCAAGTCGTACAGCACCCCTACGCGCAAAGCGCCTTCGCCGGGCGCCATGATTTTGATCTTCAATTCGCGGAAGGCCGCCATCATGATGGCCAGGCCGCCGGCGAGCACCAGCGACCTGTCGTACTTCAAGCCGGGCAGTTCGCTCATGACCACCCGGCCGTCGCGCACCAGCTTGTTCTTGAGTTTTTCCATGCCGTCCAGCGTGATGCCTTTCGGGGACATGCCTCCTTCCTTCAAGATCGCCAGCAGGCCTTTGGCGGTGCCCGACGAGCCATAGGCCTCTTGCCAGCCGGTCTTGCGGTATTGCTTCGAAATGCCCTCCAGTTCGCGCTGGGCGGCGAGCTGGGCTTCCTGCATGCGCGCCTCGGTGATGCGCCCGTCGGGAAAGAAGCGGCGGGTATAGCTTACGCAGCCCATGTACAGGGAAGACAGGTGCAGGGGCTGGAAGCCGCGGCCGATGATGACCTCGGTGGAGCCGCCGCCTATGTCTATCATCAGCCGGCGGTTGTCGGAAGGGGGCAGCTCGTTGGTGATGCCGGAAAAGATCAGGCGCGCTTCTTCCTGGCCGGAAATCACTTCTATGGGAAAGCCCAGCGCCGCTTCCGCGCGCGGCAGGATATCGGCCACGTTGCGCGCGATGCGGAAGGTGTTGGTGGCCACCGCCCGCACCCTGTTGGGGTGAAAGCCCGCCAGGCGTTCTCCGAAGCGCTTCAATACCGTAATGGCGCGCTGGATGGCTTCCTCGTCGATGATTTTGTCATCGCTCAGGCCCGCCGCCAGCCTGACCGACTCTTTGAGCCGGTCTATGGCGTAGATTTGCGCCTTGCCATCCTGCTGCACGACGCGCCCTATGGACAGCCGAAAACTATTGGATCCTAGGTCGACGGCGGCAAGTAGATAATCCATGTTGGTCGCTTCAGGGTTAATACCTGTGGATTATAGGTTCCCCGAGGCCGGCGCCGCCCCGCGCATTCAATAATTGATAAAAAAAACCTGCATTTTGATAGTATTCAAAAAAGCCCGATGTCAGCGGGCCGAAAACCTGCGCGCAACCCCGGCGCTTCCCGCCATCCGGCCGGAGCGCTGCGCACAACCTCCCTGCGGCGTGTTGCCGGGATGCCGCGCCGGTCTGGTCCGCTGTCATGGAACAGTCATGAAAATGAAGTAAAAAAGTCGGCTATTTATTTTTTTGGGCTCCGTATGCTTCCCACTTCGTCCGATCCCAGTTTGCTGAATCGCGAATTGTCGCTGCTCAAGTTCAATGAGCGCGTGCTGGCCATGGCTGAAAACCCCGACACGCCCTTGCTCGAGCGTTTGCGTTACCTGTGCATCGTCAGTTCGAACTTGGACGAATTCTTCGAAATACGCATATCCAGCCTCAAGGAGCAGCAGCGCCAGTCCCCCGGCCTGGTGGGGACCGATGGCTATACGCCGGGCGAGGCGTTCAAGCGCGTGCAGCAGGCCGCGCACGAACTGATAGACCGGCAGAACGAGCTGCTTACCCGCCAGGTCATGCCCAGCCTGAAAGCGGAGGGCATCGCTTTGCTGGACCCCGCCAACTGGACGGAGGAACTGTCCGAATGGGCGCGCGCGGGTTTTTACCGCGACGTCATGCCCATGCTGACGCCCATCGGACTGGATCCCGCCCATCCCTTTCCGCGGGTCTACAACAAAAGCCTCAATTTCATCGTCGCCCTGTCCGGGCAGGACGCATTCGGGCGCAGCGCTTCCATCGCCATCGTGCAGGCGCCCCGGGCCTTGCCCAGGGTCATCAAAGTCCCCGCCGAGATTGCCGGCATCCCGCACGGCTACATATTGCTGTCCGCGCTGATCGGGATGTTCGTGGGCGAGCTCTTTCCCGGGCTGGAAGTCAAAGGCGTGTATCAGTGGCGGGTCACCCGCAACAGCGACCTGTTCGTGGACGAGGAAGAAATCACCAACCTCAGGCAGGCCTTGCAGGGCGAGCTTTCGCAGCGCAACTTCGGGGCGGCGGTCCGCCTGGAAATCGACTACTCCATGCCCGTGGAGCTCGAAACCTTTCTGCAAAAAGAGTTCCTGCTGCAGCCCCAGGATACCTACCGCGTCAAGGGGCCGGTCAATTTGTCGCGGCTCATGCAGCTATGCAATGTGGGCCGCCCCGATCTGCTCTTTCCGGATCACCGCCCGAAAACGCCGCCTCCCTTCGATAGCGCGGGCGACGATCCGGAGGAGCTCTTCGCCGCCATCTCGCAGGCCGACCGCTTGCTGCATCATCCCTATCAGTCCTTCCAGCCGGTGCTGAATTTCCTGACGGCGGCGGCCGTCGACCCCTCCGTGGTGGCCATCAAGCAAACCATCTACCGGACCGGCGAGGACTCCGAGCTGATGCGCTTGCTGCTGGCCGCCGCCAAGGCGGGCAAGGAAGTCACCGTCGTGGTCGAACTGATGGCGCGCTTCGACGAGCAGACCAACATCAATTGGGCGGCCAAGCTGGAAGAGGTGGGCGCGCATGTCAGCTACGGCGTGGTGGGCCACAAGACGCATGCCAAGATGGCCCTGGTGCTGCGCCGCGAAAAAGGCCACATCCGCCGCTACGGCCATCTGGGCACGGGCAATTACCACCCGCGCACGGCCAGGCTGTACACGGACTTCGGGCTGCTGACGGCGGACCAGAAATTGTGCGAAGACATGGACAAGGTGTTTTCGCTGCTGACCGGCCTGGGCGCGCGCCGGCCCTTGAAGCTGCTGCTGCAATCGCCTTTCACCTTGCACGAGACCATGGTCGCCATGATCCGGAACGAAGTGGTCAATGCCAAAGCGGGAAAGAAAGCGCGCATCATGGCCAAGATGAACTCGCTGCTGGAGCCCATCATCATCGATGCGCTGTACAAAGCCAGCCAGGCGGGGGTCAAGGTGGATTTGATCGTGCGCGGGGCCTGCGCCTTGCGCGCGGGCGTGCCGGGGCTGTCCGACAATATACGGGTCCGCTCCATAGTGGGGCGCTTCCTGGAGCACTCGCGCGTGTTTTATTTTTATAATGACGGCGCTGAAAACGTGTATCTATCGTCCGCCGACTGGATGGACCGCAATTTTTTCAGGCGGGTGGAAGTCGGTTTTCCGGTGCTGGACAAGGCCTTGAAGAAGCGCGTCATCAACGAAGCCTTCACCTATGCCTTGCGCGACAATCAACTGGCCTGGCGCGCTCTGCCCAATGGCGATTATGTCAAGGTCAAAAGCCGGGCGCGTCCTTTCAATCTGCATCGGTATCTGGCGGAGCAGCTCAGCTGAAAACCGCCCTTCGGACGGGGCGGCCTTGCTGTCACGAGCATGTCATATTTCGTGCTTAATATGGCGTCTGTGCAGGCCAAGGGCCTGTCTTACCAGTCACGAACCACAGGGCTCTCTATGTTAAAACGCGTTCTATTACAGGTTTCGGTCGGTATCGCCTTTGGCGCCGCCGCGGTGGCGGCCCAGGCGGCTGACATCACGGGCGCCGGCGCGTCCTTTCCCTATCCCATTTACGCCAAATGGGCCGCCCAGTATCAGCAAGAGACGGGCCACCGCATCAATTATCAGTCCATCGGCTCGGGCGGCGGCCAGCAGCAGATCATCGCCAAGACAGTGGATTTCGGCGCTTCCGACGACCCGATGAAGGGCGATGCGCTGGACAAGAACGGACTGTTCCAATTCCCGGCCATCATTGGCGGCACGGTGCCCGTCGTCAACATCGACGGCATCAAGCCTGGCGAACTGAAACTGTCGGGCCCCGTCCTGGCCGACATTTTCCTGGCCAAGATCAAGAAGTGGGACGACCCGGCCATCAAGGCGCTCAATCCCGACCTGAAGCTGCCGGCCTCGTCCATCATCGTGGTGCATCGTTCCGATGGCTCCGGCACGACCTTCGGCTGGACCAACTACCTGTCCAAGGTTTCCCCGGCCTGGAAAGAGCGGGTCGGCGAGGGCAAGGCCGTGAAATGGCCCACTGGCCAGGGCGGCAAGGGCAACGAAGGCGTGGCCGCCTATGTAAGGCAGTTGAAGAACTCCATCGGCTACGTCGAATATGCCTACGCCAAGCAGAACAGCCTGTCCTGGACTCAGCTGCAGAACAAGGACGGCAAGTTCGTTCAGCCCACGCAAGCCGCTTTCGCCGCGGCCGCCGCCAACGCCGACTGGAAAAGCGAGCCCGGCATGGGCGTGGTCCTGACCGACGAGCCCGGCGCCGAGTCCTGGCCTGTTACATCGGCCAGCTTCATCCTGGTGCACAAGAAGCAGGACAAGCCTGAAAAAGCCAAGGAAGTGCTGGCATTCTTCGATTGGGCTTTCAAGAATGGCGCCAAACAGGCCGAAGAACTCGACTACGTCCCCATGCCCGAGAGCGTGACCAGGCAGATCGCCGACGGCTGGAAAGCGGAAATCAAGGCGGCCGACGGCGGCGCGATCTGGAAGTAAACGGCAAGGGAACAGGGCCGGTTTTCGGCCGGTTTCCCTCTTGAGGACGGTGCTGTACAGGTGGCGCCGTCCTTGTTGTGTAAAAATTAGGGTTTTTACTCGCTTTATTATTGTTCCGGCGACTTGTTCCAGCGACTGGTTCCGGCGATACGGAATCGATTTGCTCAGCCACTCGCGAAATGCTGAAAATCCAATATGAAAAATAATCGGAACGCGTTGATGGACGCAGTGTTCAAAAACCTGACGCGTACGTTTGCGTTCTTTGTATTCCTGCTGCTGGGCGCCATCATGGTGTCGCTGCTGTACGGCAGCCGTGAATCCATCGCGGCCCACGGCCTGGCCTTTTTATGGACCAACGACTGGGACCCCGTCCAGAATGTTTATGGCGCGCTGGTGCCCATAACGGGAACTCTGGTCACCTCGCTGGTGGCCCTGGTGATCGCCGTCCCGGTGTCCTTCGGCATCGCCATGTTCCTGACCGAGCTGTCCCCCGTATGGCTGCGGCGCCCCTTGGGCACCGCCATAGAAATGCTGGCCGCCATCCCTTCCATCATCTACGGCATGTGGGGCCTGTTCGTATTCGTTCCCTTGTTCCAGCAATACGTGCAGCCGCCCATCATCGATTTTTTCGAGGGCGTGCCGGTGCTGGGCGACGTCTTCTCCGGCCCTCCTTTCGGCATAGGGGTGTTCACCGCCGGGCTCATACTGTCCATCATGGTCATTCCCTTTATCACCGCCGTCATGCGCGACGTGTTCGAGCTCGTGCCCCCGATGCTCAAGGAGTCCGCCTATGGCCTGGGCAGTACGACCTGGGAAGTGGTGTGGAAGGTGGTGCTGCCCTACACCAAAAGCGGGGTGATAGGCGGCATCATGCTGGGGCTGGGCCGCGCCTTGGGCGAGACCATGGCCGTCACCTTTGTGATAGGCAATGCCTTCAACCTGCCCACTTCCATTTTCTCGCCTTCGAATTCCATCGCATCGGCGCTCGCCAACGAATTCAATGAAGCGGGCGGCATCCAGAAAGCCGCGCTGCTCGAGCTCGGCCTGATTCTTTTCCTCATCACCACCGTGGTGCTGGCCTTTTCCAAACTGTTGCTGCTGCGCCTGGCCAAGGGCGAAGGCACGTCGCACTAGGGCGGGGGGTTCATGTTCAATTCCGATTCCATCGTCAATCTATCCAATCCGGTCTACAAGCGCCGCCAGCGGGTCAACAGGCTGCTGCTGACGCTGTCGGGCGCCACCGTGGTGTTCGGCCTGTTCTGGCTGTGCTGGATCATCCTCACCCTTTTCCTCAAAGGGGGCGAAGCGCTGTCCTGGGCCCTGCTGACCGAGAGCACGCCGCCGCCCGGCGCCGACGGCGGCTTGCTCAACGCCATCCTGGGCAGCGCCATGATGGCCTTGGTCGGCACCTTGATCGGCACGCCCATCGGCGTGCTGGCCGGCACGTATCTCGCGGAATACGGCCGCCGCGGCTGGCTGGCCCCCGCGACGCGCTTTCTCAACGACGTCCTGCTGTCGGCGCCTTCCATCATCATCGGCCTGTTCATCTATGCCGTATATGTGGCCCAGGTGGGCCATTATTCAGGCTGGGCGGGCGCGTTCGCCCTGGCCATCCTGGTGATACCCGTCGTCGTGCGCGCCACCGACAACATGCTGATGCTGGTGCCCAACAGCCTGCGCGAAGCCGCCGCGGCGCTGGGCTGCCCGCAGTGGCGCATCATCGTGCTGATCTGCTATCGCGCGGCGCGCTCGGGCATCATCACGGGCGTATTGCTTGCCATAGCGCGCATTTCCGGCGAAACCGCGCCCTTGCTGTTCACTGCCCTGAATAATCAGTTCATGTCGATGAACATGAACGCACCCATCGCCAACCTGCCGGTGGTCATCTTCCAGTACGCGGCCAGTCCCTACGAGGACTGGAACCGCCTGGCCTGGGCCGGCGCCGTACTGATCACCCTGCTGGTGCTGGGCATCAATATCGCCGCGCGCAGCTTCTTTCGGAAATAAGCCAAGGCGGGGCGCGCTCCCCGCCCGGAAACGATCATGCAAACATCTCATACCGCAGAACGCACCAAGCTGGAAGTCAAGAACCTCAACTTCTACTACGGGAAATTTCACGCCATCAAGAATGTGAATCTTTCCATCAAAGAAAACAAGGTAACCGCCTTCATCGGCCCGTCGGGCTGCGGCAAATCCACGCTGCTGCGCACGTTCAACCGCATGTTCGAACTCTATCCCGGCCAGCGCGCCGAAGGCGAGATCAACCTGGACGGCGAGAACCTGCTGGCGTCCAGGATGGATATCTCATTGATACGCGCAAAGGTCGGCATGGTGTTCCAGAAGCCGACGCCGTTTCCCATGAGCATCTACGACAACATCGCCTTCGGCGTGCGGCTCTTCGAAAAGCTCAGCAAAGGCGAAATGGACGAGCGGGTCGAATGGGCCCTGACCAAGGCCGCCTTGTGGAACGAGGTCAAGGACAAGCTGGGCCAAAGCGGCAACGGCCTGTCGGGCGGGCAGCAGCAGCGCCTGTGCATCGCCCGCGGCGTGGCCATCAAGCCCGAGGTCCTGCTGCTCGACGAGCCCTGCTCGGCCCTGGACCCAATATCCACGGCCAAGATCGAGGAACTGATCGCCGAGATCAAGTCCGATTACACCGTCGTGATCGTCACCCACAACATGCAGCAGGCGGCGCGCTGCTCCGACTATACCGCCTATATGTACCTGGGCGAGCTCATGGAATACGGCGAAACCGACCAGATCTTCGTCAAGCCCGCCCGCAAGGAAACCGAGGACTACATCACCGGACGCTTCGGCTGACCGCGGGCGTCATCGCAGGCAGCGCCTTCAGGCGGGAAGCTTCCGGGGCTGCGCCGGCCTTTCCTTGGCCTTTCATTTGCTCATGATGCTGCCTTCCAGCACCATGTCCTCTTCCTCGTAGGGCAGCGCCAGGACGGCATCGACCACGCTTTCGACGGTGGCCGGCGCGGCGTGGATGCCGGCGCCGTCGCAGGCCTGGCGCAAGGCTGCCAGCGACTGCCGCAGTCGCCGCGTCGCCGACCAGGGCGCTGGGGGATGCCTCGCTTGCCTGAATGCGGGTCTTAATTCCAGCGTCCGCCCCTGCCGCCCAGGCTGAATCTGCCGGCGCCCAGCATCGCCACCGCCACGGCGCCGAAGAAGTACATCGCCTGCAGCTCCAGCCGCCAGCCGCCCGAGCCGCTCAATTGGAAAACATGG
>Ga0182738_1000689_pt1 | contig 45160 bp, 41 predicted proteins | sample eDN5th30CBELigMG_FD_128876 | JGI IMG/M metagenome (GOLD analysis project Ga0182738, IMG submission 128876) | Enriched Miracle-Growth compost microbial communities from Emeryville, California, USA - eDNA 5th pass 30_C BE-Lig MG (version 2)... ... | reverse complement strand
GCTTCCGGACGCGCCCGGTGACACACCGGCCGACTCCGAGGCGGACAGGGGCGTGGACGCCGGCGTGCACGCGGTGACGCCGTACCGGGGCGAGGTCGAGCGAGCCATCGCGGACGCCCGGGCCGCGCTGCCCACCAAGGCTGTGGTGATGCTCCACCAGGGGCAGGGCCCGGCTCGGCGGCTCGTGGAGGTGCTCGGCGACCACGACGTCCCGGCCAGGTACGTGGAGGCCGTCGAGACGGCCCCCCCGCCCGGCGAGGGCGTCGTGCTGGTCGCCCAGGGCCGGCTCGGCCAGGGCCTGGTCGAGCGCCTCGTTGACCCGGGCGATGCGCTCGGCGGGCACGGCGGTGCGGGCGAACAGACCGGCCCACGAGGAAATCTCCATGTCCGGCACGCCCGCCTCGGCCATGGTGGGCAGGTCGGGATGCGCGGCGGAGCGCGACTGCCCGGTGGTGGCGATGCGCCTGGCGCGGCCCGAAGCCACGAAAGGCTCGGTCACCGCCAGCGTTTCGAACAACAGGTCGGCATTGCCGGAGGCCACGCCCAGCGCGGCGGCCGGGCTGCCGTTGAACGGCACCTGGTACAGGTCGATGCCGGCCTGCTGCTTCAGGCGCTCGGCGATCAGCTGCGAGGCGCTGCCGGGCCCGCCGTTGGCCGCCACCAGCGAGCCGGGCCTGGCGCGGGCGCGCTCCACCAGGGTGGCGACGTCGGCGATGCCGCTGTCGGCGCGCACCATCAGGTAGAAATCGGTGGAATAGATCTTGCCCGCGGCGACCAGGTCCTTGAGCACGTCGGCCGGCTGGTCGGTGTAGATGTGCGGGTTGATCGCCATCGTGCTGCCGGCGGCCAGCAGCAGGGTGTGGCCGTCGGGCGCGCTCTTGAGCACCTCCTGCACGGCGATCAGCCCGTTGGCGCCCGGCCGGTTCTCGACCACGACGGGCTGGCCCAGCGCCTGGGACATGGGCTGGGCGACGGCGCGCGCGCCGGTGTCGGGCGTGGACCCGGCCGGCGCGGACACCACCAGCCGGACCGGCTGCGTGGGAAAATCGCCGGCGGCGCCGGCCGTGCCGGCCAGGCCGGCGGCCAGCGCACAGCAGAACAGGCCGGGCAGGTATTTGACGAACATGGCTGTCTCCGGTGGGGCGCCCGGTGCTGCCTGTCCGGCTGCCGTTCGCCCCTTTCTTGCCGCCGGGCCGCCGCCGGGCAGGAAGCCGGGGCAGCGCGGGGGCGTTTCTTGGTGGTTTGCAACGCGATGGTATGGGCGGCGCCCGGCACGGTCTAATACCAAATTGGTCCTGCCCGATATCGGGCAGATTTCACTGGCCGGCTTTCCCGGGGGAATCCATGTCGACCCGCGCTTCCTCGCTCGACCTGCGCATGGTGCAGCAGTTCCTGGCCGTGGCCGAGCACCTGAGCTTCCGCAAGGCGGCCGAGCAGATGCACATGGCCCAGCCGCCGCTCAGCCAGGCCATCATGCGGCTCGAAGGCCTGCTGGAAACGCGCCTGTTCGAGCGCTCCCCGCGCGGCGTGCGGCTTACCCCCGCCGGCGCCGTCTTCCGCCAGGAGGCGCGCCGCCTGGTCAACCAGGCCGGCCGCGCCGTCGAGCACACGCGGCGCGCCGGGCGCGGCGAGCTGGGCAGCGTGGACGTGGCCTTCATCGGCCCGGCGATGTTCGCCTTCCTGCCGCGCATCATCCAGGCCTTCCAGGCGCGCCATCCCGGCGTGGACCTGCGCCTGCACGAAGGCTCGTCGATCCAGGTCGCCAAGCTGCTGGAAACGGAGACGGCCGACATCGGCTTCCTGATCCCGCCCGCCGCCGTCGAGGCCGACATCGTGCTGGAAGACATCGCGCAGGACACGCTGACCGCAGTGCTGCCCGCCGGCCACCGCCTGCGCGAGCGCGCCGAGGTCGGCCTGCGGGAGCTGGCCGGCGACACCTTCGTGCTGTTCTCTTCCCGGGGCGTGCCCGGGCTGCGCTCGCGGCTCGACGACCTGTGCCGGCGCGCCGGCTTCGAGCCGCGCATCGTCCAGGAGGCCGTGCAGTTCTCCACCGTGCTGGGACTGGTCGCGGGCGGCCTGGGCGTGTCGCTGCTGCCCGGCTCGGTGCGGGCGCTGGCGCCGGCCGGCGTGGTCTACAAGCCCATCGCCGCCGACCCCGCCCTGCTGCGCGTGGCCATCAGCGCCGCCTACCGCCGCGACCGGCTGGGCGAGGCGGCGCAGGCCTTCCTGGCCACGGCGCGGGAATACGCCGACGGCGAACGGCCGGCCGCGCCGTGCGGGTCCTCGGGCCCGGAGCGGGCCGATGGCGGGCCGGCGCCGGGCCGGGCCGATACGGCGCCGACATGACGCGCCGACATGACGCGCCGCCGGCCTGCGCCACCTTGCTACTGCTGCACGGCGTACAGGTACACCTCGACCCGGCGGTTCTGCTCGCGGCCCTGCGCGGTATTGTTGTCCGCGATGGGATCGCGCGCCGCGCGGCCCTCGATGGCCATGCGGCCCGCGGCCACGCCGCGCGTGGCGACATAGCTCGTCACCGCCTTGGCGCGGTTCTCCGACAGCGGCTGGTTGATCGCGTCCGTGCCCGTGCTGTCGGTATGCCCCACCGCCTTCAGGCGCAGCTCGGGATGCTGCACCAGCGAATTGGCCACGCTGTCGAGCACCGGCAGCAGCGCCGGCTTGAGCACCGCCTTGCCGGTATCGAACGACACGTTGCTGGGGATGTTGACCTTCAGGCTGCCGTCCGGCATCTCGACCACGTCGATGCCCAGCGACGAAGCGCCCGACTGCTCCACGTCCTTCTTCACGCCGGACCAGTTGTACCCGGCGATCCCGCCGGCCACCGCCCCCACGCCCGCGCCGATGGCCGCGCCGCGCCCGTCGCCGATCAGCGCGCCGATGCCCGCGCCCAGCGCGGCCCCGACGCCCGTTCCGACGGCGGTATTGGTCCCCTGCTGCGTGGCGCAGCCCGCGGCAAACGCCACCAGCGTGCCCGCGACGGCGAATTTCACGTAGTTCGTTGTTGCTTGTTTCATGAAGGCCCCCATACCGAAATGGACGAAAAACCGGCGCCAGATGCCGGTGCACGATGCTATACCGAGGGGGACGTCAGGCAGTGAAACCGATTGTCAAGGTTGGCAAATAGAAAGAAAGCGGTCGCATCAGTAACCCAAGGCCCGGTCCACCTGCCCTATCAGGGGCAACCCCGCGCGAGCACGGGCGATATTGGCGGCGACATGGGCGGCGGCCGTGGCAGGGTCGGTCTGGCTGGCGATGTGGGGCGTGATGATGATGTCCGCGCGTGTCCAGAAGGGATGCGCCGCGGGTAGCGGCTCCTGGCGGAAAACGTCCAGCACGGCGCCGCTCAGCTGGCCGCGATCGAGCGCGTCGAGCAGGTCGGCCTCGACCAGATGCTCGCCGCGGCCCGCATGGACCAGGTACGCCCCCCAGGGCAGCCGGTCGAAAGTGGTGCGGCCGAGGATATTCTCCAGTTCGGACGTCAGCGGCAGCAGGCAGACCAGCACCTCGCTGCGGGCAAGAAAGGCCGGCAGCGCATCCATGCCGGCGTAGGCCTGGACGCCGTCGATCCGCTTGGCGCTGCGGCTCCAGCCGGCCACGTCCAAGCCCAGTCCGGCCAGGGCGCGCGCGCAGGCCCCGCCCAGTTCGCCGAGCCCGAGAATGCCGACCCGCGAGCCGCCCAGCCCGGGCCGCCGCCACAGCCCGGCGCGCTGGCCGGCCCGCATGGCTTCCCAGCCGCGCCGGTATTGCAGCACCGCCATGGTTACGTACTGGGCCATGCCGGCCGTCAGCGAGCGGTCGATCATGCGCGCAACGGGCAGCGAGGCGGGCACCGTGGCGTCGTTCAGGATATGGTCGACGCCCGCGCCGAGAGAAAAGATGGCGCGCAGCCTGGGAAAGCCGGCGATGACGCCGGGATCCGCCGCCCACGTCAGGACGAACTCGACCTCTTCCACCGGGCCGGTATCCGGCCATACCCGGACGTCCAGCCCGGGGCAGGCCTTGCGCAAGGCGGCCAGCCAGGCCTCGGCAGGCGCGGTTTTACGTATCAGCACCAGGCTCATGCGAAGTTTCCTGTATCGGGCCCGCCGCGGCGAATCGCTCCACGGCAAAGGCCTGGGAATATTCCGGGGTGGGCAGCCCCTGGATCATCTCGGCCAGCATCTCGCCCACGGCGGGGGAAATCTGGAAGCCGGCGCCGGAAAACCCGAAGGCGTGCAGCAGGCGCGGCGCGCGCGGGCTGAAGCCGATGACCGGGTTCTTGTCCTCGAAGTACCCTTCCCGGCCCGACCAGAACCGGACGATGTGCGCCTGCGCCAACGCAGGCAGCACCTGCGGCGCATTGCGCCCCAGCGCGGCGATGGCCGCGCGGCCCGGCCGCGATCGGTAGGCCGGCAGGGCGCTGCCGAAACCGCCGCCCATCACGACGTTGCCGCGCGCGACCTGGCGGGCGTAGAAGCCGCCGCCTTCGATGCCGATGGATACCGACACCAGCGGCGGCAGCGGCTCCGTCACCGCCATGGTCGGGAATTTGACCATGAGGGGCAGACGGTCGCCGACCCATGCCGCGACTTCCGCTCCCCACGCGCCGGCGGCGTTGACGACGTAATCGCTCTCCACCCGGGAGCCGTCGTCGAGCTCGACGCGCAGGCGTTCGCCGGCCGATGCCAATCCCAGCACGCATGCGCCTTCCAGCAGGTGCACGCCGGCGCGCGCGGCGGCCTGCGCGAAGGCCGGAGCGACCAGGCGCGGATTGGCCTGGCCGTCTTCCGGGCACAGGGATCCACCGACGATCTCCGGACCGAATGCCGGGAATCGGCGGCGGAACGCGTCGCCTTCGATGATCTCCAGCCCCAGGTCGAACGCCGCGGTCCGCTCCTTGTAGGCGCGCAGGGCATCGAGATCGGCGGGCGTTCTTGCCAGCTTCAGGTGCCCCGAGCGCACATATTCGCCGTCGATGCCGATCAGCTCGCACAGCCTCGGCCATATGGCATGCGCACGCTGCGCCAGGGGAAGCTGCGCCAGGCTGCGTCCCTGCCGGCGCACGCCGCCGAAATTGACGCCGCTGGCCTTGGCTCCGCTGGCGTCGCGATCGACGAGGACCACCTCCAGCCCGGCCCGGCGCAAGGCCAGCGCCGCGCTGGCGCCGATCAGGCCGGCGCCGACGATGGCCACGTCCGCGACGATGCGGCTCATGACGGCCGCGCCCTGCCCAGCACGGCGAGGGGCAAGGGCTTGATGGGCGCCTGGGCACGCAGGCGCCCGACCTGGCCGATGCCGCAGCCGCTGGCGTGCGCCAGGAGTTCCGCGGCCCCCGCCTGGCACATGCGCCCCTGGCACAGGCCCATTCCCACTCGCGACAATGCCTTCAGACGGTTCATTTCCCGGATGCCTGCGCGGACCACTGCCTCGCGCGCCTGGCTCGCGGATATTTCCTCGCACCGGCACAGCAGCGCATCGCCGCCGGCCAGCATGGCGCTCGCATCGGGCAGGGGAAAGGCGCGCTCCAGGGCCTGGCGAAAACGCCGGGACCGGTCGAGCCGGCGCGCCAGCCAGCGCCGCCGCCCGTCGTCCACCGCGATGCCGCGATCGGCCAGCATGGCCAGCGCGGCGCGCTCGCCCGCCCACTCGGCATGATCGGCACCCCCGATGCCCGTCCCGTCGCCCGCCAGGTAAACGCCTTGCAGCGAACTGCGGCCTTCGGCATCCAGCACCGGAAGCCAGGCCCGGCCGGGCTCGTCATAGCGGAACTCGCAATCCAGCAGATCGGCAAGCTGGGTTTCCGAACGCAGTCCGAATCCCACGGCCAGCGCATCGCAGGCCAGTTCGCGCATGCGGCCGCCGGCTTCGTAGCGCACGCCGGCCACGCGTGGCTCGCCCAGCGCCGCGTCCAGGCGGATGCCGTGGCGCACGGGCACGCCGTGGGCATGCAGCCACGCGGCGTAGTACAGGCCCTTTGCCAGCACGGAGGGCCGCGCCATCATGCCCGGCAGCGCGCCGAGCTGCGTGCCCAGCGGCGTCGTGTCCAGCACGGCGGCGACGGCGGCACCAGCCCTGGCGTATTGATAGGCGACCAGGTAAAGCAGCGGCCCGGTGCCCGCGAACGCGATGCGCGGTCCGAGCAGAGTGTCCTGGTACTTGAGCGCGACCTGGGCGCCTCCCAGGGTATAGACGCCGGGCCGCGTCCAGCCGGGAAAGGGCAGCACCCGGTCGGCGGCGCCGGTGGCGATCAGCAGACTGTCGTAGTGCAGCTCGACGGCGCGGCCATCCTCCAGCAGGTCGAGCACGCCGGCCGCGCCGTTCCATACCAGTGTCTTGGGGCGGTAGTCGGCCTGGGCCGCCACCCTGTCGCCCGCCTCGTGCAATGCCGTCGCGCGGTGCCACTCGAAGCCGTAGCGCTTGCGCGGCAGCACCTCGCGACCCGGCGGTGGCCGGCGATAGATCTGGCCGCCGGGACGTTCTCCCTCGTCGATCACGACCGGACGCACGCCGTGGCGCAACAGAGTCTGCGCCGCGCGCACGCCGGCCGGCCCGGCCCCCACGACGACAGGCCGCCAACGGGTCATGGCGCGTCCCCGCCTGCGGCCGGCGGCGGACAATGCAGGTCCATGCCTTCCTCGACCAGCGTGCTGCAGGCGCGCAGGCGGCGGCCGTCCGCGCATTGCACCCAGCAGTCCTGACAGGCGCCCATCAGGCAGAACCCGGCGCGCGGCGCGCCGCTGAAAGGCGACACACGCAGGCGGTCGCCCTGCAGCAGGATCGCCGTGAGTACGGTATCGCCCCGGCGCGCCGTGCAAGGCACGCCGTTCAGGCGAAAGTCCAGCGCGCCGGAGCCGGCAGGCACGGCGGCCGCGCCGGCCCGCCGCAACATAGGCAGGGAGGGGGCTGTCATGGTCGCGGCACCTGTTCAGCGCACGCCGTAAAGATGGTCGGCCAGACGCCTGAACGATTCCAGCTCGGCGTCCGCCTTGCCCTGCGGCCAGCCCAGCGCCCGGGCCAGATGCGCCGCAGCCTCGGGCGCACCGTCCAGGCCGCGGTCGGCGTCCCAGGCGCGCCCGGTACGGCGCGCCAGATAGTCTTCCAGCGTGACGACATGCTGCGCCCGGGGATCGTCGACGGCAGGCCGCTGCGCGTGCAGGCCGGGCCCGGGCTGGCGGGGTCCCAGGCGACCGGCGAGCGCGGCGACCAGGTCTTCCCCGGTCTTGCGATGCGCGCCCAGCGATCCGTTGGTCAGCGCAAAGGCGCCGGGCAGGCCTTCCGCCGCCATGTCGTATATGCGGCGGGAGCGATGCCCCATGGGCAGCCGGGCATCGTAGGTCAGCGGCCTGACGCCCGCCCAGGTGGAAACGATGTCCTTGCGGCCCAGCTTCAAGGCGGGGAACAGGTGACGCACCTCGCCCAGCAGGAATTCGACGTCGTCGGCGTCGCAATACACGTCGTCGAGATCGCCTTCGTACAGGGTTTCGGTGGGACCGAAGAAATGCAGGTCGCGCCACGGCATGCAATAGAACGGCCGGTTCTTGCTGGACATCGCGGCGAAGCCCTGGCCCCGGCAGGAATCCGGCAGGCGGAACACCAGGTGCGCCCCCTTGGTGCCCGTCACCTTGCGCGCGACGGGCCGGGAATTGAGCGCATTGACCTGATCGACCCAGGCGCCGGCCAGGTTGAGCACGCAGCGCGCGCGCACGGTCGCTTCTCCCGTCCCGAAGGCGTCGCGCAGGCCGACCGTCCAGCCGCCGTCCTCGAAGGCCAATGCGGTCGCGGGCGTATAGTTGCGCGCGACCGCGCCCAGCCGGACGGCCTCGAAGACCAGATCGGCGACCACTCGCTCCGGCCAGTCGAACTGGTACTCGGTATAGGATGCGATGCTGGCGACCCGTTCCGGCCGCGCCAGGAACGGCAGGAAGGGATTGTCGGCGCGCGCCTGCGCCGCCGTGCTGCGCTTGTAGTCGAGCGCCACCTTGCCATCCGACACCGCGCCGAGGATGCCGAAGGCGACATCCACCATCCAGGGCTTGTACGGGCCGTCGGCGAACAGCGGGTAGTGCATGCGCAACGGCTTCAGGCCCGCCTTGCGGCCGCGCACCAGTTCGCTGCGCACGGCCATCGAGCGCTTGATGGTCCTGACGGCGTCGAGGAAGCGCCCCGGATGCCGCAGCCACGTGGTGACGGGCCCGCCGGGCATCAGGTAGCGCAGTCCGCAATGCAACAGCCGGCTCGACCGGGCGCTGGAGCCGGCGCCGTAGTCGCCCTTGTCGACGACGATGACGCCGTAACCGGCGGCGGCGGCGGCCTGGGCCGCCGCCGCGCCGTTGATGCCGGCGCCTATGATGGCGATGTCGAATTCGCGTCCGTCCAGGGACGGGAGCGTGGGGCGCATGATGCTGGGCGTTTCCGGGTGGAGGAACAAAAGCGCCCGGCGCATCGTCCGCGCCGGGCGGCGGTTTACTTCTTCAGCGTCGTCTGCTCGGTGATCAGCGGGCCGTAGGACAGCGAACCCTGCAGATCGTAGCCGTAGTCCAGCGTCTTGCGGCTGGCCCAGACGATTTTCTGCTCGAACAGCGGAATCGCGCAGACGGCGGCGACGATCTTTTCCTGCGCCGCCTTCCAGAGCGCCTTGCGCTTGGCCAGGTCCAGCTCCTTCGCGGCGGCCTCGATCTCGGCATCGGCCGCATCGCAATGGGAAAAATTGGCGGCAGCGCCGGGCTGGCCGGGGCTGGCGCCGGAAAGATAGAACTCTTTCAGATAGTTGTCGGCGATGGGGAAGCGCGAGGAGGCATAGATGACCAGATCGCTCAGATCCTTGCGGATCTGCTGGTGATAGGTGGCATGCTCCACCACGTCCATATCCATGGTAATGCCGGCCTTCTTCAGTTGCGCCTGCATGATCTGGGCCGGGCCGAGCGTGGCGGCATTCTGCGTCTGGATGACCTTGAAGGTCAGGCCATTGGCGTAGCCGGCTTCCTTGAGCAGGGCCCTGGCCTTCTCGACGTCCGGCGGCGGCAGCGTCGCGTCCAGGTCCGCGCCCAGCGTCGCCTTGGGAATCACCGCGGGCGAAGCGGCCGCCACCAGCGTCCCCTTGTAGGCAACGATCCGCTCCGGTTCGATGGCATAGGCCATGGCCTGGCGCACGCGCAGGTCGTCGAACGGCTTGCGGGAGGTATTCAGATAGGCCAGGCCCTGGTAGGCGGGCTCGATGATGTCCAGCCGGGTGTCGTCGCGTCCTTTCATGCGTTCGGCCCAGCGCTGGTCCTGGCGGCCGTAGATCAGATCCAGCTCGCCCGACTCGTAGGCGAGGTCCCGGCTGGCATCGGAACGGATGTAGCGGAATACGATCTGGTCGATCTTGGGCTTGCCGCGGAAATACTGCTCGTTGGCCTTCAGCGTCACCGACTGGCTGGCCTGGTAGGCGTCGAACTGGAAGGGCCCCGTGCCGACCGGCTGGAGGCGGAAGTCGTCGCCGCGCTGCTCCACCGCCTTCTTGCTGACGATGAAACCGCCCTGGTAGCCCACCAGGAGATAGGGCAGGTCGGCCGAGGGCGACTTCAGCGTGATGCGCACGGTGCGGGGATCGATCGCCTCGACCTTGTCCACGTTGGAGAAGTCCGCGGCGAAAGTGGAAGTCCTGGTGTCGCGGGCACGATCCAGCGAGAACACCACGTCTTCCGAAGTCATGTTGCCGAAGCCGGCATGGAACTGGACGTCGTCGCGCAGCGTGAACGTCCATACCTTCTTGTCCGGCGAGGACTCCCACCCCCGCGCCAGGTCCGGCTCGACGTCCTCCAGCGAGACCGAGCCGGGCTTGAAGCGGGTCAGGCCGTTGTAGAGCCATGGCATCAGGATCTTTTCCTGCGTGGCCGACGCCCGATGGGGATCCAGCGTCGCCAGGTCGGAAGCCGCCATGCCCACGTTCAGCACCTGGGCCGCCCGGGCCTGTCCGGCGGCCATGCCGAGAGCGCCCAGGGCCATCATGGCGGAAAGCACTGCTGCTTGCTTGAGACGAGACAGAGACATAATTTCCCCTTCTTGCTTGAGTATCGGACTGAAAATCAGCTGCCGGACGAGGCCGCAACCATCATGGTCGACGCAGGCGGCGGCACGCTTTCCTGCAGGGGGACGGCGGCAACCACCCAGATGACCTCGGCGCGTTCGGCGCCGGGGTTGCGCCAGCGGTGCGGCGCCTTGCTGTGATATCGGAAGCTGTCGCCCGGGTGCAAGGTAAAGCTCTTGTCCTCGATCCACAGTTCCAGCGTGCCGGCCAGCACCAGGCCGACCTGCTCGCCGCGCTCTATCGTGAACAGCTCTTCGCCGGTCGAGCCGCCGGGCTCGATGAAGGCGCGATAGACATTGATGCCGGCCGACGGCTGCGGCGTGATGATGACCTTCTCGATTCCCTTTTCCGGCGCCTTGAGCGACGGATGGCTGCCGGCGCGCGCAACGATGCCCTTTTCATCGGCGGCGGGCGAATCGCCGAATTCCAGCAGTGTCGAACTCGGGATCGCCAGCGCGTCGGAAAGGGCGCGCAGCATGCGCACGGAAGGCGAGCTGATGCCGCGCTCCACCTGGCTGAGCAGGCCCACCGAAATCTGGCATTTTTCCGCGAGCTTGGAGATCGACAGGCCCTGCTTCTTGCGGGCCTGGCGGATCTGCTGGCCCAGCCAGAGATCGGCCACGCTGCGGGCTTCATAGGTTTGGGCGGCTGGCATGGTGCTCCGGAGCGAAATCGACAGCTGGGATTCTTCCACCTGTGATGCAATCATGCAAGTGAAAATTTCATATTGACGATTGATTCACGCTGGTGCAACATTCACACCATCATGCCCTCCCACCCAGTCCGCCCTGTCCCTGCGATCCGGCCCGCCGGCCTCCGCGGCCAGGCCGGGGCCGCGGAAAAGGCCGGCCGCAAGGCGCCGGGGGGCCACGACATTCCAGGGGATTCGATGTGTTCCTGTACACGCTGAAGCGGCTGCTGCTCGCCATTCCGACGCTGCTGGGCGTGCTGACCATCGTCTTCGTCATCGTCCGCATCGCCCCCGGCGACCCGGCAATCGTCATCCTGGGCGAAAACGCCACCCGGGACGCCATCGAACAACTGCACGCCCAGCTGGGCCTGGACGTGCCCATATGGCAGCAATACCTGAACTTCATGGGCCAGGTGCTGAGCGGCGACCTGGGGCGCTCCATGATCACCAACCGGCCCGTTCTGTCCGAGGTATGGCGCGTCCTGCCCTACACCATGGAACTGACCGTGGCCGCCCTGGCCATCGGCATCGCGGTGGGACTGCCGCTGGGCGTCATCGCGGCGCGCCACCGCAACAAGGCCGCCGACTTCGTCATCCGCTGCCTGTCCCTGCTGGGCCTGTCCTTTCCCGCCTTCATCTCGGCCATCCTGCTGCTGCTGGTGTTCTCGATCCAGCTGAAGTGGCTGCCGGTGATAGGCGAAGCCAGCTATGCCGATCCCGACAAGCGGCTGGCCGCGCTCATACTGCCGGCCCTGAACCTCGGGCTGATCATGGTGGCCTACATCACCCGGGTCACCCGTTCGAGCATGCTCAACGTCATCGGCGAAGACTACATACGAACCGCGCGCGCCAAGGGCGTGCCCGCGCGCTGGGTGATCTGGCGCCATACCCTGCGCAACGCCCTCATCCCCATCGTCACCGTCATCGGCCTCTACCTGGGCGTGCTGATCGGCAATTCGGTGCTGACCGAAATCGTCTTCAACCGGCCCGGCCTGGGCAAGCTCATCGTTATCGCGCTCAATTCGCGCGACTATCCCACCCTGCAGGCGATGCTGGTGATCTACGCCTTCGTCATCGTGCTGGCCAACCTGTTCACCGACCTGATGTACGGCGTCATCGATCCCAAGGTGCGCAATCAATGACCGCTCTCGCCCTCCTTCCCGGCATCTCGCCGCTGCGCCGGCTGGCGCGGCTGTGCTGGCGCCGCAAAGCGGCCAGCTTCGGCGCCGCCGTCACGCTGCTGGTGGTGCTGGCGGCCGTCTTCGCGCCGCTGCTGGCGCACCAGGACCCCAACGAGCAGGACATCCTAGCGCAGTTGACGCCGCCCTCGGCGGAGCACCTCCTCGGCACCGACACGTTCGGCCGCGACGTCTGGTCGCGCATCCTGCACGGCGCCCGCATCTCGCTGTTCATCGGCGTGGCGTCGATCGCCCTGGCCATGGCCATAGGGGGCCTGCTGGGCCTGCTCGCCGGCTATCGCGGCGGGCGCACCGACCGGATCATCATGTCCGTCATGGACATGATGCTGTCCTTTCCCAGCCTGGTCATGGGCCTGCTGGTGGTGGCGGTGCTCGGGCCGTCGATGGGCAACCTCATCATCGCCATCGCCTTCACCGCCGTCGCGCCCTTCGCCCGCATCGCGCGCGCGCCCACGCTGGCCATCAAGCAGCGCGACTTCATCGAGGCCGGCCGCGCACTGGGCTATTCCGATGCGCGCCTGATGCTGCGCCACATACTGCCCAACATCCTCGACGAAATCCTGGTGCTGGGCTCGCTTTGGCTGGCCACCGCCATACGCACCGAGGCCTCGCTCAGCTTCATCGGCCTGGGGGTAAGGCCGCCCACGGCGACCTGGGGCGGCATGATCCGCGACGGTTTCGAGAACATGCTCGACGCGCCCTGGCTGGTGATATTCCCCAGCATCGCCATCCTCGTCGTCATGATTTCGCTGAACCTGCTGGGCGACGGCCTGCGCGACGCCACCGACCCGAAGCTGCGCAATGAATAATCCCCGCCACCCGCCCGCCGCGCCGGTGCTCGCCGTCGAGAACCTGAGCACGGAATTCCGCGTCCAGGGCCGCTGGCTTCCCGCCATCCGCGACCTCAGCTTTTCCGTCGGGCGCAACGAAACCCTGGCGATAGTCGGCGAGTCGGGCTGCGGCAAGAGCATTACCTCGCTGTCGGTGATGCGGCTCATCCCGGCCAGCCAGGGGCGCGTCGCCCGCGGCAGCATCCGCCTCGACGGGCAGGAACTGCTGGCGCTGCCGGAAGCCGGGATGGAGAAGATCCGCGGCAACCGCATGGCCATGATCTTCCAGGAGCCGATGACTTCGCTCAACCCCGTCATGACGGTGGGAGACCAGATCGCCGAATCGCTGCGCCACCATCGCCAGGCCACCCGCGCCGAGGCCCGCCAGCGGGCCCTGGAACTGCTCGAATGGGTCCGCATCCCGTCGGCCCGCTCGCGCTATGGCGACTATCCGCACCAGTTCAGCGGAGGCATGCGCCAGCGCGTCATGATCGCCATGGCGCTGGCCTGCGAACCGCAGCTGCTGCTGGCCGACGAGCCGACCACCGCGCTGGACGTCACCATCCAAGTGCAGATCCTCGCCCTGCTGGCCGAGCTGAAGGCCTCGCGCCAGATGGGCATGGTCTTCATCACCCACAACCTGGGCGTGGTGGCTTCCATCGCCGACCGCGTCGCGGTCATGTACGGCGGCCGCATCATCGAGCAGGCCGACGTCCGGTCCCTGTTCGAGCGCCCGACCCATCCCTACACCGAGGCCCTGCTGCGCTCCATGCCGCGGGTGGACCGCCCGCGCGCCGACCTGCGCCCCATTCCCGGCCAGGTGCCGCCCATCACCGAGGAATTGCCGGGCTGCCGCTACGCCGGTCGCTGCCCCCTGGCCGAGCCGCGCTGCCTGCGCAGCGTGCCGCCGCTGGCTCCGGTGGCCGGCAGCCCCGGCCACCTGGCGCGCTGCTGGGTGCGCGCAGAGCCCGCCTGCCTGGAAGACGCCGCATGAGCCGCCCGCTGCTGGAAGTCAAGAACCTGTCCAAGCGCTTCGTCGTCAAGCGCGGCTTCATGGGAAGCAGGAAAGCCGAGCTGCACGCGGTGCACGACGTCTCGTTCAGCGTGGCCGAGGCAGAGGCCTTCGGCATCGTCGGCGAGTCCGGGTGCGGCAAGTCCACCGCCGGACGCAGCCTGCTGCGCCTGATCGAGCCGAGCGAGGGGCAGGTGCTGTACAAGGGCGAGAACATCGTCGATTTCGGCGCCGATCGCCTGCGGGCCCTGCGCCGCGATATCCAGATCATTTTCCAGGACCCCTATGCGTCGCTGAACCCGCGCATGACCATCGGCCAGACCCTGGCCGAGCCCATGCTTCTGCACGGCCTGGCCAGCCGCGCCGATGTCCGCGGGAAGGTCGAGGCGGCGCTGCTGGAGGTCGGCCTGCCCGCCCAGGCCATGCAGAAGTATCCCCACGAATTCTCGGGCGGCCAGCGCCAGCGGATCGGCATCGCCCGCGCCCTGTCGCTGAACCCGAAGCTGATCGTGGCCGACGAGCCCGTTTCGGCGCTGGACGTCTCCATCCAGGCCCAAGTGCTCCTGCTGATGGAAGACCTGCAGCGCAAGCGCGGCCTGAGCTTCGTTTTCATATCGCACGACCTGGGCGTCGTACGCCACTTCTGCGACAACGTCGCCGTGATGTACCTGGGCCGGGTGGTGGAGAAAGGCAGCGTCGATACGCTGTTCGAACAGCCGCTGCACCCTTACACGCAGGCCTTGCGCGCGGCCTCTCCCGTGCCTGATCCCGCCCGCAAGATAACCGTCGCCAGGATCGAGGGCGACATCGCTTCGCCGCTCGATCCCGTGTCGGGCTGCCATTTCCATCCGCGCTGCCCGAAGGCCATGGATGTGTGCAGGCGGGAATACCCGGCCGTTCGCCGGGCGGAAGGCCGGGAAGTCGCCTGCCACCTGTATCCCCGCACGCCAGCCGCAGCCTGAAGCGGGGCCGGCCGGGGCCGCCAGTAACCCGCCTTCAGGCGAACCCGCCCGGCTGCGTCTCGAAACGGCTGCCCAACCGGTAGCGCGAACCCGGGTGCATGCAGCGCACGAAGGTAACGGGCAGGCGGCGCGTCCACGTGCGCCGGGTCAGCATCAGGCACGGCTCGCCTGGAGCCATGCTCAACAGGGCCGCCTGCCCCGGGGTGGGCAGGATGGCGTCCACCACGTGCTCGACCTGGTCGTAAGGCACATGGTCGAGCAGGTACTGCGCCGGCGTAATGGCGTTGAAGTCCTGGGCAAGGAAGTCCGGCGCGGCCGCCGGGCTGACATAGCGGTCCTCCAGCTGCACCGGCTGGCCATCCTCGTTGTGCACGCACACGGCGTGGAAAACGGACGCGCCGGCATCCAGCCCCAGGGCGAAGGCGACCTCCGCCGGCGCCGCCTCGCGCCCCACGGAGACGATATCGCACCGGTATGCGTGGCCGCGCGCCTCGATCTCGTCGGCGATATTGGCGATGCGCAGCAGGGTGGACTGCACCTTCCTCTTGGCCACGAAGGTGCCCAGCCCGGCATGTCGCACCACCAGGCCTTCCTGGGCCAGTTCGCGCAGGGCGCGATTCACCGTCATCCGGGACACCCCGAAGCGCTCGACCAGTTGCTGTTCGGACGGCACCCGGTCGCCCGCCTGCCATTTGCCCGCCGCGATGTGTTCCTCCACGAACGACTTCAGCTGGCGGTACAGCGCGGCCGCGGGCTCGCCGGCCGGCCGCGCGGACAGGATGGAGGAACGCCGCTGGTCCGTGGGGTCGGTGGTTTCGAAACTCATGATCCGCAATCATCGAGTAAACGGCGGCGAACCGCAACAAAGTCATCGCGTGCCGGTGCCTGGAGCGCATGCCTGCCCTGCTCGACCACTTGCCGCCCGTCCACCCATACGGCATCGATCGCCGAAGCGCGCTGGCTGGCGAAAATGTGCGCCGCCAGCATCGACGGCGCATCCAGGCCCCGCAAGGCGACGTGCCGGTCGTCGAGCACGATGAAATCGGCCCGCTGCCCGGGCATCAGCCCCGCGGCGCGGCGGCCCGATGCCTGCGCGCCGCCGGCGGCCGCCGCCAGCGTCATGGCGGTGGCCACCTGCGGGTGCCGCGCGGTGGCGCCGACGTTGCGGGCCTGCAGGCGCAGGCGCTGCCCGTATTCGAGCAGCATCAATTCCTCGGCGGCGCTGACGCAGACATGGCTGTCCGAGCCTATGCCCCACCGCCCACCGTGCGTGCGCCAGCGCGGGTAATCGAACAGCCCATCGCCCAGATTGGCCTCGGTGCTGGGGCACAGGCCCGCGACGGCGCCCGTGGCCGCCGCGCGCGCGTACTCCTGCTCGTCCATGTGCGTGGCATGTACCAGGCACCAACGCGCGTCGACCGGAAGATGGTCCAGCAGCCAGGCGACCGGACGCTGCCCGCACCATGCCAGGCAGGCTTGCACCTCGCGCCGCTGTTCGGCGATGTGGATATGGATGGGCGCGTCGCCCCGCAGCGCGGTCAGGCCGGCCACGGCATCGCGCAACGCCGGCGGCGGCACGGCGCGCAAGGAATGCGGCGCCAGGCCCAGGACGGCGTCCTGGGCCGCGCACGACGGCGCCAGCGTCTCGAGCAGCCGCAGCATGGCCTCGGTGCCGTGCAGGAAGCGGCGCTGGCCCGCGCCGGGCGGCGCGGCGCCGAAGTCGCCGCACTGGTACAGCACGGGCAGCAGCGTAAAGCCGATGCCCGCGCGGCGGGCGGCGCGCAGCAGCGCCAGGCTCATCTCGGCCGGCTGCGCGTAAGGCCTGCCGTCGGGGTCGTGATGCAGATAGTGGAACTCGCAGACGCTGGTATAGCCCGCCAACAGCATTTCGGTGTAGAGCCAGGCCGCGATGGTCTCCAGCTGGTCCGGCCCCAGCCGGCCGGCAAACCGGTACATCAGCGCGCGCCAGGTCCAGAAACTGTCCTGCCCCTTGCCGGCGGCATGCTCGGTCAGCCCGGCGAATGCCCTCTGGAAGGCATGCGAATGCAGGTTGGGCATGCCGGGCAGCAAGGGGCCCCGGGCCCGGGGCACGCAGGATGCGGCCTGGGCCACGCCGGCGCGCACGGCGACGATCGTGCCGGCGTCGTCCCACTCCACGAGGACATCGCGCGCCCAGCCATCGGGAAGCAGGGCGTCCGCGGCGAACAGGGCGGTTGTCATCGCGCGTCCCCCATGCGGGCGATGCGGCCTTTCCGCACAACGGTCGCGGCGGGCCGCTGTCCCACCCAATAGGCCAGTTCCGCGGGCTCGTCCACCGCCCACAGGACGAAATTCGCGGGGCGGCCCGCGGCGATCGCCCCGTGGGTATCCTGCAAGCCCAGGGCGCGCGCGGCATGCCGGGTGACGCCCTCCAGCGCCTCGGGCACGGTCAGCCCGAACAGCGTACAAGCCATGTTCATCATCAGCAGCAGGCTTTGCACGGGCGAGGTGCCGGGATTGTGGTCGGTGGCCACCGCCATGGGCACGCCGGCGGCGCGCAGCGCAGCGATGGGCGGCACCGTTTTGTCGCGCAGCGAATAATAGGCGCCGGGCAGCAACACGGCCACCGTGCCGGCAACGCGCATCGCCTCGATGCCGGCGGCGGACAGATGCTCGAGATGGTCGCAGGACATGGCGCCGTAGCGGGCCGCCAGTGCAGCTCCCCCCATGTCGGAGAGCTGTTCCGCATGCAGCTTGACCGGCAGGCCCAGGTCACGTGCCGCCCGGAATACCCGTTCGGTCTGTGCCAGCGAGAAGGCGATGCGTTCGCAGAATACGTCCACGGCATCGACCAGCCCTTCTCCGGCCAATGCCGGCAGCATCTCCCGGCAGACCAGGTCGATGTAAGCGTCGCCGCGCCCGGCGAATTCCGGGGGAACGGCGTGAGCCCCGAGGAAAGTCGTGCGCACGGTGAGCCCGTAGGCCCGCGCCAGCCGGCGGGCCACGCGCAGTTGCTTGCGCTCGTGCTCCAGGGACAGGCCGTAGCCGGACTTGATCTCCACGGCGCATACGCCCTCGTCCAGCAAGGACCGCAGCCGCCGGCCGGCACTCGCGAAAAGCGCGTCTTCGCTGGCCGCGCGGGTGGCGGCCACGGTGGCGGCGATGCCGCCGCCGGCACGGGCGATTTCTTCATACCCCGCGCCCGCCAGCCGCATGGCGAATTCGTTGGCGCGCAGGCCGCCGTAGACCAGGTGAGTGTGGCAATCGACCAGCCCGGGCGTCGCGACGGCGCCGTGGCCATCGAATAGGCGCATGCGCGCCATCTCCGCCGGTATGCCGGCCATGGGGCCGGTCCATGCGACCGTGCCGTCGCGCACGGCGATCGCATGGCGGTCGCCCCCCGGACGTCCCGCCATGCGCAAATCCGTCCACAGCCCGTCGGCCGGCGGCAAAGCGTGCGTCGTCGTATCCATGTCCCTCTCCATGGCGCTTCAGTTCCGCTCGAGCCAGTGCACCCACACCAGCCGGGCGTGGCCGGCATCGGTGTCCAGGGACCAGTCCAGCATCTGCCCGGACCACCACAGGCCTTCGCCTTCGGCCAGCGCCACGCCGCCTGCCCGCCAGGCGCCGCGCGCCGCCAGCAGCAGCCCCTGGCGCGCCGCCGCCAGCCGGCAGGGCCCGGCGGCGACCGCCACGCGGGCCTGGTGCGTCGCCCGCCGGGTCATGATGTTGATGTCCGTGGAAACGCCGCCGAGCAAGGTGGCCTGCACGGCGTGCTCGCCGGCGAAATCGAAGGGCGCCAGCGGATGGTCCAGGCGATGCGCAACGCCGGACAGCGGCGCTTCCAGCCGCACGCCATCCCCGGACAGCAGCATGATGCAGCGGTCCACACCCGGAAAGGGAGAGAACGGCCCGCTGGCGTCGATGGTCGCCACGCTGACCCGCCAGTCGAAGCCGTCCAGGCCGGCGCCGGGCGGCCACGCTGCCACCACCCGGGTCGACCCGCCGCCGTTCTTCCAGGCCGAGGCCGGCAAGGCGGCGAGCGAGAATCGCTGCAGGGATGGCGCGCCCTCCCATCGCTGCGCAGCATCCTCCTCATGGCAGCGGCGCGCTTGCCTTGAGACGGCCGGGTGCGACGCGTTCATGCTACCTCGCCATCGGCAAGTTCAGGCCATGCGCGCGCGCGGCGGCGACCGCGGCCTCGTAGCCGGCGTCCGCGTGGCGCATGACGCCGGTGGCGGGGTCGTTGAACAGCACGCGCTCGATGCGCCGCGCGGCGGCGTCGCTTCCGTCGGCGACGATGACCACGCCCGCATGCTGCGAATACCCCATGCCCACGCCGCCGCCATGGTGCAGGCTGACCCAGGTCGCGCCGGCCGCCGTGTTGAGCAACGCGTTGAGCAGCGGCCAGTCCGACACCGCGTCGCTGCCGTCCTTCATGCTTTCGGTCTCCCGGTTGGGACTGGCGACCGATCCGGTATCCAGGTGATCGCGGCCGATGACGATGGGCCCCTTGAGCTCGCCCGAACGGACCATTTCATTGAACGCCAGCCCGGCGCGATGCCGTTCGCCCAGGCCCAGCCAGCAGATGCGCGCCGGCAGGCCCTGGAACGCGATGCGCTCGCGCGCCATGTCCAGCCAGCGGTGCGTATGCGTATTGCCGGGAAACAGCTCCTTGATCTTGGCGTCGGTCTTGAAGATGTCTTCCGGGTCGCCCGACAGCGCCACCCAGCGGAAAGGCCCCTTGCCCTCGCAGAACATCGGCCGGATATAGGCCGGCACGAACCCGGGGAAATCGAAGGCGTTGCGCACGCCTTCGTCATGGGCGACCTGGCGGATATTGTTGCCGTAGTCCACGACCGGCACGCCCATGGCCTGGAAGTCCAGCATCGCACGCACATGGGCCGCGCACGAGCGGCCGGCGGCGGCGCACAGCTCGGCATGCCGGGCGGGGTCCTTGCCGGCCGCCCTCCACTGCTCCACCGTCCATCCGCTGGGCAGGTAGCCGTTGACGAGGTCGTGCGCCGAGGTCTGGTCCGTCACCAGAGCCGGCCGGGGGCCGCCCTGCCGGGCTCGCTCGGCAAGCGCCGGCAGGACATCGGCGGCATTGCCCAGCAGCGCGATGGACACTGCCTCGCCGGCCTCGGTATGGCGCCGGACCAGGGCCAGGGCGTCGTCCAGGTCGCGCGCCTGTTTGTCCACGTAGCGCGTGCGCAGGCGGAAATCGATGCTGGATTGCTGGCATTCGATAGTCAGCGATACCGCGCCCGCGAGCGTGGCGGCCATGGGCTGCGCGCCGCCCATGCCGCCCAGTCCGGCGGTCAGTATCCACTTGCCGCTCCAGTCGCCGCCGTAGTGCTGCCGGCCTGCCTCGACGAAGGTCTCGTACGTACCCTGGACGATGCCCTGGCTGCCGATGTAGATCCAGCTGCCGGCCGTCATCTGCCCGTACATGAACAGGCCATCGCGGTCCAGCTTGTTGAAATGTTCCCAGGTGGCCCACTTGGGCACGAGGTTGGAATTGGCCAGCAGGACGCGCGGTGCGTCGGCGTGCGTTCTGAACACGCCCACCGGCTTGCCCGACTGCACCAGCAGGGTCTCGTCTTCGCCGAGGTCCTTCAGCGTGGAGAGTATGCGGTCGAAGCAGGCCCAATCCCGGGCCGCCCGCCCGATGCCGCCGTAGACGACCAGGTCCTGCGGCCGCTCGGCGACTTCGGCGTCCAGGTTGTTCTGCAGCATGCGGTAGGCGGCCTCGGTCAGCCAGCTCTTGCAATTCAGGGTGGCACCGCGCGGAGCGCGGATCCTGCGTTGATCGTCGTGGCGGGGGTCGGCGCCGCTGGCAGCCGATCGATCGCTCAGGTCCATGGCAGTCCTCGATAGATGGGGAAACAGGAAAATCAACCGGCGCGGCGCGCGGCGCAGGGCAGGATGCCCGCCACCGGCGCCGGCCAGTCGGAGCGCATGGCCCAGTCGCGCATGGCCTGGACGTCGCCGGCCATGTACCTGTCCTGGTCCAGGAACGCCACGCGCCCGCGGATGCCGGCAAGCTCGGCCTCGATGATCGGCGTGCTCTTCGGCCCGCGCCGCAGTTCGATGCCCTGGGCGGCGGCCATGGCCTCGATGCCGACCACCACGGCGGTGTTTTCCACCATGTCGGCCAGGCGCCGGCCGGCGAAGGTCGCCATCGACACATGGTCTTCCTGGTTCGCCGAGGTCGGCAGGCTGTCCACGCTGGCCGGATGGGCAAGCGACTTGTTTTCCGAGGCGAGCGCGGCAGCCGTCACCTGCGCGATCATGAAGCCGGAATTCACGCCGCCGTCGCGCACCAGGAAAGGCGGCAGGCCGGACAGGCCGGAGTCCAGCAGCAGCGCCATGCGGCGTTCGGAGATGGCGCCGATTTCGCTGACCGCCAGGGCGATGATGTCGGAGGCGAAGGCCACCGGTTCGGCATGGAAATTGCCGCCGGAAATCACCTCGCCGGTCTCGCTGAATACCAGGGGATTGTCCGACGCCGCATTGGCTTCGATGCGCAGCACATCGGCCGCGTGCCCCATGTTGTCCAGGCAGGCGCCCATGACCTGCGGCACGCAGCGGATCGAATAGGGGTCCTGCACGCGCGCGCAGTCGGCATGCGAGGCGACGATTTCGCTGCCCGCCAGCAGCGTATGCAGGGCGCCGGCCACGGCGATCTGGCCCGCCTGTCCCCGGGCCGCGTGAATGCGCGGGTCCAGCGGTTTGATGGAGCCCTGTATGGCTTCCAGCGACAGGGCGCCGGCCATCAGTCCGGCGGCGAACACGTTTTCCGCCCCGAACAGGCCGGACAGCCCCAGCGCCGTGGAGACCTGCGTGCCGTTGAGCAGCGCCAGCCCCTCCTTGGGGCCCAGCACGAAGGGCTCCAGCCCCGCCTGCGCCAAAGCCTGCGCTCCGGTCATCAAGACGCCGTCGGGGCCGATGGCCTGCCCCTCGCCGATCAGCACGCAGGCCAGGTGCGCCAGCGGCGCCAGGTCGCCCGACGCGCCCACCGATCCCTTGGCGGGGATGACCGGCAAGATGCCGGCGTTGAACAGCGCCAGCAGGGCCTCGGCGATTTCCGGCCGCACGCCGGAATGTCCCCGCGCCAGGCTGACGGCCTTGGTGGCCAGCACCAGCCGCGTCACGCCTGGCGGCAGCGGGGTGCCCGTTCCCACGCTGTGCGAGAGCACGAGGTTGCGCTGCAGTTCCGCCAGGCGGGCCGGCGCGATGACCGTCTGCGCGAGCTTGCCGAAGCCGGTATTGATGCCGTAGACCACTGCGCCCGAGTCCAGGATATGCCGCACTGCCTCGAACGACGCCTGCATGTCCCCTCGCGTGGCGGCGTCGAGCCGCAGCGACACGTCGCCCGCATGGATGCGCCGCAGGGCGGCCAGGTCCACATGGCCGGGACGAAGAACGAGGATCTCGTTGTCCATGGTTGAATTCCTATCAGTATATAAATGTATATACAATTGTTGGCATGAAAAAACCTCCGCCGTGCTGCTTCGCGGTCCATGGCGAAGGAGACTGCGCGGCTGCACCCGGGCCCGCGACTCAGGACGGCGCCTGTCCGCAGGATTCCGGCTCGCCCCAACGCCGTACCGCCCCCGTCTCGATGCCGAAAAGATCCAGCGCCCGGCCGACCGTGTGGTCGATCATGTCGTCCAGCGATCGGGGTCGGGCATAGAAAGCCGGCACGGGCGGGGCGACGATGGCGCCCATTTCCGTGACCTGCGCCATGCTGCGCAGATGCCCCAGATGCAGGGGGGACTCGCGCAGCATCAGCACCAGGCGCCGCCGCTCTTTCAATACGACGTCCGCCGCCCGGCTGAGCAGGCCGGACGTCACGCCCGACGCGATCTCGGAAAGGCTGCGCACCGAGCACGGCGCGACCAGCATGCCCATGGTCTTGAACGACCCGGACGAAATGCTGGCGCCGATGTCGTCGGCCCGGTAGACCTTGCTCGCCAGCGCGTGCACGTCAGCCACTTTCATGGGCAGTTCGTGCGCCAGCGTAATCTGCGCCGAGCGGGTCATCACCAGATGGGTCTCGATGCCCGCCCGGCCCAGCAGTTCCAATGCGCGCACGCCGTAGACGACGCCGGAGGCGCCGCTGATGCCGACGATGATTCTGGGCCGCACCGCAGCGCTCACCGGCGTGCTCCCCAGCCGCTGCGCGACATCTTTCCCGTCATTGCCTTACGCCAGAAACTGGTTGGTATAGAAAACCGACACGTCGGGCACGGTCTTGCCCAACCCGCCGAATTCGGCCATCAGCGCCTGCGCTTCCTCCCAGCGCGCCTTGTCGGAAAAGCCGACGGGCTGGTTCGCGCCGCCCTTGGCCTGCAGCAGCGGGGCGGTCGCCTTGAGCTTGGCGACTTCCACCTCGGTCTTGAGTGCGGGCGCGCGCTTGACCAGCGAGGCGATGGCCTCTTCCGGATGCGCCAGCGCGTATTGATAGGCGCGTATCGACGCCTGCACGAACCCGCGCACGACCTCGGGCGACGACGTCAGCGTGTCCGCGTGCGCCGCGATCCCGTCGCCCATGGTGTCGACGCCGAAATCCGAATAGGCGAAGCAGGCCAGCCCGTTATCGGTCAAGGCGGACAGCCCCAGGTACGAATCGTTGGTGAAACCGGTGATGGCCTGGGTGCGCTTGGCGAGAAAGGCCTGGTTGCGGGTGCCCCCGTCGGAGGCCATGATCTGCACCGCGCCGCGCGACACCTTGTTCTTCGCCAGCAGGGCATAGAGCATGGTCGTGGTGGTGTCGCCCTGCAGCGTAGCCACCGCCTTGCCCGCCAGGTCGGCCGGACGGGCAATGCCCTGGTCCTTCCAGCTGATCAGCGCATTCGGGCTGGTCTGGTAGAGCTGCGCCACCTGTCTGACCGGCATGCCCTGCGCCGCCCCCAGCATCAGCGAGGGCGGGTCGACGATGGTGAAGGTGTCCTGCCTGCCCGCCACCAGCTGCATGGAGGACGTGACGCCCTTGCCTTCCAGCACCTCGACATCCAGTCCCGCCTCGCGGTAGAAGCCCTTGTCCACCCCCAGCAGGTAGGGCGAGCGGTGGCCGTTGTAATTGAAGGCCAGCCGTACCGTCACCTTGGTCAGCCCGCCCGAGGCCGGGGCGGCCCAGGTCGGGCGCGCCAGCAGAGGCAGGCCTGCAGCCGCAGCGGCCGCGGTGATTCCCAGGAAATTACGCCGTGTCGTCTTCATCTATCTGTCCTTGATCGAGGGCTAGCAATTCCGCTAGTACTTCTTAAGCACACCGTATTGCTCGAAGAGATTGCGCACGTGTGCCACCAACGCAATGAAACGAGGCGTCTCCATCGTTCTCGGCGTCCGGGGGTAAGGCAGGTCCACCTCGACGATCTCGGCGACCCTGCCCGGGCGCGGCGTCATGACGAGCACCCGCCCCGCCAGGAGAATGGCCTCCTGGATGTCGTGGGTCACGAACATGACGCTTTTCTTGGTTCTGAGCCATAGCTGGTGCAGTTCCATCACCATCTGCTCGCGCGTGAGCGCGTCCAGCGCGCCGAACGGCTCGTCCATCAGCACCAGCGACGGGTCGTGGACCAGCGCGCGGCAGATCGACACGCGCTGCCGCATGCCGCCGGAGAGCTCGTGCGGATACTTGCCGGCGAAATCGCCCAGGCCGACCAGATCCAGCAGCTCACGCGCGCGCCGCTCGTACGCGGCCATGTCCAGGCCGCGTATCTGCGGCTGCAGCATGATGTTTTCCAGCACACGCCGCCACTCGAGCAGGGCATCGGTCTGGAAGACGATGCCGATATCGGTCACCGCACGCCGCACCGGCTGGCCCGCGCGCAGCACCGTGCCGTCGGTGGGCGCTTCCAGGCCCGACGCCAGGGTCAGCAGCGTGCTCTTGCCGCATCCGCTGGGTCCCAGCACGGAAAGGAACTCCCCTTCCGCGATCTCGAAGTCGAGGTCGTCCAGCGCGGTCAGCGGGCCGGTCTTGGTGAGATAGGTCTTGGTGACGTGCGAAAGCGTCAGCGCGGCCGTCATCGTCCACCCCCGTGCGCACGCTGCGATACATGCCAGGGCAGCACCAGGCGTTCGATCACGTCGACCAGCCCGTAGAGCAGCACGCCCATGACGCTGAGCACGACCAGAATGGTGAAGGACAGCGTCACGTCCAGGGCGCCGTTGGCGACGATGAGCTGGTAACCCAGCCCACGATCGGCGGCCACGAACTCGCCGACTACCGCTCCGACGATGGCCAGGGTGCTGGCCACCTTGACGCCCGAGAATATGTGCGGCAGGGCGGCGGGAACCTGGAAGTGCACGAAGGCCTGCCAGCGCGTGGCGCCGGTGGACAGGGCCAGCCAGCGCAGCTGCGCCGGGGCGGACTTGAAGCCCGTCAGGGTATCGACGACGATGGGAAAGAAGCACATCGTGAAGGCGATGAGAATCTTGGGCGTCAGGCCGAATCCGAACCACACCACCAGGAGCGGGGCGACGGCCACCTTGGGCACCGTCTGCGACAGCACCAGGATGGGATGCAGGACGCGTTCGGCCGAGCGCGACTGCGCCAGCAGCGCCGCCATGGGAATACTGACGACGATGGCCAGCCCGAAACCCAGCAGGATCTCGCCGGCAGTGGTCAGCGTATGAAGCAGGATGCCGTGAAAGTCCGCCACCAGCCTCGTCGCCACCGCGGACGGCGGCGGCAGCAGATAGGCGGGAACCTGGCCGATGCGCACCGCCGCCTCCCAGACCAGCAACAGAGCCATGCTGACCAGCAGGCCGTCCATCGACCGGGGCGGCGTCCAGCGGCTAGTCCTTGCCGCGATCTTCTCTTGTTTCACTGAAAATACCCCTTATTGCTGCAAGCAGCTTCTTGTTGTCCGCGCGCCCTCTCAGGGACACGCGCAATGCGCGATAGTTTTCCATGCCGCGGAACGAGCTCGCGTCGGCCACGACGATGCCCTGCGCCGCCAGGCGCTGCGCGGCCTCGCCTGGCGCCATGTCCACGTCCAGCAGAACCATGTTGGCGTTGCTGCCGCGGATACGCGCGCCGGGAATGCCGGAGATCTGCGCCGCGAACCAGGCGCGCTCCTCGGCGAAGGTGGCGCGGCAGCGGTCGAGAAACGCCGCATCGTCCAGTACTGCGCAGGCGGCGGCGATCGATGCGCGAGCCAGGTTGAAGGGCGGACGCCCGACTTCGGCAGCACGCACCAGCTCGGGCGCGGCGATGGCGTAGCCCACGCGGGTGCCCGCCAGTCCGAAGTACTTTGAGAACGTGCGCAGGACCACCAGGTTGGCATGCCGAGCCAGCAGCGGCACCGCGCCGTCCTCGGCCGGGTCCAGCAAGGCCTCGTCGACAACCAGCAGGCCCTGGCCGGCGGCGCGCGCCAACCCCGCGACGGCCTCCCGCGGGATTTTTTCGCCGGTGGGGTTGTTCGGCGAGCAGACGAAGGTCATGGCGATCCCGCCCGCCCGCAGCGCGGCGTGCATGCCGGCGATATCCGTCTTTTCCGGCGCCTCGCCTGCCACGCACCCCACCTTGCAACCGCGCAGCCTGGCCTCCAGCTCGTAGCGTGGAAACGTCGGCAAGTGCACAAGCACCGTATCGCCGTCGCTGGTCCAGGCATGGACGATCAGCTTGATGACATCGTCCAGCCCCGCCCCGAAGAACAGCGACTCGGGACTGACGCCGTGGCGTTCTGCCAGGGCGCTGCGCAGCGCGGCGAAGCGCAGATCCGGGTAGAGATGGCTGCAGCCCAGAGCGGCGCATGCGGCCTCGACGGCGCTGGCGGGCGGCCCGAAGGGATTCACGTTCAGCGAGAAATCGATCACGTCGGCGACGTCGAGCGCATGGCGTGCCGCGATATCGGCGATCGAGGTCTCGGCCTCGTACAGCCGCATGCTGGCCATGACGGCATTCTGCGGATTGATCGTCATGCCAGCAGCCCGCCGTGGCCCGCGATGCGTATCTGCATGCCCAGTGCCCGCAAAATTCCCCACAGCGTGACCTGGTTGCTGGTCAGGACGGGCTTGCCCAGCTCCGCCTCCATGCGCCCGGCGATTTCGAACGCACGGAAGTCGGTGCAGCTGACGAACACCGCCTCGGCGTCCGGGCGGTCGGCGCGACGCACCAGGGCGGCTACCTCGCCGGGGGGGACTTCGCGTATGGCCTTGCCGGACAGCCCCATTCCCTCCATGCCCGCCACCTCGAAGCCATGCGACTCCAGGAAGGCGCGCTCCGCCTCGTTCACGGCATCCAGATAAGGGGTGGCTACGGCTACCCGGCGGATGCCCAGCGCCTGCAGGCTTTGCACGATGCAGCGGGACGTGGCCACGATCGGGCAGCCGACGATCGCTTCCAGCGACTGGAGCTGGCGCTCCAGCGCCGCCTCGCCGTCGATGAAAGACCCGCTGGTGCAGGCGAAGGCAACCACGTCCGGGGTCACCGAGGCGATCAGCTCGGCGGCTTGCGCCACGCCGGCATTCATGGCGCGCAATCCCTCGGGCGTGGTTTCGCGCAGCATTACGCGCGAGACGTGAAAGCTGAGGGCGGGCAGCCCCAGGCGCGCGTAGTCCGGCTCGATCACGGCGTTGACCGACGGCACGATCATGCCGACGCGGCGTGTCCGCGGGTGGGCGGCGGCGGGCGCAGTCACTTTTTCCATGACGATTGGTAGCCGGCCATGTTCGCTCCCTCGCGCTGGCTCAGCACGACCAGCGAGCGCAGCAGGTCCACCATGGCGGCATTGGTGCGCGCATCCGTGCCGTCCACGTACAGCCGCAGCATGCCGCCAACCGGGTCGATCGCGCCGGCGTTGACGCATGCCTCGATCAGCCGCAATTCTTCCACGCCATCATGGAAGGCTGCGTCGTTGCCCACCAGTGCTGCGAGGACTGCGGCCACGCCATAGGCGCCCCAATTCGAGATGTTGGCGACGACGGCGATGTCGGCGGGCTGTTCGGCGGCGATGATCTCGCCCAGCGGCACCTGGGCGCGGACGTCCTCGGCCACCACTCCCATGCCCAGTTCATTGCCCAGGTCGCCCACTCCGATAGTCAGGATGCCGCGCCGCCGGGCCTCGGCGAACAGGGCGTCCGTATGCGCCGTGAAGCCGCTGATCTCGAACCCGCCGCCTCCGTGGTAATGCCCGTCCCGCCCGGCGCCCGGGCGCTCCACCGCCACCAGCGCCTTGGGCTGCAGATCGTCCAGCAGTGCGATCGCGGCTTGCTCCGCCGCCTGCCTGTCCACGGGAAAGTCGGTGAACGCACAGCGGTTTCGGCCGGACCGCATCTCTTCCATCGCCGCCGGAATCAAGCCCGCCGCGGCAAAGCACGCCCGCATGCAGGGCACCACCGAAGCCTCGGATACCCCCACGGGGATGGCGCCCAGGCCGAGCGCCAGCGCGCGCGCCAGCACCGCCGCGCCGATCGGACCGTCCGTCTCGGGCAGGCCGTAGTCGCGCATGATGAACCCGCTGACCATCAGCACCGTATCGCCGGCGCCGACGCGCGCCTTGAGCTGGCTGGCCGCCGCCAGCGTCAGCGGGCCTCCGCCGGCTTTCTGCCGGGCGGTGGCATACAGCTGGAGCAGGGGAATGCCCTTCAGGATCGTCCAGTTGGACATCGGCGCGGTAATCAGATGATCCGCGGCCTCGCCGATGCGTTCGATGCTAATGCCGGACATTCAGGTACTCCTGCAGGTTGATATCGTGCTCGCCGGGAAAGCGGCGACGCTCGAACAGCGTCTTCATGGCGACCGGCACGGTGGCGTCCAGGCCCAGCTTGCCGCGATGTACCTCGCGCACGTCTTCCCGGGTGTAGCTGGGCATGCGGGGAACCATGTAGGTGCCGGTCTCGGGCGTGCAGCGCGTCTGTATGGCCCACAGGACGTCGGCGGCGTCGAACGGGTCGACGTCCTCGTCCACCACGACGACGATCTTGGTCCAGGAGTACCCGCCCAGCGCGGCCAGCAAGGCGTTCTTGGCCTGATCCTCGTTCTGCTTCTCGATGGAGATGACGCAGCCGAACACATAGCCGGGCGTGGCGATATCCCGTATGCGCGGCACGAAGGACGAGACCTTCTTGTAGATTTCCGCCTGGATCGGAACCCCCACCAGGTTCAGGTCCTCCGTCCCGCCGGCGAGGATCGTGTGATAGAGGGCGTCGCTACGGCGCGTAACGGCGGTCACGCGGAACACGTGATTCTTCATCACCGGCACGTAGCCGTCGGTAAACTCGCCGAACGGCCCCTCGTCCTCTCGCACGCCGCACAGCACCTCGCCCTCGATCACCATTTCGGCGTCGGCCGGCACATCCACGGGAATGGTCTTGCAGCGCGTCACCCGCAGCGGCTTGTTCTGCCACGCGCCAGCGACTTCCAGTTCATCCACTTCGTACGGCACCTTGGAAGCTGCCGAAAACATCAGGGCGGGCGGCGCGCCGATGACGATGGCGCAGGGCAGGTTGCGGCCCTTGGCCTCGGCCTCGGCATGGTAGCGGCCCAGGTGCTGGGGGGGCATCATGCGCACGCGCAGCTTGTCCTTGCCGACCAACTGGCAGCGGTTCCACGAGGCGTTGTAGACGCCGGTCTCGGGATGCGGCGCAATCAGCACGCCCGCGGTGATGTATGCGCCGCCATCGTGTTCGGAGAACACGATCTGCGGAATGTCGCGCCGCAGGTCCACGTCCTCCCCCTGGCTCACGACACACTGCACGGGCGCTTCCGCCACCCGTTCGGTGGGAATCCCCCGGGCCTCCTGGCGCACCAGATTGCGAAGCAGGTCCTTCTCTTCCAGCCCCAGGGCGGCGGCGACGTGGCTGCGGAACCCGAATACGTTGGTCACCACCGGCACGTTGGCGCCCTTCACGTCGGCGAAGCGCAAGGCCTGGTTCGTGCTTTTCTGCACGCAGCGCATGACCGCCGTCAGCTCGTGGCGCGGGTCGACCTGCCGGGCCACGCCGGAAACCAGGCCGCGCTCGTCGAGCCAGCCTACCAATTGACGAAAGGACTCCATCGGTTTCATATCAAACTCTTGCTTTTCGATCTTTCGACCGCTTGATCGGCGGGAAGAAGCCGGCTATAGTGTTGGTCATAGCGCAACGCTGTTGCGCAGTTTCACTCCATTATGGATATCGTGAAAGCAGCTGTCAACGCGCGGCATGTCCCCTGCGCCCGTTTTTCCTGCTTTCCAATGGAATACCCTCATGCCTGACACGACGAAATCCGCTCGCACCAAGAAAGGGCCAGAGTCGGATCCCCCGCCCGCCCGCCGCGACCCCACCGTGCACGCGGCCCGCCACGCCATCGAGATCCTGCGCTGTATTTCGCAATCGCAGCCGGAGATCGGCGTCAGCGATATCGCGCGCCAGATCGGCCTGCACAAGAGCTCGGTGTCCCGGCTGGTCGCCACGCTGGAAGCCCAGCGCGTGGTCGAGCGCAACCCTCACACCGACCGAGTCAGCCTGGCCCCCGGCCTGATCGCCATCGCAGCGCCGATGATCAACCAGATGGGTATTTCGCAGGCGTCTCGCCAGCGCATGGCGCGACTGGCCGAAGCATCCGGGGAAACGGTCAACCTCAGCATCTGGAACGGCCGCGAAGGCATCAGCATCGACCAGACGCTGGGGCCCAGCGCCATCACCCACTACGCCGCGCCGGGACAGAACAACCCGGCGCACTGCACGGCAACCGGCAAAGTGCTGATGGCCTTCGCCAGCGAGGCCGACCAGGCCGCCATCCTCCAAGGCCCGCTGGCGCGCTATACCGACCGCACCATCACCGACGCGGCCACGCTGCGCAAGGAACTCCAGCGCGCCAGGGAGACCGGCACAGCCGTCAACCGCGCCGAATTCTCCGAGGACGCCGGCGCCGTCGCCGCCATCGTGCGCACTGTCAACGGCCAGCCCGCTATCGCGCTGGCCATTACCGTACCCATGTACCGGTTCGGCAAAGCGCGCGAGCGCAAGCTTCTGGAACTCGTGCGCGATGCAGCCCGGGATATCTCCGGGTACGTCGGCACGGTACCGACGCCCGGCGCGGCGGGGGCGGCGGCGCAATGACGAGGGCCACAGCCGGTTCGACGGCGGCGACTGCAGACGGGTTGTGGGATTTCTCGCTCGCCTTCTATGCGCAGCCCGGCGTGGCCGAAGCCTGCATCGGCCTGCAGGACGAATACGGCCTGGATGTCAATGTCGTGCTGTGCGCGCTGTACGCGGGCCTGCGCGATATCGACCTGGACCGCCACGATTGCGCCGGCCTGGAACGGGCCGTACGCGCCTGGCGGCGGCAGGCGGTGGTCCCATTGCGCAAGATCCGCCGCAGTATCCGGTCGATGCTCGACGCCATGCCGGACCCCGCGCGCGAGGCCTATGAAGCCGTCAAGCAGGCCGAATTAACGGCCGAGCGCGCGCAGCAGGCGCGCATGGAGCAATGGCTGGCGAGGCGACGGAGCAGCGCGGCGCCGGTCTCGCCCGGCCCTTCGGCGGTGGCCGACTCGGCCCACTCATCCGGGCAGGGCACCGACGACTGCTGCGCGAAGAACCTGGAAGCCTATCTCTGCGCCAGGCGCTGCGCCCGCGATGCGGCGCTGGACGCGCACCTGCGGACGCTGCAGGACGCCTTGCGGCCACCCGGATGAGCATGTCCGCCCCCCGTTGCCAGCAGCATTGAAAGACGAAGTACGACTATTCAGGGGCGACCACCAGGGCCGGGCGAGGCTCGCCTTGCGAGGCCGGGGTCTCTTTCACGACGGTATAGGCGCCGCGCAAACCGCCCACGGGAGGTTGCTTGCCATATGGCGCGATGTCTCCATCATCGGTAGCCGCAATGGCCGACACCAGGCCCATGCCGATCGCTCCGCCTATCCCCCCCTGCAAAGCGGTAGCGCCGGGCGGCGGCATCGCCGCCATTTGAGCAGGCATCAGGACGGATGCCTGCAGCATGGCATCTTGGGCTCGATCCGTTGAAGCCGCGGCTGCTTGCGCTGCCTCGGCAGCGGCCTTCGCCTCCAACTGCTCGAGCTGTTCGCGCGGAAGGCCCCTGGTCATGGTCTTGTAATAGATATAGACCTTGGGATCCTGGCCGGCGGCCAGGGGAACGAAAATCCCGCAGTAATAGGCGTTGCCCTCGTTCAATGTGGCCGCGCCCCAGTTCACTTCGCTCATGACCACCTTGAAGCAATAGGGAGGCCCCTGGTAATACGTGCCGGAGCGATCCTGCCCGATCGGAACATACCTTCCCGCCGACAGGATGTTCGTGGCCGTGTTGCCAAGCACTCCATGCTCCCAGCTATAGGCTTTGGCCACCACGAGATACTCGTGCGAATCCGCCACCGGGCTGAGCTTCGCACTGCTGACCCCGGCGCAACCGGAAATCGCGGCACCCGCGACCAGGGCGCATGAAACCCTCATGACGATCGACATGATTTCCATTTTCCCGTGCGAAGAAGCGGCCGAGGCCCCGCGAAACCGGGACGGCCATATCGTGCCGGACCGGCCGCCGCCGCGATGTCCGGCCAGCCATTCCCGGAAAATGCCTGGGGGGCGGCCTGGGAATGGCAGCTGGCGGACAGAGGGGGATTCGAACCCCCGATACGCTTTTGACGTATACACGCTTTCCAGGCGTGCGCCTTCAACCACTCGGCCACCTGTCCTGATCCGGTCCGGGCAAGGCGTTGCGCCCATGCCCGGCGGCCCGCCTTGCCCTGGGGCCGGGCAAACCCCGGCCGCGCGGCAAAACGGCAATCCGTGATTCTAGCTGAAATCGGCACCTCTTTGCATGACAGCGCGCCGACCCGCCCCTACAGCGCCGCAATCGACCCCGCCGTCCCCACCGACATCATCCGCTCCACGTAGCGGGCGATGGTGTCGACCTCCAGGTTGACGCGCGCGCCCGGCTTCAGGTGCTTGAGCGTGGTCACCGCCACGGTGTGCGGGATCAGGTTGACGCTGAACACGCAGCCGTCCGGGTCGTCCTCGACGCGGTTGACGGTCAGGCTGACGCCGTTGATCGCCACCGAGCCCTTGTAGGCCAGGTAGCGGGCCAGCGCCTGCGGCGCGCGCACGGCCAGCTCGTGCGATTCGCCCACCGGCTCGAAGCGCTCGACCGTGCCCAGGCCGTCCACGTGGCCGGACACCAGGTGGCCGCCGATGGCGTCGCCGATGCGCAGGGATTTTTCCAGGTTGACCTCGCCCTCGCGGTCCAGGCCGGCGGTCAGGCTCAGGCTTTCGCGCGAGACGTCGACCTCGAAGATGTTGCCCTGCAGGGCGACCACGGTCATGCAGGCGCCCTGTACCGAGATGGAGTCGCCCAGGCCGACGTCGCCCAGCCCCAGGCCGCCCGCGTCGATCTCCAGGTGCAGGCCGGCCTGCGAGCCGGATTCGCCCAGGGGGCGGACGGCGACGATACGGCCGACGGCGGCCACGATGCCTGTGAACATGGAAGGTTTCTCCCGCTTGCGGCGCCGGGGGCGCCATGTACTGGTGAACATGCGCATGCGCGGCGCATACCGGCGGGCGCGCATGCGGCCGGCCGGCTGCGAGGATGATACGCCAGACGCCAGGCCTTGCGCCCCTCGTTCTTGCGCGGTCTTTCCGCGCTCGGCCTGCGCCCTGCGCGCCGACAGCTCAGTCCGCCGCCACCCGCTCGCGCAGCGCCTCCCAGCGCGCCGCCAGGCGGGCGCGCAGGCGCACGTCCTGGCCCAGCTGCGCGACGTCGGTGAAGACGAAGCGGCGCGCATGCTCCAGGTGCTCCAGCAGCGGCAGCCTGACCATGCCCAGGGCGTCGCCCAGCAGCACGGGCGCCAGGTAGGCCAGCAGCTCATCCACGCAGTCGGCTTCCAGCAGCGCGCCCGACAGGCCGGCCCCGGCCTCGACGTGGACTTCGTTGATGTCGTTGCCGCCCAGCCAGTGCAGCAGCGCGCGCAGGTCGACGCGCCCGGGCGCGGATTCCGGCAGGCGCACGACGCGCGCCCGGCGCGCGGCCAGGCGCCCGGCCTTGGCCGGGTCGTCGCGGGTGGTGAAGACGATGACCTCGCCCTGGCCGTCGAACAGCCGCGCGGTCTCGGGGATCTCGAAGCGGCCGTCCACCACGGCCCGGCGCGGCGGGCGCGGCGTGGCCACGTGGCGCACGTTGAGCTGCGGGTCGTCGGCCAGCACCGTGCCCATGCCGGTCAGCACCAGGCAGCTGCGGGCGCGCCAGTGGTGGCCGTCGGCGCGGGCCGCCTCGCCGGTGATCCATTGCGAGGCGCCGTTGTGCAGGGCGCTGCGCCCGTCCAGCGACGCGGCCAGCTTGAGCCAGACCCAGGGCGTGCCGCGGCTCATGCGGGCGACGAAGCCGGGGTTCAGCTCCAGGGCCTCGTCGGCGCAGACGCCGGCGGCGACCGCGATGCCCGCCTCGCGCAGCGCCGCCAGGCCCTGGCCGTTGACCAGGGGATTGGGGTCGCCCATGGCCACCACGACGCGGGCCGGGCGGGCGGCGATCAGCGCGTCCACGCAAGGGGGGGTGCGGCCGTGGTGGCTGCACGGCTCCAGGCTGACGTAGACGGTGGACCCCGCCACGTCGGCGCCGCGCGCCTGGGCGTCGCGCAGGGCCATGATCTCGGCGTGGGCGCTGCCGGGAGGCTGGGTGGCGCCCTCCCCCAGGACCTGGCCGCCGCGTACGATGACGCAGCCCACCCGGGGGTTGGGGCTGGTGTGGTACAGCGCGCCGCCCGCCAGCTCCAGGGCGCGGCGCATCCAGCGGACGTCTTCGGTGGGGTCGGTGTCTGGGGTCACGGACGCATTGTATGCATGCGGCGTGCGGCAGGACACCGCGCAGGCCCGGCTGCCCGCCCGCGCCGGTCGATCCGGCGCAGGCGCTGGCCGCCCGCCGCCCTACAGGCGCAGCCGCACGCCCAGCTCCAGCAGTTGCTCGTCGCTGCCCGGCGCGCCGATGACCTGGATGCCGATGGGCTCGGCCGCCGTGCCGGCCGGCACGCACAGCACGGGCAGGCCGGCCACGCCGGCCAGGCAGTTGAACTTGAGCACCGCGGTGCGATGGCGGCGCGCGGCCTCGACGTCGGCCAGCGCCGCCACCGAGGGCGGCCCGGCCGGCGCGGCGGGCACGACCAGCACGGTGCCGCCCGCGACCAGCCGCCGTATCGCCAGCGCGTGGCGGGCCCGCGCGGAAATCGCATGGCCGATCTGCGCCACGCTCAGGGCGCGGGCCTGCGCCACGTGGTCGGCCACGTCGGCGCCCAGCCTGGGCCGGCGCTCGTCCAGCCACGGCTGGTGCTCGCCCAGGAACTCGGCGTACTGCACGGTGCGCTGCGCGGCCAGCGCGTCGTCCCAGTCCGACCAATCCAGCGCGGCGGGCGCCAGGCCCAGGCCTTCCAGCGCGGCGGCGACGGCCTGCAGGGCCACGCGCGCGGCCTCGCCCATCTCGGGCATGTGCCGGAACACGGCCACCCGCTTCAGCACGGGCGCCACGGCACCGGCGCGCGGCGCATCGGCCAGTGGCGAACCCGCAGGCAGCGCATCCACAGGCGGCACGCCGGACGGCGGCGCGTCGCCCGGCGCCGGGTCCAGCAGCGCCAGCGTGGCCCGGCGCAGCACCTCGGCCGAGCCGGCCAGCGCGCCCGCGACGTCCAGCGACGGCGCCAGCGCCACCATGCCCTCGCCCGGCACGCGGCCGTGCGTGGGCCGCAGCGACCACACCCCGCAGTACGAGGCCGGCACGCGCAGCGAGCCGGCCGTGTCGCTGCCCAGCGCGAAGTCCACCGCGCCGGCGGCCACCGCCACCGCCGAGCCCGAGCTGGAGCCGCCCGGCACGTGCCCGGGCAGGCGCGGGTTGTCCGGCGTGCCGGTGTGCGGGTTGACGCCGGTAATGCCGTAGGCCATCTCGTGCATGTGGGTCTTGCCGACCCATTGCGCGCCGGCCTGCAGGGCGCGACGCACCGCGGCGGCGTCATCGGCCGCGGGGACATGCGCCTCGGCGTAGTCGGGATTGCCGGGCATCGTGCGCGTGCCGGCGATGTCCATGGACTCCTTGGTGGCGAAGCGCAGGCCGGCCAGCGGCCCGCCGGGCGCGCCCGCGCGCGCCTGCTCGGGCGCCATGCTGAAACCGGGGGGCAGGTCTTGGGTCGTGCCGGCCATAGTCGAAAGAGCTCCCTGCGCTTGCGCGCCGTGCGAAGGCGATCCGGCACGCGGACCGGATAGAGCCGGGGCCGCGTGCCGGATCGCGTCGGATCGAGTCAGGTCAGAGATTATCCGCCAACCAGTCGGCCACGATATTGGCGCCGACCTGGCGGTTGTCTTCCTGGCAGTGCTCGCTGCCGCCGTCGTGCACGGTCAGCACGCGCAGCGTCTTGTTCTTCGAGCCCACGGCGTCGTACAGGCGCTGGGCGAATTCCACCGGGACGATGGTGTCGTTCTCGCCGTGGATGCAGAAGAAGGGGCAGGTCAGCCTGGGCGCCACGTCGTGCAGGCGGTAGTCCTGCAGCTTCTTCATGCAGGCGTCCATGTCGGGCATGCCCAGCACCCAGGGCAGCTGGAAGCCGGGCGCGGACAGCTTGGTGCCGCCGGCTTCCATGATCTTGCGCCGGCGCAGCCAGGACTCGTGGTAGTCGAAGTGACCGCCCCAGGCCACGCAGGCGGCGAAGCGCGGGTCCATGGCGGCCGCGCGCGGCGCGTAGTAGCCGCCCATGGAAAAGCCCATCACCGCCATGCGCGCGGCGTCGACCTCGGGCCGCGCGGCCAGGTAGTCGTAGGCGGCGCCGGCCGGCACTTCGTAGTCGTAGCGGCTGGGGATGCCCTGCAGGCGCAGCGCCTCGCCCTGGCCCGGGCCGTCGATGGCCAGCACGTGGATGCCGCGCCTGGCGATCTCCACGCTGCCGAACAGCACGCTCATTTCCTTGGCGTTGTCCAGGCCGTCGAACATCACCACCGTGGGCGCCGGCCCGTCCACGTCGGCCTTCAGGAACCAGGCCGGCAGCGTGGTGCCCTCGTAGGGCACTTCCGCGCGCTCTATCATCGGAAAGCGCCGCTCCACGCCCTTGGCGAAGCAGCGCAGGCAGTCCCGGTAGGTCTGCCACTTGTCCTCGGACGGGGCGATGAAGCGCTCGCCGCAGAAGTAGTAGATGGCCGCGCGCAGGTAGTAGGCGCCGGCCGTCAGCTTGTGGCCCTGGGCCTCCTCGGCATCGCCGAAGCCCTCGATGCGCCGGGCCATGTCCACCCATTCGGCCCACCAGCGCTGGTTGTCGCCCACGTGCGGGCGCAGCTTCTGGCCGATCTGGTCGATCTCGCTGATCGAGGCGGCGCCCCAGGCCGCCATCTCTATCCCGAACATCATGCCCTGCGACCACATGTGGTTGTCGGGGAAGTATTCGAACCAATGACTCATCGCAGTCCTCTCCAGGAGCGTGTACGGCAAGGGAAGGGGCCGTCCCTGCACGGGATCGGCCCGGCGGATGGCGGCCGGCGCGCAATCGCCCGCCTCCGCGGGCGGGCGATTGCGCCCGGGGTGAAACCGCCCGGCTGGAAGATCAGCCCGGGTAGAAATCCAGCTTCGTCTGGTCGATGCCGAACACGTCGGCCAGCCAGTCCAGCATCAGCTCCTGGCCCAGCGTGGGGTTGTCGTGCTGGCAGTGCTCGGCGCCGGTCTCTTCCTCGCTGGTCAGGCGCAGGGTGGCGTTCACGCCGTGCCTGACCGCGTAGTCGTAGACGGTGCTGACCTCCTTCACGCCCAGCACGTCGTGGCCGCCGTGCAGGATCAGGTAGGGGCACTTCATGTTTTCCAGCACGCCTTCCAGCTTGAAGGGCTTGGCGATCTCGGTGGCCTCGGCCATGGACTTGGCGCCGAACACCCACTTGATGTGGCCGGCCAGGCCGTGGTCCTCGGGGCGCACCTTCCAGCGCTCGTGGATGTCCCAGATGGCGCCGTGCGAAATGCAGGCGGCCAGCCGCGGCTCCATCGACGCCGCGCGCGCGGCGTAGTAGCCGCCCAGGCTGGAGCCGCTGACGGCGATGCGCGAGGCGTCGACGTCGCCGCGCGCGGCCAGCCAGTCTATGCACTTGCCGATCGGCACTTCGTAGTCGTAGCGGGTGGGCAGGCCGTGGCGGCGCAGCGTGCCGCCCTGGCCCGGGCCGTCCAGCAGCAGCACCGACATGCCGCGCTGCACGGCGCCGCGCCCGGTCATGAACCAGAGCTCGTCCTTGTACGAGTCCAGCCCGCCCACCGAGATCAGCACCGGCTGCCTGTCGCCGCCGTTGGCCGAGCGGATGAAATAGCCCGGCATGGGCTTGCCCGGCTCGTAGGGGATCTCCACCACTTCGGCGGCCGGCGCCATGCGCGTGAAGCAGTTGGCCGAGCACCGCTCGGCGCGGCCGTAGGCGTCCAGCCGGCGGGGGTCGTCGGCGGCCAGCCAGAACTCGGCCTCGCGGTAGTAGTTGGCCGCGCGCAGCCAGCAGTTCATCGCCGTGCGCACGTGGCCCTTCGCGATGGCCTCGTCGGCGCGCGCCACGTTGCGGTCGGCGATGTGCATCCATTCGGCGTACCAGCTTTCGAAATCGCCGGCCTTGATGCGGCTGGCCGCCTGGAACACCTCGCTGACCGCGCCCCCGCCTTCCTGGGTCTCGCCCAGGCCGCGGCGGAACTGGTAGGACATCCAGAAGTCGTGCGGCCAGTGGTGCCAGCCGAACGGTTCGTAGCGCGGGGTGGTGTCGGGGTTCTGCATAAGGGAATGCTCCAATCGGAATGACTCGTTGCCGCCTGGCGTGCCGCCTTCCGGCTTGCCGCCGTCTCGCCGGCGGCCGCCTGGCGCTGCCGTCTCGCGTGCCGCCTGCGAGGCCCGGCTTACTTGCTGCCTTCCAGGCCCAGGCCGCGGATGATGCCGCCCCACTTGTCGTAGTCGGCCTGCCAGGACTTGCCCAGGTCGGCGGGCGTGCCCGGCTGCGTGTCCAGGCCCAGGCGGCGCGCCTGTTCCTGGATCTGCGGCTGCAGCATGGCCTGGTTGAGCGCGGCATTGACCTTGGCCACGGCGTCGGCCGGCGTGCCGGCGGGCGCGAACAGGCCGAACCAGCCCAGGGCCTCGTAGCCGGGCACGGTCTCGCCCACGGTGGGGATGTCGGGCGCGTTGGGATTGCGCTGGCGGCCGGTGATGGCCAGGCCCTTCAGGCGGCCGTCCTGCACGTAGGGGTAGAGGCCGGAATAGCCGAAGATGGTCATTTCCACGCGGCCCTCGACCACGTCGGAAATCACCTGGCTGCTGCCGCGGTAGGGGATGTGGGTGAACTCCAGCCCGGCCTGCTGGCGCAGCAGCTCCATGCTCAGGTGGGGAAAGCCGCCCTCGCCGTTGGTGGCCACGCGCAGCTGGCCCGGGTTGGCCTTGGCGTAGGCGATCAGCTCGGGCAGCGTCTTGACCGGCAGGCCGGGCGTGGCCACCAGCATCATGTAGTTGGTATAGGCCATGGCAACCGGCTCGAAGGCCTTGCGCACGTCGATCGGCCACTTGTTGATGTTGGGCGCCACGGCCACGCTGCCCATCTGGCCCATGACCAGGGTGTAGCCGTCGGGCTCGGCCTGGGCGGCGGCCTGCAGGCCGATCAGGCCGGAGGCGCCGGGGCGGTTTTCCACCACCAGGGACTGGCCCAGCTCCTTGCCCATTTCCGCGCCCAGCAGGCGGGCGATGACGTCGGCCAGGTCGCCGGCCGGATAGGGCACGATGACGCGGATCGGCCGCGTCGGGTAGTCGGCCGCCGAGGCCGGCGCTGCCGCGCCCAGCAGGGCGGCGCAGGCGCCGAAGGCGGCGATGAGTCTGGCGTAACGAAGTCTGGCGTAGCGGATCATGCGCTTTCCCCTTGAAGCGGGAGCTGGCCGGGCCGCCCTTGTGCGGCCCGCCGCATCCCTTTGTCGAAAAAAACCTGCTGGCGTTTGCTGCTGCTGCGTTGACTGTTGCTGCGCGGGCCGCCCGGCGCCTCAGGCGGCCTGCTCCAGATACCAATCCAGGATCTGCCGCCCGGTCATGAACTTGACACCCGGATGCCCCGCCACGTAGCGCAGCGCCCGCTCCAGGTAGGCGATGCGGTGCGGCACGCCGCTCAGGAAGGGGTGCACGGCGATGCACATGACGCGCACGTGCTCGGCGCCTTCCTGGTAGAGGCGGTCGAAGGAATCGCGGATGCGCCGCTCCAGCACTTCGGACTCGTGGTGCTGCACGGCCATCATGGGAATGTCGTTCAGCTCCACCGTGTAGGGCATGGCGATCAGCTCGCCGTGCGCCGTGCGGATGGGCACGGGCTGGTCGTCCAGCACCCAGTCGCCGATGTAGCGGATGCCGGCCGCGCGCAGCAGGTCCACGGTGTCCAGCGTCTGCGTCAGGCCCGGGCCCAGCCAGCCGGCGGGCGGCGAGCCGGTGAAGCGTTCTATGGTCTGCACGGTCCGGGCGATGCCGGCGGCCTGGTCCTCGACCTGGTGCATGGGCATCTGCACGAAGCCGTGGCCCATGAATTCCCAGCCGGACTCGTGCGCGGCCTGGGCCACGCGCGGGTACTGGTTGCAGACGTCGCCGTTGATCGACAGCGTGGGCACGATGCCCAGTTCGTCGAAGGCCGCCTTCAGGCGCCAGAAGCCCACGCGCATGCCGTACTCGTGCCAGGCCCAGTTGGGCACGTCCGGGATCACCGGCACGCCGGTGGGCGCGGGCAGCACCTGGCGCGGCATGGCGCGCACGATTTCCCAGCTTTCGACGTTGACCACCGGCCAGACGATGAGGCGCGCGCCGTCGGGCGCCTGGAGCTTCTTCCTGTCGATGATGGCCGAATAGGCCACCCGGTCGCGTGGGTTCATGCGGACGTTCTCGTGCTGCGGGTTGCCGCGCCGCCTTGCGGGGCGCGCTTCGATATGGGCGGGATACTAGGCGCCGGGAAATTTTCGTGTCAACGCAATCTCGATTTTTTCCCATATATCGGAACATCTGTCCGACCCCGTCCGGAAGCCCGGGTGCAACGGCCGATACGGAGCCTGTTCCCATGCAATACAAAACGGTGCATAACGCGATGCATGGCCGGCACGGCGCGCACCACAAAGGGGATGTCGCTTACACGCCGTCCGTATTTTTCCCATTATTAGCAACTAATAGGGCTAGGCGCTGTTACCATTGCGGGCGACGCCGCATCCCCACCGCAACGACCCCATGACCGAACGATCTTCCCCCGCCCAGACCGTGGGCCGCGCCGCCGACCTGCTGCGGCTGATCGCCTCCAGCCACTCGCGCAGCCTGCGCCTGGTCGACCTGGCCGCCATGGCCGGGCTGGAGAAATCCACCGCCCACCGCCTGCTGCAGCGCCTGGTGCAGGAACGCATGCTGGCGCGCGACCCGGGCCAGCGCGGCTACCGGCTCGGCCCCCTGCTCTACGAGCTGGGCCTGTGCGCGCTGCCGGAGAAGAACATCAAGGAAGTCGCCCACCCCGAGCTCAAGCGCCTGGCCGAGCTGACCGGCGACATGGCCTTCCTGGTGGTGCGCAGCGGCTACGAGACCGTCTGCCTGGACCGCATCGCCGGCTACTTCCACATCCAGACCATGACCTCGGGCGTGGGCGACCGCCACCCGCTGGGCATAGGCGCGGGCGGGCAGGCCATACTGGCCGCGCTGAGCGACGGGGAAATCGACCTGGTGCTGGATGCGGTGCGCCACCAGCTGGGCGGCTACCGGCTGTTCAGCGCGGAATCGCTCAAGGCCGACGTGGCGCGCTGCCGGCGGCTGGGCTACGCGCTGGACGAGGACACTGCGGCCACGGGCGTAAGCGCCGTGGGCATGGCCATCCGCTCGGCGGCCGGCTCGCCGGTGGCGGCGGTGTTCATCGCCACCATATCGAGCCGCATGGACGCGGCGCACCGCGCCAACCTGGCGCGGCGCCTGGCCGACTGCGTCAGGGCGATAGAGGCCAGCCTGGCCTGAGGCGGCCGCGTCCTCGCGCAGCAGCCGGGCGCGCCGGCGGGACGCGCCGGCAGCGCGGCCGCGCCGGACGCTATTCCTTGCGCAGCTTGCCCGGCAGCGGCGGGCCCTGCATCTCGCGGATCGCCTCGACGAATTCGCCGATGTCCTCGAAGCTCTTGTAGACCGAGGCGAAGCGCACGTAGGCGACCTTGTCCAGCTTGCGCAGCTCGCCCATCACCAGTTCCCCCAGGTACTGGCTGGGCACTTCGCGCCGGCCGCTGGTCAGCAGGGCTTCCTCGATGCGGTCGACCGCCGCGTCCACGTCCTCGGTGCTGACCGGGCGCTTGCGCAGCGCCAGCGCCAGGCTGGCGCGCAGCTTGGCGCCGTCGTAGTCGCTGCGGCTGCCGTTGCGCTTGACCACCGAGGGCATCATCAGCTCGACCCGCTCGTAGGTCGTGAAGCGGCGGTCACAGGACGAACATCGGCGGCGGCGGCGGATGCTGTCGCCCTCGTCGGAGGCGCGGGTGTCGATGACCTGGGTGTCTTCGCCGCCGCAGAACGGGCATTTCATGGTCGTCCCTCCGTGGAGCGCGCCGCGCGCGCCGGCAGCCACCTGCGGCCGGACCCGGCACGCCGTATCCGGCGCCAGGCACCCGAGGCAAGGCGGCGCCCGCGGCAGGCCCGGGCGCCGTCCCGCCCCTTACTTGTAGACCGGCAGCCGCGCGGTCAGCTCGTTGACGCGGCTGCGCACCGAAGCGATGGCGGCCTCGTCGTCCGGGCGGTCCAGCACGTCGGCGATCAGGTTGGCGGTGAGCTCGGCCTCGGCCTCGCGGAAGCCCCGCGTGGTCATGGCCGGCGTGCCCAGGCGCACGCCGCTGGTGACGAAAGGCTTTTCCGGGTCGTTGGGGATGGCGTTCTTGTTGACGGTGATGTGCGCCTGGCCCAGCACGGCCTCGGCCTTCTTGCCGGTGATGCCCTTGGGGCGCAGGTCCACCAGCATGACGTGGCTTTCCGTGCGGCCCGAGACGATGCGCAGCCCGCGCTTGACCAGGGTGTCGGCCAGCACCTGGGCGTTCTTGACGACCTGGGCGGCGTAGTCCTTGAACTCGGGCGACAGGGCTTCCTTGAAGGCCACCGCCTTGGCGGCGATCACGTGCATCAGCGGCCCGCCCTGGATGCCGGGGAAGATGGCCGAGTTGACGGCCTTCTCGTGCTCGGCCTTCATCATGATGACGCCGCCGCGCGGGCCGCGCAGCGACTTGTGGGTGGTCGAGGTGACGAAGTCGGCGTGCGGCACCGGGTTGGGGTAGGCGCCGCCGGCCACCAGGCCCGCGTAGTGGGCGATGTCCACCATCAGCAGCGCGCCGTTGTCGCGGGCGATGCGGGCCAGGCGCTCGAAGTCCATGCGCAGCGAATACGCCGACGCGCCGGCGACGATCAGCTTGGGCTTGTGCTCGCGGGCCAGCTGCTCGACGCGGGCGTAGTCCAGCACCTCGTCGGCGTCCAGGCCGTACTGCAGGAAGTTGTACAGCTTGCCCGACTGGTTGACCGAGGCGCCGTGCGTCAGGTGGCCGCCTTCGGCCAGGCTCATGCCCAGCACGGTGTCGCCCGGCTTGAGGATGGCCTGGTAGACGCCCTGGTTGGCCTGCGAGCCGGAGTTGGGCTGCACGTTGGCGGCCTCGGCGCCGAACAGCTGCTTGAGCCGGTCGATGGCCAGCTGCTCGACCACGTCCACGTATTCGCAGCCGCCGTAGTAGCGCTTGCCGGGATAGCCTTCGGCGTACTTGTTGGTCAACTGCGTGCCCTGCGCCTGCATGACGGCGGGGCTGGCGTAGTTTTCCGAGGCGATCAGCTCGATGTGCTGTTCCTGGCGGGTGTTCTCCTGCTGGATGGCGGCCCAGACGTCGGGGTCGACTTGGGCGATGCTGCGGGTGCGGTCGAACATGGGGCGGTCCTGATGCGGTGAAATGGCGATACGGGAAACCGCGTAGTTTACCCCGGCGCCCCGTCACGCAGCGGTAAAAACCGCGCGAAAAGCCCCGGTTTGCGCGGCTATCGCCCGCCAAACCGGCGGCAACGGCGCGCATCGGCCCGGCAGCGGGAACACGGCTCCAGCTTAGCTTGAGCCACGCTCAAGATCGGGCCGCCCTGGCGAAAAAACGCCCGCCGGTGCACGGCGGGCGGCATTGCCCGATGGCGCGGCGGCCGGGCGGCCGGCCGGGGCCTCAGGCCGAGGTCGTGCCGATCTGCCTGGGCGCCAGGCGCGGGTTGAGCGTGTACGTGCCGGCCAGCTGCGCCTCGGCCAGCACGTGCCCCTGGATGGCCTTGAGCACGTCGCCGCCGGTGAAGCGCCCTTCGACCGGCACGCGGTCGATGTCCAGGGCGTACAGGGTGAAGACGTAGCGGTGCACCAGGGCGTCGTTCCAGGGCGGGCAGGGGCCGTCGTAGCCGAAGTAGTCGCCGCTCATGTCGTGGTCGGCGGCGAACCAGCTGGTGTAGTCGTTGATGCCCTGGCGGGCGTTCAGCGGCGCCAGCGGCCCGCCCTTGCCGCGCGGCGTGATGCCGCTGGAAAAGCTGCCTTCCTCGATCTCGCGCATGCCGGGCTCCAGGTCGACCAGCACCCAATGGAAGAAGTCCACGCGCGGCAGGTCGGCCGGCACTTCGCGGCCTTCCTGGTTGACGTCGTCGGGCTTGCTGGGCACGTCCGGATCGTGGCAGACGAGGGCGAAGGAGCGGGTGCCCTCCGGCACGTCGTCCCAGGCGAAATGCGGGTTGCAATTGTCAGCCAGCGCGACGTGCGATTGCGGGTCGATCTTGCCGAACGCATAGCGTTCCGGAATCGCCTCTGAGTCGGAAAATGACAAACTCGAGAGTTTCATGCCGTGCTCCTCTGGAATTGCCGATTGTCGGCCATTAGCCGCTCAAGGTTACACGAGCGAACTTGCGTTTGCCGACCTGCAGCACATAGGTCCCGGCCGGCAATTGCAACGATTTGTCTTCGATGCGCTGGCCGTCCACGCGCACCCCGCCCTGCTCCAGGTTGCGCTGGGCTTCCGAGCCCGAGGCGGCCAGCCCCGCCTCGCGCAACAGCTTGAGGATGCCCACCGGCGCGCCGGCCACGGCCACCTCCGGCATGTCCTCGGGCATGGCGCCGTCGCGAAAGCGCGCCTCGAAGGCGGCCAGCGCCTCGTCGGCCGCCTGGCGCGTATGGAAGCGCGCGACGATCTCCTGGCCCAGCATCACCTTGGCGTCGCGCGGGTTGCGCCCGGCCTCGACCTCGGCGCGCAGGGCGCGGACCTCCGCCATGGGCCGCAGCGACAGCAGCTCGTAGTAGCGCCACATCAGCGTGTCGGAGATCGACATCAGCTTGCCGAACATTTCGGCCGGCGCTTCCGATATGCCGATGTAGTTGTTCTTGGACTTGGACATCTTCTCGACGCCGTCCGTCCCTTCCAGGAGCGGCATCGTCAGGATGCACTGGGGCTCCTGGCCGTATTCCTTCTGCAGCT
>Ga0182738_1000688_pt1 | contig 45160 bp, 50 predicted proteins | sample eDN5th30CBELigMG_FD_128876 | JGI IMG/M metagenome (GOLD analysis project Ga0182738, IMG submission 128876) | Enriched Miracle-Growth compost microbial communities from Emeryville, California, USA - eDNA 5th pass 30_C BE-Lig MG (version 2)... ... | reverse complement strand
ACGTTCTTCCGGCAATGCCTGAGCGTAAAAATACGCTGAACCAGTGTTCGTTTCCGGCAGCATCAAAACGAGGTCTCCAGCGAAGCTGATTTCGTGATCCATAATTCAAGAGAGAACGGAACGGAAATGCTACCCCCCCCCAGAATCTCCAGGTTGACATAAGACGCTGGTCGCGTGTTGGTCGTTCTTCAGGGTTCACGCTGATCGAACTCCTGGTGGTGATCGCGATTATTGCCGTATTGATTGCGTTGTTGCTGCCCGCAGTCCAGCAGGCCCGGGAAGCCGCCCGCCGCAGCCAATGTAAAAATAATCTGAAACAACTCGGGCTGGCACTCCATAACTATCACGACATTCATATGATGTTCCCGCCGGGACGGGGCAAGGTTTCCGCAGGCTCGGGGGATGATGATTACCGGGGATTCAGCATGCATCTCATGCTGCTGCCACACCTTGACCAAACTGCAATTTACAATCAATTTAACTTCAACGTAAATTGTGACCGTTCGGCAAATAGCGGTTTCGCAAAATATGTGATTCCAACCTTTCGCTGCCCCAGCGATTCGAATTATGTTCCGACGGGAACAAGCCGCACGGATATTCGCTGGAATGGATCGGGACTGAATTATGCTGCCAGCGGAGGCCCCAGCTTGTGGTACGCTGTGACCCCGACGGATGAAGTCGGAATGTTTAACAAAAACATAACTGTTCGAATGGCGGATCTCACCGATGGAAGTTCGAACGTCATTGCTGTCGTCGAACAAATTCTGCCAACGACGGATGCGATCGGCAGTCTCGCCCAAGGGTATTATGGAGGTTCCATCGGAAGCCTTCCCAAGTCTTACGCCTCAAACAGCCAGTTAGCGACATTTTCAACAAGTTGCCTGGGGACAAGCGGGACCCTGAACAACAGCTATAACGTCAATACGAAATGGGCCAACAGCGACGTGGGGCAAAGCGTGGCAATGACGCTGAATACACCAAATTCGGCTCGCCCTGACTGTCTGAACGCGTGCGTGGGCTGCTGGGCATTTACCGCATTAGGCGTCAAATCTTCGCGCAGCCGGCACACGGGGGGGATCCAGGGCTTGCTGGCTGACGGCTCAGTTCATTTCTTTTCCAATAACATCGACATCCTCACCTGGCAAAATCTGGGAGCGCGCAACGACGGGAGAGTTCTCGGAGAATTTTGAGGCCCGCAGATGAGAAGCCCCTCGGCGCCAAATCCAGCATTTGACGAGGATCGTTGGCGAATAGGAAACATGTTGATCCAGACATGCAGATTCAGAATGATACCAGGCCGTTCATCGCCGCCTTTGACTGAGTCATCCGCTGCGGGTCACTCGCTCCAAATAAAGAACGTGGAATAACCGTGAGTAAATTGTCGCTGGTGCTCTTGTGCTTATTGCTGATGCTCGGTTGCGGAAACTCACCAGTATCGCAAGATCAACTGGCCCCGATCGGCTCAAATGAACAATTAAAAGCCAGCCTGCAGATGATTGTCCAGCACGGCACTGGCGAGAGTGCGCTCCAGCCGATTGTCATGGGCATCCAGGAGATGGATGCATCCAGTCCAGCCAAAGAAGAGCTGGAAAAAATGAAGCCAAAGTTATTATCCGCCACTTCCGTGGATCAGCGGAAGAAGATTGCACAGCAAATGTTAACCCTCCTCGACAACGCTCCCGGCTTCTCTGCGCCTGCATCGAAATAGCACAGGAACAATCTTTCATGCGGTTGTTTCTGGATTCCTGTTTCTTATTTTTTCATGAGTACTGGTTGATCAAGTCCGCCTTACCGAACCCGGCACTGGAATGAGACATAGCCGCCGGTCTTTCCTTGAAGCGGCTGGTCGAATTCAAAGGTCAGCAACTTGCCTCCAAAGCCGTTGTCGCTGACATCGACCTTCCCCGCCAGATTGGAACTGATCGAATTCTCGATATAATCCAGCCGAGGTGAAAGGTTATCGACGACCCGCACGCTGGAGAGTTCCCGTCCGCCGACATTATCGAAACGAATGGTGAATGTGACGACTTCGCCGGGGTGCGCGGAGGCGCGGTCAGCGACTTTGACCAGTTGCAACTCCCCGGGAGTTCGTTTGTCTTCGACACCGGTATAGTCCTGTGCGGTAAAGCGTCCCTGAACGATCTGTCCCCCTTCGTCCTTGGCAACAATGATCGGACGACGGCCATCCGCCCATTCCTGGGCGGCATCCACTCCCTGCCCAATGACAGCATTGCTGGCCCGGTCGAACTGCCCTTCCCGCAAAAAGCGGAAATCCTCGTAGGCATTGACCAGCTTGACCTGATTTTTTGCCGATTGTGCTTTGGAAAGCTGGTCTTCCCCCTGACGGTTATTGATGCCGCTGGCCCGCGACCGCATCAACATTCCCTGCGGTTCATCCGTTTGAGTCTCTTCATCAATCACGGTACGGGTATTGAGTCCTCCCACCGCACTCTGATCCTGATGGCCCGCAGCCTTGGCAACCTGCAACTCTTCTTCCGGCAATGTCGCGGAACTGACCGATCCGAACCGGGGCGCATAGACACAGGCTTCCGTACTCGGTTTCATGTGGATTTTCCCGGTTTCGTCCTTGAATTCCGCGACCGTGTCTTCCAGTCCCAGTCCAGCCCGGTTCTTCCCTTCGTAGTGCACCGGTTCCCCTTTATCTCCGCCGTCACAGATGAATTCATCTCCCACGACTTCCGGACCGGGGAAAGGACGAGCGGCGCAGGGAGCTGTTGGCGGACAGGATTGAGCAGGAGGACTGGCAACAGCCGCACTGGCCAGCTGCGCGTTCAATTCCTCGCGCGGATGGGCTGGATGGGAAATGGTGTCCGCACTTTTCTGTTCCGGCATCGGAGCGGGTTGCTCGTTGGAAGCCTGCCGGATGGAAGAATCTCCGAATGGATCTTTCCCTTTGGCAATCAATTCCCGGACATCGGGGCGGGGGGTCTGCGGGTCCGTGGAAGCAGGCCTGGCGGCGATGTTGGCGTTGGCGGCATCAGGAGTGGCCGGTTTCGATTCGTTCTTTTTGTCGGCTGCCTCCGTGACCGTGGCTGTCCGGAGAGTGGCCTTTTCCTCTCCCTTCTTTTGTTCTGCTTCCGCGACCTGCTCGTGGGCATCCCGCTGAAACGTCCGTTGAACGTACTTGCTGGCTGAACTGCACGATGATCCACAGAGCAGAACCCCGGCCAGCATCCACCGGGTCCAGCAATGTTTCCTGAAGATCCGGCTGACAACCCGCTGCCGGTCTCCCGGTGAGAGGGGAGCGGAAGAATGATTTGTCGAATGAAGAGCAAACGAAAAAGTTGAAGCGGTTTTGTGGTCGGTCATGGCGTCCATCCTGAAATCCAATTCCATGAGTCAGGGTGCTGTCAGCATCAGGGGCGATTGGCTGAAGAATTCATCAGTCGGTGACTGAGGGTCCGGGAGACGGCCCCCAATCCGGACAATCGCCAGCGGCCGGCCACGTTGATCCGCTGCCTGAATGAGATTCTCCTGCGGTTTTAGATTTTCGTTGCGAATCCCAGCGGTCTGTTCGACAGGAAAGGCCAGATCCGGGGCTTCAAGATAGATCACTTTTGTGACCATTCGATCTTGCAGCACGGTCTCGATTTCCTGTTCGGTGATTTCCACGGGAATGGGAAATTCCTGAGCCAGGTGAGCGGGAGGATGCAGACGGTCCAGAATTTCAATGGTGGGATAAATTTCGATTCCCGGGTATTCCGGAAGGTCGCTGATCCGGACCCGGTACACATAGCCGACTCCCATGCTGACCTGTGCCGGAGACGCCGCGGAATGCTGGTTTCTCGGCGACCCCATATAGAACGTAACGTTCCCTTTCGTCGGCAGGCTGATTCGAACCGGCTGTGGCTGTCCGGCTGTTCCGGGTTTGATCAGTGCATTCCAGCGACCGGCCATTCCCGTCGGCACGCGATGATCGAGCGGTTCGTAACGTTCCTGAGCCTGGGTCACGGCGACCATCAGGATCGACCAGACACAGGCGGTGTGGAACAGAGTTTCAGAACGAAGACAGAACATGGCAAACGGGAACGAGGATGTCGTTGTCGTGAGGATGGCGGGGAAAATTCAGGCCGGAGTGAGAATCTCCGGCCTGAATCGTTTTTCGTTACTGTTGCGGAACAGCCCAGGCGGGCATGGAGACTTCACCCTGCTGATAGTCCGGATGTTTTTCCGTGTACTGGATGTATCGAGCCGGTTCCGGCAGGTTGATTCCCGGTTCATGCCGGACGTCGATCAGCATGTGATCCACGGGACGCGGCAGATTGGTATCGGTGAGATTGCGGACCGTGTGGGATTTCAGGCCCGCGGGACGCCCCAGCGGAATGTGTGGCGGCCCAGGAAGTCCGATAGGTGTTCCCGTTGTGGGATAGCCATACATCGGGACGCCGTTTACGCCGACAATAGGATCATAGGGAGGTTGTCCGGGACCTGCGGGACCTCCGACCATGAGATCTCCGGGAACGCCTCCGCCCGTCTGGCCAATTCCCAGGTATCCTCCGATGGGCACAGGCGCCACAAACTGACCTTGTTCGCCGCTGACCTGGACAACGTTGGCGGGATCCTGCGTGTTCTGTCCCACGGTCATGCCCGGAGTGCCGGGCATTTCCAGATCCATATTTCCCATTCGCAGAACCGCCATGATTGTGCCGCGACGATCAGCTTCGGCAACCGGATCGAGTCCCGGACCAAGGCGGGTCGAGACCAGTTCTTCCACACCGGCAATAGCGAGTTCCTGGAAACGGGCATCCGGCAGATAAATCACTTTCGTCACGAAGTTATTCGTTTCGACCTGGTCCAGGTCTTCATCGGTGATTCGCAACGGCAGTGCATTGTGTTCCAGGTAGGCGGCGGTCTGGGGCTGAGTGGGATAGACGTGCAACGACGGATACAGAACCAGTCCTTCACGTCCTGGGATGCTGGCGAACTTCAGCCGATAGGTGGCTCCCTGAACGAAGTTGTAACGGTCCGGCGCCATCAGTTGTGATTCGGCGAAGGTAGGACCGATCTGCCAGCCGATATTCATTCCTTCCGGGCCGAGAAAACGGACCTGGGAGGTTCGTGTCGGAGTTGCGGGGGCCATGGCCATTCCACCCGGATAGGCGCCCATTCCCGGAGGGCAACCGGGACCGGACGGAGGATATCCAGGACGAGCGGCGGGATATCCCCCCGCCTGGGCTGCCATTTGACCGGCAGTCAACATCACCCCTGGCCCGGGACCACCGACCATCGGACCGGGAGCGTCCATCATCGCGGCGGGAGGAGCGTGAAATTCATTCTTGTGCATCACCTGCTGCCCATCCACCGCGCAGCCAACACAGACGATGAGCAACGTGCCCAATGCCAGGAAATAAAGTCTCATCGCGTATCCTCTTCTGAGTGCAGCGTCAAACGCATTTTTTGGTGAATCTCATTGGAAACACTGCAAAAACAGAGTTCATGCCCGAAACCTGGCCCAGTCAATCTGCGCGGCCTGAAGGTCTGTGCGGGAGTTCTCTCCGGATTGCCGTCGACCAATCTTCCCGAAATTGGCTAAAATCACCGGAATTCCATCCACTCTGAGCGGATGTCATCCCCGGTCTGGACCGCTTCTCGAACGTGATTTAGCCGTAGACCAAAGGGATCGCCGGCTTTGAGTTTGTTCTGGCTGTCCGATTCCGATTTCCAGACATCCGCAGGGGACTTATGAATTCGCGGTGTTTCGTCCGGGACGTCGATCGAGGAACCCCGGACAACCTGTTTGTCCTGTTCTGTTTTCGGCCCAGCACCGTTGCAATCTTTGGAAAATCCGTCATTTTCAGGACAACATGAAAAACTTACCCACATTGACAATTGCGATCTGCCTGCTGGGAATGGGTGGTTTCCAACTCGTTTCCGCCCTCCAGGCCGATGCGCCCCCAGCGACTGCTGATCAAAAAGAAAAATCCGAACAAGTTGAAGAAAAACAAGTTACAAAGAACGACCCGGAAGCCGTGGAGCTGATCCAACAGGCCCGTAACCGGCTTTTTGAACGGCAGTTCATTCAGGCAGACATGTCCGAAATGGTTTCACTTGGAAATTATTCCTTCCGGTCCAGCGGAACCTATGCTGCCGCTTCCGGTTTTCGTTACCGCCTGGAATATCAGGTTGAACTGGGGGACCTGGTCGGCAAATTTCTCGAAGTGTGTGACGGACAAGTGCTGCACACGCGCCGGGAAATTGGCGAAGCCCATCCCGCGCTGACGTCGACCGCCGTTCCTGAAGTGGAATTGAGCCGCCGCGACATTCAGAAAATTCGTCGCGAAGCCATGGGAATTAAGGAAACAACACAAGGAGCAGAACTGGCGGATGCCTTGCGGGCTGCGGAAGTCGGAATTGGCGGACTTCCCGCGGTTCTGGCTTCGCTGGAAAGAAGCATGATTTTTTCAGGCGTCCGGACCGAAGAGATTGAAGGCAGGCACTATCTTGTCGTTCAAGGGCACTGGCGCACGGATCGACGGGAAAAACTGTTTGCCGGTCTCGGCTCAGCGGGCAATCAGGTGGCAGGCTTCATGCCCGATCTGGTCCGCGTGTATCTTGAAAAAACGACTCTGTTCCCGGAGAAATTCGTTTATCTGAAGCAGGCGGGAAAAGAGCACAAAACCTATCGGCCGCTGGTGGCCATTGAGTTCCGGAACGTCACGCTGGATCAGCCGGTTCCCGAGCGTTTGTTTGTGTATGTCGCTCCCTCGGGTGAGGAAGAGAAGGACGAAACCGCCACGTTTCTGGAAGCGATGCGGCAGACGGCAACTTCCGATCAGCAACCGGCCGGCAAAGAAGCCACCCCGGAAAAATAAAACTTGCCGGTGCCATTCGAGCGGATCAATTTCGCATTCTCCGCATTCTGTCACGCGAGGACCAGCTTTCGTCCAGCGAAACGTGGCTGCGCTGGTTCAGGCTAGGTCAATCTGTTCTACTTGAGTGATTCCAGCCATGCCAGCAGGTCAGCCAGTTGTTCCGGGGTCAGATTGCCGGCAATCTGCTGGGGCATCATCGATTGAGGTTGTTTCGCCCGTTCGTCGATCTTCTGCTTTGGAAGAATCACAGAGAGTCCATCTGTCTGCCGCAACTGGATCTCCTCCGCGCTTTCGCCAACCACGAAGCCCGTGTAAATTTTTCCCTCGTCCGTGATGAATGCATAGGTGTCGAAACCCTGGGCAATTTTCGCACTTGGCTTGAGAATGGATTCGATGAGTTCCGCCCGTTTGTAGCGTTTGCCGATATCCACCAGGTGCGGCCCTTTGGGGGTTTGCCCCGGAGCAAACGTATGGCAGGCAATGCAGGACTGCTGCTGAAATAAAACCCGCCCTCGTGTTGCTTCTCCGGAAAGTTTCAAGACCCGTTCCAGAACGTCTTCATAAGGGAGATTGGCAATCTGGTTTTTGTTGGCAGGATCGATAACGGGCATCGCGATGGGCTGAGCCGATTCCGAAGCATTCCCATTGCCGTCAGGACCCGTTTCAATTCCGTCCACTTTCACGAGATGTTTTTTGAGCTGATCAACGATCGCCAGTTTCAGGGCATCGTCCCCAGTGTCGAAGGCGGATTTCACCGCCGCTGCGATACGAGAGCTCTGTTTCCAGCTCTGGCGGTCATAATACGGGCCGGTCCGATCGGGACGTGTTCCCCACCAGTTCTTTTCGTAGGCTCCTTCCTGATAATAAAGCCGAATCAAAGTGGCCAGAATTTCAATTTGAGCGGAAACACTCTGCTGCCGGGGGAGTTGGTGAATCAAACCGGAAACGGCAGCTTCATCATGCATGTTCCGCAAAGCCAGAATCGCTCCATGCCGATGAGGGCCCGCCAGTCCTTTCAGGCAGGTCTCAATGGCATTGAGCCGAACCAGGGCTCGGATCGCCAGATGGGGCAACACCCGGGCGGGGTCGGTTTCATTGTGTGCCGGCAGCGAACCGGAATATGCCGTCAGCGGCAGAATCGCCTCCGCCAGTTCTGTTCGCCCCAGACGCCCCAGACTGATGAGTGCCTGTGCCTGAACGGTGGGACTGGAGGATTTCAGGGCTTCCACAAACGGAGCCGAAGGAAGTTGTGCGGTTTCATGGAGGCGATCCGTCAAGGCGCGCAGCGCAAACGGCTGCATCTCCGGATCGCGGAGCAAGGCCAGAATCGCGGGATGACTCTCCACTCCGTCCAGTTGCTTGAGCGTATAGAGCACCGCGATTCGTCCCGCCCGGGACAGAGTGGAATCCGTCAGCATCGTCCGCAATTGTGTGGAAATGGCGGGATTTCTGCCGCGTCGCAAGATTTCGAACTGGGCACTCTGGCGATGCTTCATGTCGGAAGCCGCCAGCAATTGAATCAGTTCCGGGACTGTCAAAGTTTTCAGATTTGGAAACGGTTTTGGCTGGAAATCGTGTGGAACCAGTTGAGCAACGAATCCGATGTTCGGTCCGTCATAGTTGAACATGCCGTTCTTCCAGCTGCTGAGATACATTCGCCCGCTTCCATCAACATCCAGATCGGTCGGGCGGGGAATGGAAACAAACTCCTCCTGGTGCGGCTGAAACGTGACTCCATTCGGTTTCAGGCGATGCAGATAGACTTTGCTGCGGCCCCAGTCGCAGGTATAGAGCGTATGGTTGAATCCCGCTGGCCAGCGGGCATCGTCCAGAAACAAGCCCCCGCACCCGGAACCACCACCGAAATCGGCCAGAGGAGGCATGGTCTCTTCGCGAAAATTCATGAACAGGCTGGGATAACCGTACTCCGCCGACTGGAAGATCTGGGAAAGCCGGACATTCCATTCGCCGCCGTCGTTGGTGTTGTCTCGCGTGAAGATGTTCATTTCGGGGTCGATGCAGGCATCGAGGATATTCCGCAGCCCCCAGCAGTAGATCTCCATTTCCTTGCCGTCAGGGCGAACGCGGATAATTCCTCCTCCGCGGCGGCTGAGTACCGTGCCGTCGGTTCCTTGTGCATGAGTGACCCCGTAATCACCGACTGCAATGTAAATCCAGCCATCGATTCCAAACTGAATTCCATTGGTGGTGTGATCCCCTCCCCGAGCCGCGACGTCCGCCGTGCTGATGCCGTCGATCAGAACAGTTTCTTTATCGGAAACTCCATCCCGATTCGTATCGTGATAAACGGAAAGTGTGGGGGGATGCAGCACCCAAAGCGATTCCTGATTGATGAGAAGTCCTCGAGGATGGTCGACCTGGGCAAATTGATTGATCTGATCGGCGGTTCCATCCCCATTTGTATCGACACAGCGGAGCACTTTTCCCCGACCGATAATTTTGCCCAGCGATCCCTGGTCATCGACTCCGACAAAGACTTCGCCAGTCGCCGCCGCAGTGAGACAGACGGGATAGTTGACGGCTGGGGGGATGGCGAAAAGGGACACTTTGAATTCAGGGGGAGCCTTAATGTCGGCCAGTTCCCCGACAGGGTGATCCGGGATTTCGGGAAGATTGCCGGAAGAGGCTTCCACTTCGCGAATGCTCCCCCAGCCGCCGCCGGCTGTTCCCAGAAAGGTGATTCTGAGGTATCGCGTTCCGGGAGCATCCACCCGGTCGATGACCGGCCTCTGGGGAGCAGTCTTGTTTTGGGACTGATCGATCAGTTTCTGCCATTGCTTTCCATCAGCAGAACCTTCGATCCGATACTGATATGCCTTCCTGGGAGACTCCCAGTGAATCCGGATCGTTCGAAGATGTTGTGGCTGGGCCAGATCCAATTGCAGCCATTCATTGGTTTGTGGACCTTGCGCACACCACCGGGTTTTCAAATTGCCGTCGTTTGCGCGAGCCGGTGCATTTCCTTTTTGTGTACTGCTGGCGGTTGCTTTGGCTTGAAACGCGAGATTTCCCGTTTTGAGCCAGTCTTGTGCACACGCGGGCTCCATGACGGAATTCATGAACAACACTGCGGCACACAAGCCGAGCCAGAATCGAAACATACCGGAACCCATCAAGTTGATAAGGATAACCACGTAACAGTCTTACTGACGCGAGCCCAGGGATCAGTTACTGGAAGCCTTTTCGACGATCTCGCTGTCCGGTTCCACCTGCTTCGGGCCGATCAAGGCCACGATTTCATCCCGGGAGAGGATTTCACGTTCGAGAAGCGCTTCGGAAATTTTATCCAGGCTATCGCGGTGGTCCTGAAGAACCTGTGTGGCCTGGGCCTGGGCCGTCACCAGAATTTTCTGCATTTCTTCGTCGATGATGAAGGCGGTCTGATCGCTGTATTTACGGGCTTCGTGTATTTCCTTGCCGAGGAACGGATGCTCTTCGCTATCGCGGAAGGCGACGGGGCCGATTTTTTCGCTCATTCCCCAGGCACTGACCATCCGGCGGGCAATCTGCGAGGCCCGTTTGATGTCGTCTTCAGCTCCGGCGGAAAACTCATCAAAGACCAGTTTTTCGGCGGCCCGTCCTCCCAGCATCATGGCCAGCTGGGACCGCAACCGGCTTTCGCCCATGTGAAACCGTTCTTCTTCAGGAAGGAGCTGAGTCACCCCCAGAGCGCGGCCACGGGGAACAATTGTCACTTTGTGAACGGGATCGACTTCCGGGAGCATCCAGGCGATCAGGGCGTGTCCCGCTTCGTGGTAAGCGGTCATCCGGCGTTCTTTCTGGGTGAGCACTTCTTCGCGGGGAACCCCCATCAGGATCTTGTCACGGGCGGCTTCGAAATCCTTGAGATGGACCTGAGTTTTCCCTTCCCGAGCGGCAAACAGAGCTGCTTCGTTAACCAGGTTCTTCAGGTCGGCACCAGAAAATCCGATCGTGCTGTTGGCAATTTCCTCCAGCTTGACGTCATCCGCCAGGGGAACTTTCCGGACGTGAACTCTCAGGATTCCGAGCCGTCCCGAGCGGCTGGGACGATCGATGGCGACATGCCGGTCGAAACGTCCGGGCCGGAGCAACGCGGGGTCCAGGACATCCGGGCGGTTCGTGGCGGCAATCACGATCACCGCTTCGTTCGACTGGAACCCGTCCATTTCGCTGAGAATCTGATTGAGAGTCTGTTCACGTTCATCGTGTCCCCCGCCAACCCCTGCTCCGCGAACTCGTCCGACGGCATCGATTTCATCGATGAATAGAATGCACGGGGCATTTTCTTTTGCCGTGCGGAACATGTCCCGCACGCGACTGGCCCCAACACCCACAAACATCTGGATGAATTCCGAGCCGTTAATGGAATAGAACGGGACTTCCGCTTCACCGGCCACGGCGCGGGAGAGCAGCGTTTTTCCGGTTCCCGGCGGACCGGACAGCAACACTCCCTTGGGGATTTCCGCTCCGAGCCGCTGGAATTTGGCGGGTTCCTTCAGGAATTCGACCACTTCCTCCAGTTCCCGCTTGGCATGTTCCATCCCGGCCACGTCCTGAAACGTGGTGGACTGGTCGCTGGGACGAAAACGCTTGGCCTGGCTGCGAACAAAATTCCCGAACATTCCCGAACTCATCGGATCGGAAGAACGCCGCATGGCGAACACGAGGAACAGCATGAGCAGGACCAGCGGCAACAGATAGATCAGCGCCTGGAGAAACAACATGCTGACATCGTCATGCACCGCGGAGAACTTCACCCCCTGCGATTGCAGCAGACGGGTGAGATGGCTGTCTTCCTGAATCGGGATTTCGGATTCGAACTGGTCCGCCAGCTTCGTGGGAGGAGCTTCCGCGGGAGCCTGTTTGTCGTCACCCGCAGACTCGGCGCGTTTCTCCGCGTTGTATTCATCCCAGCTTTGCTGAGCCTTTTTGACATTCACCCAAACGCCACGCAACGACAGATTGGACAGCGTGACGCTCTTGACGTTTTTCTCGGACACCTGTTGCAGAAAGAAGGCATAGTCCACTTTGGTCCGGCCGGCCGAACGCAGCCATTGCAGTCCCAGCATGACGATAATGCCCACGATCAGCAGCGTGGCGATCATGGGAAATCCCCCCCGGCTGCCGTTTTTGTCAGAGGAATCGTCTGGATCCGGTTTCTTTATTTTCTGTGCTTCCGCCATGCACTCGCTCGTTCGCTGATAGTGGCATCAAATTCGAAATCGGACCGGCTGTTTTCGCGGACAACGGGAATCGACAGGTCCGGAAAAGGTCCGACGTTCCCGACTGGAATCGGGAACAAATCATTCGTTGCAGGAACCCTACACGACCACATCACTTCTGGCAATTCCCCGACTGCAAAAGTTGTGCGGGTTCCCACTCTCCGGAGTCGTCTCCGGGCGATGGAGCCGGATTGCTTCTCTCGTTCCCCCCGTACCTTCCGGCAGAAACGAGGCGCAACCGCATCCTCTTGGATTGAAACACTTTCTTATCAGGCACTGATGTCCGGAGCAATGTGGCCCATGACCTTGAATGAGCGTTTTGAAAACTGGAATGATCAGCTGACCGTCGATCTCGAAAATCATCTGGTTTTGAATGTCGCACTTGCTGGACAGCTGTCCCGTAACGGATACGAATATTCTCCGGAGGCCCTGGCAGCAGCCGTTCCCCTGTACGAGAGCAAACCGGTCTTCCTGGATCATTCGAGCGTACGGGGGAGGCCCCTGGAACGAAGTACCCGCGACCTGGTGGGCTCGATTACAAATCCCCGCTTTGTTTCCGGCCGGATCCGGGGAGACATTCGCGTCCTGGAGACCGAATCGGGGCAGATGTTTCTGAAGCTCGTGGAATCTCGGGCGCCAAATGTTGGCATGTCGCATGTCGTCCTGGCGGAACGCTCCGGAGACGGAAAACAGGTTCAGAAAATCTCCGACGTTCTCTCGGTGGATGTGGTGATCAATCCCGCCACGACGCGGACGTTCACGGAATCAATGGCAACGACGGAAATGACGGAAGAGCCTTCCGGTTCTGCTGGCGAGGATTGCTGTTCTGCCCCGTTACCAGTTGCTGCGGCGCCAGCGACCGGTTGCCCGGCCTGCCCCCTCAAAACGAAGGAAGCGGCCGCTTTGCGTGAAGAACGGGATTCCCTGGTCCTGCAAATCGAACAACTGAAAGCAGAAGTCCAGTTGCATCGGGAAAAGGCTTCCATTCGAGCCCTGATTGCGGATTTTGGTCTTCCAGCGGAGTCCCTGAGCGAATGCTTTCAACAACAGTTGCTGAGCGCTTCCACGGATGAGCATCGACGGCAGCTTTTACAGGACCGGATGCAACTGGTCGCTGCTGGTCAGCGAGAGTCTGCGCGGGCTGTCAGTCAGGAACGGGCGCCATTTTCCGCCCGGACCTTCGTGGAAGATGAATTTGTCCGGGTCTTGAAACGGCGCCGTCCGTAAACGGCTCCGCGCGTCTGTCCAGCCGGTGTCCGGCCCTTCTGTTTCCCTGTCCTTTTTTTGAAAGAGTGTCGATGAATCAACTCCGATTTCGTTCTGGCCAGGTACATCTGCGGAAAGTCCGTGTCGATGCCGACACGGTTATTGAAGCGGGTGATCTGGTCTGGCTGGATACCGATGACGCCAAACCGGCTTCCGCTTTTACCTGGTCGACAAATCTGGCCACCACGCAGGGGAACTTCGCGGCGAAGTTTCTGGGAGTGGCCCATCAGCCAAGTGCCGCCGGAGAAACAGTGCCGATTTCTGTCGATGTCAGTCCGGACAGCGTTTACGAATTCAATGTCGCTTCCGCGGCCTATGAACTGGGGGCGTTGCTGGGACCGGATGAAAGCAGTTCCAAGCTGATGAACAAGCAACTGGAAGGCTGTGCTGCCGCTGCGGCAATTGCCCGGGCGAGCGAATACACGCCGGCGGCTGCCACCACATTGCGAGTGACATTCGCCTCCGCCTTCCACACTTCCAGCACGAATACGAACGCGGTCATTGGCTGATAACGCTGAAGACTGCTCTCGCCTGATGGCTGCTTGAGCACTGATCATTCGCTCGCTTCCCTCGACAGCGGGAGAGTTCCTGCCCCGCAATGTCTCTCTGCGACGTGTTGTTTCTCCTGTCCTTTTCCTTTTCAAGGTCCATTTATGCGCGGAACGTCCGTCAAATCCCTGATTGAATCCCATGGTTCAGCCGGCTTTTACCAGAAAGTGGTGGAGCTGCTGAATGAGAAGAAACTGGTCCCGGATGATTTTTCTTATCACGAGCTGGCGGACGCCTGCGGAGTGCTTCCCCGCTTGCGGGCCGTCCAGGAAAGCGCTCTCTCCGATCAGAGTCTGGCCACTCCGGAAGCGATCTCCCACCTGTTGCGGGAGTCCAATCCCGGGATGAACTCCCGGCTGTTTCAGGTAGTGACAGGAGAACTGATCGGCCGAAAAGTGATCGAAGGCTATGAAGATGATGCCGGTTTCATCGGTGACCAGTTGGTCAGCGTGATTCCCAGCCGATCCCGGAATACCCGGATTGCGGGATTCCGCGCCCTGGCCGGTCCCACGGAAGTGGCTGAAGGGCATCCATACGAAGAATCTTCGTTCGCGGAAAAATTTGTCACTTCGCAGGAGTCGAAACAGGGGCGGATCCTGAGGATCAACGAAGAGTTGATTGCCTTCGATCAGACGGGCGTTGAGTTTTCAACTTCCCAAGATCAACAGACAACTCGACCCGTTCAATTTGGAATTTTCCTTGCCGAGTCCGTTTGTCACGCACTTTCCAAAAACAGTCCAGCCGCAGGCCGATTTCCTGAAAAGCCCGACGAAGCACCAGTGGATCAACACCGGCCAAGTTTCCAATTTTCTGTCCGGCAGCAGCCAGCTTGGGAAAGTATTCAGGATTGAAGGCCACCTTGATTGTGACATCCCGTTTCCCCTTGATGTCTTTGTCGCATTCCCTCTGCAAACGCTTCCACCAGTCCATGACCACCGCTTCGACATCCACAGGATTGAGGACTGACGCTAGTTCTGCATCAAGACGGTCTTTCTCGGAATACAACTCTTCCACTTCAGCCAAGACTCCCTTGACCATCCGTTCGTCTTCAATGTCACAGATGCGCCGATTTCCACGTTCAATGCTGGCTTCGATCCGCTCAAGTTGTTTCCGCAGGGTGTCCGCACGATCAGCCGAAGGGCTTTCGATTCTGACCTTTAAGTCAGCAATCTTTTCAGGGGTGATTGTCTCCCAAAGTTTGTCGATGGCACGTTGGATGATTTCGTGCTGGTCGATCTTCCAGCCTTCGCAATTGCTGCCGGGATTGTTCATGAAGCTGCCACAGTGGTATCTGACGACATCCATTTCTTTCAGCTTCTTTCGTCCCCCCATCATCCGTTTCCCACAGTGACCGCAATACAGGATGCCGGACAGGGGGTATCCAGCATCATCGGCACGGGGCTTGCGTCCAGTTGTTTGGACTGACTCCAACTTGGCTTGGACTCGCCAGAATAGTGCAGAGTCAATCACACCGTCCCATAAGCCTTCCATGATGATCTTCTCTTCTTCCTTCCCTTTCGTTTGTTTTCCGCTTCGCCCCTTTGGGCCGGTATTCCGCTTCGCCCCATCCTTGGTGAGACGGAAGAACGCTTCCTTGGTGCGCTTCTTCCCCAACTCGTAGTCACCGATATAAGCTCGATCCATCAGGATGCGCCGGACAGTTACATCCCGCCACAACTTTCCATGAGGGGACGGGATACCACGTCGGTTCAAGTCAGACGCCAGCCAGTAGGGGGAAATGTCCTTGTGGTCATAGGTGTGAAACATCCACCTCACCACCGACAATTCTTCTACATCCCCGGCCACATACTTCACATCCCATTCCTTCAGCGTCCTGAACTTCTCGCCACGGGCAACAATGTGGATTTTTCCCTTGTCATCCGTAACTTGTCGAGCCATTCCAAACGGGGGCTGTCCCCCCATGATCCGATGGCGTTCCAGCACCGCTTCATGTTTACCACGGATGGCTTCACGGGAAATCTGCTTCAAGTCCGCATGGCCTTTCATAGACAGAAAGGTGTCTTGCATCTGGCCAACTTCAGAACTCCAATCAATCAGCCCATCTGCCACGGTATCCAGAAAGACACCGCAATCCCGCAGACGCATCTTGAATTCTGCCCCTTCATAGATATCGAGACGATCAAAACGCAGCTTGTTCCATGAAAGAATGGCCTTGAAGTCTCCCAGCGTTTCAGCATCTTCGATCATCCTGATGAAGTCTTCACGCTTGGCCACTTCCTTCCCGCCACTGCGGCCACTGTCCTGATACCAGCGGAGAATTCTGTATTTCCCCTTGGCCAGCTTGATGATTTCGGACTTCTGCTGTTCAGGAGATTTGTCCTGCTTCTTGGAAGACATCCGAATATAGCCCACGGCAGGTATGAGAATGGCCATTCGATAAAGTGCCTCGCACGACAGAGGAGGGTTGCGTTACTAACTTTTCAGCTTATCCGAAACGTACCATGCTGAAAACAGCAGTCTTCTTTGGGAAAAACCAATCGTTTACCTGCTACGTCTCCCAGTTTTCGACCACAAACTGGGAGCCAAATATGCCTCGTAACGCCGTCCTCGTCATCGCCCGGTTCTGGGTCGCCTGTTTCGTCTTCGCCCTCCTGCCGTTTGGCTTGCCTGCCGTCCTTGCAGGAGTCCTGACTCTTCCATGTGTGGCGTTCGTCGCCCTTCTCGTGGACTGGATGCGTGGTTCGACAGTTCTTGCCCGTGGCCGTTTCGATCCGAGTCCGAGCAGCTTTCCCTGACCGACGACGAGCAGGAGATGCGGATTCGAGCAGTATGAATGCCCTGTCTGTGGCACAGCCGTTCGAGACGAGTTCGCTGCCTGCCCACGCTGCGGGAATGATCCCCAGTGTCAGTGAGGCGCTTCCACGGGCACCCATTTCCCGTCGTTGCCGTTGCCGCTGACATCGAACACATCGAGGGATTCCACATTCTCACCGTCGTAGATCAGGACCGAGGTGTCGTCGGGCTTGAATGAGTCCTCTGGAATGAAGGCCGCCGAGTATCTCGCCCCTCGGCTGATGCGGACACTGCGAATGAAGCCGTGGTACTCGTCGATCATGCTGATCTCGCCCACTCTCCCCACAACAAAGTTCGTTCCGCCCTCGTTCCTTGTGGCAGGTCCGGTCCAGACAAGCTGGCCGTTCAGGAACAACTTGGTGTCGCTCTTGCCGAACACTGCGGCGACGTGACTCCAGCGTCTCAAGGGCACCGGAGTCTTCGAGACTTCAAGGCCAGACAGGTACTTGTAGGTGAGGTTCTCACCGCAAATGCCGATGCCGATTCCAAACTCACCCGGCACATCACTGCCGATGATGAACTGGCAGCCCTCTCGATATTCGTCCGGCCTAACCCACGCTTCCAGTGTGCAGGGGGCAAATCGTTCCACGGGAGAATGAATCGCCGCACCACCAATGAACCGAAGAGCGGTTGGTTCGGCCTTCGATTCCGGTGAAGAGGCGTTGGATGAATTTGGTCCAAACCAGCGATCCCAGTTCTGGAATGCGATCAAACCGGCGATTCCCACGGTAAACAGAACCACGACGACTCCCCACACCATTGAGCGACGACGGCGAGAAGTGCGAAGTGCATGAGCAAGCTGGTGAGCCGTTTCGTATCGTTCCTCCGGGGCTTTCGCCAAGCATTTCAGTACGACGGCTTCCAGCGCAGGCGTGACGTTGGAGTTGATTCCTCTCGGCGGAAGTGGCACATGACTTCTGATCTGCTCACTCAACTTGGCCGGTGATGAATCGTCGAAAGGCAACCTGCCGGTGAGAAGTTCGTACAGCACGACCCCGAGCGACCAGATGTCAGTGCGGGGATCTCCCTTTGCCGGATCGTCGCCAAGCTGCTCCGGTGCCATGTAGGGCAACGTTCCAGCGATCAGGGCTGGAGACTCGCCCAACGCCGTGGCGATCCCGAAGTCCGTCAGTAACGGTCGGCCCTGCTGGTCGATCAGAATGTTGGCAGGTTTGATGTCTCTGTGGGCGAAGCCCTGTTCGTGGGCGGCGTGCAGACTTTCAGCGATCTCGGCGACGAGGTGAGCAGCCACTTGAGGTGTGAAAGGTCCGGCTTCGCACAACGTCGTACCGGACACGAAGTCGCTGACGATGAACGGCTCTCCTTCGTGCTGTCCCACGTCGTAGACGGTGACGATGCCGGGATGTCGCAGCCGGGCCACCTTGCGAGCTTCTTCCAGCAGATCGCTCGTGTTCAACTTGCGGTCATTCGGCAGCTTGATGGCCACAGGACGCTGAAGCTCAGGGTCGAAGCCCCGGTAGACCTTCCCGTGACCACCTTCACCGATCAGTTCATCAATCCGGTAGCGACCGGCCAGCGTTGTTCCAACTTTTGGATCAGGTTCATCGGGTCGTGGTCGGGTCATCCAGTCCATGCGACGGAGAGCGGCGATCCGTTTCCGAACGGGTTCGATCAGTTCTGGGCAATCGGCGCAGAGAATCTCAGCGGCAAGGTCTTCGCCTCGCTCTTGGGCTTCTTCCCAACGGAGAAGCAGATCGCTGATCTTCTCGTCGTCCTTCACTGAAATGCCTCGCCGTCCAAAGTCTCACTCAACCGAATCCGGGCCGACTGCCATCTCCGTTTCACCGTCGCCAGTGAGATGCCCAACACCTCGGCAGCTTCCGGATGAGTCATCTCTTCATACCAGAGCAGATTGACCACCTCTCGTTCATGTTCGGGCAATGTCTCGACGACTTCGTGGAACTTGGCCCACGCCTCGATGGTCTCGGGTTCGGTGTCATGTGGCTTGTTGTCGGCGGCGATGCCGCCGTCCGTGTGATGGTTCGCTCCGATCCCTTCTGCCCCGAAGTGCTTTCGGGCAAGGTCGATCAGTTCTCTTCGGATATGGGTCGTCGCCAATCCGTAAAACTGTCGGGCCGACACGGGACGCACCTCGGCCAGCGACCGATGCAGTCGGATCAGTGAGTTCTGCAATAAGTCGTCGGTCTCTGCCCATCTCCGCACTCGTCGGTTCGTTCGCATCATCCGGCTCGCCAGAGTTCTCAGTCGGTCGCAGGCATGGCGTAGGGCCGCTTCCCACGCCGAGTCGTCCCCTCTCGTGGCAAGGTCAATCAAGTTCTGGAGTTCTGTCGTGTGGCCAACCATGCGGCCATTTTACCGGCACCGGCAAGCCAGTCGAACACCAGCCTCAAAGTGCTGAGCGAGAGACCGGCCCAAAGAGGCTCACAGTTTTTTCTGAGCCGGTTTGTCGCTCGGTCTCGCTCAGGTCCACGAGGCACCTGCTAGGAGAACTTCGTTCAACCAAATCGAATCTGGAGTGCAACAACATGGAACTGTCACGTTCGGCAGGCGCTTACAGCCATCCCCCTGATCGGCAGGCGGAAGCCTTACGAGAGATCGCCCGTCAGCAGGCCACCGCCAACACTTGGAGAATTATCCAGACGGGCGTGATGGCCGGGCAACTCGCCGTCCAATCCGCCATCCACGGTCAGATGGAACAGGTGAAACGGCAGACCGCCGACACACTCGCCATCCAGCAGGAACTTCTCAACCGGGAGCAGCTTCAGCAGAAGCTCGAAGAGTTCATCTTCCAAACAGAGAAGCTCGTCGCTGAGTTCTCCTCGAAGTCCGAAGCGCCAGCATCGACCCGCTACTTCCTGCTCCAGAGCGTGTTGGCTCAGGTGGAGGAAGACGGCATCGATACCGCCATGATTCGTGGCCGGGACAACAAAGCAGCCTTCGAGCGAGCGATGGCGAGCGTCAATCGACTCGTGGCCGAATTGCTCAAAGACCCCGAGGTGCAGCAAGCGACCAAGTGGGCCGAGAAGGAAGCGGCAAAGCAGGCCGAGAAGCGGCAGAAGATCGAGACGGAACTGAGCCGCCTGTACGAACAGCGGGCCTCGATTGAATCGCAGTTGAATCCTGTCTCGTTTGGGGAAGCTCTCCAGAAGATGCCCGAGTGGAGGAAGGCCCAACTGCCCGAGGGTCTGTGGCCTGTGGTGATTGGTGGTCTCGTTCTCTCCACGGTCCTGATCGTCCCATTGGTGATCGTCATTCCGGCGATTCTCTTCGACGCTCACCAATACCGGCAAAAGCTCAACATCGAGGCCAACGAACCGGTCAACTACCAGCTTTCCACCCTTGATGAACGGATTGCGGCCCTCGAATCCGAACTCGGTTGATCGTCACCCAAAACACTCAACTCAAGGGACATTCACATGGCAGCGAACTGGCATTACGCAAAGGGCGGCGAAAAGCACGGCCCAGTCTCGGCATCTCAACTGAAGGAACTGGCGACCAACGGGAAGTTGTCGCCGGATGATCTCGTCTGGCGAGAGGACATGACGGAGTGGCGGAAGGCATCGACCGTCAAAGGGCTATTCCCCGATCAGCCGACCGCCGCCATTGAAAAGCCACCGCAGCCCAAGGCCATCAGTCAATGCTCCGCTGGAACAAGTGTGTCCCTCTGGGAACGTCCGGTGATCTTGGTTCTCTTGGTGACGTGCTGCTTCCCGGTCGGGCTGTTCCTGTTGTGGAGAAGCCCTCGTATCTCTCAGCGTCAAAAGATGCTTTGGACTGGGGCATTCTGCGGACTGGCTGTGATGGGGTTCGTCATTTCGAGTGTTCAGCGACAGGCGACGGAGAAAGACCTTACCCGAGCGCAAGCCCTATGGGACGAGGGCAAGAAGACTGAGGCGGTCGCCCTCTACCAGTCAGTCATCAAGGACCGGAATAGCTTCATCTCCGACGACCTGAAACCCATCGTCTATGGACGAGTCATTGACCACCTCGCCGAGCAAGGCAGCCAAAGCGAAGTGCGAGGACTGATGGATAGGCTGGACCTGAGATTGTCCCCGGTGACGCCACTGGTCGAGACGGAATCCGCAAAACAACTGTTGGCTGAAATCCGCAGGCAGAAGGAAGCTGAGAAGCAAGAGCGGGAAGCCGAGGAACAACGAAAGAAGGAGCAGCAAGCACTTGCTGCTGCGGCTCGCAGTCCCGTCACTCTGGACAAATCAGGCCGAGCAGACTTTCTCGACAACACTGCCAGCTACAAAGGCAAAGCGATTCGCACCGAGTGTGAATGGATCGGGGGTGGACTGAGAAGTCGCAGCACGGGCCGAATGACTGTTCTTGAACTCGATGTGTGGCATACCAGTGGGCTGTTCCATGTCAACGTCCGAGTGCCAGAGGAACTGGATATTCCGAACATCCAATCGGGTGACGATCTCGTCGTCACGTTCCTCTGTGAACAGGGGCTTCTGAATAGCGGCAACACGGCCCTGAAAGTCGAGCGACGGGAGTAAGAGCAACGAGGCACCTGCTACTCCCGGTCATATTCCAAAAGTTGTACCGAGAGGAGCAATCCCAATGATGATGGATGTAACCGATTGTGAGGTGCTGTCTCTCGACAGCGGCGTCATCACTTGCCCTGTGACACAGGACAAGGTGCCAGCGTTGTTCATGACCATCAGGATTCTCGGCCAGCCGCCCATCAATCTTGCGATCCGAAATCCTCACCGTCTGGCCTCCGATCTTCCGGTCGTGATGGCGCAGTCGAGAGTGCTTTCCGGCGACGGGACGTTCGTTCCAGAACACGATGAGGAGGATCAATGAACGAGGACATCCCCATGCTGTCGATCATCAAGAAGGGATCGGCCACGTTTCCACGGGTCATCGTCGCAAAGAGCGACGAATTCAGGAATCCGCTCTATTGGACTGGCTCGGGCTGGAGCGCAGAGGAAGACGAGGCAATGGTCTTTGCAAACGCCAATGACGCCTCGTGGGTCTGCCACGATGTTCTGATGCTCGCCGTCAGCAACCGCCCGATCCATCGGTTCGTCGCCCCAATCTACATCGAACTCTACGGCGACAAGCCGAAGCTGACCGATCTCAAGCGTTGGCTCGAACGGGCCATGCGGATCGTTGTGGACACTCCGAAGCACGGCCTTGGCCCGAAGGGAACTGTGGGCTTCATAATCGCCGACGTGGACGAGTTGAAGGCTGTGTGAAATCCCGCATGGCCCTACTCGTCACGAGCCATCTGCTCCAAATGCCGAGCGATGGCTCGCTTCAGCAGAAAAGAGATCAACCAGAGCAGCGGTCTCGTCAGTGCTGACTTTGGGTGCATCTCGAAAGAACGGACCACCTTCGTCCGGGCGCCGACTCGCTCGAACTTCCACGTCTCGTCGAATGCTGTCGCCAATCGGGACACGGGCGGCGAGAACTCGTGCATGTGCAAGCGCAGTCGCCGTGTCGATTCCCACTCGACGATCTCTTCGACGTGGGTTGAGCCATCCCGGTTCGTGACCCGGATTCTTGTTCCCACGATCTCATCAGTCCTCGCCTCGAACTCGGCCTGCCTGATGCCGGGCAACGGGCCGTAGCCGTTGAACTCGGGCCACCTGCTCAGATCGAGAATCTGGCTGGCGATCTCTTCGGGCTTCTGAGGAAACGTGGCGTGGCAGGCGAAGCGGATCGGCCTACTTGTCATGGCAGCCACCTCCCTCAGCCTCCTCCAGCGTCTCGAAGCCCTCTCGAATAATAAGCACAGCGATCACCAGAGCCGCCACGGAGTCGATCCACCACAGCCGCCAGATATAAAACGCTCCCAAACCGATCAGCAGGGCCACCGAGAGCATCAGACAGGCCAGCGTTTCCTTAGAGTCGGCGACGAGGCTGCGACTGCCGATGGCTTTCCCAAGGCGATACTTCAGCAGGAACAGAATCGGCATCACGATGATTGAGGCAATCGCCAAGCCGATCCCGATGAGGCTGGTCTCGGGTGCTTCCTGCTGAAAGAGAGCGCATCCGGCGTCGAGAAGAACGTAGCTCCCAAGGATGAAGAACGAGTAGGCCACGAGCCGGGCTGCCTTCCGCTCAACCTGCTCGAACTCTTCCTCGTCATCGGCAGTCGGGTCGAACTTCCAGAACCTCCAGACCATGACCATGCCGGACAGCGACTCGACGAAACTGTCGAGGCCGAAGCCCAAGAGAGCGTTGCTGCCCGACAGCGCAGCCCCGAGCATCGCCACGCCCCCTTCAACGAGGTTGTAGGCGACAGTGAAGAAGGCCAGAGCAAGGGCTTTTGTTCTCGTGGACGGCATCAATCTGCCCTGACTACGACACTCTGTGACTTTTGCATGAATAAACGACGCCGTGCCGACAACAGCGGCGGTCACGGCGTCGGCGACGATTCTCTCTATTCCGTTGGCTTTGGTGGTTGCTCACCGTATTTGGCCTCGTACAAGGCAGTGAACTTCGTCGCCAACTCCGGGTGGCAGATGAAGCACTGAGATTCAGGACGGTCGTGTTCCTTGCACCAGTCTCCCTTCTTCTGAAACTCGGCGGCGAGCTTAGCGCTGCACTGGCCGCACTGTTCTTCAGGAACACCATGCTCGACGCACCACCATCCGTCGTGCGTGTGCGTGTTAGATTCCGAACTCTCGGTGTGGGCAGCCTCCAGCGTAGTCTGGGTCGGTTCGTTTGCAGTCTGCCCACATCCGACCATATATGCCGCCGCCAGCAGTGGCAGCAGCATCAGTCCGTGTTTCCAATTCATTCGTCGCATCTCCTTGTTAGGAAAGAGGGGGATAGGTTTCGTCCGACGCAGCCAACACAGCCTCGTCATTGTTTGCTTCCAACTGAATGCGGTCTTGACTATGCCGACCGGCCGGGGCGTTGAAAATCAAGTAAAGAACTCGCAGGACCAAAAGCGACATTATCATCGCTCCAATGACGCCACCGATGACCACAGTTGCCAAGGGACGTTGCACCTCGGCCCCCATGCCCTCACTGAACGCCATTGGCAGAAAACCGAGACTTGCGACCAGAGTGGTCATCAACACCGGACGCAATCGGGTGACGGCGGCTTCCGTGACGGCTTCATCCAACGGCAGACCTTTCTCACGAAGCTGCCGGATGTAGGAAACCAGAATCATGTCGTCGAGGACCGCTACGCCCGACATGGCGATGAAGCCGACACCTGCGGAGATTGAGAATGGCATGTCTCGCAGCCACAACGCAAAGATGCCGCCGACCCATGCGAAGGGAATCCCGGTGAAGACTCGCAACGTGTCAATCACGTTGTGATAGGTCAAGTACAACAAGACAAAGATCAACGTCAGGGCCACAGGTACGACGATGAACAATCGGTTTTGCGCCCGTTGCAGATTCTCGAACTGCCCGCCGTATTCGACTCGATACCTTCCTGAAGGAAGCGATACCTGCTCGCCGATCTTTTGACGGGCCTCGGCGACGAAGCTCCCTAAGTCACGCCCACGAACGTTGGACGTGATCGTGATTCTGCGTTGCCCCCATTCCCTTGTGATCGTGGACGGACCTTGCACAATCTCGACGGAAGCCAGTCGAGACAGAGGGATACGTTCGCCTGTGGCTGTGGCGATCAACATAGCTCCAATGGTCTCGGGGCTGGAGCGGACATCTTCGGGCAGACGCACGATCAACGGAAAACGCAACTGCCCTTCTACGATCTCGCCTACGGGCTTGCTGCCGATGGACTCCACGAAGTTGAGAATAGTTTGGGCGGAAACTCCGTACCGGGCGATCTGATCTTGTTTAATCTTGATCTGGAGCATCGGCTGGCCCGTGACCTGCTCGGTGTTCACGTCCGCCGCACCGTCGATGGACTGCAAGATGGTCTCGATCTCTTGGGCTTTCTCCACCAGCACATCAAAGTCATCGCCAAACAGTTTCACACCCAGATCGGCCCGCACTCCCGACACCATCTCATTGATCCGCATTTCGATGGGTTGCGAGAATCCAAGTTTTGTACCGGGAAAATCACGCAGCACCTTTTCCATCTGCTGGGTCAGTTCGGCCTGCGTTTGCGCCTTCTTCCATTGCGACCGTGGTTTGAGCGTGATGAAGATGTCCGTCAGTTCGATCCCCATTGGATCAGTGGCGATCTCGGCTGATCCGATTCGACTCCAGACATGCTCAACCTCATCAGGAAACTCGGCGAGAAGTGTTCTTTCCATCTGCGTATTGGAGCGGATCGACTCGTCTAGGTCGGTTCCTGCCAAGCGAATCACACCAACGACAATGGCTCCTTCAGATAGACGGGGAACAAACTCCGATCCCAGATTCGGAGCGATCATCCCGAAGGCAACGATTATCACGCTGGCGGCGAAGCCCAAAACAGCGGCCTTATGGTGCATGGCGAATTGCAGGATCGGATAGTGGATCGCATGAGCAATCCGCATCAGAAATGGCTCATGTTCCTCTACCTTCTTCGGGAGCAGGAAACTGGCGAGTACCGGCATCAGGGTCAGCGACAGCACCATTGAACCCATCAGTGCGAAAATCACCGTGAGAGCCATCGGACGGAACATCTTGCCCTCGATCCCTTCGAGGGTGAGGATCGGCAGGTAGACGATCATGATGATGAGTTCGCCGAACATCGTCGGTTTGCGAACTTCGACAGCAGCATCCCGAATGATCTCCAAGCGAGTCTTGCCGCTGTTCGAGTCTTGGGCGAGGTGTCTGACGCAGTTCTCAATCATCACAACCGAGCTATCGACGACCAAACCGAAGTCGATGGCTCCCAGACTCAAGAGACTGGCGGCGATCCCAAAGCGGTACATCCCTGTAAAAGCAAAGAGCATCGACAACGGAATCGCCAAGGCGACGATAGAAGCGGCTCGAAGGTTGCCCAGAAAGGCGAACAGAACGGCAATAACAAGCAGTCCACCCTCGAACAGATTCTTCCGCACGGTGTCGATCACAAAGTCCACCAGTTCAGTGCGGTCGTAGACTGGCTCGATCTGAACGTTTGGATGCAAACTGCCTTCGAGCGAGTCAAGCTTGTTCTTCATCGCCCATGTGACTTCATGGCTATTCTCTCCCATGAGCATGAAGCCCAGCCCCAGAACGACTTCACCCTTGCCGTCAGCCGTCACCGCTCCACGTCTGATCTCGTGGCCGATCATCACTTCGGCCACGTCTGAAACGCACACGGGCACACCTTCCTTGGCCGTAATCACAATCTGTCGGATTTGTTCGAGATCAGTCGTGCGCCCAAGACCTTGAACCAGCAACATTCCGCCTTGCTGATTGATGTTGCCACCGCCGACATTGAAGTTATTCTTCTGAACGGCCTCGACGACTTCGGAGAATGTCACGTCATGTTTGATGAGCCGATCTGGGGACATCCGAATCTGGTACTGCTTCTCGTAGCCGCCCCAGCTATTGATTTCCGCAGTCCCCGGCACTGTTCGCATTGGAGGCTTGATGACCCAATCGTGGATCGTCCGTAGTTCCGTGATCTCGGTTCCTTGCCCGGTCACGACGTAGTGAAACACTTCGCCGAGTCCCGTCGCTACCGGCCCCATCTTGGGACGTGCGATTCCCGGTGATAACTCCACAGTTGCCAGCCGCTCGCCAATGAGTTGCCGGGCGAAGTAGATGTCGGTTCCGTCCTCGAAGATAATCACGACTTGTGAAAGGCCGAACTTCGAGATCGAACGAACCTGCTGCAATCCGGGCAATCCGCTGATTGCTTGCTCAATCGGAAACGTGATGAGCCTCTCGACTTCTTCAGGACTCAGGGCCGGTGCAACGGTATTGACCTGTACCTGCACCGGGGTCGTGTCAGGGAAGGCGTCGATGTCCAGATTTCGTAGCGAGAACACACCAGCGATTCCCGCCGCCAATACGCCAAGAATCACAACCAGTCGATTGTGCAGCGAGAAGTCGATGACTCGATTGAGGAAATCCATCGTGAAGTAAAGTTCCTTCGCTCTAATCTTGGTGACAACCGCAACCTGCGCCCAAGTTGCTGCGAAGAAGCTGGCCGAGCAAGACGTTGCTGCCCTCGGTGGCGACAATCTCTCCCGGCAGAACGCCTGCCAGAATCTCCACGAAGTCACCGTCATCGGCTCCGAGCCGAACCTGACGAACATAGAAGACCTTTGGGGCCTGTTTATCGAAGTAATTCTTGTCCCGAACAAAGACGAACTTGGCATCCTGATTGGATTGAACCGCAACACGGGGGACTACGATGGCATGTGGCTCCTCTCGTAAGATGATGCGCCCCGTACCGAAAGTACGATCCCGCAATCTGCCATCGGGATTGTCGAGCAAAACCCGAACCTGCGTAGTGCGGGTCTTCTGATCCACGGAAGAACTAATCCACGAGATTGTTCCGTTGACTTCATCGACTCCGTTGTCCGGGCGAAATCGAATGGGCAAGCCCTTGCGAATGAATCTGGTGTCTTCCTGTCGGACATTGAGAAGCAACCAGAGTTGTCGAGGGTCTGCGACAGTTGCCATCAACGTTGTTGTGTCTACGACTTCGCCAGCCACAATCTCGGAAGTCGCCACAGTCCCGTCGAAGGGAGACAACACTGGAATGAGGTTCGCTGTCCGGCGATTGCGTGGAAGGACTGACAAGAGGTTTGTCGGGATTTCGGCAAAGCGAAGCTCATCGGCAAGCTTCTGCGGTTCGATGGATTCCAAGTCGTCGGGTATCTCGAAACCCAAATTGGCGAGTGCCTGTCTTGCGGATTGCAATGTCACTTTTGCCTTCTCCAGAGCAGATTCGGCCTCAATGAGTGTCTTGCCCGATATGGCACCACTTCCGCTGATAGGGCGCAATCGCTCAACCGTCGTCCGACACAAGCGAAACTGAACGTGCGCATCAAGTAGTTGTGACTTGGTTTGGCCCACCTGTGCGGCGTCAACCAGTGCTACGATATCACCGCTTCGCACGTCGTCACCAACAGTCTTAAACACTGCCACGACTGTACCGGGCACCTTGGTCGTCAGGTGAGCGACACGAGTGGGGTTGAAGATGATCTCACCATTGGCCGTCAGTTCATCCGACATCGCTCGTTCTTCAACAAGACCAATGTCGATCCCGTATTTTTCGACGCTCTCGGTGGAAGCAAATTGGATACGGCTTTTGTGGAGCGTGTTTCGACTGTTGTTCTCGGATCGGGGAAGTAGTGCAATGGCCTTCGTAGTGTCATATTGCGGCGCTTGCGGCTCTCCCTTCACTTGCGCAAGTTCGGGGTGACATAGCACACACTCAGCCACGCCATGCTCGCTGCAAAAGCCGAACTCCTTCGGCTTGGGATACAGGTCCGGGTTGCACTCGATGCACTGGGATTCGGGTACGAGATGTTCCGAACACCAGTCGTCAGCCTGCTCGACTGTGCTTCCGAACAACTCCGATGCCGGTGGAATCTTCCAGCCGGTGTGATGCCCGAAATACATCACGCACCCGAGCAAGGAAAAGACGACGACCGAGGGGAGTGAACTGAGAATTGCTCGTCCCACCCGACGTAGAAATCGTCTCGTTGATTGCGGATCGTTCGTTTCTACTTCTGGAGACCGCACCGGACGTGCGGGACTTTCGACAGTTGCAGACATAAGCCCGCTCCTCATCAAGAGTGCTGTGAATAAACCGTCCCTTTCGCATCCAGTCATCGAGAAGCAAAGAAGACAGCGACAAGTCACACGGCGTCGGACGAAGATCGTCGTCCATTAAGCGTGTGTCACAACGCAGCAGGGAAGAGAGAGCGGCTTAGCACCGCAAGACGACGCAACTCAAAGAGAGGAGTGCGTAAGAAGGTGGCTCGCCGGACATTACGGGAGCGACTTGCCGTTCAGCCGAGGATACACCATCAATAGACGGAACGGGCAGGCACAGCGATGTAACATTGGTTAAGTGGCGCACATGATCGCAGTCCGAAACCACCGGCATGGATTGGCCGCTCGACAACAGAAAGTGCGTACAACGGCAATCGTCTGTCTCCGTTATGTTCGCATTGGGGAGAGTTTTATTCGACTCATGGGCATGTCCACATGAGCAACAACTCTCTTCGCTCTCATCGGCTGACTCAGATTCGGAGCAACTCTCGCAGCAAGTGCAGGCTTCCGGGTTTGAATCGAGACAGACACAGCCATCTTCTCCGATGCAGAGATACAATGGCCCCGTCCCCAACGAGAGAAGTTGGGTGAAAGTCAGTGCCAAGATGGTGAAAACTCGGAACATCGGCCACGCTATCTGCTTAACGTAATCCAACTTAACTCTATCCCCCGCAATGGCCTCCGTCAACACGAGTTCGGAGTCCTTCCGTCAATGTACCGAGTCGCCAGTGCCAGCTTTGAATCGTGTGAGTTCGAGCAATCGTTCGCTACCAACTGGCTCTTGTGCGAGCCAAGGAATGATTGCCACTCGTGCGACATTTTCTTGGACTCGCTTGATGTGCTGCCGTTCTTCGGCGGCTCGTGCAAGCAGCAGCGGATCGCTCGGCGAGGCCGCCGCCAAAGATGAGTTGATGACCCACGCCCAAGGTTCGATTCCTGCTCGACGCAGATCGGACTGAAGCGATTCCGCCTCCAAAACGGGAGTCGTTTCGGGCAACGTCACGATGAGCATTTTGGTCTGCGAGGGGTCTTGGAGTCGCATCATGGGAGTGACCACTTGGGTTCCGGGCTTCAAGTGACGGACAACATCCCGGTGATAGGAACCTGTGGCATCGAGCAGCAGAAGTGTGTGGCCTGTGGGAGCGGTGTCCACAATCACGAACTTCTCTCTGGACTCCCGCATGATCCGTGAGAGCGCCTGAAAGACCGCAATCTCCTCGGTACACGGCGAACGCAAATCCTCTTCCAGCAGCTTGCGGCCCGCCTCATCGAGATTCTGGCCTTTCGTCTCGATGACGTGCTGGCGGTAGCGATCTCGTTCGACTTGCGGGTCGATGCGACTCACCATCAGGTTGGGGAACGAAGATTCCACGGTCATGGACAGATGGGCCGCTGGATCGGTCGTTGTCAGATGCACCGCATGGCCACGGGCGGCGAGAGCAACGGCAACCGCTGCGGCGACCGTCGTTTTGCCAACCCCACCTTTGCCCAGCACCATCACCAGCCCATGACCATCCGCCTCGATCACATCGATCAATTCCGACAATGTTGGAAGAGACAACGGACCAAGTGATGCGGCATTCTCTCGAAGAGAAGTTGACTCGGGCGAGTCCGAGAGCAAATCCCGTAAAGCAGCGATCCCAACCATGTTTCGTGGCTGGAGTGAAACACGAACCGTGGGTAACGCACTCAGCGACTTCGGGAGTTCGCACATGGCAGACTCTTCCCGCTCACGCAGCGATGTCGCCAAAGGATCGGTGCTGCCATTGTCCGGCATGACCCCGTTGATGATGAGTTGCTGGTTCACGATGCCCAAGGTTGCCAGTTCATGACTGGTGCGATCTGCCTCAGCCAATGAAGCCTTCTGGGGCCGAGAGACGAGTACAACCGTCGTGGTATCTGCATTCGCCAGTTCCGCCACAGCGTGAGCGTACTGCTGCCGTTGTTTCTCCAAGCCGGAAAGCGGACCCAAGCAGGAAGCCCCGGACTCATTGGTCTCAAGGAAGTTGCTCCATGCTGTCGGCAACTGGAGCAGCCTGAGTGTGTGGCCGGTGGGAGCCGTGTCGAAGATGACGTGATCGTAGCTCCCAGTCGCCACGCCATCGGTCAGCAGGCCGGTGAACTCGTCAAATGCTGCAATCTCCGTGGTACAAGCCCCGGACAACTGCTCCTCCATCCCTTTGACCGTCTCCGCAGGCAACACGTCTCGAACGGGACCAACGATCCGATCTCGATACGCCTGCGCAGCCGCTTCGGGGTTGATGTTCAGAGCGAACAGGCCGGTCACGCCGGGGATCGGAGTGGGTTCGTGTTCCCCAATCGTCACCCCGAAGACTTGCCCAAGATTGGAAGCCGGGTCCGTGCTGACCAGCAAGACCTTTCGCCCTTCATCCGCCAAGGTGATTGCGGTGGCACAAGCCAAAGAGGTTTTGCCAACTCCACCTTTGCCCGTGAAGAACAGAAGTCGTGTCGGCTGTTTCAGAAATCGCATGGCATCACTCTCGATCTAAGCCTGTTCGCAACAGCCGGATGTAGTACCAGTTGGTTTGTCGCCACCACAGCAACCACTCGAAATCACCGGGAGTTCATCAACGCTGATGCCCGTCCAATCTGCCAACTGCTGGCGCTTCGGGAAGACGCCCCGGCTGACTACGGAGTCATTCACAATAACGACCGGCAAGCAATCGCCACCGTGCTTTTGCAACTCCTGTCGAACAAGCTCGCTGCCTGCGAACAGGGCCGGTTGATGTGCGGGGTTGATGCGCTGAACCTGTACGCCGTGATGCTCCAGCCATTGAAGATCGGCTGAAAACGCCACGAGTGCCGGGTCAACGTCCGGCCCGCACACTCCGCTGGAACAACACATCGGTTTGTCAAAGACTTGTACTGTGGTCATGTTCTTCTCCACTCCGCTCATTGGTTCGGCCCCTTCCCTGTGGACAGATAGGTCTGGATGGTGTCGTTGATCTCGTCTCGGACTCGTCGGAAGACGACCATCTTCTCGTCGTCCGTTCCTGTGGCGTCGGCTGGGTCATCGAACGGCCAGTGCAGCGTCTCCTTCGCACCGGGAAAGACCGGGCATGACTCTTTGGCGTTGTCACAGACCGTGACGACCAGATCAAAGGACTGGTCTCGGAATTGTTCCAGCGACTTGCTGGTGTTCTGTGAGATGTCGATGTCTAACTCCTGCATGGCTCGGATCGCCAGCGGATGCACATAGCCGGAAGGCTTCGAGCCAGCCGACTCCGATTCCCACTCGCCATTTCCCAGCGATTCCCAGAGGGTCTCGGCCATCTGGGAACGACAGGAATTGCCGGTACACAGGATCAACACACGTTTCATGTCATTCGTCCTCATGCGACGTTTTGGGTTTCACAGTCAGTGGAGTCGGCGAGTCGCACCGAGCAACACCCTTCCTCTTGAATGCAGCGGCAACCCGGAACAGCGAGCAGTGCGCCCAGCACAGGAGCCACAACGTACAACCACATGTGTTCCAAGTTGCCGCCGACGACAGCAGGGGCGATGGATCGAGCGGGGTTCATGGATGCCCCACAAATCGGACCTGCAAACATCGCCTCGAATGCGACGACGCCACCGATGGCGGCTCCTGCCATGATTCCCTTTTCCTTCGCCCCCGTGGAGACGTTCAGGATCACAAACATCAAGATGAACGTCAGCAGCACCTCAAACACGAACGACTGCCACCACGGACCAGTGGGCAATGTCGCTCCCAACGTGTCGTGTTCGAGGAACAGAACTCGCAGGACGCCACTCGCTGCAAACGCACCAAGAAGTTGGGCAACGATGTAAGGCACAACTTGCCTGCCGTCGAATCGCTTGGCGACCCAGAAGGCAATGGTGACAGCCGGGTTGATGTGTGCCCCAGACACATCACCGATGGCGTAGATCATCGCCATCACGACGAGTCCGAACGTCAGAGCGATTCCAGCGTGGGAGATCGCTCCCTGAGAAAAGTCATTGACGACGATGGCTCCCGTCCCGGCGAAAACGAGTGCAAAAGTTCCGATAGTCTCGGCGACGTACTTCTTCATCACGACTCCGTTCCACTTTCCTCACCGGCTGCCGTTCCCACGGAATCCGGTTCGGTCGCCAACCATTCCTTGATTTGATGTTCGATCTGATCTCTCACGTCACGAAACTTCTGGAGTCTCGTTTCCTCGCCACCTTCGCACGCTGCCGGATCGTCGAACGGCCAGCAGAAGGACCGCAGGGCGAAAGGCCAGAGTCGGGGACACGACTTCTCAGCCTGCTCGCATACGAAGATGACGTAGTTGGCTGCGAGCTTGCCGAGGTACTCGCTGACCGACTTCGAGCGATGCTCGTCCATGTCGATCCCCACTTCGTTCATCACCTGAATCGTCAACGGGTTGATCCCCGTTGGATTCAGACCGGCACTGTGAACCTCGAAGCGATCCCCGCCATGCTTGCGTAGGAACGCCTCGGCCATCTGGCTGCGAGCCGAGTTGCCGGTACAGAGGAATAGGACGACGGGCTTCGACACGATTGATCCTTGCTAAACATGGCGGATTGGCCATTTCGCCATGTCTTGCTCAAAAAAAACTACTTCAAGGTGGCCTGACGATCCTTCACGTCCGACTGGAGGACTGATTCAATGCAGGAGAAGAACCCACTGAGACAGCCGCAGGCGACTCGGTAGTAACTCAGCGCACCCTCCTTGCGGACATCGACCAGCCCCACATCTTTCAGGATGGCGAGGTGCTTCGAGACCGTGGATTGGTCGGCCTCGACTTCCTCGGTCAATTCGCTGACGCACATCTCCTGCTTTTGCAGGAGATCGAGCATCAGCAACCGGCTCGGATGCGCCATGGCTTTGGCAATCTTCGCTCGGGCCTCGTATTGTTTGCGGGTTTTCTCTTTCATGGCAATATGGCCATTATGCCATTCGCTGTCGAAGCGGTCAAGGGCGAGGCCAGTACATCATCACGCACACGCCGATGAGTGCGATGGCTGCGCCGATCACATCCAAGCGGTCGGGGCGGTCGCCGTCGAAGTACCAGCCCCACAGCAATGACAAGACGATGAAGAATCCACCGTAGACAGCGTACACTCGCCCGAAGTGCGCTGTTTGCAGCGTGGGAATGAGTCCGTAGAGAATCAGAACCACGCCACCACCCACTCCCCACCAAGCGGGCTTGTGTTCACGCAAGGATTGCCAGACGAGCCACCCGCCAGCGATTTCGCACAAACCAGCAAGAATGAACAGAAACAACGAGCGGAGCAATTCGATTGTCGTCATTGAGGTTCCTTGCTGTGCGCCGGTTGAGCGAATCGACATCACTTCGCCGTCTCCCTCAGCGTCTCGATAACGTGGCAGCAGTCGGCCTGCTCGGTCTCCTGACACTTCTCCAATGATGACTTCAGCACTCGTTGAACGTGCCGCAAATCCTTCAGCCGCCTGCCGACTTCTGCCAGTCGATCTTCGATGAGCGACTGCACATCTCGACACGAAGCTGCGGTGCTGCTCGTGGTCGAGAGTAGGGCCTTCACGTCGTCCAGCGTGAAGCCGATGGCCTGTGCCGCCCGGATGAACTTCAGCTTGCGGAGCGACTCTTCGCTGTATAGCCGGTAGTTGCCTGCACTGCGGTCTTCCGGCTCGACCAGTCCAACCCGCTCGTAGTAGCGCACGGTCGTCGTCGGAAGATCAGCGGCTTTTGCCACTTGGCTGATCGTGAACTGCTTTCCCATTTCCACTCCGTAAGCAGCGTGCCTGCATGTGGTTGCGGTCCAATCGCTATCGTCAGAAAAAACTTCCAGAACACCCTTGACCTTGTACTTGGGTGTAATGTCGATAATAGACGTGGAACGAGGTTTCGACAAGAGTTCTTGCACTCACCGTTGATACGGAAAGGTGGTTCGATGACCGCAGAAACAACGACGGCCAAGCGAGTGGTTTGTCCCGGCTGCGCCAAGAAAGCGAAGCGGGTCTCCTCGGTGACGTTACGGGCGCTGCTCAAGGACCAGTTCGCTGCCGAGATCGGCGACGGCGACCACGCTTGCTGCGATTCCAACAGCGAGGGCTGCATCCCCATTTCCGAGGACACTGGCTGGCGATTCTGCGACTCGACCGACTGCAACGTGGTGTACTTCTCGGAGGAAGGCGACACCAGCTTCACGAAGTCGCAACTCAAAGTTCCGGTCGGCGTGAAGGAAACCACAGGTGAGCGACCACTCTGCTACTGCTTCGGCCACTCGGTCGCCAGCATCAAAGACGAAGTTCGCATGAAAGGCCGCTCCGATGCTTTGGAGGACATCCGGGTCAAGATGAAAGACCCCGGCTGCCACTGCGAGACATCCAATCCGAGCGGTTCGTGTTGTCTGGGAAGTGTGACCAAAGGCATTCAGATCGCTCTGGAGGAACTGGAGTCGAAGGACTCGAACCAGAAGCTTTCGGCCCCGGCCACGTCATCATCGCATCGTGGTGAGAACATCGCCAAGATCGGCACGGTCGTTTCGGCGATCATGGCCTCGGCGTGCTGCTGGCTGCCGCTCGTGCTGCTCGCAGTAGGGGTCTCAGGGGCCGGGATCGCCGCCAGTTTGGAAGTCTATCGCCCGTTGTTCATCGTGGTGACGTTCGGGTTTCTCGGTGCGGCGTTCTATTTCACCTACCGTCCCAAGAAGGCTGCCGCAGCGGGGCATGGCTGTTGCAGCCCCGATCCAGCCGAGGCAGGAAACTGTTGTCCGCCGAGCGGCATTCGTCGCTTCAACATGATGGCCTTAAACAAGGTCATGCTCTGGGGCGTGACGGTGCTGGCCGTGGCCTTCCTGTTCTTTCCCAGCTACGTCGGCGTGTTGTTCGGCACGGGAGATGATGCCGTCGGTACCGAGAACATGAACCGGGCGGTCTTCCAGATCGAGGGGATGACCTGCGAAGGCTGTGCCACGACGGTCGCCCAAGCGATTCGCCAAGTACCCGGCGTCATGGCCGTCGAAGTCAGCTACGAGAAGAAGCAAGCGGTTGTCGGAGTCGCCCCGGACCAGCCCATCCCTGAGCAGGAGATTTTCACAGCACTGAAACAGGCTGGATACAGCGGTGAAGTCGTCCGCCAAGAAACAACCGTGACCGACGACGATCAGGCCATCACGCCTGCCAATACGAACGAAGGTGCAGTCCTCAACCGTGAGATGGTTAGAGAGACCGTGGTGAACATTGAGGGATGACCTGCGAAGGCTGTGCAACGGCTGTTGCCGAGGCGCTTCGCAGTGTGCCCGGTGTCTCATCTGCCCATGTGGACTTCAGGACGGGCCGTGCCACAATCCAAAGCCCTGCCTGCTGCAAGTTCCCGGCTGAAGATGTTCTTTCTTCGGTACGTCGAGCCGGATTCCAAGCAGAAGTCGCTCCCGAGGAATGACTCGGCCCGAACATCTGCTTCGAGATTCTTGCGTCCTTTTCGGAGAACCTCCGTCTGTACTTTCAGAGGCGGCTGATTGGCAGCCGTCGAAGCACGAACGAGGAGCAGAACATGAACAGGCATTCCGCAGTCCAATTCGAGACCGAGAGCCGCATCCACATGGGCTTGGCGGTCAAGAGTTTGGAGAAGTCCATCGCCTTCTACACGTCCCTGTTCGGCCAGCCCCCTACCAAAACTCGGCCACGGTACGCAAAGTTCGAGGTGGCCGAGCCGCCCGTGAATCTCTCGCTGAACGAAGTCGGCGGTGCGACCGGCCAGACCAACCCCGTCGCCCACTTCGGCATTCAGGTCAAGTCGAGTGAAGCCGTCAAACAGATCGCCGACCGGCTCCAGCAGGCTGGGCTGGAGACGAGGACTGAGGAGAACGTGACCTGCTGCTACGCCGTGCAGGACAAGGTGTGGGTCTCCGATCCCGATGGCAACAACTGGGAGGTGTACGTCGTCCTCGACAACGAAGCCCAGCAGCACGCATCGAACCACTCCTCGTGTTGCTCGGGGATTCCCTCCGTCATGCAGGCCGTGGAACGAGGCGACTTCGTGGCGGCGCAGGAAGCCTTTCGTGCGGCAGGCGGCATGACAGCTTGCTCCTGTCTGGGTGAAGCGGGAAAATGAGCGGTACGAGGAATGCGATGACTGCGAACCCTGCCACCGAAACGATCTGGTCACAACTCAGCGACGACCTGCGACGGTTCATCCATCGCCGGGTCGCCGATGAGCATGTGGCCGACGATCTGCTCCAAGAGACCTTCCTGCGGATTCACCGCAGCGTGGACAAGCTCCATGAGTCCGACCGCTTGGCGGCGTGGGGCTACCAGATCGCTCGCAACGTGATCCACGACCACTTCCGGGCGAAGAACGGCAACGTGTCGTTGCGGGACAACGATGTGGCCGAAGAGAACGATGGGAGGGACCAACTCAAGGCCAGTGCCGGTCTTTGGCTCGAAGAACTGATCGGCCAACTTCCGCCGACCTATCAAAAGGCGGTCAGACTGTCGGAGATCGACGGCTTGCCGCAGCACGAGGTGGGCGACCGTCTGGGGTTGTCCGTGTCGGGTGCGAAGTCCCGTGTTCAGCGGGGACGAGTGATGCTTCGGGACGTTCTCGATCAATGCTGCGTGTTCGAGTTCGACAGGCATGGCAATGTAATGGACTGTGATCCCAAGCCGGATCGCACCGTCTGCCTTGATTGCGGCGACTTGGAGCTTCCACCAACTTCGTAAAAGCTATGAAGTCGGTGAATTGCGTTCCAACTCTTGCACTGAGTGTTCATCGGCTGATCTGACCAAGCAGGTCATTGGCGTGAATTCTCAGCCACGCTTGCTCGTCGTCCGACAACCTCGAAGCGACTTCCACCGCAGGCGACGAGTTCCCAGTGATTTTCCAGACGGCCCTCGCTGCTCGCAGGGCCAACCACCGCTCAATGTCCCGATCCGACTCCACGAGCGGCAACAGGTCATTCAAACTCGCTAAAGCGGGCTTGGCCTGTGGCCCGATGTGAGCCAACACGTCGATGGCGACCACCTTCCGGTTGAGAACAAGGTCGCTGTCGTCCTCGTCGGCGAGGATGCCGAGCATGATCGCAGTGGTCCGTTCAGGAAGACGTGGAAACCTGAGCAGATGGTGGAGCGCTGCGTTCCGAACAGCGTCGAGATCGGGGTCGTTCTCAAAACCACTGGACAGCAAGTCCAAAAGGGTATCGATTTTCTGCTCGTCGGATTGAAGTTGGCAGGGCTGGAGATCGGCGTAGTCGTCATGCAGCATCGTTGCGTTCCAAAAGTTGGAATGAAAGAGGCACCCGTATCTTGTGATAGCGGGTGCCTCGATGCTTGGATGATACCGAGGTTCACAACGTGAACGTTGCGGGTTCGCTGGACTCCGCCTCGATCAGATCGCCAACCTTGTTTAACTTGAACACGATGTCTGGCTCGATGTCGTCGGGCACAGGATCAGAGACATCGATGGAGCTTGAGTCCTCCCAGTCTTCGGCCTCCTCGATCTCCCAGTCCGCATCACAGCCATACTCGTCGGCCAGCCGTGACAGTTCTCCACCATCGAGATCAGCCAGCCGAGAGGCATCCCAACCAGCAGGTGCTTCAATGACGATCCTGCGGCGGCGCAGGATCGTCTCCCTTGCCCAAAGATCGACAAAGTGTTTCGTTGTTTGTTCTGTTGCAACAGACATGTTCGGATTCCTTTCCGACTTACTCGCTGCGTTTCGGTCAAGGACGCCGTGCTGTTGATCGCACAACACCGTGACTTCCTTCAGCGAAGCAGCGGCATTCTATCCGATTTGGCGGAATAGCGCAAATCGACGATGAAGCGAGTCAGGCGACATGCTGTAGTCGGCACCAGCAAAGACAAAGCCGCCTGAGATGAGGACATCTCAGGCGGCTTGCTCGTCAAGAAGGAAACTACGCCACGAGCGCAGGTCCATCGTGCCACGCTGTGATCCCTTCGGTGTAGGGTTCAGGGTTCGTCGGTCGAATGTACTGGACTGCCCCTGAACGGATTCTCGGGGGCAGCGACTCCATGTACTTGGCCACTTCGTTTATCGGTGCCGTCAGCAGGAATTGCTGAATCCGCTTCGCCTCATCGTAGGTGGAGAAGCCAAGCAACTGCTGTGGTGTTGGCGTAACCGAGAGATTCTTCGACAGCGGGATCGCCGCCGCTGCTACCGATGGCCCGTTGATTGCGAGCCAGTAGTATGTTTTCTTCTTCGTTCTGTTCTGAGTGGACATTGTTGTTCCTCCTTGAGATGTCATCCCGCTCCATTCTTCCCCGGCCATCCTTGCGGTCGATTGCACGGCTGCCGTGCGTCAAAAGCGAGATGATGGAATTATACCCACGATCAAAGAATAGCGCAAATCGCTGTGGTTCGGGTGCGAAAGAGCCGTCCGATTTTTTGTCAGAAAATGTGGCCGTCACACTCTGATGAGTGTGGAGGATCACATGACAGACAAACAACTTCTCACATCGGCGGTTCGCATTTTTGGCCCCAAAGTTCTGAGCCGCATCTCACAGTCTGAGATTTGCAACGCACTTGGGCTTTGCGACCAAAAGCAGATGGCTGCCCGACTTGGCCTCAGCTACGAAGCCTTTCGCTGGCGGGTCGCCAAGGGAGACTTGCCCAAGCCCGAGATCAAGTTGGCAAGACGAGCCTACTACACCGCTGAGCAAGCAGACGCTCTTGAAAAGCAGGAGGCCCACTCAAACAATTCCGCAGCCCCAGTCAAGGAGGACAACAGAAATGGCTCGTCGAAAGCGTAAACCACAGGTCTACAGTCGTTGGAAGGGTGTGCCACGCACGCTGGCCACACGGAACATGTGGAGAATGCGGGGCCGGAAGGTCACAGCGAAGACTGAACCGGCTGCGTTGTTCGAGCAAGTCGAAGAACGAAAGCTGACAGTCATCGACTCCACAGCGAAGATCGTTAAGACCTTCCATCTCTACCACGAGAATCAAACCACGCCTGTCACACTCACGGGTTTGGAGCGGGCTAAGCAACTCTTCTTCCGGGCGTTCGTGAAGCCAGCCAACCGAAAGCGACTCATCAAGCGTTGCAAAGGGGCGTATGTCACTGACTCGGCAGGCGAGGGGTATTGGGATGCCACGATTGATGAGGAAGAGTGGCGCTGGGTCAACGAGTCATTGACGCTCCAACGTGTCGAGAGCCATCTGTCAGGCAGAGAGGAGTTTGGCATCTTTGGCGGCGAACAATCGTGTCATCTGTTGATCGATCTCGACTTGCACAAGGTGTCTTATTCACTGTTCCTCAAACGCCTCGAAGTCTTGCTCGGCCACTTTCACGGGAAGCTTCGTTGCCACGTTCAGGTGGCTGAGGAAGACGCCCGTGGCGTTCACATCATCCTGTTCTTCGGTAAGAAGTCGCCGCTGAAAACTCGTCGGAAGTGGTTGAAGAAAGAATTCCAAGAGTTGGAACGGAGGCATCCCGACATCTTCCTGACTGCCGACAGCATCAAGGCTCTGCCGGAAGAAGAACGAGAGGGCATCCGGCCAGTCGAGGTATTTCCGGCCCGTCAGTTTGGCCAACGTCTACCGTTGGCACGAGGCCGGATCGTTCTGCTGGACAAGCCGCTTCATCTTGTCTGGCGGAAGGGGAAACTGCGGCAGGATGTCGAGGGCTATGCGAACTGGCTGCTTGATCGGGACCGGGAATACATGGACAAGGAGGCTGTCCTGTCTTTCGTGCTGGAGCGCCTCGATTTGAGTTGTGCCGCCGAGAATTGTGGCAGTGCTTCTGACCGTTTGTCAGGTGATCCAGCGAAGCAGGCTTCGGCAAAGAAGAAGCGTCGAAGTAGCGGCAAGCTACGAGGCAAAACTCGTGGTGAGTTGCTCAACCTGTGGACAAAGGCAGAACTGGGCTTGTTCGCTCACTTCAATGCGGGCCTCTACGTCACTCTGGGTGCGCTGCACGCTCAGGGAGTCAGTCAAGACGATGCCGTCGAGATCGTGATGCGGTTCGTGGATGAATTGCCGGATGTCTCGATCTGCTCTCGCCTGCCGGACAACCGAAAGACGGTGGACACAGACATTCGCCGAATTGCACGGGGAGTCTGGCAGAGCGAACCGTCCTACACTTGGCAGGTTGTGGCGTCAGAGTGGGAGAAGATCGGGTTTCAACTGGCAGACAAGGGAACGTGGGATGTCCGGCGTGAAGCTCCACCGCCTGTGGTGCCATCTGAAATCGAGATCACGTTCACCGAGGAAGAGAAGAAGTTGTTGTGTGAGAAGCTGGCTTCCATCGTGTTCGGAGAAAAGCAGGCCAAGAAGCCAGCGAAGCAGGAGCGGTTGTTTCGAGCGATGGCGTTCTTCCTGCGGTATGTCAAAGGGTGTGATCGTGAGATTCCAGAATCAGGGCTGCCATCAATCCTTCAGGATTTCGGCCTGAAATTGCGAAATCACGACAAACAGGCGGCCTTCTTTCGTTGTTTGAGGGAGATGGAATGGCTGTACGTTGCCGTTGAATACGACCATCCTCGGAAGAAAGGCGGTGGCACGACTCACCGGGCAAGGCGGTATGGGATCGGGAAGGCAGTGGCCTACAAGTTCGGCGAACCTGATCCGTTCCTCTCTTCTTCTCTACACCCCCCACAACAAATGGAACTATATTCTGTCTCCCGTTTTCGGAGGGGAGACCCGAGATTGGAAGAAATCCCGTGTTTCGACGACCAGATTGCAGAAACGAGCGAAACTCAGTCGGAAGCTTCAACCCTCCCCAGCAACGACTGAATGGCGGCGGGTTTTGGGGGAGTCCCACACTTTCTAAGACCACGATCAGCCTGCCAGCACGAACTTATCCGGCAAGCGATTACAATTTTTGCAACAGCCGGACATGGGCGACCCTACCAGCCCATAGATTTTCGGGCGGCGGATTTTGGGAGATCGCAATTCTGGGCTTGGTTTGATCCTGCGGCTGAAAACGAAATGGACGAGCAATAAAGAAAAAGGTGGTCGTGTAGTGGATAGAACCCCGCCCCCTGCCAGTTCTTGCCGGGGAAGAACTGAAGACATTTCTTGATTTTCAATTCTGCAACCCAACTTCTTCCATCGCCGGTGCCTGCTCGCCATCGGCTGGCCGCATCAGGTGATATGGCACGTTGAATCTCGTACCAATCGGACGACCGCCTCGTGCTTCCAGAGTCTCGACTTTGGCCCGTGCTGGATTCACGACCACGATCTTGGCGAGAGTCTGCTCTCCATCTGGTTGTCCAAAGACGACCAGTAATCCAGTTTGTGCCTGCGCTCGCTCCATGATCTCACCCCAAAAGAGAAGCCAGCCTCAGCCCACGACGAGTGGAACTGAGGCTGGCTCGGAGACCTGCTCACTCAGGCTTGAATGAATGATAAAGCCGAGGGGAATGTTGGAAGAGAAGCGAGCCACGACGACCGCTTTCCTTTTCGGCTACGACCACAAAGGGGGCACAGAAACCCAAGACAACAAAATCACGTTGGAGTTCTTGCGTGTCCCAGACCTGACCGTGCTGCTGTTCGAGATGTTCTCGGCTGCCCGGCTCAGCGTTGATCTCAGTCGTCATGGTCCTGCGGATGTCTTCAGTTGGATCGTGCATGTGCTGCTCCTGCGAAGTGATGTGTGTTGTTCTGACGACTTCCTAGCAGGTGCCTTGACGACTGGATCAATACTCGATGGCGCACAAAAGCGTTGTCACCGAGCGATCCCACTCGGTGATGCAGTAGAGCTTGCATCCGAGCTTAGTCTTGAAGACGCTGAGCAGCCTTTCGTTGTTGCGCAGTGCGTCCTCGTTGGCCTGTCGGTCATCCTCGCACACCAATCCCCACTGACCCGTGGCGTGCTGCTGGATGAACTCCAGCGGCGTCTGTCCGGCAGCTTCAAGCTCACTGAGGCATTGCGTCGTTGCGACGATCTGGCCCAAAGGAAAAAGCTGTTTGCGTTCGGCCACCATGTGAACTCCTGTTGTTCGAGTTGTGTGAGTTGATGCTGCGTTAGCGGGTGCCTCTCCGATCAGGCAGCGGCGTCGATGTGCTGAGGGAAGTAGGCTTCGAGCGTGGAGTTCTCGTCGGCGTTGAGGACTTCTTCCCATGTCTCAACGAAGCCCGGCGTGCCCGAACTGAGGGCGTGGCCGTCGTCGTCGAACAGGGTGTCCACACCGTCGCCCATCGAGTGTTCGTCGCCGGACGAGTTGTGGCGGACAGCGAAGAAGCTGCTGTATTCGACGACGGCGAAGAGTTTGTTCTGCGGCATTTTCCTGCTCCCGAGTGAAGGTGATGACTTCCAACACTCAGGTAGCAGGTGCCTTGTCGGGGCAGATCAGATGATGGCCCGTGACTTCCGCTTCTCGGCTTGGCGACGGTGATGTTCGCCCACGATAGCCCGCCACTCCTCGTTGCCGCCGAATCGCTCGATGGGCACGAGTTGCAAGTACGACAGCGGCACGGAGTAATAAAACGGGTGTTCTGCTTCCGACATATCCTTGTAGCCGAAACTTTGGTTGTCTCGGCTGTATTGCATCAGGTCGCAGCCGATCCAGCGTTCTTCGGGACGCACCTCAGCCCCATCGACCACGAACGTTCGACGCCAGACGGTCCACAAGACAAAGCGGAAGCGACCGCCTCGCACGCAGTGCTTCAGGCACTCGGTGCGAACGAGCATGTCACCGACCTGCCGTTCCCATGCTTTCGTGCGGTCCTCAACGAGGCTCTGGCGAGTTGCGCCATAGGGAAACAACCAACCCATTTGTGTTCTCCTGCTCTTGGTGAAAGTGAGTGATACCCAAATAGCAGGTGCCTCATTCGTCCTCATTCGAGTCGATGTCATCCCACGAGAACTCGGTCGGCAGTATGCCTTTGCTGGGAAGGCCCACGCCGTGGTAGCGGCACTTGAACGGGATGGGGCAACCCTCGCAGCCGTGAATCGAGAGCCAGTCCGTGTCGATGACCTTGCCCGATCCCGAATACTCGCAGGTCTCGGGGTCGTAATCGCCGAGATCAGCGTCATCGACGATGATGTGGTGTCCGTACTCTTCGGAGTCGGCGAGTTCAGAGATGGCATCGCTCGCCGAGTCCGATTCGACGATCAGGAACAGTGGGGTGAAGCCGCCTTCAATGCAGATCAGCCATGTCTTGCCGAACCAATCGCCCGGATTGACGACATCGGCGGTCAGTTCGTGACCGTGGAACGTAAAGCTTGCAGTGATCTTGGGCATCGCCAGTCTCCGTTACAAAAGTTGCATTGATCGAACAGAGACGTAGCGGGTGCCCAAAAGCAGCGACCAAACGAGGAAAAACGTTGTGGCTCACAGAGGCAGAACCTCGAACTCGGCGTCCTCGCCTCGCTGAATGCGGTCGAGGGCCTCGAACGCTTTGATTTCACGGTCCAGTGACATCCGGCAAAGCGAGTTCAGCTTGCTGACGAATGCCAAGCTGACCGGGTGATTGTTCAGATCGTCCCCAAACACACCGGCCTGCCGCAGCGCTAACAAGTGACGGTGAAACGAGCCAACGATGGCGATGAGATTCACGGCGTCCTGCACAGCACTGGCGTCCGAGCAAGCCTTCTGGACGATTTCATTTTGGGCGTGGGCAACGGCGGTTCTGCTCATGTCTGTCCTCCGAGGTAACAAGGTGAGATTGTTCGTCGGAGGACGTAGCAGGTGCCTGAGCCGTGGTCTCAGCAAGACGCTTCGGCGTCGTGGAACCCACCATCAGGATCAGGCGGGTTCAACATCTCGTAGGGATTGCCGTTGAACATCATGGCGAACGGAACGAAGCCGCACTCTTCACCGTCTCGATTGACGGCCACGATTACCGCCACGGACTCGCCGGTTGACTTGAGTTGGCATTCCAAGAGGGCCACGTCGCCGTTCTGAAAGGCGCTCTGGAGCGTGGCAAAGTTGGGACGGTGCTGCTGAACAGCGGTCATCTGCGTTCTCCGAATAGAAGTCGTCTGATTCTGCTCGGATCAGCAGGTGCCTCCAGCAAGCCCTTCCTGTCATCGTCGGTCAGCGAGGCAGGAACCAATGGCATCACCAGCATCAGGCCGTTGCGGAATCGACCGTAGTTGATGCCAAGCTCCGCAGCGGCCTCCTTCACCGTGAATTGCTTGCCTGTTCTCCAGTTGGTGGATTCGTAGACCTGACGAAAGAGCAGCGCCTCTCGATACGGCGTGAGACCGCCTTCGTCGAGGACACGACGCACCTCGCTCACAACGTGCAGAGCCTTCGTCTTGTCTTCCATTTCCATGCTCCTCGCTTGCGTCAGAGATCGGCCTTCTTCATCGCTTCCTGATACTTCGCCTCAAGGTCTCCATCGAGTGCGACATTTTGGTAGATCGAAAGCGTCTCTCGTCGGGCATGACCTGTGAGGATTTGCAACTCGGCGTCGGCCAGCCCTGAATGCCGAGTCAGCCATGTGATGGCTTGATGGCGGAACGTGTGCGGAGTCGCTTTCACGCCCGCTTGCTCAGCGTAGTCCTTCACGATCTGCTGGACTCGACGGGAGGAATACTTCGTGTTGCGTCGAGTCTGGAACAACCATCGGTTCTTCGGGTGGGCGGCGATGTGTGTTCGCAGTGCCGTGGCAAACGTCTTCCCAAACAGGACGTAACGATCCTTCGATCCCTTCCCCTGATTGATCCTGATTTTGCAATTCTCCAGATCAACGTCGATGCTCTGCATGTTGCAGAGTTCGCTGACCCGGACGCCGGTGTAGAAGAGCAGTCGCAGCATCAAGGCGTGCTGCACGTCGTCGGCCTGATCCACGATCTTGTAAAACCTGCGAAAGTCGTCGGCATTCAGCACCTTCGGCAGCTTCTTCGGCTTCTTGGCTGGTCGCAGTTCACAAACCTGCCGGACTCGCTTGCTGACATATCGCCAGTCGTCGTAGGTCAGCCCGTGCTTCCTGACGATCCGGGCCACCTGCGAGACGATTTCGGATTTCGCTTTTCCGTTT
>Ga0182738_1000687_pt1 | contig 45189 bp, 36 predicted proteins | sample eDN5th30CBELigMG_FD_128876 | JGI IMG/M metagenome (GOLD analysis project Ga0182738, IMG submission 128876) | Enriched Miracle-Growth compost microbial communities from Emeryville, California, USA - eDNA 5th pass 30_C BE-Lig MG (version 2)... ... | reverse complement strand
GAAACTTTTTGGGAGTAAAGGTCCTGAACAGATTTTAGTTGAGATGAGGAGTACTTAAATTGCAAAAATTAGTTTTAATATTAAGTAATTCTTTTGCCACGAGCCAAAAGATATGAATAAGAATAATTATCCAGATTCGAGGGGAAAGTAAAAAATTCATGCATACTATCTTTTCTCATTTGATCTAGACCTCAAGAATATAGTGGAAAGCCTCAGGGATATCAAAACAAAAACCAAGATTATCGTGATAATAAACAAGGAAATTACAATAAACCTCAAGATCAAAGGGACAAAAACCAGCAATATCAAGGAGGTTACAACAAATATCCTCAGAATTCACAAAGACCGAATGACGGGTATAAAGGAAACAGGGAAGAGTATAAACAGCAGCAACAGCCAAAGAATTTAAAGTTGATAAATTTCTGGAAAAGGATAGACTAATGTTCCTAGACCCACAACAAATTCTCAGCAAGCACCTGTAAAGGACCAAAACATAAAAGAAGAGTTTAAGGAGTATTTTGAGCAAGTGAAACAATTTGAAGAGAAAATGGAAGAATTCAAGAAGAATCCAGAGACTCCAGATGGATACTATTATTTCTTGTCAAATAAAGCGTTAAAAGAATGGAAAGAGTATCTTGATTACCCCAACATCATTGCCGAGAAAAAGCCCAATATTTCAATCAGTAGAAAGCCCGCAAAAGTGAATGAAGATTTGGTGTCAGTTGACAAACTCTACCTTCAATACCAAGAGAAGCAAAACCCTTGCGCTATTGTGTTGAAGCCTGATCTTGTCGAAGGTCAGGATTATATTCTAGTGGATAAAAGTGTGTGGGAATATTTTTCTTCAAAATTTCCAGGAACTGAAATCAGAAGAAAAGGAATAGTTGAAGTTGAAGGTGAAGGCGAGAATATTAAGAAGAAGATTGTTCTTGTCAAAGATATGCATGTGGTAAGGATTTTGTTTGTTGAATAGCAAAGCTAATTTCTCAAAAGGTGACGTTGATATTCATATATTCATCGTATTTGAAGTCATTGGAAGGGAATAAGAATGAAATTTTAAGAATAAGAAAGCTCCAGATTCCTTTGGAACTGAGTGTAAAGGCTTTCAAGACCCAGATTGCCAAGATTTTCAACAAATTGGGAATTTTCAAATATAATATCGAATCAGGATATCTCAGACTTTGGAGTCCGGATCCTCGCTTTGAGAAACTTGATGACTTTAGAGAATATTTACATGAGGCCTGTACAAAATCCAAGACCTTCGATTACCAAATTGAGTTTAATGGATCTCTGTTAGATCGTGATCCTTCCAGCTATGTTGAGGAAGTCAACCCTGAATTGAAAAATGCCTTTATTGTTGAAATTAATCAGCCTGGAAAACTCTGGACTTTCGTTAATGATGCCGTAAAGAACTGTAAGAAATGTGATTATTGCAAAAAGATCGATTTCCTTGAACCTGGTTGCCAATGTGGTCAAGTCGCATATTGTAGTGAAGGATGTAAATACTCAGATAAAGGAGCACATTCAGCAAAATGTGATAAAGCATATGATTCCGATGAGACAAAGGATGTTGTTCCCTCAGCAACTCCGATTGATGGATTGGCTGGATTAGAGAATTTAGGCAACACTTGTTACATGAATTGTTCAATTCAATGTTTGAGCAATATCAAGGAAATGACCGATTACTTTTTGAGTCAAAAATATTTGCCTGAAATCAACGAGAAGAACCCGCTCGGGACCAAGGGAAAAATTGCAAAGAAATATGCTTATCTTGTGAAGAGATTATGGCTCGAGAATAAAAGAGATTTAGCCCCTTATTCTTTAAAAATTGCCGTCTCTAAATTCCAAACCATGGTACTTGATTATATTTTGAAGGACTATTCTAAATTTCTAAATAGTTTCATGGACAACATCAACATGATGCGCAAGAATTTTTATTTTTCTTGTTAGATGCAATTCATGAAGATTTAAACAGAGTTCTCGAGAAGCCGTACACAGAATCTGTAGAAGGACAAAACAAGACTGATCTTCAAGTTGGAAAAGAAAGTTGGGAGACATTTTTGAAAAGGAATCAGAGCATAATTGTTGATTTGATGTACGGTCAATATAAGTCTTCCATCGAATGTTCTGTTTGCAAGAACGTCTCCAAGAATTTCGAATCATTCTCAATCTGCTCACTTCCCATTCCAAACCAAAAAGAAATTGAGATATTCTTCGTCAATGAAAGCTACAGGACAAAACCTCACCGTATGCTCCTCAAGTATCCAGATAACAAGCACACTCTCAAGGATCTCCGTGATGACTTAGCCGTGATTTTGAATAAGAGCCCACAAGCTATCCAGCTTGCAATTGGAGACAAGACTTCAATCCGGGTTTTGCATGATTTGAGTCCTGCAACTTTCCAGATCAGTCATGATCTTGGTTCAAAGTACTTGTGTGCTTTTGAGCTTTCACCAGAAGAACAGGATATTCCTTCACAGAGAAGATTGTACGTTGGATTCCAAACATTGAAAGCTGATTTTGCAAATGAGCCTAAAGAGATTATTGGCATAATGAAGCTTTTGGTTTTGGATAAACAAATGACAAACCGTGAGGTTCATTTAGCTATTTTTGAGAAATACAGGTTCCAATTTGATGAGAAATGGCCTTTTAAAGGTGGAAGACCTTACCACACATTATCCTTGGAACAAGCTTGTGACGAGGCTTTTGGAAGGTTTAAGCAGCCAATTTACGAAGTTTATGTTGTAAAGGGAATAACTGATAAGGTTCAACTTGGACAGTTGGAATATGATGATGAAAGTTTCTCAAAGGTTTTGAGCAAATGTAATGAGAACGAAATCACATTGGAAGTTGATTGGAGATACATTCCTGCATTTTTTGAGATCGAGCATTTCAAGAGTTTCCTCAGAGTCAATCCTTATAAATCTGGCATTCAGGACAAGTCTAATGGAGAAAAGAGATTCTTGGATATCTCTGATTGTTTGAGATCGTTCACTGAGCCTGAAGAGCTGGATGAGAATAATGCATGGTATTGTAAGAAATGCGCAAAGCATCAAACTGCATTTAAAATTCTTGAATTATACAAGTTACCCAAGATTTTTATTATTCATTTGAAGAGATTCAAGACAGGAGATAATACTCGTTGGAATAGAACTGAGAGCAAAATTTCAGATATGATTACTTTCCCTCTGGAGAATTTCAATCTGAAGCCTTTTGTGAATAATCCCAATTTGCCTTCAGATTATTTTGATAAAGAACTTGATGGAAAAGAGTCAAATGGAAGTGAAGAAGAGTTGAATTATAATTTGGTTGGAGTTATTCATCATATCGGAAGCTTGAATTCTGGGCATTATATAGCATATGCAAAGAATGCAAAATCAGGTGATTGGTATTTATATGATGATGATAGAGTTAGAAAAGTTGAAAGTACAGCCCAAATTGTGACTGATACCGCTTATATTCTCTTCTATCAACGTAAATCTATCTAGTTTGATGAATTGTTTTGTTGCAGAGTCTCTATAATTAAAAAGTATTTCTTTTGAAAGGAGTCTTGATGAATTGTATCTATAAAAATAACACAAGATGCTAAAACAATAAAATTAATTTCATCGCCCAAACGATATTATATAAATTCTCTACGACATGTCAAAATCAATGAAAGTAGGATGGATAGGTTTCGGAGTAATGGGAAAAGCTATGTGCCAACATGTTATTAAGAAGGGGTATCAGGTTAACATCTGGAACAGGACAAAATCCAAGACAGACGAAGCTGTTTCAATGGGAGCCAAATATTTAGACCCCGAGGAAGTCGCTGCTCGTTCTGATGTCTTGTTTGTTATGCTGGGATATCCTCAGGACGTCAAGAATATGATCCTTGATGAAAGAGCTTTGATTAAATACTTGAACCCAGGATCTATATTGGTTGACCATACAACATCATCTCCATCATTAGCAAAGGAGCTTTATACAAAATGTAAAGAGAAGGGAATAAGTTCAATTGACGCTCCAGTTTCAGGAGGAGATGTTGGAGCAAAGAATGGAACTTTGGTAACAATGGTCGGGGGAGATCCTGAGCCATTTGAAAAGGCAAAAGAAGTAATGGAAGCGTATTCACAGACTGTGAAATTGATGGGAGGAGCTGGCCAAGGGCAAAATACAAAAGCTTGTAATCAAATTTGCATCGCGAATAATATGGTGGGAGTTGTAGAAGCTTTAGTATTTGGGCATAAAGCTGGGTTAAATCTTGAAGATTTGATCAAAACAATTGAAGGAGGAGCAGCTGGATCATTTAGTTTGAGAGTATTGGGACCAAGAATGTTGAAAAGAGATTTTGATCCAGGATTTTTCGTTGAACATTTTGTGAAGGATATGGAGATCATCCTTCATGAAGCAAGAAAAAATAATTTGTGTTTGCCAGGAATTTCTCTTTCAAGCCAATTGTATCAGGCTCTCATGGCTCATGGTGGTGCTAAAATGGGTACTCAAGCTTTAATGTTGGCTTTAGAACAAATCAACAATGTGAAGTTGGATGACAATGCCAAGAAATTTTGAATCTGGATAAGAGATGTTAAGAAAGGAGAAGGAAGAGGCTTGTTTAATATGAAGTAAAGGATGATTTTGTGATCACCAAGTGAAAATTATAATTGCATAGTAATTGCGAAAACTTAACTTTGTTTGGTTTTGATAAATTTGAGAAAAATTATTTCAATACTTTGACTCTAATTTCGAGAGAGAAAAAATTTTGAGAAACCTTGAACGCTATCGGATATCCTTGAAACAAAAGAAATGAGAGGAAGGGAAAAAATATTATGAATTTAGATTTGCCATATCCAGAAATGAAGATCTTGCTTTTTTTTCAGCTCTTATTCCAACATTTCTTGGAAAAGGTCTTTTTTTTCCACAATGAAGAAACTTTTCAGTCACATTATTTTTGAGGAAAAGTTTCCCGAGTTCAAGTAAGTGATGAAAGAGGAGGGGAGTAAATAAGCAGATGAAAGAGTATAGCTTTAAGGTATTTCTAAATTTTCTTTGAGCCTTGTTGGGATGAGTTGGTTGAGAAAAGAAGCCTCCAAAAGCAGAGAAAATTTTTTTTTTGACTTTCAGAAAGTGAGGTGAGATATTAAAAACAACAATCCTTTCAAATACAAACCAAAATTAAAAAAATTTTTGAAGATTACTTTCAATCAATTTTTGGATCGATTTCAAATACTGAGATTCCAAATAAGAAAGGAAGATTTCAATTTTAGGTTGGGTTTCAAAAACAAAGACTTTAGGCACCAGTATATACAAAAGAGAGGTCATAAGTAAATATCACCAAAATACTCACTTTAAACAATTCATAAATTTTAGTAGACTTATTCATCAGATCAGCATAAGGATACAAATAAAATTAAAAACTGCGATCAAAGGCATATTTCTTCATTCACTTATTGCACTCATCTCATCTTCTGTGCCAGCTAATTCAATTTCCAATGATTTACACCATAGAGAGTCAATATTGCCTTCCCAGAGTTTAAGGTCATTTGGATTGCAAGCTTTAACGAGCGTTTTTCTGCCTCGAACACCAGGAATAGCATCACCATTTATCAATATGTCAAACTCAAATTCTTGGAGAAATGGTAGTCCCACGAGTATAGTTGTGACTTTGGATTCGGCTTCAGGGGCTCTTGCATAAAAACCTCGAGTCATACGAGTAAAATCATAGACATGAGCTGGTTCTTGTGCACGGATTAAGGGGATCGAAACGTCTAACCGTCCTGTTTTATAGTCAAGCATTGGTACGTATTTTCCTTCTGTAAAACCTTCCGTCTTTTGAAATCTATGTTGTGCAGGGTGAAAATCCATAAAGTCTTTGATTTCTTGAGTAATGAGGATTGACCCCGTAAAGCCTGTGTCAACAACAGCGAGGCAATTTACAGTCTTCTTATTATAAGGGTTGGCGAGTGTTAATGGAAGATATAAGGTTTTATCGAGCTTTTCACCGATGAAGCCTGTATAGTAGTTGTCTTTTTCAAGTTCCATCTCAGAAATAAAATAAATTGGGTTTTATTTTGGTTTGGTGACTGATCTGATTTGTTAAGTTCACCAATTCACTCAGCAAAATTAATTTGTCTTAAAGCTTCAAAATTTCATTTCACTGCAAAAATATATCGAATACTGCAATTCGTTCAAAATTATAATTTCTACAATTTTTAATGTTATCAATTCAGCTCAAAAATCCCGTCGATACCTACCTTGGGTATTGTGAAGATGGGAACATCTACCTTGACTTGTTCCTCTATAATGCTGAAGACATTTATGCATCTCCAAGTTTTCCAGAATTCACTAAGTTTACTGCTGTCTATGATCCAACTTATAGTCGAAATATCCTCCTCAACAGAAAGCAACTTAAGGAGTTAGGAATTGATTTGAAAGGATTCGTTCTAGATAGCCGCTATGGAAAGCATAAAGGATCCGACATCCTTTCTGGACATGTTGTACTCGATTGTATAGTTCCAGTCCTAAAGGCCTCCCAACTCAATGTTTATAAATATTCCCAGCCTTTTTCATCAATTGAAGTCTTTCATGAAGAGAGAGACACAGTTGCTCATCAAGAAAATTCGATCATAATTGGAACAAGCTTTATAGAGCGTTTTTTGCTCGCAACCAGCAACAAAATGGCCGATACCATGGGTTTATGTGGAGAAACAATATTTACTCGGCCTCTTGCTTCTGGTGAACTTGAGCTCTGGGATAGGAGCATTGAAGATTTGGGCCTTTACCAGGCTCTAAAGACTTGCGAAAAAACTTTGATGATCGGTGGTGAGGTTCCAATCGATTTTGAGGATGTTATTTTAAATTCGCCAGAAACAAATCAGAATGGAGTTCGGGAGCTTTCCGTGAAATCTGAGAAATTTGAAGGTAAAAATTAATTATCGAATCATCTCCTCTTATTTTAGACGTAAACCCGCATGAGACTAGCTCCGATCATAACAAAGAAAATAAGACACTTTCAAAGGCACAACACAAGAGGCTGAAAGCAAAACAAAGCAAGGAAAGAATTGTAAAAGCTCAGTATATAGTGTCTCTCGAGATCAAAAAATATGCTGGATCGGAAGAAAATAATGACAAAGGTAAAATTTTCTCTTTGATTTCATCTTTCTTATTTTTAGTCGAAAGATTATCCAACTTACTCCTCCAATTAATCTCTTCTAATACTACGACAATTCAGAAACAAGAGCTTATCGTTCAGAATTTTAAAGTGGGTAACAATGGAGAATTCCAAATAAAAGAAGATGTTTAAAAAAATGATGCTATATAGAGATGAATTTTGTATGAAAATGTTCTCAGTATTCATAGAGTTCAGTATAATATTAAGTTGATTTAATTTGTAGAAAAAGAGACTTGTATAAATGGATATATTAATCAAGTAACAAGATAGTTTCATATGGAAACTCAAACTTGATGAAAAGTACTTTTTCCTCAAATTTCTACCCCAGAAAATCCTTAACATTAAAACAAAAAAAGCATGTGAAATGGTCAGGATGTAAAGGAGGTCCCGAACAGAAGTGGAAAACGAATAAGCAAAAAGTGATACTTACGGAAAATAATTGATTTATTTGAATGAAGCAAGGAATGATTGTGTGATAATGCTTGCTTAAAATGGCAAAAATTATAAATGTATTACTACTTATAAATTTTTTTTGATTATTTCATAAAGATAAACAGAAAAATAATTCAGTTCATCCGAGAGGGCAGGAAAGATTCAGTGCTACAGAGTTGTTTGTTTTTATATTCTGAAAAGCGTGAAGCTGAGTTAATTTCCAAAATAGAATCCTTGACCAAAGAGCTCAGCGTTTTGTTGGAACAATTCAAATCCTTGAGTTCTACCGATTCCTTCAACTCCTTGTTCGTTCATATTGGCAATTCTTTGAGAACGACCACTTTGGTAATGAGGTTTAAAAGCTAAAGAATATTGATAAGAAACTGTTTTATAACAAAAAGAAATACCTCTTTGGCTAGGATTTTGATTATTAGATTCATAATCAAAATGACCAAAACCTCTTTTTCCAAGTTCAACTTTGAGTTTCTTGAAAGGAGCTGGGTCATCACCTCCTTTTCCTTGATAAGCTCCGTAGTGCTTAGCGGGATCAGTAGCAAGATTGTCAATATTTTGGTTTCCTGTGAGCATCTTGAAAGATCTCATTTCTTCGAATTTCTTCATCATGGCTTCTCTTCTCTTGAAGGCTAAAATTTCATTTTGGCTTTCTATTTAGGAAATTAAGCCTGTTTTTATGAGATGAAACGCTTTACCTTGAAGTCTATCCTTTAATCTTTGGACTTCTTCTTCATTGCAAGCTTTGGTTTCTTCAAGCTGAGAATGAACAATGCCAAGTCTTTCCAAAGTGTTTTCAATCTGGCATTCTAAATTTGAGGCTTCCATTTGTGAGATTCTTAATTGAGATTCCAAGTTTTCAATCTCGATTTCATTTTGAGTGATGATTCTGTTCTTTGATTTCAATTCTTCCTTCATCTTGGTATTTTCATCAACCATTTGATCAGTCTTTCTTTCATAAAATCCGATCTCTGATGAATAGTTTTTCTTGATCATGTTAGGTTTATCGAGATGAAGTCAGAATTTACCTTGAGTTCTTGGAGTTTGGATTGGAGTTCTTGGTTCTTTTCGATGATCTTTTGTTTTTCATGACTGAGGACTTCGATTTCACTTTCTAATTCCTTTTCAATGAGTTGCCCAAGATCTAAGAAGGAGTGAGTTTTTATTGAGTCACATAACTAGATGATACCTTTCATTTCATTGAGCTCATTTTGGAGAGCCTCGTAATCTTTGCATTTCTCTTGATATAGAGTAAAGAAATCGTTTGTTTGGTTATTCATCTTTGTTTGTTTTTCTTTCTTTTTAATTAATTTTCGAGTTATGAAAATTTTAAACTTTAACGATAAGCCCGCGAATTACATACAATGAAAATTTCTTCATATTTTAACGAATTGCATCTTGGAAAATAAATAATTTATTAGGAGAAGTCAAGTGACTTTGTTAAAGAGAATGATTGCCTCCAAGTTGTATGCATTTGTTGCACTGTGGATCGAAAAATTTAATGAAATAAGGCAAACTTGGCTTTGATCGTTTTATGATTCGGCAACGCATAGTGGACATTAGGCTTAGCAGAAAAATTTTGAAAAAGGAGAGAAAGAGTTTCTAGAGAAAAAGAGAGTTCAGAAGTATTCAGAATAATAATAGATAATTATTTTGGTCCGAACATCAAGATTTTTGCGTTTTCAACCAAAAAGAGAATAAATTTCTAGAAAAATAAAAATACTATCCTCTAGTCAAGCCTACTCTCATTCAGAAAATATATCTGTTTAGGCAATATTTTCTGCACTTCTCTCGGCAATTTTAATCATAATTTTTAAAATGGATTTTGATTCAGACTATATGAAAAAAATTCTATAATTATCATTTAAGGCCTGATCAGGACGCCCACCTTGTGGATCAAGTCAAATATTTTTATATGCTGTGGAAGTAAGAAGGATTGGCAAGGGCCGAAGGACTTTGATTTTTTAGATTTTTTTTGCATAAGAGAAATTGATGCAAAAAGAAGATTTTCATTAAGTGATTAAATTTCTGATTAATTGAAAAAAGATATTTTGTTTAATCAGAAATTAAGCGTCACAATGTATGATATGCAATGGGCCCGTTTAAGTATTTATGAAACACCTCTAGCGAGATCTAATTTCTATCTTGCCTATATATGTTCGATCATAGTTTATACTCTTGGATAATTTGCAATTTAATTTCAGCTTCCTTTTGGTTCTTATGTAGAGCAGACAGAGAAAAGATTTTACAAAACCATACTTTAAAAGATTGCGACAAAGCTTCCTTGATGACAAAAATTTGTTTAATCGACACCCATACCAACATCCTTGCCAGTGTATTTACCTCCCTTCATCTTTAAGCTGAGGGTTCTTTCCTTTCTGGCCAACAAGTCGTTTCTATCCTTGTCAATCTTGAGCTTGGTGATGACAACCTTGGAGGGATCGATGGGGATGTTAATAGGTTGACCTGTTTTTTTAGTTAGATAAGAATACTGCTAAAACTATACCATTGAGCTTTTGCTTAGTCAACTTTTCAATGTAGATGCACCATCTGGCTCTGTAAACTTGGATAACCTTACCCTTGTTGCCCTTCAAAGGTCCTTTTTGGTGTCAAAATTTTTTTGGAACAAAGAAATATACCTCTGACGACAAGAACTTCATCATCCTTTCTGACGGGGACGGCTCTGACATTGTATTTCTTCTTTAAATCCTTGGAAAGGTGAGAGCTCATGATCTTTCTCTTCAAGTGAGAAGGAGCGGTGAAATGAGCCTTTCTTTGCTTTCTTCTGGAGCTGGAAACTTCTATTGCAATAGTTAGATCAAATTGGGAGAAGAAAAAGCAAACCTTGATGTCTCTTCATTTATTTACTAAAGATAACTTTATATAGTTTTAACCAATAAATTAATTTGAGGTAATTTAAAGAGCTTGCATTAAGACACTATTCACTCAAAAAATAAACAGGATTTTCTCATTTTTTCTGGGTCTTCCTTCAAACTCGTCCTGGTTTTTTTTCAGGAAAAATTTTTTAAGGGAGAAAATTTTTTCCCTGATTTTTTGTGTGATGATTTGAATGAAGATTTTTTGCTTTGATTTTTCAAGAGAAAAAATTCTCTCAAAAAGAAAAAAAATCCAAAAAATATTTTGGGCAAAATTTCAAACTCCTCTGGTCACTAGAAAGAAAGAAAAAATATTTTTGAAAAAAGAGAAATTTTTCAGAGTTTTTTTCAGAAATAGGTTGACCTTGGAATTTCACAGGGAAAAATAAACTTCCAAAATTTTTATCTTCATCCCATGGTACCAGCAATCGCTGTCAATGAAGTTCTATAATTCTATGCATTCTTCTTTCTTCGTAAGAAGATTTCAGAAGGAGAGAAGACTTGGAAAAAAAAATTAGTTAAAAAATTTTTTGACATAAAAAAAATAGTTGAAATTTTTTCCAGATTGTGAACTCTTCCTCCCTCTGCTTAAACAATGATAAAAAAGATGCTCCAATTCAAAACATAACCTTATTGACCAAAAAATCAGGAAGTAGGGGTTTAAGTAATCGTTTTTTTAACGAGACTAGGCTGTATTTATTATTTTATTTGATTTCAATTTTCAAAATCGCGAGCGTATTTCCGACTTCACCATGTCTTTGATCAATTCCCTTTACATCCTCGACAACCATGGGTATAATTTCTCGAAGCCAAAACCATCTAATTTCTCAGAAACCCGCTTGTATTGAAAAATTACAAGAAAGAGAGTGATGCAGCATTAGTTAAACAATTCTACAGCGAATTTAGCAAGCATAAGAGTGAAGGAGAAGTCTCCTATCCAATAATAACAATCAGAGACACTTATTTTGCTTATATGACTATGGCAGACTGCATGGTTGTGAGCACTTTTCAGAATGATGTAAAAATCGAATTTTTTGAATAGTAACGAATCAAAATAGGTTCAAGTCCTTCTTGTGGTCAAATTTATGCAAATGATTATTCACGTTCTCAAGAGTATAATGGGAGAAGAAATGGAGTTTATGTCTGAAGGAGTTCGTAACAATATGGGCAAATTAGCTATTGTAACAATTTGAATGTAAGAATAATCAACTCAACTCGAAAATTTTAGGTGTTGGATCATTTTATGGATTATGGCTATCCATTGTTAACAGAAACTTTTCCAATGGAAAACACTTTTAGACAGGAGAATTTAATCCAAAAAGTGGAAAATGTCTTGACAGCACCTTTGAGAGATAGAGAGATCAGCAATGCTATTGACAAGTTTATTGAGTCAATGGGTGATATTAGACAAGAAAACTGGTCTGTTGCTCGTCCTTCTGTTGATGAAGAAATTTTGTTTGATGTTCTTGAGTATATTGATTGCATTATCGACAAGTAGAATTTTTCAAAAAAAAGAGTTAATTTGAAATAAGAAATGGGCATATGATCAGTTATGATATTCATGGAGAAATCAAAGTGACTTCCATGATCTCAGAACCAGTCGATTTAAATGTGTTTTTCAGCGTTCCAAATCAACTTACAGATTTTTCAATTCACGAATGCTTATATGATACGTAAGTGGGTAGAAATAGATTGGTGGCTTATTCTATTGGATAGATTTGATAGTTTTGAAAGAGAAAAGTTGTTGAATTTCAAGATTCCTCAAGGAAACTTTGTTCTAATGAACTACAAGTAAATATTTGGTGAAATGAGAATAGATTATTTATCGTTAAAACAGGCCAGAAGTGATGAATCCAAGAATACCACTTGATATTATTTCAAGTATTAAACCTCATGGAAATGATGAGATGAAGATTGATATCAAGATTCAGGGCTCAATGATTCGTGGGACATTCTTTAGAATCTTTGACATCAACGCCAAACTTTTCTTCCCAAGGTTTTTCTTTGTGGATTTTATTCAATGTTAACATTTTTAAAAAGCGAACTGAAAGTCAAAGAGGCCACTTCAAAAGGGATTCTTAAAACAAATGAAAAAGACGGAGTACAATTTGAAGAATTCCTCAAATGATTTATTTCTTTAGACAATTTTATGGAAAATCGGAGAATTTGACAAGATTCAAGATATGACTGCCACCTTCATCTTTGCATTGAATGGCAAATCCATTGAAGAGTTGTCCAAAATTGTCCTTGGCTTAAAATTCCAAATCGACTCTTATACTTTCTCTGGAAACAAGATTGAGAAGGCAACCTTTAAAGACCCTAACGTGAAATATACAAAGAAGGCAAGGTGTATTTCGAAATCTGGATTTTATGAGATCAGATTGAACTAATCGAGGTTCTTTGATAATATAAGTTTTACTATAACAAACATGCATGTATTTTATTCTTGAGTACTTTCAGTATCATCAACAATATCTAAAATAGTGATATTATATCCAGTTTTCTGTAAAAATTCATCTGTGCTGACTCCTTCACGAAAATGTTAAATAAAGTGCTTATTTCTCATTATGCTTACTGATTTTTAAATCGATTTCACCACCTCCCATATAGAAGAATCTAGGGTTCAAATCATTTATTCTCTTGGAAAGGACAATAGGTAATTGAGTTTTCAAGCAGAAAGGAGTGACTGAGCCGTATTCATATCCAGTCATTTCATAAGATCTCTATTGAGATGGTAAAAAGATTGCCTCAAATGAGAGAGTAAAATACCTCAGGATTGACAAGACGGAAATGGAAACTTCTTTTTCCGAGTTTTTGAGCACAGTTGGCATTTTGATGATCTCTCATAGCTTTGGCAATTTTTTCAGAATTGACTTCAGTTTTATATTGGATGACGATGCAGTAATATCTTTGATAATATTCACTTTCATATTCTGGTTGAAAAGCTGTATTCTCCATGATAAGACTTTTGCACAAATAAGTAGTATGAGGAGCTTTAAGGACATCTCTTCTTTGTTCAAGAGTTAAATTGTAATAATTAGGCTCAGCTCTGATAATGGCCAAACTAGAAGAAAGAATGAGTTTTTGATGAGGCTCTGGGCTCAATACCTGTGAATTTGTTTTTCCAAAGCGAATTTTGTGATCATTTGGAAGACAATAGCTTTATTGGTTTCGTTTAAAAGAGTCTTGTAAGTAGGGTTGCCCCCAACGAGTTTCTTAAGAGCATTATAGTCTTCAATCAAGGTTGCGACAGTATTGTTATCACTCTTTTCCATTTTTTGGGGGTGGTGTTGGGATGGATTTGCTCGAAACTTGAAATAATAATTTTATTTCTGAATCAAAGATATGAATTTTTTTTATTGCGAGTAGTATTAAAAAGAAAAAGATTGGTGAGAGAGATTTGTATTTGTTATTTTTTAAAGATGATAGATGGTATTATACAAATTTTTATTCTAAAAATGATTACAAAAATTTCTATTATATTATAAAAATTTATTGTTATTTAACTTTCTTTTCAAGATTTATTCTTTCATCGATAATCGAAGAAACCATATCATATAACAAAGTAGCATTTATTCCTGATGGATTATTGAGTTCTGATTCAAACTTCTCAAGCTGTTGATGCTGTCCAAATGCTACAGACTCTGTAGTCGTCAATAAGTGATGATCTAAGAGGAAACTAAGTGAATAGAAATAAAAAAATGTTACTTTTAGGATCAACAAACATTTGGATTTCTTCAGGAGTCAGATTCAAGATATCAATAGAGTCACTAAATCTTTGATATTGTTCACCACCAGCAGGAATTCTAGCATCAGTTTTAGCAAAGATTTTAGGTTGTTTGGATCTCAATTTTTGAATAATTGAGAAAGTATCTCTGAACAATCTTCTCAAAATGAAGATTGCATTCTGATATTGACCTTCCATATTCTTGAGTTGAACTCTTGTTTGTTCATGTTTTCTCACTTCCTTCTCATAATCTCCAGTGTGAGCCTGGGTCTTAGTGAGAGAATCAGTCTTGATATTATCAAGCTCAAACAAGGTATTATCAAGCTTTCCTTTGAGATTCTTCAAAGCAAGATCTTTTCTTTCAACTTCAAGCTTAAGCTTCTTGATAGTATCTCTATTCTTATCAATTTCATCTTCATTGAACTTTCTAGTATCATTATTGATACTTAAGAGGTCAATCTTGTCTCTAAGATCCTTGATAGCGCTTTCCTTTCTTTGGACTTCAGCCTTCAAAGCCTTGATCTTTTCAAGATTACTGGCCTTTTCTTCTTGAAGAGCCTTTTCTGATTGTTTAAGAGACTCATATTTATCTCTAAAGTCCTTGAAAGAGGTGTCTTTTCTGGAGATTTCTTTGATTTGTTTCTTAAGTTTATCAACTTCTTCCTTCAATTGCTCGTTTTCTTTTTTCAAATCATCTTGACCTCCAGCCTTGTTTTCTTTGACTGATTTAAGGTTATTAATAACCTCCTTCTTTCTTTGGATATCATCCTTTGCTAATTTCAAGCTACTTTCAGCTTCTTTGAGGTCTTGAGAGAGTTTTTCATAAGCTTCAGGAGAATGCCATTTAGATTTAACATTCTCAACTTCAGCCAGCATCTTGTTAAATTCAGCCTTGTAATTCTTTTGTTGCTCGTTTTGCTCTTTATTCAATCTCTTGATTTCAGCCTGGAGCATTTCTTCAGATTTAACTAAAGTTTCAACTTCATGTTGGAAGTTCAAGCTTAATCCTTCCAATTGCTTGATCTCTTCAACTAATTTACGGTTTTCACCCTTTGCTGTCAAAAGCTACAAAAGGTTAGGAATTAATTCATAATATAAATTGAATCTTACTTGAGCTTCAAGGGCGATAACTTCTTTGAGAGGAGCTTTTTTGGAGATTTCTTGATCATTGATTTCAAAGTTTTCTTTATTGGATTCCAAGAGATTGCCATGTCTGGTAGTAGTTGTGATGTTTGAACTGATAGTTCTGCTGGTTTTTGTTTTGGGAATAGTTGAATTCTTGAGCTTCTTTTGAGTAGTTTCGAGATCAGTAGCGAGTTTCTCATTATTTTCTTGCAATTTCTTGACATTTTCCTTGATGTTCTTATTCTCAGTCATCAAATTCTTGATCTTTTCTTTCAAAGAACTGATGGTAGATTCTTTCTGAGACAATTGAGAGATATTATCAGCGTATTTCTCAAAGATCTTTTCAAGATTCTTCTTTTCTTGGACCGAAGAAAGACTCTTTTTGATGCTGTCTGATTGATTGAAATAAATGTTGATCTTGGTTTGGAGTTCTTTCACATCGTTCACAAACTTTTCTTTGACCATTCCGATTTGTCTTTCATAGATATCCATAGTTTCTTCATAACGCCTGTTTTGTTCAGTCATTTCTTCTTGTAAGATTTGAAGAGTTTCTTCTGTTCTTTCCTTCTCTTCTCTAAACTCATTCTGAATTGCAATACACTTATCAGTTTCTCTCACAACAGCTTGTTCCAAAGCTTGAACTCTACTGTTCAAACTATCCTTTTCATCTTGATCATTGACAATTCTTTCATTCATTTCTTCGAGTTCCATAGTCTTTCTCTGTAATTCCTTTTCTCTCAAAGCAATCAAAGCCATTGCTTGGTCATAATCCTTGCTCTTTCTTTGTTGATTTTCATTCAAAGCTTCAACTTCTCTTTCAAGCTCAACAATTCTTTCTTGGTACTTAGCCTCATTTACTGCTTGAGTTTCTTCCATATGATTCAATGATTGTAATAGGTGGTCTAATCTTCTTTGTTCTGATCTCTTTCCTTCTTCTGTATATCTCATCTACGTAAGCGTTATTATATAAATCCTCGAAAAAACTACTTCAGTGGCAATTCTGTCACGTTCACTTCTTAATTCGTTCAAATAGTTTCTAATTTCTTTGACTTCTCCATGAAGTTTAGTGTCAGATTTCTCCAGAGATCTCTTTTCACTTTCATAATTCATCATCTCCCTTCTTTGAAGATCAAGCTCTCTTCTTTGTTCTTCAATGATCTTTCCTAATTTTTCTCCTTCTCTCATACTTCTTGCGTAATCTCTTTCGACCACTGCCAATTGATCTTTTAATTCTGAGATCTTCAAGCTCTTTGATTGAATATCCATCTCATAAAGTCTGATTCTATCAGCTTCTCTGCCTGTGGTACTATAGCTAGGATCTTCTTCAGTATCCGAATTGAAACCTCTTGTGGACTTTTTAGCACTGCCTTTATTCTTATTAAGAGTTTTCTTGCCGCTTTCAGACATTTTCTTAAGCTTCATTCTGCTGTTTTGGTCCATAACTTGAGCCAATTCTCTCTTCAAATTGTTATTTTCAGCAAGAAGTTCTCTTTCCTTTTCAGAGAAATTCTCATCTTCTCTTCTTCTTTCGGATAGCTCATCGAAATATTTCTTTTCTAGTTCCTTATTGTCGTCCCTGAGAAGATTGATTGTCTCTTGGTGGGTTCTCGTAAGCCTTTCCACTTCAGAATTAAGCTCAAGTTTCAGTCTGTCTCTTTCTCTATTTGCTTCATCGAGTCTTTGTTCAAGGCCAATAATTCTATTCTTTAATTCTTTTTCAGCAATATCTCTGATTCTGATTTCTTCATCTGTATCGCCCTTGACACTATTAAATTCTTTTCTCATTTCTCCAAGCTGAGAAGAGATTCTTTCATTGAATTTCTTCAACTCATCATTATCACTTTGTAATTGACGGATCTTGTTTTCCAATAATGCCTTTTCATTTGTCAATTTATTGATTATTGATTCTTTCTCAGAAAGAGTATTGATTTGGTTAGTATATTCGATATCTTGATCAGTAATTTTGCTCTTAAATTCTTGGTTCAATTTCTGGAGGGTTCTCATTTGGTCAACGAGCTCATCGATTTGTCCTTCGTAATCTGCTTTAACGTTAGCAAGATCATTCTCAGCTTTATCCTTCAGTCTATCAGTCATTCTGAGTCTATCCTCAAGAGATCTTCTTTCTTCTAATTCTCTTTCAAGTTGCTGTTTAGCGTCTTCAGAAACCTTGAGATCGCTTTGTAAATCAAGAATTTGTCTTCTCATACTAAAGATTTCTTCTTTAGCTCCTCTGTCCTTTTCTCTCAGCTGGTCTTCAAGGAGATTGGCTTGTTCTCTATGATAATTGGCCCTTTCTTTATACTCGTTGCGTTCATTTGTCAACATTTCAATGTTGTTTTGTAAGAACTTTTCTTTGTTAACAGCCAAAAGAATTTCGTTTTCAAGATTGGATTTGATTGATTTCAAGATCTGTAACTCTCTTCTGGCATTCTCTCCTGTGCTTGATGATGATAATTCGCTCTCTCTGAGTCTATCTTGACTAGCCTTAAGTTGAGAAGCTCCCAAACGATCAGTTAATAGAGTGGCCTTGCTTTGATAAGGAAGATCTCTGCCTTCTCCTTGTAAGATTTGGTCTCTTTCTGCTTCCCAAATTGCTCTTGCATTCTCATATTCACTATGGTGAAGTGGTTAATATAAAAATCTTTGAAGGAAAAATACTTTTTAAGTTCATTGTAGAGTTCTTCAAGCTTAGCATTTTCTTCGTATAACTTTTGTTCTTTATACTTGAGTGCAGAAATACGAGAATTCAATCTTGAAATCAAGCTTTCATTTTGGAATTCTTCTTGTCCTTTACCTTGGATCTGAATTCTTTGAGACAAGATTTCGGTTTCTTCAGCAAGTCTTTGGTTTTCTCCTTCAACTTCATGAAGTTGCTTTTCAAGCTCAGCACATCTCTTTTCTAACTCCATTTGTCTTTCTTTCTCCTTCTTGTTGAGATTTGCTTGTTCAAATCCTCTTGCTCCTCCTTCTGGTAATCTTGAAGATTTCAATTCCTCAAGTTGGTGATTCATTTCTGAAACCTTGAGATTATGGTTCATGATCAAATCAGCCTTCTCTCTCTTTTCATATGTCAATGTTTGCTTGGTTTCTTGAAGAGATTCAGTCAATTGATTGACTTGTTTCTTGAGGTCAGCAAGCTCTTTAGCGCGATTGCCAGCATTTGAGCTCAATTCTTCTGTGTGCATTTCATGAGCACCGTAAGCTTGAGTATGTTCGAAATTACGTTGGGATTCTTGCAATTGTTCTTGCATTTCATCTAATAATCTTCTCAAATCTTCGTTTTCTTCAATAAGACCTCTGATTTTGTTTTCGCTGTCTTCTTGTAATCTTTCAATTTCTTCAGTTTTGACATCGATCTCTTTCTTTAACTCTGAAATAAGTTCTTCAACGCTTTCTTGTTCAAGAGCAAGTTTCTTTTCTAGGGTTTTGATAAGCTGATCCTTTTCATGTAATTGTTTGGAACTATCATCCTTATTCTCTTGTTGTCTTGCATACAACTCCTTAATAAACTCCTCTCTGGCCACATATTCATTCAATTGTTGAAGAAGTTGATCTCTTTCTCTGGCAATCTGGTCATATGATGAGCCTCCCTGTCCTCCCTTGCTACTATTCTCTTTTCTTAAGTTGCTTAATTCTTGAAGAAGCTTTTCATTTTGAGACTTGTATCCTCTCAACTCATCTTCTTGGAATCTGAGCTTATTGGTCTGCTCATTCAGAGTGATATTGAGTCTGCGTAATTCACTTTCAAGTTCAGCAACTCTATCAGTCTGAGTTGACAAGGATTCTTGGAGAGATTTAATATTTCTTTCGGCATTTTGTGCAAATGATGTTTGTTCTTCGAGGATTTCTGATAATTTTCGGTTCTCTCTTTCGTATTCTTCGATGGCAGATTCGAGTTCGCCCATACGAGAATCTTTATTTTGGAACATTTCGAGAATCTTTTGATTTTTCTTTTCATTTTGGTATCTTTCTTCTTTAAGGGCGATTTCCACAATGCTTTCGATTTCTGGATTGGTTTGCTTTAATAATGTTTTAATCTTATCAAAATAGTCTCCAGAGTCCTTCAACTGTTCAAGCTGGACAGAGATATTAGAACTTTCATTGAGTTTGAGAATTTTACTTCAGCAAGTAAATCTTGCTTTTCAGCTCTTTCATCATCAAGAGCACCTTCTAATTGCTTGATGATGCTATCCTTTTCGGCTATTTCTCTTGAAATTCTCTCAAGCTCAATCTTGGATCCGTCAGTAACTCGCCTACAAAAATAATCATGAGTTTGATTTGACAAAATTCAAAAGAAGTACTCGCTAGTGAGTAATCTGGCATTTCTTTCAAATTCTCTGATTTTTGTGCTCAAGGCAGAGTTTTCTTGTTCAACTTCTTGACATCTATTTCTAAAATGCTCTAGTTCTTTCTCCATATCTTCACCTCCTGCCAATGTAAATTCTCTATTACCGACACTTGGCTTTGTCGAATATGCTATTATTATTCACGTAAGAATTATTCTGAATGAATTTTGATTTTACAAGGCAAGGGTTCATCTGATTTGACTGAGATTCTTATTCCCAGTTTATATTCCGATTCATCATCCTTTAAATATAACTCATCATAAATCTCCTTATCATCATCAATATTATCACTGAGAAATCAATAAATAAGAAGCACATCGTTGTTTTACCTGTTGAGTAAGATAGTGACAAGGATAGATTTGGAATCATCAGGAGCGATCTCAAGGAATTGAGGTGAAATATTGTAGCGTTCCGGGTTATTAGTGTGCACGCTCTATTCAAAAATGGTTCAACATATGGCGAGAGAAATATGAAGTACAATTTCAAGGGATTCGGAAGAAATGTTGATGATTTGGAAAGATTTGGAGGATGGATGATCTGGCTTTATTTTTGTAAAGACAAGCTCATCAGGAACAAGCTTGATTCGATCTTTAGACTGAATCATTGTGTTAAGAGATTTTATTTTGAAATTCAAATACAAAACTATAACGAGTATAAATTAATCCAAGATGATGGGATGCAGGAATTGAAAAAAAAAATTTTTGCATGAGATAATTTTTTCTTTTTTTGTCAAATGGGAGAAAAGCAAATATTTATCAATCATATAAACAAAGTTATTCATCAAGTGGTTAAATTATAAAATAAAAGGGGGCGCTTTATGAATTAAACCTTTACATATGTTATGTATGTATTTATAGACTACTATGCCAATTTAACTCTACTTAAGTTGAATTTAGTCAGTCTTGGATCTAACATAAATGTGTCTAACGAAGGCAGAGCTTGAAAGGAAACCAACACTTCCCATCATCTTTAAAGAATATTAGAGAGTTTAAAATGTAAGATGAGTTACCAAGAACACTGCCAAGGAGAATAATCCGGAATATCCGAAGAAATACATGACTTGCAGGAAACCATGCATTTGAGTTTTGGTAAGATAGAAATAGATGGCATAAAGGAAGACGAAAATTCCTGATGATCTATTTGACAAAATATTAGAGTGATTTTCTTTCAAAACATTGTTACCCTCCGTAGAAGAAAGATCTCCACCACCATCTGTAATCCAAAGCGTTCAATTGGAAGTAAGTCAAAGTAATGGAAATACAAGCTTTTAGAAAATGAAACAAAGCCCCTTTTCTCAAATTTTACCTGTCATATTAAGCATCATGATGAACATCATAAAGACCATTCCGTACATAGTGTACATTTTATGACCCCAAATTGCAGAGAAAGCATAATATAGCTCAACATTCATAGCACTACGGACCATAAGAATACTCATCATAAGTTGAATTTGTTTACCTGAAGGGAAGGAGACCAGCCATTAAGATGGTGAACCAGGGTTTATGGTAGAAAGGAAGAGGGGGAATAACTCTAGCCATCTTTGGCAATTTACCACCAACATCATTTAAAGTTTCATCAGTTCTAACTCTTCCAGTGATGCCTCCCAAAACAGTCAAGGGGAGAGTGACAAGGGCCCAGATGAAAAGGACAAACATGACAGATGAGAAAGGAAGGGCAGCGGTAGAATTAACAGCCCAAGCAATATTATTCAAGAGCATGGCAACAACAAACAAGCAGGCAGGGAAAAGAGAAGCAGTCAGGATAATATTAAGGGCCCAATGAGTTCCTCCTAAATATTTGTAGAATCTAGCACTGACAAGACCAGATATGACTATTTACGGTGAGAGGGAGAGTTTAAAAAATGAAATACTGGCAGTGAGGGCGTACAAGAGGATACCAGCAGTGATCATGGAGCCTCTATGCTCATAGTACATACCAATGACACCAAGGAGGAAGAGAATAAGGACCTAATTTGTTTTAAAAATAAGTTGATTTCCAAAAAATACCATGAGAACTAATTGAGTTCCACTTCCAACGAAAGCACAAAGAGTGTATCTGTGAGAAGGGCATCTGAAGACTTCGACTCTGATGACTTTCCAGTTAAAGTCCTCATCTTTTCTATCACTTTCGAGATCGGCAGCAGTACCAGTAGAAGTTTCGGATTTGGCGACTCTTTGTAAAATCATCCAGACGATAATGATCATGAAGGAAGTGAGAACAAAAGCGTTCAAGAAGGAGAACCAATGAACTTCATCAATGAAGAAAGAATCAGCTCCTCTGTAGAGGGAAAATTAGTTTAATACGTTTTTATATGCAAATAATTACTTGTTGACGTGAGGACTGGTGAGGGTAGTTTGACCCCAGTTGATTGAGTAAGTGAAGTTAATATCGTAAGATTTAGTGACTTCAGTGATGTCAACGGTATCTGCGGGATCTTCGTAATCAACGCTCACTTTGATAATTTTCTAAAGTTGTTAAGGGACGATTATTCCAAAAGCGGGAGGTTACTCCTAAGTCTTTATTGTAAAGAATGTTGAAGTTCAAGTGGTTAGCCAAGTAAGTTTTGCCATCTCTGTGAACACCGATGTAGTTTCCAACAGGGAAGTCCTCTGAAAGAAAATATTGAGAATTGGAGGAAAAGATTAGAAGGGGTTACCAACAAACATTTCAAAGATATAGTTTTGTCTGATGGCTTCTCTGAATTTGTCGACTTGTTCAGCAGTCAATTTTTGGTTACACAAGAGCCTCTTTTTGAGTGGAACTAATTTTATTGTTTAGTAAGGAACACGACTGTTTTTTCTTTATGGCTTACTTTCAAAATTAGCTGTGTATAAAGAGCTCATTTTTCTGTCACCACTGAGCTTTTCTCCGATGCTTTGAGGTTCTTCGAAGGGGTCTTCAGGGGAGCAGAAAGGAAGGTCATAATATCTAATGGAGGGAATAAGATATGATGGAGAAAAAAACGAAAATTACCTGTAGGATTCAGTAGGGTTGGAATAAGGGGAAATCTTATTCACCATGATTCTGATTTGTTCTTCCCTTTTAAATTCTGGCTCGGTAGTCGCTGTCACAAAGACAAGTAGGATTGCAAGTACAAGATATTTCATTGAACTAATTAGTTTGCGGGGTTTTGTAATTATATTTATTGATTTTGAAATGAAAAAATTTGGCCAAATTTATGTGGAAAAAACCTCCTTACTTGTTTTTTCATATTACGCGGGAATCTATCTTTCCAACTAAAAATCATCTCGGTGTATGTGGAAATAGATGGTCAAGGGGTTAGGTGTACCTTTTGGAGAGTTTTGTTTAGTTTTATAGTGAAAATGAGAATTTTTAGCAAGAAATAAAAAAATCAATTTGTAGAATTTTCGGGTTGTTTTCAAAAATTTCGAAGATTAAAAAATGGACACAACGTCTGAGAATTAATGAGATTAAATAAATTAATCAAGATAAATCAAGAAATAAGGAAGGCGATTTCGAAGGAGAAGCTCCAAAAAATTTTTCTGTTGACACGTTTGGATTAATTTGAATTGAAAAAAAAAAAAAAAATCGATTAAAACGCCAGAGGTTTTAATTTATCAAAGAAGAATTTTGGTCTTTACGAAGACACAATGCAAGATTAAGTGCGCTATTTTGAGATACAGATACCCAATTTTTCGTCTTGATTCTTTGAAAACACGTATTTGGTTATAAAATATGACAATTGGGTTTATTCAGGTAGCTTGAAGGAAATTAAAAACCGTCCTCAAAATTGATAAGAGTTTATAGTGTTATTCAATATTAAAAACTCACAAAAAAGTGGTAAATTCAGAAATTTTTGTTGTAAAATCTTAAAGAAAAAACTTGCACATTTGATATTTGTATGACATAACCAGATTTTTGAAAGAGGATCATATTTTTTATGCGTTTGCGTGGTATCGAAAAGAATTTTTTGTCAGGAGAAAGGTTTTGAGCATGCATATAAAATTTGGAGCCAATTTAGTGTTTAATTAGCCAGAGAAAAACTCATATCGCCGTTGGCAATACTGATTTCTTCTAAAAACCTCCTTTGAAGTGGGGTTATACTTTGCTTCCGATGTAGCTTGGTAAGGAAAGAAGGAAAGCATTTTTCATTGTACAGAGAGACTATTGAAAAATAATTCTTGATAAGTCATTTTAAGAAATCTAGGCGAGAGAGGGAAGAAAAAATTTTTTGTGACGTTTGAAGCGGGAAATATTGATTGAAAGAGAATTATTTGTGTTAATATTAAAGAGTAAAAGGGCGGATTATCCTTTTATTTAATAAACAAGTGAGAAAATCCTTATGGTATTTTATCGATATATTACGGAGATTTTATCAAACACAAATATAATTAGTAACAAACAATAGATATTATCTATAGCATATTAGAATTTATATTTATTGGGATTTGGGAGCGAGGTTGAGACGCTTCAAGAAAGGGTTGAATGGTTCAGGGTTGAACACGAGTCCACCGATAACTGAGGCAACTGCTGTATTTTTCAAGGAAATGAACAATCCTCTCTTGACTATGAATTGAGATTAGTGGAGTGCAAACAAAATATTTTTACATTTCATGTTAAGCAAGAAGAAGGCAGCAGTGAAACCGATATGGCCAATATTTCTGTAATTTCTATTAACAGGGAAGACATATTGTTTCTTGAATTCTATAGGGACATAATTTAGAGGAAAAATTATCAAACAATAATACCAGTGAGATATTTTGGGCCTGCATCAATAAAGGTTCTGAAAGATTGAGAGACTCCAGAAGCATAATTCTTATACTCAGTTAATAACTAGAAAGGAAGAAAACACTTACTTGGGCAGTTTCAACGACTTCTTCAGTTTCATTGAGAACGCCAGTTTCCTTGAAGTATTGTTCAGCTTTTTCAACAACATCCTTGACGACAGGAGTAGCAGCAACCTTCAAGTTCTCAAGGGCCTTTTCAACGTCAGTATTTTCAACAGCATCCTTTGCTTGTTGACCATACTCTTCAGCCTTGCGCTTCAAGTCCTCAGCACTTGTCTTGTTGTAAATATCTTTAGCTTCGTCTTTGACTTTCTCAAACTTGTCTTTAGCTTGGCCGGCAAATTCTTCAGCTTTGTGCTTCAAGTCCTCGGCACTTGTTTTGTTGTAAAAATCTTTAGCTTCATCCTTCACTTGTTCAAACTTTTGTTGAGCCTGGCGCTTCAAATCCTCAGCAGAAGTTTTGTTGTATTGATCCTTGAGCTCATCAAACTTTTCTTTGGCTTGGTTGACATAGGGCTCAGCTTTACGCTTCAAGTCATCAGCATCAAATTTATTGTATTGATCTTTAGCTTCACCTTTCACTTGCTCGAACTTGTCTCTGGCTTGGCTGACATAGGGCTCTGCCTTACGTTTCAAGTCATCAGCATCAAATTTATTGTATTGATCCTTCGCTTCGCCTTTGACTTGCTCAAATTTATCTTTGGCCTGATTAACGTAGGGTTCAGCTTTACGCTTCAAGTCTTCAGCGCTTGTTTTGTTGTACATATCCTTAGCCTCACCTTTAACTTGTTCAAATTTGTCTCTAGCTTGGCTGACATAAGGTTCAGCTTTCTTGCTGGCTTCACTAATATATTGTTCAGCTTTATGTCTAAAGTCTTCAGTGCTATCTCTAGCTTGATTGAGCTTACCCTTGGCTTCATCCTTCACTTGTTCAAATTTGTTTGAAGCTTGTCTGGAGAAGTCTTGAGCCTTGTCTTTGGCTTGTTCAGCCTTGTGTTTCAAATCATCCGAGCTTCCTCTGAGTTGGTCTCTAGTTTGGTTGAGCTTGTCCTTAGCTTCGTCTTTGACTTGCTCATATTTGTTTGATGCTTGTCTAGAGAAATCTTGAGCCTTGTCTTTGACTTCGTCTTTGACTTTTTCATATTTATCTCGAGCTTGTTCGCCATACTTCTCAGCTTTGTGCTTCAAGTCATCAGAACTGCCCTTGAGTTGATCTCTAGCATGATGAAGTTTATCCTTAGCTTCGTCTTTGACTTGTTCGTACTTGTTTTCGGCTTGCCTGGAGTATTGTTGGGCTTTCTCACTGGCATTTTCAGTATATTGTTCTGCTTTATGTTTCAAGTCTCCTGCCTTTTCTTTGACGTCTTCCTTGGCTCGCTCATATTTATCACGAGCTTGATGTTCAATACTCTTGGTTTCATCTTCAGCTTTTTGCTTCAAGTCTTCGAAAGTTTTTTCGGCTTGTTGGGCAAAATTGGTCAATTTTTCTTTAGCTTCATCTTTCAAGTGTTCAGCTTTATCAAGTAAACTCTCTCCTTTTTGTTTGCTCTCAGCAGTATCTTTAGAGTCTTTAGAGTGAGTTAACTTGTCTTTAGCTTCATTCTTAAGATCTTCTGCCTTATGCTTAATTTCATCAAATTTCTCTTTGGCATAGTCTTTCACTGACTCCAAAGTTGTTTTTGCTTCAGTATCTTTTGGACTGTCCTTTGATTCTGAAGAAGAACCTTTGCTACTTTCAGTTCTTGATCCGCCAGAGGTGGGACTGCCTTGGACTCTATAGGTATTCCCCTCGCTTTTCACGTAGTCATCGTACTTGTTGCTGGTGCCACTTTTCTTGACATCATCTTGGTTGTCTCTCGCCAAGTTTTTGAAGCTGGCATCGTCAAACTTGTCAGCAGCTCTGTGTTGAGAGACATCAGGCTTGGCATTACTGGAAGAGGCTCTCTCATCGGTTTTTTGAGGAGAGTCGATAGAATGCATTGACTTTCTGAATTGATCAGAGCCAGACATGTTGAGTCTGTTGATTTTAGGAGATTCCTGACCTTCAGCGGTTTGGCCAGTGACATCATGTTGTTTGTGAGGATTAGGAGTGGCTTTGGGATCACTCATGGAAGAAAGTCGAAAGTTAAAGTTTTATACTCGGAAAAGTTTTTATTAAGAAATAAGGTTATAAAATCGAGAATTTCTCGGTTTAAATAGTATTAAGGAATCAGCACCGATGTTAATATCAAGAATCAAAATTAAAAATTAGCTTTTAGAATTTAGAGATTTTCTCGAAAACAAGAACTAATTAATAGTTTGTTCTATTAGAATCATGACGAATGACTAAAAAAAATTTCCTTAATTCTCATCCGACCTTGAAAAATCCAATGAGAAATATTCGCCGCGCGAGATGGATCAGAATTACTTCTCATCAAAATGTGAAGGATTTGACAGATTTTTGATGAATCTACGTGGAAAAATAAAGTTTTATTATAATAAATTTTTTCGAGTGCAAGGTTATCAAACAAGAGTGATGGTCGTGAAAAGAAAGAAAAGATTTTTAGGCGGCGAGAGGTATTTTGAGAATTAATGAGTCGAAATAACACTGGTTTGAATGAGGTTGATTTGATGAGAAGCTAAAGATATATTAATAATTCGGCCGCTTTTTTGAGATTTGTTTGAGAAGTACCAGTTTATGAGAAGAATTGGAACGATTTGAGCCTGTTTTTCAGGAGAGATTTTGGAATAGTTCTCGAAATAATAAGTTGTATGACTCTTTTTTCTAGAGCAAATATGATAGTGTATGTTCGGTATGTATTTCGAAAAGAATTGAATTCTGGAAAAAATCGCTTTTTAAAAAAGGGACAATTTCAAGAAATTAAAAGTTTATCAAGCCAAAAATATTTTGACAAAGACGCGAGAAAATAATGAAGAGAAAGCTCTTTAAGTTTATTCCAGTAACAACAAAGGTCCCATTTATAAAGAACTGGCCTTTTATAATGAACTTAGCTACTGTAGGCCTTATTTATGTTTTCTACGTGCAAACAATGAATCAATTATGGGTATAATTTAGCATTCCTCCAATGATTTATGAGTTGATAGTTTAAAAACAACTTGATTAAACTCCATCCTGAAATCTTGACTCCATACCACCATCGCTATAATGACGAAACATGTCCTGACCAAAGATCAATCGATAATGTAATGAATTATGATGAATTTTTTCGTAAGAGATTTTTTAGGAAATCCAAGAAGTGTCTCAAAGTACTCAAAGAAAAAGTATCATTGATGTTCTTATCGCTAATGCTAATGCATCCAAATAACTTGAAATTTTTCCTGATAAGTGGCTTTGAAAAAATTGACCAAGAAAAATTTTTTTGAAAAGATCTCAAAAGTAAGGAGACCAACCAAAAATGTTTCATATAAAACATGAGTATAAACATAGCAAAAATTAAATATATACAATTCAATATCAATTATCAACTCGTATTATTACATGATGAGGAACTTGAGTTTTTCAAGCACTTCAGCAAAATCTGGTCTTGCTTGGGGATCATGTGCCCAGCATCTCGTCATCAAATCTATCAACTAAAAAAATTATTGAACTGAAATTATTTTCTAAAGATACTTCTTGAGGACAATTATGAGGGATTTTGGTTAGATCAGGTCTTTTTCTTTCCATTGCAACATATTTCATGATTGCCATGGGTGTATGTAAATTCGCATATGGTGTTTCTCTTGTAATAATTTCCCACAACACAACTGCAAATGAATAGACATCAGCTTTCACTGTATAAGTTTTATGATCGAAAATCTCTGGTGCCATCCAATGCTAAAGAAATGAGATCAATTGCTTATGGAAAAGAAAATATACGAAAGTTCCCATCAAGTCTGTTTTAAAATCTTGATTAACATCTTCGGCTCGTGCAAGACCAAAGTCTGCCAATTTTACTGTAAATCTTGTACTTCCTTCTTCTAAAGGACCATCCAATAACAAACTACCACCGAAATGAGTTAAATTCAAAATCACAAAATACTTGAGAGATTTTAAATCTCTATGCATAATAGGAGGATTGCAAGTATGAAGATAATTCATTCCGCAAGCAATATCCATTGCCATTTTAACTTTTTGTTTCCAGGTGATTGAGAAATTCTTCTTTTCATGCAACCATTCGAAAAGTGTTCCGCCAGCACAAAATTCAGTGATAATACAGACATCATTATCATGAAGACTCACACCCATTAAACTGACGAGATTTTGATGAGGTCTGAGTTTCATCAAAGCAGAAATTTCTCTTTCGAAATCCTTTCTTCTTGTATCTGAAAGCTGATTTCGACTCAATTTTTTAATAGCTAAGGTGTTGTTAGAAGGGAATGGCTAATAAGAATAGAATTTACCGACATCAGTGCCCCTCCATAAACCCTTGTAGACTTGAGCAGATCCACCCGAGCCGATTTTGTTTAAAAACTTCAACTGCTGGTAATCAATGATCCAATCTGAAGTGTCTAATGGAGCTAATGATAAAAAATTATTCTGGAATAGTTACTTTTGGAGACTTCGGTGTGAATGAATTTGTGAAGGTTTTTGGAGGTCATTTCTTGAGTTCTTAATAGAGAAGAGCCATGATCTGGTTCATCTTCAACGAGTTCAGGGAACTGTTTTTCTCTGGTCTTTGCTCGACTTAACACTCTGTTCATTTTTGCGATCCTTTCTTGGATGTATGGGTCAGATTTATCTTCTATTTCTGGTATTTTTCTTCCTTTCTTGTTGTTGGAATAATCTTCATTGTCATACATTTTTCCATACATCAATTCATTTTGAAAATCCTCAGCATCTTCTCTTAATTTTGCTGGGTCAAAATATTTTTGTTCTTCCCTCTCAGCCTCCTCAAAATGACTTTTACGATATCCATGAGTATCATTCAAGCTATCTTTAGAGAGAGCGGCACTGCTTTTCTCTGGTTCAGCACCTGAATCTCCTCTGAAATGAGAAACAACAAGTCCAGTGCTTTTCACATTATGAGGCATAATTCCCCGGAAAGCATTTGGTTTATCCCTTTCAAGAGGAGTTATCTCCCCATATTTCGCCTCTTCCTCATCTTCAGAAAAGTCCTGGTATTCCTCCGGGCTAAATGGTATCATAGTCGGAGGCTGTTCTTCTCCTTGGTTGCCACCAGCTACTTCATTTTGGGAATTTGGACTTTGTCCGAGTGGTCTAGAATTTCTTCGATTTGGATTTCGACTCAAGATGGCTCCTGCTTGAAGGTTTTTATTCTTAGGAATCACCTCATCCTCTCGCTCTTGTTCTTGTTGTTTATGAACGGGAGATTCAAGATCAGGGTGAGAATTGTCAAAGAGTTGTTCAACTGATAAATCCATATATTGATTCTCATGTCCTTCATTTCCTTCCTCTTCCTCATTATGACTTTGTGGACTATCAGGACCTTCCGTATTAATAATTATAGGCTCTTTGCTTGGGAATGCTTGGCTTTGTACACGAGCCATGAAGATAGCTCGATCACTTGGTCTTTTGTTCCTAGTTGAAGGAGGACCTTGATTAGCTCTCTGGGCTTTTTCTTCAGCTTCAGGACTGCTATTGGAGAGGATCTCAATCTTTTTAATAGGACTACTCTCTTCGAACAAGATATCAACTGGATGTTTAGATCCAGCTCTTGCTAGTTGTCGGGGAGGAGGAACAATCTCTTCTTCGAGGATAATCTTTGGTTTTTCTTCTTGGACTAGTTCATTAAAAACTGCATTGACATTTGTATTCGTCACAGCATCATCTAGAGTCATTGGCTTGCCTGCACTACCTGGTGAAAAAAGATTAACTGGATTTGGACTTTTAATGGATTTTGCTGCAGATTTGTGATAGCCTTGGAGAGAAGCTTCTTCTACAATAGCATCCAATTCGAGAGCTTCATCCTCTCCTTGTTTTGGAGGTGACTTGTCTGAACTCTTGCCCTCTTCAACGAATAAATCTGATTTAAATGGTGTATGTGGTGTACTTCCTTGTTTATCACTCTCTTGTTCTACGCGTAAGGGGGTTAGGGACATTATACGACTAGAGGCTTTACTTTTTTGGATGGACGGTTCAAAACTAACAAAACCACTGAATAAATTGGCGTGGGGTCGATCAGTGCCTTCAGTTTTTGGAGCTTCAGTTGTTTCAAAGTTTTGGAAATTTTGGAGTTTATTAAAGGCATCAAAGTCTGGTTTAAAGTCCTGAAATTCACCTTTTCTGGTTCCTGGCCTTGAAGGTTCTTTTTCAATATTGATATTCTGGTCATGGGTCCTTAATGCGGCTTCTGGTTGATCCTGAAGTTTTGGCTCTGATAAATCTTCTTCAATATCTTTTTTAAAAATTATGAGAAAAAAATTGAAAAAATCTCAATACCAATAATTTTTTCAAGGTTGATATTTTTGACAAGCTCACCATAGCTGAGCGGGATCTTCAAACCGGAGATTGATTTATTGGTTTTAAGGTGATCTTTGGCATAATAGTGTCCTGTGATGTTATAGAAGGTTGGCATTGATTGGATTGCTTGAATTGTTTGTCGTGGAAGAGTTGGGATAATATCATGATATAACTGAAGCCCTTCAACCCTTTTGGCGCCCTCAAATAATTTTCTGAGCTCCTCATAGCAAGAGAAGTATTTTTCCTCGATTGCTGGAAGATTACTCATTGATTCTTCTTTGTCGATATCAGATAGACTGTAATTTGTGGACTTTTTGTAGATGACAATGAGATGAGTCAAGAGACTGATCAGACAAAATTCTTCATCAAGGATAGAAAGAGCAAGATTGCATTGAATATTCCAAAGATTCTGCTGTAAGAGAATTAGTCTGTTGAGGTTAATCAAGCACTGTAAATAAGTCAGCAAATCTTGGATAAAGTTTATTTGAAGGGGATTATTAGCATTTTCAGGATTTGTAAGGAAAGGGCGAATAGAGTAGTTTCCTTCAATAGTCTTGGAATATCGATGAATAAGTTCGATCTTTTTGTTGACGACAGAACCATATTCAGCGATTATGTTGGTTGTATACAGATCACGAACCTTATCACGAGTCGATGTCAAATTATTCTCATAATTAGCTTTCCAAGTTTGATTAATAGAACTCACAAGGTCTTTTGGATATGATACACTAGCAGCACCTTGTTGGAAATAAACGTCATTAGGCCCTTTCTTGAGATAGTCATGAAGAACAATCAATGCCTTGAGAGTGATAATAGTATTCTCTTGGCTTTTTGAGTACTTCTTATGAATTAGCGTATAGAATTTCTTGATTTTGTGAGGTTTTTGCCAAGCTTTGATGATGAGATATCGAACATATTTTTGATCAGGGCCTTCTTCGCTTTCCTCAAGTGCAGCAAGAATCCAAGCTTCTGTTTTTGTTGTCAAGGACTTGATATACTTCTGCCATTTATCTTTGAAGGAAGGACGAACTCTGACATCGCTATTCTGCCTTTTGAAAACAGAAGGTCTATTTCCCTTTCCAAATTCTCCGAAACTCAAAATATACTTTTCTTCTTTCGCTTTGCTTTTGGGACTTTTTGGTCTGACTGATTCTCTGGAAGAAGTAGTGATCACTTGAGGCTGTTGTTGCTGCTGCTGTTGTTGTTTTTCTTGGAGAAACATAGGACCTTTTGAGACTGAATAGAAATTTTGATCGAAGTGTCGGAGTAAGAAGGCGGTATTTGGTCTTTTCCTGGGATCAATGACAAAAATAAGAGGGAATAAATCTAAAAGAGATTTGCTATATTTGGAAGTTGCACTCATGAAATATTGGCAGTTTATAGTTGAAAGTTTCGTTTCAAAGGGTTGTTTCTGGAAGCACATGATGTACAGTAAACAGCCCAAAGCCCAAATATCGACTTTTTCAGTGATTGGAAAGTCCGAGTAAAGGTCACATTGTTCAGGAGCTCGTATTGTCGGCGTGGTATTCTTGTCAATATCTTCCTGGATGATTTCTCTATTCTCAGGGGTTACTCTTGCATATCTGCGCACGCTGATACTTCCAAAATCGGTTAGTTTGAAGTGGCCGTCTTCGCCCAAAAGAACATTTTCACCCTTGAGATCGCGGTGAGCGATTGGATTTTTTACAGAGTGCATCTGATGTAAGCCAAGAAGAACATCAAGGAAGATTTGAAGGATTTGATTTTCTTCAAAGGCTATTTTTTTGTCAACCATCATTGTAATAATGGAGCCTTTGGGACAATATTCCAGAACGAGACAACAATAGTTGACCTCTTTAAAAGGGACGCTGTCTTTAAAAGCAGGACATTCGATAATATTTTGATGTTTGGGGATGTTTTGAAAAGCGTATTTTTCACTGTTGTAAGAAAGGAGGGATTTTGGATCGGAAGCATTAATCATCTTGACGACATACTTGGGATCATTAGTAGAATAAACATAAGAGAAGGATCCAGTACCGATTTGATCCTTTAGTTTGAGTTTGAGGGTGGGACTGAAGTCAATAAGACAACCTGAAAGTTTGGATTTCATATGAAAAGCAAGTTTTTTTTCTTTTCTATTTTATGAAAAGGAGCGAAAATACAAAGAATTCGACTAATTTTATCTTCTGAAGAAATAAGAAAATATATTATTAGGAGAAATATATTATTTCTACTTTTAAGAGGACCAGTGAGAGGGTGGGAAAAGAAAAAGATGTTAAAAATTTTTTTGAGAGAAACTTCTCTTTAAAAAAACATTTTGTTTAAGAAAGAAAGAGAGAGAAAATTAAACAAATTTATTCGTTTCTCTGATGGATACAGTGAGTTGATCAAATCGAACTTTCCCTCAAAAAAGATGTATTTTTCGATCCTTGCCTAAATCTGGAGAATCAAATTTTGAAGTAAAATACAATGTCTGTTGTTGTAAGTTACTTGAAAATGAAGGAGATTCTTTTGAAGAGAATAATAGTGATAGCTTTTAATCAAGATTCAAGTTTTCTCTATTTTTTTAATCTACTTCATCCATCAGGAAAGATAGTTAGATAAGGGACTTGCCGCCAAAAGTAGTTTTTAACTGAATGGTACTTTTTAAATTACTGATATTGATGAAAATCATCATCAAAGGAGAGATGGTGGATTGAGAACTCAGAGAGAAAAAGACGCCAAAAAAAAATTTATCACACAAAAATGAACAATCAAAATTTTTTCATTCAGTCAAGTTCAAAAAAAAACTGAACAAAAACAATTTTTCCTGGATGAGAAACCTTCTTGGTTCTATTTTCAGTAGTTTCCTTTGGATTTTTTTTTTCAAAATTTGTTGAAAAAAAGATTCGAGGCTCGAAAAGGAAGAAGGAATATCTTTAAATGATCGGACAACTGATCAATATTTTTATAAGAAGAAATTGATCAGAAAATATTTCTCCATGAATTAAGAATGAGTGAAGGGGTGAGGATTATTTTTTATGTATTGAGGGACAATTGGCTAATAATTCGCAGAAATCGCTTAAAATATAAATAATCATCAGAAAAGATATTTTCAATGGAATCTCGTAAATCTTGCTTCCTTTCCAGTCCCAACTAACTTCTCTCATAGTTAATAAAAATCAAGGAAAAGGCAGAAGACCTGCTCAAGAAGATTTTGAAGAAGACTTTGATGAAGATGATGACATGGAACTTGAGGATATCGACTTCACCCAAAAGGTTGACCACAGAAAAGAATTACAAGCTGTCGGCGGTGTTATTGAAGAAGACGAAGAAATTGTAAGATAAGTTCTCTCCTTTAGAAAACTGAAAATGACCAGGGTGACGCTCCTTTACAAGTGGACTTTTTGTTCTTGGATCCCAATCAAAGCCAATTCTTTTCTGTTAAATCCCTCTTGAACGGTCTTTTGGACGGTCTCAGTTTCAGATCTTCTGACCTTGCCAACATCGTTTGTGATCAAGTAAGTCGATTTTTCTGAGTATTGTGGGAAATAAGTATTTGTGGTCTGTATTATGTCGAAACATTTTCACCCATTTTTCGTATAAAAAGCTCACATTTTGCATAATAGGTTGTTGTGGGAACCATGATCGGTGTTGAAGGTGATGATGAGAAGCCCAATGAAAAGAACGTTATTGCCTTTGGAAGTATGCTCAACTTGAAGGCTTATGAGGTAAGAATTCGGTTTTTGTGAGAGTAATAGTAACGTAAAATAGAACCAAGACGTCATGAAGGAAATCGTTCAATACATCTGTGCCAAGAGTGAAATCCATAATGAAAGCCACGAATCTTTCTACAACATTTTGAGAAACCAAACTGGTAAAGTCGGTCTTTTGATCAACGAAAGAATGATCAATCTTTCCCCTCAATTGGTCCCCACCCTTCACAGCCAACTTTGTGAAGATATCGCCTGGATTCAAGAACAAAACAATGAAGATAGCGAAGCTTTCAAACTTAAATACGTCTTGTGTTTGTCCAAGTAAGGAAGATCTGGAAAGAGTGGTGATTTAATCATTGAAAATAGATGTTATAAAGAGCCTAAGCAACCAAAGAAGAAGATAAAGTCTGATTTTGACAATTTGATCTACCAAAAATTCGAAGATTACGTCTTTTTACAAAAAGCCTTGTTCAGATTCTCTTTCACTGCTAAATCTTCAAAGAATATTGCTGGTATGACCAACCTCGAAACTGTTGCTGAAGAACAAATTTGCGAAAGAATTGTAAATTTGAATTGTGTGAATTATTCTAATAAATTTTTAGATCTATTTATTGACTTTTGATGACTACGTTGCTTGTGTCCAAAGCCTCCCCTCTTATCTTGAAGGATAAATGTATTAAAATTGGTGATCAAATCAAAAGTTTTTTATGTTTGTTTCATATCAATATATTATTTCGATACATATAAGAATATCTTTTATATGTTGACACACCTTAAAAACCCCCACATTCAAAGCAAGTTAATTCCAGAGTTGGCATTTTTAATTTTAGATCTTATCTTTTTTTGATAAATTATTTTTGTGCTTTAAGGATGTCTAAGATATTCAAAATCCAAAAAATGAAATCCATTCTATCAGTGCTTGTGTTGAGCGTTATTTTACTCCAGACTGCTCTTGCTCTTCCTGAGTTCGAGGCTTATCGTTTGGCTGCTTTTGAACAAAATGGCCAGCTCCAAGGCTCCAAAATCAGTTCTTTTAATTTAGTGGGAACTCATTTCTCAGCTGACCTTCTTCGTAAGTTGGCTGTTATTCACTTTGCCGAAGTCAGTAATGAGAATATCAACGCTATTCTCGACAAGAAGCCCTCCGGTCTTTTGGTTATTTTACCCAAGGAAAGATTCGAATCCAAAGAAGGTGAATTTTGGCGTGCCATCTCTGAAAACTTGGGTACCCTCGACTTTTAAAGAATAAGAAATAATCCTTCTAGTCAGCAAGACTGCCCAAATCCCCGTTTATTTCTGCGAAGAAAATGACACTGTCATGCAATTCTATGAAAAGTCCAAGTCAGCAATCACTGGAGAGAAGCCCACTAGGTAAAATATTTAAAATCTTGTGGGGGAAATTCTAAAGAAGAATAGACAAATTGGTCACGGTTTTGACCCCGCTATGACTTTCATTGTCAGTGCTCCTGAACCCAAGCTTCAAAAATCTTTGACTTTGGAAGACTTTTATGTAAATTTAATATTTTGAATAGCGGAAAAATTGACCTCAATATTGTAGGGTGTTTTGGATGAAAACACTCCCACTCCCAGAATCTCCACCGGAAGCAGCCCAGTTATCCTCGTTTTCGCCAGTTACGACAGCTTCACCCACGTCCCTGATGCCAAGCTCGGCTTGAACGACTTTTCTTCTGGCTCCATCGCTCTCCTCAATATTGCCAAGCAATTGTCTGAATATTTCGAAGCTAACAAAGAACTCAGGTATTATTGTTCAAGGGATAAAAAAGGAAATAACTCCATTGATTAGTTACAATGTTTTGTTCTATTTGACTTCATCCAAAGCTTTCAACTACGAAGGATTCCAAACTTGGGCAAATAAGGCTGAGAATAGTAGAATTGTCAGCAGAATTGAATATGCCATCATGCTCGATTCTCTTGCCTCCACTAATGACTTAACCCTCCAAGTATACAATGCTAATAAAGATTCTGGTTCTCTCCACGATTCTCTCAAGAAGCTTTCTGAAATGTCCCTTCACTACAATGTCAACACTCAAGTTATCAGAAATGACGCTCATTTGTTCAGTAACTTTATCTTGAAGGAATATCATGAATAACGTTAATTTTTTAAGATAACAAATTCCCCGTTGTTAGAATTAGTGATAGTCAATCTGGATCTGGCGCTATTGGTTGGATCAATTCTTTGAACTTTAATACTGCTGCTTTCAAGAAGAACATCGCTTTATTGACTGAATTCCTCATGAACACCGTTTACGGAATGCAAAAGGTATGGGAATATGAGGAGAAATTCTCTTAATGTAAATAGCATTTCCATGTTCTTGATAGCGAAAATTTGAATCAAGAATATTTCGATGCTTCTTTGAAGCTCTTTGAAGCTAAATCTACTTTCCCCACCCAAATTGTCAAGGATAGCGCTTTCTCTCAAGAACTCTACAGAGTAAAATTGAATAAAAAAAAAATCAAATAAATATGTCCATAGGCTTTCAGTGAAGTCGTTAAGCATCCCTTGAAGAGCACTTTCACTTACAGCAATCCCCAATTCTATACATCCGCCAAGGCTAAGGTCAAGCTTACCAGAATCAGTTCTGCTTTCTTCGACCTTTATTTATTGATCGGCAACCTTGCTTGGCTCTCTGCCCTCTATTTCATCGTCTCTGTAAAATTAATTTTTTGAAGATTTTTTATTGATGAAAAATAGTTAACTAACAAGTCTGGAGATAGCAGCAGCAGAAAATTAAAAAGAGAAGATAGCGTCAAGCGTTCTAAAGAACAATAAAAAAGGCGATAAAAATATTTGTAAATTCGTAATAGTTACGTGAGTCTTGACATTTATAACAAAAAATTATCATTATTATTATTATTATTATTGCATTGTGAATGATCATCATCCTCTTCAAACTCTTAAAACAAATTAAAAGAAATAATTTTTCATGCTCTAAGAAAAGACAAATTTTTTTTTATCAATTTTTTCGATATGGGATGGGATGGGAGGATTCAAAGATTAATTAAAAATCAGACGTGATTGTAAAGCAAAAATACAAATATGTAAATATAAACTCTATTATTTATTGATTTTGTTTCTTGTTTCTAGTCATGGAATATTCAAAGTAAGTGCTCAAGAGCTTCTTGATAGTGTCTGAAGCTTCATCTTGTTTGGTATATATCTTTGAATTGAGCTTCACATACTCTCCAAACACCAACTCTTTCGGCACAAAATAGAAGGAGATATTCACCAAATGCTTGACTAATTCTTTCAATCTCTTCTCCAACTAAAAAGAATAGATAAGAAAAGTGTTTTATGGAATTTTTTACCTCAGGGACTTCAACAGTAAGTAATTTTGGAAGGAAAGTTTGAGCGAAAATCCCTCTAATATTAATAATTTCTCTTTCGAGCTCTTGTTTGGCGATATTATGAGTTTGTTTCTTGAAAGCTTCATCAAGGCTGAGATTGCTTGTAGAATCTGCTGTTCTAGGAGAAGCTTCGGATTCTCTGCTTTTTGTTGTTTCATGAGCCATGATAGCCAAATATTCTTCATTCTTTTGATAGAAGGATTTCATTAAATCAATGCCCAATCTTTCATGAAAGGATTAGAGGGGAGAATTTCAAATGAATTTTACTCAATGAAGTCATCAAGATGAGTGGTTTTTTCGGAGGAAGAGGTGTTTTCGTCTTGTTGTTGTTTTAATTTTCTGGTGTATAGGTTGAATAAGAGAAGAAGATAAGCACTAAGAGCTTCTTTTTCTTGTTTGACAAGTCCTGGTAATTGATCCATTGCTCTCATCGAATCTATTTATCGAGAGTTAAATGTGGAATTCATCTTCAAAAGAAATACCATCTTTCCATAAGCAGAATCTGAGATATTTTTGTTCATTGAAGCTCTTTGCGAATTTATAAGAAGCTTGAAGCATTTTCAAGATTTCGTAAATTTGCTAAAAGAATTATTAGATTTTTATTTTCCAAAAAACCTCATACTCCATCATTGAAATAATCTCCATATTGTTCGAGGACATCTTTGACGAGAGAAATCATTTGGAGCTGGACAATACAATGAGTCAAACATTCTTGAGAATTAAAGCTTTGACTTTGATCTTCTTTATTAGCGGAGTTTATTGTTTTATAGTTCAAAAGTTGTCTAGGAAGAGTCTTATCAAAGATTTCTCTGAAAGCAGCAAGACAGGTTTCCCATTCACGAACAGAGAAGTTGTCATGCCAATTATTGATCAAGAATCTGATGGTATTCAGACTGATTTTGGCCAAGATTTCTTGAGATTGAATAGCACAGTCAACCAATAATTCCAAAAGATCTTTAGTGAAGAAATCAAGCTTAGGACGATAATAATTATGCATATCAATAAGTCTTGAGAACATTTCTCTCAAAGGTTCATTATCAATGCGACTTTCATCAATTCCTCCACTGATGGAGGTCTTTCTGGTAATACTCATAGAGCTTTCACTCTTTTCAAATAATGGCTTGAGAACTTCGTGGAAAATACGCTTCCAGAATTCTCTTGGGAAATACTCACCATATGTCTTGAAAATATCAAAGAGAGTGATCGTGGCTTGTAATGACATGCCTCTTTTCTTTTCAAGACATAACTTTGACAATGCAGTCAACAATATTTTCCATGCATCTATAATGGGAATTTGTAAGAGATCAGTAAAATAAATCTTTGGTTACTATCGCTGATGCCAGAGAAGTTTTTATTTTCAACTGGAGTGGGAGTGGGAGTTGTGGTAGATTGGCTTTGAGCAGCAGCTTCAGCGAATTTTTCTTTATTTTCGCTTTGCTTGTTGATAAGGGAACTCAAGTCCTTCAATGCGATGATAGCGATTTTTTCATGGGGACTTTTTGCGAATTTAATCAATAAGACTGCAAGATCAGCAAAGACATCTTTGAGAGATTCAAGTTCAGAATTTATAATTTTCTCGGCAAGCTAATGGGAAGATAAGATGACGATTTTGTGTATAAAAATTACAGCAAAAGCGAGCTTGACGATTGATTCTTTGGGAGACTCAGCTGCAAGTCCTAGAATATCGAAAATAATCCTTTTTATGATCAGAATAAGAGTAAGTTGATATCATTACTTCCATCCGGATTTGATATTCTGTTTAACATGTGCAATGATGTAACCACAGCAATTCAGGATTAATTCCTTCAAGTCATCATTTGTCACTTGCTGATAAATAGCCTCAAATGGTTGAAGGAATTCTTTTTGGAACTCAAGGGAAGCTAATTCTTCCTTGATGAGGAACTTGATGGATAATTGCTTTAAAGAGTCGACAGCAAAGAAGCTGATTTCTTTAGTAGAATGGATAGCAGCATTGGTGATATGCTCTTTCATAATGTTCCAGATTTGAGTCCATACAAATTTGACTCTATCCACATTGAAATGTGCAACCTCGACAATCTTTTGTAAACTGTATGTACTTGGCCCATTTGGACTCTTCAATTCCTCCCTGTTAAACAATAAGTTTTGCTCCAAAAATGGCAGGATTACTCTGAGATTTGACAGAGAGAAGTGATGAAATCCAAGATTTCTTCAAGACTAAAGACGCTGGATTTACTGTAGATATAATTGACTTTATTGAAATCAATGTTGTTTTTAATGGTGTCGCTGATATGTCTTTCAATAGCATCTTTCTTTCTGGCAGCTTCAGAATGTTCATCAGGGAGACCCATAAGAGGTGCATAGTCATTCGAATAATAGTTGATCTTGCTCATACAATCCAACACATATCTCCATGCCATTCTCAACATTCCTCCGTTGTTGATTCCTAAATCAAGCATTGCTTGGATTGACAATAAATTCTTGTCTTTTATTTCTCTATAAGAAAATGGTTGGTTAGGGAGACTGTTATTGCAAAGAATTTTCTTATACCTGACACCGCCTAAATTGGTGAATTTAGATAGAGTAGAAACAAAGGCATTAAGTTCAGTGTCCATTTTGTGAAGACCACAGAGGACAATAGCATCACAAAGCCCTTCTAAGGAAAGTTTGATCATTTTAGAGTTTTCAGAATGTTCGAAAAGAACACTGTAGACGGCAAGAACAGGACTCCAGATGATTTCAGTGAATAAAGGACGAATATATTCAGGACTGTTGATCCTGAAATATTGGCCTTCTTGCTTTTGTTTGATGAGTTTTTGTCCTTTTTCAATCATAGCTTCAGATTCAAGTCTGAATTGCTCTTCTTTTCTACGAAGATTTTGTCCTCTGGCGTCTTGTTGAGTCTTTTTGGATCTCGCAGCAGCATGTAAGGCCAAAGGATTTTCCAAGATTCTGTTATAATATCCTGTAAGTTCTTCTGCAGGTAAATCTTCTCCATCGTTAATTCCTCTAACCATTCTAGAGAAAGAAACAAGAGTCATTTTATCTTGTTCCTTGATTTGAGTGCTATGAGCATCAGTTTGAAGCATAATCAAAGCAAAAGAAAGAGTGTAAGCTGCACTACCAGATTTGAAAGAATTTGGGTTGTCTTTGTAATATTTGCCAGCAAAAACTTGCATAATACGATCGATCTTTTGACCTTCTCCTGGCAAATCGAAATAGCCAAGGAAAACTCTCAATCCATCATCGATTGTCATACCTTTAAAATCAATCAATTCTGTAAATTCCGTCAACACCTGGTTTGTTTAGGGGTGAGATGATAATTAAGAACTGGAAATTACTTTGATTTGGAAAGGATTTTCATCACCAAAATATTCACCAAGTTTTTCTTTAGAAAGATTGGTTGTATTGTTTTTGAAGAATGTTGCAACACTTATAGCACTATGGAGGATGTGAGAAACCAAGGTAGATTAAACTATTTACTCTTCGAGATCAATGACACCTAATTGAGCGAACATTTTCATGCCAAGCTTGATTTTAAAGTTGAACTTATGAATTGCTTTTTGAAGCTCATTTTTCAACATTCTTTGCTTTTCAATGGTACTATTTTACGATAAGACAAGGCTAAATCTTCATAAATAATTTACTCATCCATTTTATTGATAGCTTCGACTTGCTGATTTTCATCTTCAATTTCTTTTTCATTTTCGGTATGATCTTCTTCCTTAGCTTTAGCAAGAGCTTTCTCTTTCTTTAGTCTTGCAGCTTCATCTTGTTTTGCTTGATACTCTTGTGTAAATTGGATCAAAGACTTGACAAGCTTCACAAGAGACTCCAAGGCAAGAGCTCTCAATTGTAATTCTTGATCTGCTGTAACGATTGTGCTATACTCGATACGTGCGTATTTTCCTTGTGCAATTTTGCAAAGGATTTCAATGACTTTTTCGACAAGATTGGTAGAGTTAATGTTACAATCGTAATTCACATAAAATTCCAAAAGAGATTTTTCTTCTGAACAAATTTTATTGAAAACCTGTAATGCTAAAAGCCTATGGTTGAAGCTACTGTTTCCACTTTCAAGCATTCTCAAGAAAATATCCTCAATAAACACAGCAATTTCTGCTCTCAACACATCTCTAAAGTGCTTGACCAATGAGATGAAGATGCCAAGACTGTATGAGAAGACTGGTTTATCAGTGCTGACAGAGTTTTTGAGGATGCTGTCGCAAAGATGATCTTTAACTACTTCCTTGAATTCAGGTCTGGTAACAAACATAGGGCCAGGATTTTGCATAATTGAAACAAGAAGCTCAAGACTGAGGGTTTTACTCTTCAAAGATGTCGCATCCAAACCACTAGGGAATGACATTATGATGAATTTAATAGAGAAAGAATTACTTGGCAGGGTCTTTTCCAGACATTTTGCAGAGATAGATAAAGACTTTTTGTGCGTCTTCTAAATAAGCAGTTTTTTCTTTGACTTGGGATTTCTTATCCATATTGCTCAAATAATCTAGAAAAAAAGAACGTTAGTAGCTCCCTTATTATTCGAAATTTTACGGAGTTCATCGAGATGTCTAGTTTTGCATTCGACAGAGCAAACAGGAACTCTGGTATCTTTACAATAAAGATTGGCGGGACCTCTGCAGACAAAGCACCACCCCATGATACCTGCAGGTTCTCCTGATTCGTTTTCAAGGGAGACAGCCTTGAGGGATTTATATTTGGAGTCATTTGTTTCAGATCTGGGAGGAACACTTTGAAGGGAGAGCTTGGCAATTTCTTCACGGAGTTGAATTTTTTCATTATCATCTTTATTTTCATATTCCTTTTCAAGTTCCTTGACTCTTTCATCATAGATACAAACATCATCCACTAAATGTTCAAGACAACGGTAAATATATCTCTCTTGCGGGGTGCTTTCTGCAGTTCCTTCAGCCTGAACATCAGTATTTCCAATTATACTAAAGCGTTGGCCTCTTTTATAAAGGGTTATTGGTTTGTGAAAAAGTATAACAATTTACGATCTAACAGTATTGGATAATGAAACATTAGAAGTGACAGGACTGAGAGTTGGATAAGGGTTCAAAGAAAGACGATTAGGCTGAGGACTCATATCGATTGAGCTTCTGATCTGAGCATCTCTGGCCATGTTGCTGAAACTAAAGACTCTATTACTCGAGTCTCTATTTCTATGACCCTGTTCGTTTGATTGAGCCTGCCATAGAAGAGATTAGATAGGGCCCAACAGATATATTACGTTGTGTTCTTCCATTCTTTTGAAGATCGCGTTGATAATTTGTTGAAGAGCGGCTTTAGCGGTAGTTTGATTGACTGAACTTTTACTAGTGAGGTGGATAGTGAACAAAGTGTGAATAATTTCTTGCAAACTGGCTCCATGAACTTCATAAGTTGAGCTTGTCATGAGAGTCAGCAAGACCTGATGCGAAAATAATTATTCTCAAGGTTCGTTTAAGACTTACTTTGATAAGTTGGACTTGGACGTTTTCATTTTTTTCTCCGCGACAAGAGCAGACACTTTCTACGATAGAATCAATTAATAATCGTTCTTGAGCAGAGTCTGCATTGTTTCTATTTTCTTCCCGCTCAGCATTGAGGGTAAAATCTCTACAATTTCCATCCAAAAAGCCGTGAGAAATCAGTTTCTATCATGAGAAGAGGTTATTTAAATTCCTCGAGATGGATTTGGAATACATGAATGTAATAGATTGAGGTCTCGATGAGTTTAGCGTCTTTGGTTTCGATACATTCTTTGAAAACTCCGAAGTATTGGTTAGCATTACGGTCTTTATCTTGTTTTAATTGGTCTAGAAGGTGAGATTTTGGTTAGAAGAATGATGAATGTAAAATGATGAACCAAAAAAAGTTGAAATGGTTTCATGAGTTTCTTTGTATTTTTTTGGGAGAGTTTTCTTCAACTTTTCAAAAGCAGTCTGAAGAATATCCTGATATAAAGTTTGCGGATCTGATAAATTTTCCATTATTATGATTTAGTACAAACCTTTTTTTTATTCAAGTTTTAACATAATTTATTTCTAAGTGAATATAATCTGTATAATTCCAATACCGATTTTGTCGATTTATGCGGGAATGCGATTTTTTTTTATCTTTGCAACATATCTTTTAATTCTTTTTTCGATTTCTTTCTTTAAAATTTTTTTCTCAAAGTTTTTTTTTCAGTTGAGAATTCAAAAAAAGATTTTCATGAATTTTGAAATTGAAATTTTTTTTTTTGAGACTGAAACTTCTTGAAAACATGAAACCAGAAAAAATTCTTTGGACATCTGAGTTCTGTCAGATGTTATTTGCTCTATAAAATGATTTGGCAGCTTTTTTTAGAAGCTGGTAAATATCTCAAAAAATTCTCTTTGAAGATCTTTTTAAAAAGTCAAACAAAATTTGAAGTAAAAAAATATTTTGAACTTAAAATTTATTGAGAATAATCTTGTAAGCCTCAAAACAAAATTTTTCAGATCCAATGTTAAAAAGGTGTTTTTCTAAATTCCTTCCTTATAATCCTTCTTCTCTCAACCTTTTCTCTGCTCAATCACATCATCGTCTATACAATTTTCCATATTACTCATTTTCAAAAAACAGGAGAAACGAAGAATACAGAAAGAAGTTAGAAGAAGAAAGAGAAGAAATAGCAATAAAGCTTGAAGACATCAAAATTCCAAGAGAAAAAATCGAAACAAATTTTTCTCGTTCATCAGGACCAGGAGGCCAAAATGTGAATAAATTAAACACAAAAGCTGAAATCAGATTTAATGTCGCATCATGTGATTGGTTAGAAGCTGATGTAAAGGAAAGATTGAAGTCCAAATTCTTTAATCATATCAACAATGATGGCGAATTGATTATAACGTGTCAAACAAGCAGAACACAAAGCAGAAACTTAGAAGAAGCCTTTGATAAATTACAAGAAATGGTGTATAAAGCTTCAATTCCTGAGCGTGAGAGAAAGAATGAAATTCCTGCCGAAACTCACTACGAAACGAGAAGAAGAGTTGAGGATAAAAGAAGAAGAAGTGATGTTAAAAAAATCCGTAGTGGAAATTTTGATTGGTAATAACTATGAAGAGTTTTTTGTATGTTTATCTTTTGTATAAAAATTACGATTTGTTTTGTAAAAATAGTTTCAAAGAAAAAGAACGCGAAAATCTTTATTGTCACAGATTTCCAAATGATTATGACTTAGCTACTTATACTCTTTTTTTTGAAATGTTGAGGAATGGTTTTTCAAAGAAATGAATGTGATAATTATCAAACTGTTACTACACACAAAGAATATAAAAACAAGTAATCATCTTCATTTTTATCTTTATCTTTATCT
>Ga0182738_1000686_pt1 | contig 45205 bp, 29 predicted proteins | sample eDN5th30CBELigMG_FD_128876 | JGI IMG/M metagenome (GOLD analysis project Ga0182738, IMG submission 128876) | Enriched Miracle-Growth compost microbial communities from Emeryville, California, USA - eDNA 5th pass 30_C BE-Lig MG (version 2)... ... | reverse complement strand
GGCTTTAGAGTACATCCATTCAAAGGGAGTCATTTACAGGTGATTGAAGAAAAATTTTTCGAGATTAACTCGCTGAGTAGAGATTTGAAACCTGAGAATATTTTGATTGATCTCGACGGCCACGTTAGGCTCACTGACTTTGGACTTTCAAAGCAAGGTGTCGGAGGTAGTCTTTGAAGATTAAACAAGATTTTTAAAGTTTTGAAAAGGCAATGTCAAGGCATATACCCTTTGCGGAACACCCGAATATTTGGCCCCTGAAATCTTACAAGGTTTTGGCCATGATAAAGCCGTTGATTACTGGAGCTTGGTAGAGTTTTGGAGATAAAGAGAAACGAATTTAAATTATAGGGAGCATTATTGTATGAAATGTTGGGAGGAATGCCACCCTTCTACTCAAAGGACAAAGCCCAGATGTTTAGAAATATTTTAGAAGTTGATTTTTTTCAAGTTAGAGAGTATAATGTGTGATAGAGACCCATTGAGATGAAACCTGAATTTTCTCGTGAAGCTTGCTCACTTTTATCCAATCTTCTTGTCGTTCAAGTAAGAATAAGAAGAAGTTTGTGTCAAACTCATTTTCAATTTGTAGCCAAATAAGAGAATGTCAAATCCAAAGGAGATTAAAAAGCATGAATTTTTCAGAGGCATAAACTGGGACAAATTGGCCAAGAAAGAAGTGACACCTCCTTTCAAGCCAGTAGTGACAGACCCCAAAGATCTCAGATATTTCGACAAAGTAGGGATTTTTAAAGATGAAAAAGATATAATTCAAAAAAGATGTTTACTGATGAAAGTTTGAACGAAACCCCAGTTATGAGTCAGATGACCGGAGGAACTCACGGAGATACCTTCAAAGATTTTACATATCATGGATTCACCTATCAAAACAAGTAAGAGATCAATTTTCTAAATGAGTTAATCGCGGTTTATAGCCAAGTTGATGAATTAAGCCCTCGATCGCCAAGGTATGATTAACACTGGCTCTTTTAATATCTATCCACTTTATCTGTATTTCTTAATCATGTATGTAAAAGCTATCCTATCTATCTCGTTAATTTTGTTTCCAATTACATGTAAGAATTTTTATTGTAGTTATAAATTCACTTCAAAAGGATAAATTTAACATCTTCCTCACATCAATGTGAAGATGCAACTTTTATTGGTTTTAATTTGATATTTTTCCAAGAAAAAATAATAATTAAAAAAAAATTTTGATTCGCATCGAAATTAAATTTAGGTCTTTCATTTTTCCAAAATGATTTGACCCTAACCTGGAGCCAAGAGATCCAAGATATCATGCATGACCTTTTGAAAAAGAGGTAAGTATTATTATTCCATTCAAAAAAGGCCTTTCTATCTATGAGCTTACTTTCGGGTGAGCAATCTGGATCAGTTGATGATGAGTTGTATCATTAACTGCATAGGAGGGCCCAAAACAACTTATAAGCGATGGCGGCCATGCAATTAAGTTGATTGGGTGTGCACGTTAAGCAGCTAGACATTCTAACTTCAAAAACCTTTGTTTTTGACCAAATGGCTAAAATTTTATAGAACTAGAGCAAAGTATTTCTCTCAAGAAGAACAAGAAGAAGATTCAATAGTTGTACATCATTATTTTATTCTTATTCGTATATTATCTCTCATGTAAGCAAAGACTTGCATAGTAATTTATTCATTCATTCATCAAATTATTTCTTTGTGACTGAATTGGTTTTGAAACCAAAAATATCGAAATTAGTGTTTTCTCATTTCTCTTTTGCAAGCAAGTGTTTAAAATTAAGAGATAAAATTTTAGATCCAAGCATAATAGATTACAACAAAGTACAACAAATAGACAGGAAAGTGATTAATGAATTTTTTTTCGGGTTTCTCTAGAGGTATCATTTCTTGCAGGGAAAGTGGGCATGAGTTCGATTTCTTGGGGAGCAGGTTTTTCTTTGAACCATGGATGCTTTAAGGCTTCGGTCGCAGTGATTCTTTTTGCTGGATCATAATAGAGCATTCGGGAAAGGAGATCCAAACCATTTTCAGTGAGACAGCTTTCACCAATAGAAGGATTTTTGAGGAAGATATCTCTTAATTTGCTTCCAGCATAGTTTTTAGGTTGAAGGTTTTTAGCGTATTTTAATTCTTTCCAGCCAGGCCATGTGGTTGAGGTTGGGTTCCCAAGTGTTTTGAAAATAACATCAATCATTTCGATTTCTGTCTGAGCTCTCAACAATGGTTCTTTTAAGATTAATTCAGCAAAGATGCATCCGACTGACCAGATATCAATTGCAGGAGTATATGTATCGCATCCCAAGAGGACTTCAGGCGCTCTATACCACAAAGTGACGACAACGGGAGTATAAGATCTTTTGGTGCCAAGGAACTTTCTGGCCAATCCAAAATCGCAGACTTTAAGCATTCCTTTATTGCTATAGAGGAGATTGGAGGTTTTCAAGTCTCTATGCATAATATTGTGGTTTTGGAAGTATTCTATCGCTTGAAGTAATTGTTTCATGAGACATTTGATTTCTGCAGTAGAGAAAGCGTATCTAGTGTGTTCCATTAAATCTTTTAATTCGTGTTCCACATACTCCATGACGACAAAAATATGATCAAGAGAGCTTCCAGTAACAACTTCCTTGACATTGACAATGTTGGGGTGTTTCATACCAAGCAAAAGATTGATTTCTCTAATTGACGTGATTGGAAAACCTTCTTTTTCTTTGGTCAATTTTGCTTTTTTAATGGCGAAAATTTCTCCAGTTATTCGATCTCTGGCTCTAAAGACTTGTCCATAAACACCCTCATGAATATAATTTAATCTTTCGTAATTATCTATACTATTGCATCCCTCAACAAGAGGACAGAGTTTTCTTTTTCCAAGAATCGACGCGAGTTCGTGAGAAGTTTTACTAGCAGCCACAGACTTTTCCTCCTCTTCAGTGTTGATTTGTTGGGTTGATTCTTTTGGTTCTTCTGGCTTCTTTTTTTCTTCAGGGATAATGGTTTTGGCCTGGTCTTTTTTCATTTGTTTTGCAAGCTCTAAAATTTTATCAATTTCATTAGTTGGTTCTTGACTTTCCTTCTGAGTTGCATGAACTGGAGTAAACTCTAGTTTTTTTGGAGGGCTCAAATCATTTCCTGACATTTGACAACGCAAATAGAAATATAATATGAATTATTTAATTTATCTTTTTGAGAGATTTATTTCTTTAAAAAGAAGTTTTCTGAGAATGAAAACAATGTATTTCTGGTAACACTGGGAGGGCTTGCTCATCAAACAGAAAGAGAAGAGATTTCTCAAAAGGTATTTTTTGAACAGAAAAAAGAATTGATCTGAGAAAGAACTGAGGTTAAGAGTAAATTTCTCCTTTTGAAAAAAATAATTGGAAATATCTTTTTTTGTGATAATTTAAATAGTGGATATTTTTGAGAATGGAGGAAACAAGAGATTTGAAGGATTTAATTTCAATTTCTGGCCCCAAGTTTGATGCCGAGGCAAAGCTCCATTTGGATATGAGTCATTTTACAGCTAAGCAGATGGAGTATTTGGAATTGTTGACAAAATATTCTCCAAAACGGAAAAGAGTGAAATTTATCACTCGTGCGGATATATCAAGAAAGGAAGAGACATATATAAAAGAAAACTTTGGATATTTAGATGTGAATGAGCAAGTTGATTTTAATGATTCAAAGAACGGCATTGAAAAAGCAAAAACAAATAGTTATGGCATCGGTATTGGCGTTTTTGCTTTGAGTTTTGGGTATTATATTGTCAAAACTCCTGTGACAAAGGGCTTGCTCAAGGAAGGCTGCAAGAGTCTCGGCTTTGGTCTTGTCTCTGCTTACGGATATTATAAATACAAATATAATGAATACCTTGATGTGCTGTATTACTACTACAAAGAAATTATTCAGGCCAAGAAAAGCAGAAGAGAATCTAGAAGTGCTGCGGAAATTGCCTCAAGACAAAGATAATATTTTTATCTCTATGTAGCTTGCTGATGTATCCAGAGAATCCATATTTTCCATACATATCCTTTGTATTATTCACAATGATCCTAAATTAAAAAAGAAAACATGTTTCACTAAAAATAATATTTATTGAATTTTGTAAGTTTGAATCCCAGGTGGTTCTTCTCAAAAGATGAAGGAGATTTTAACTTACTCACTAACCTATCTATTTACTGTAAATTAGGTGGTTTATTAATTGATCTATCAATAAATTCTGAGGCGAAAATTTTATTTGGATATTCTCAAAAATGACAAAGAAACACGAGAAATTACAAAAGGTGTCAAAAAAGATTACCAAGACTCTTAAAAAAAAGGCTAAGGCTAAATCACAGAAGTTGGCTGAACATGCTCGGGAAAGAGAAGAAGAAGAGTTCGAAGACATTGGAGAAATCGAAGATGTGCAGAATGATTCTGAGGAGGAGGTTGAGAATGAGGAAGATATTGAACAAGAGATGGAAGAAACCGAAGAAGGTGGTGCTTCAAGCGAGCTCTTGGCAAAGAATTTGTACTCAATAAACCCATTTACTCACTTGATTTTCCTTGAAGAGCAAGATTTTATCATGATTGGTGCGAATTATAAGCTTAAAGTTTTGGTTGGAAGTGTTTCGGCTCTCGGCTGGAAACTTGATAGCAGTTCAAAAATTGCTGAGGTGAAGTCAAGAGGAAAAGCCCAAATTCCAATTGAAGTTCGTGAAGTGGAAGCTATTAATCAAAGTATCAAGTCATCAAGTCTTGATTTTATCAAGGGGCTTGAAGACTGCCAATTAAATGGGGAGACTGAAAAGGAATTGAAAAAGTTTTTCGAGAATCGTTGGGATTCTGCTCTTTTGTTGATTCAAACAGATCAGAGCCTCAACCTTGGAACTGTAAGAATGTCAAAGGGAAGAGAAAGCTTTGAGGATGAGAACCCCAATGCAATTGTCTATTCAGAAACAATTGACGCTCAAATCGATGCCAACATTTTCCAAAACTTGTCATTGAGCAATTTGAAGCAAAAGGTTTTGGTTATTGGAGAAAAGAATTCAGGAAAATCTCTTTTTTCAGTGTATGTGATGAACTATCTTTTGGCAAATCTCCAAAAAAGTATCCAAAACTCAACTGTGTTTTACCTTGAAAGCGATCTCGGCCAAAATTCTTTCTTTGTGCCAGGAACAGTCGGGTTATTTAATTTTACTTCTCCAGTGCTCAATAATTTGAACCAACCAATCCTTCAAAAGCCAATAACTTATGATTTTGTTGGCGAGTTTTCTCCTCAGCAATTTGTTTACCAATACCTCAAGGCAGTAGAGAATTGCATTAAATTTTATGACTACTCATCATTGAATTGCCCTATGATAGTGAACACTCATGGGTACATTGCTAACATTGGAGAGAATATTATTTATGATTTAGTAAAAATCGTCCAACCTGACGTTGTGATCTTGCTTGATAAATACTCCCAGAAGGTGACCAACATCGATTACGGTTATTTGGAATATAATCCGTTGACAAGGATTGAAGAAAGTTTAAGAAAGAAGACTTTTACCAAGCATATTTCAGTTTTTGGTATGCAGCCTCGACCCGACCAAAAAGGTCCCAGCGTCTGGAAGCTTGTCTTGCCAAGATTTAAAGAAGCTATCACACATAAAAAAGAAAAGAAGGATTTAATTATGCTGACATACCTTTTAAATAACGAGATTTCTCTTTCAAATAGATCAGACAAAATCTCTAGAATTTCTGAGTTATCATTTTTAAATCCTGTTGAGCTTCCATTTGATGAGTACTTGTTTGCAGTTCTGGGAAATTCTCGAAATGTCTTCTTCTTCAGAGAGCACTTGACCAAATTCAGCATGATTTTCATTTCTTCTCTGGTTTCATTAAATTATTCACCTCTTCTCAATACAAGAGAAAAGACTTATCATCAGTCACTTGACTACCAACATGCCTTCAGAAATTCAAGTTCCAAAGGGTTTGGATATGTTCGTGATATCAATATTGAAAAAAGAACAGTGTTGATAATTACTCCCTTGAGCGGTCAAGAACTTGGACAAATTAACTTGATCTTTAAATCAAGCCAGGTTCAGTTCAGCAACGACACTTACCTTGATGATTCTATCATGAATGCTGAAAACTGGCTCAGCTTGCCCACCTACAACTCTGAAGCCCAACCTTCTCGAACAAGCAAATTATTCGTCAATAATATTTTATATGGCGTTGGAAGTGAAAGTTATAGAAATTTAAAATCTTTAAGAAAAATCCAATAACTAGAAGAAAACATTTTTTTGTGTTGTTTTTATGTATTCTTGTTGTATATTTCTTTACGATATCCGATGAAATAATATAAATTGAGAAAAGAAGTATTTATTAAGAGGTTTTAAATTTACGAAATAATTGAATTCATGTCTGGTACAATTCCCTTGAAGAAAACATAAATAACAATTCTCTTGGATTTTCATAATTAAAAAACTTTTATTTAATCCAATCCATCCTTAAACTCTCATGGATAATTCACCAACTTCCTGCAAAGCTATTTTCACATTCCAGGATTTCTCCCAAGCTGGTACTTGATTCGGAGAGATAAACTTGTTTCTTAAAATGATTAGTGGATCTGCCTGACCTTTTACTCCAGGTCACAATGGGAGATACAAGAAAGATGATTCAAGTATCAAAGACCCATTTTTCTTTTTGAACTCATTTTTAGCTTCCAATAATTGAGGCAATCTTGATCGAAACCAAGAACCTTCAGCAAAACAGTTCGATTCACTTCCAACTCGAGCAAGCAAAAGGTTCAATAAATTCGAATAAATAGAATATAAATTTTTTGCAGGTGAGCTTGTTGGCTACTCCGAGTTCAAGATTCCATCTCATGTGTTTGGCTCTCATGAGACTGAGGTAATTTTTGAAGGCGAAGCGATTTTCTAACCAAGTTCTGTAGATCTGCCAAGCTCTTTCTTTCCAATTAGCAAAAGGGTCTCGAACTTCATTTACAACCGAGTTTAGTGCAATATTTTTGATAAAGGAACCAAAAGAAAGAGAAGGGGGTTCTCGGCTGAGTTCAGTCCAGTCTCTCGGAAACTTATTACAAAAGAAAAGCTCACAGAGTAGCGCGAATAGCACTCCTCAAAAGAAAAGGGTATTTTTCTAGGCTAGAAGAGGAAAAAATTAATTTTTACAAAGATTTCTGAAGCCAGTTCTCCTTCTCTCAGAAAGCCCAACAATGATTACGAAGCTTTGGATCATCTCATTCGACTCAACAAAAACGAAAATAACTTGCCTTTGAGTTTTTTGGAAGATAGTGTTTTCGAAGCAAATAAGCCAGAGTCTGTCAGCAGACTTCCTATCGAAAGAACTAGTTCAAGTAAGTGGAAGTTTCAAGAAAGCAGAAGTATTTATTGAATAGCTGGTCCTTGGAGAGGTTCAAATTCAACTGCTAATTCCCCCAAGAAGTCCAATTCTAAGCCATCCTCACCTGCAAAACGCCAAGGAAGTAGCAAGAAGGAAAAGGGTAGCTCACCTTTTGCAAAGGCAAAACATGAGTTTTCTTTATATGATTCAGTAAGTTGAAGAAGGGAATTTTTGAATGAGAAACTTTTTAGGTCCAAAAACTTGGTGGTGATAGCATTGAACAACCACAACAGCATGGCCCACTGCGAAAAAGTCAAACACTTCCTCCAGCTGCAATTGAGCTCAATGATGGCTTTGATCTGAGTGATGAGAAGCAAATTCCAGAAGTTTTTGAATACCTTGAAAACAAAGCTGGCGAAAAAGGATTCCCAAGGGCATTAATTGAATATTTGAAAAATCATATGATTGCTATGGACTTTAGAATTAGCGTAAGGGGGGGTTTTCATGAAGGAAGATCAATAAATTGTTATTTTTAGGAAATGGGAAGTGTGAGACAAGAAAATGAAAAGTTACGAGCCGAGATTAAAAATGCAGAAGAAGCGAAAAAATTCATTGAACAACAAAGAGTAGCGAGCGTCAATAGTCTCAACCAAGAAAACATTAAACTGAAAGATCAAATTGCTCTTTTACTTGATCGCAATCAAGAATTAGCCAACATGAATAAAGATCTGCAAACTGAGTAACAAGAGATGGGGGAATTTATTCACTCAACACGTCACTTAGGAATATCAAAATTAAAGAGATGGCAGACCAAACATCTATGAAATTGAACAAGAAAAGTAACGAGCTTGCTGAAGTTCATCTCAAGGTTTCTGAACTCAGTGAAGTGAAATTCCAATTAAAGAGAGCATATGAATCTTTGAATCGTGTGGAAGTTGAGAGAGGCGAAGACCAAAAGAACTTCCGGGAGTCTTTAAAGAGCCTGAAAAGAGCACTTGAAGAAACACGTTTGATGCTTGAGAAGGTTTATGAGGAGAAGAGAAATTTGGCTTTACAACTTACAAATGAAAGACTTGCTCACCAAGACTCTCGAAATGAACTTTTAGTGATGCAACGAAATTTGGAGAATGCCGAAGCCTACCAAAACGTCGTTAAAAGTCTTGAAGTGCAAAGAGACGAGCTTTTAAGACAACTGGCAGAAAGTCGAGTTGACAGAGATGAGGTGTTTAAGCTGCTTGAAAAAGCCCAGATGCACTTGAGCATGAAAGTCAAAGAATATGAAACAAAGGAAGAGGAGTATCTTTCAAAGATTAATGATTTTGAGGAGATTATCAAGGAATATGAGCTGCAGTGTTCTCGCTACGCCCGAGAAATTGATGCCTTCAAAATCAAGGTTTCAGAGGCAACTTTAAAGCACAGCGAACTCGAGCAGCATCTTATCTCAAAGAAACAGATAGAACAAGAAAAAGAGCAATTAAAGATCAGAGTAAGTTCTTGTTTTGAATTTATGTCAAATTATTTTTACAAAGCTTGAACAAGCAATTGAAGATAAAGATATGATCAGTAAAGGAGTTGAAGCTTTGACAGAGAATCATGATATAATGAATAACAGAGCTTATCTGTTAGAAAAAGCTAATGATGAGTTGATCCAAGTGATTAATGGGAAGGATGAAGAAATTAATAATCTCAGAGATGCAATCACTGAGCTGATTGAACAATTGCATGCAGCTGATGGAGGTCCAAAGTACGTTCCAGCTAAGGGTGATGCTGTGGATCACGCTCTGGCAGATTACTTGAACTCAAATAAAGAAGCTGCAAAGTATAGAGTGCTTTTTATCAGAGAATCAGAAGGTGTATATCAGTTTGGTTCAAAGAAGATCTACATCAAGATCGAAGGAGACAAAGTTCTAAGTATCAGAAATTTAGAAATGTTAAACTCAAATGATTTTGTAGTTCGTGTGGGTGGTGGTTACATGACCATTCGAGAATTATTGGAAAATGTTGCTCCTGCTGAGTACGAAAAGCTAACGAAATACACAAAGAATAGTACTTATTTTTTTTCAAGAAAATGATCTAATTGTTCCTCCAGATGATGATGAAGCAGCAAGAATTGTGGCAAAAAATATTGTTTTAAACAAAGTCATTGCTGGAAGATGTATCCATTCCATCGAGAAAAGCAAGACAACAGCATACAGAGTGAACAATTCTAAGGCTGGTGGCGACTCTCCAGCTCACTACAAATCTGATATGAAAGATTATTCAAGCTCTCCAAAAAACTTTAAAGGAGGATTTTGAGTGACATTAGATGATTTTTATTTGATTCTTTTCTCTCTCTCTTTATGATGTATGGAAAGAATTATTTTCGTTCATTCATCTATCCCTACAACATTCGATATTCAACTTTTTTTTTTCTTTGAACAAAAAATCCTCTTAAGCATTAAAACTATTTGTTTGAATTTCTCCAACTAACAAAAATTTGAAAAAAATTGGGTTAAGCCAAAATTATTGAGGAACAAATCTCGTTGTTTGTTTGTCGGTCGGTTGGTCAAAACTATTTCTTTTCTTTGGAATTAAATTGAAGGATTTGTTTCAGGAAAAAAATAATATTCTTTTGAGGTGTGTCTGATGGTTGAGTCCCATTTCGACAAGCATTTGAAAGTCTTCCATTCGAGAAAAAAACACATCTCAAGGTCTTTGAAGCAATATTTAGAAAAATTTATTTAAATTTAAAACATTAGAATTTATGTTTAATGAGTGAATGTATTAAAAGGTCGAGAATGATGAATATGCCAGGTCTTGAAATTTTCTGAAAGAGTAAGGATGCCATTGATGGTTACAATACCCGTGTTAACCGAAGCCTACTTTTAATTATTTGGACTTTCCAACTAACCGAAAGTTAATTTTATAAGTTGAAGTGGAGTCTGGAGTCTGGATTTAACTGTGAAAATTATCTTGAAGTGGAGCACTTTCCTGTTGAACGAACCGCTGAAAGGAAGACTGAGGGGGTCTGAAAATTGATAAAAACAGATTGGAACAAAAAAATCCAACAGAAGAAAAAACAGCCAGCAGCCAAGCCAAATTTATTATGTTTCATATATTTTGAAGCTCCATTGAACTGTGATTTCGAAATCGAATTAGAATGCCTTTTGTTTATTTTTGAGAGTGTAGTGAAAAATGAAAAAAATTCTTGAGCTTGAATTTTTTTTTGAATGAAGTTTTGTCCGACTGCAATGTGAGATGAAGAATAAGGTGGGAGGAAGTGACGGAGAACGAACGAATCGTTGAATAAAATAATTTGGGTGTTGAGTAATATTGTTGATTTTGATCGATATTATGCATAGGTTAATTCTGTTTTGAAATTTAGAATTTTGGGAAGTTGAGTGAAAAAAGATTTTTCTGAAAATTGTCTCTGTATGTGTGTGTTTGAGATTTGATGATGCAAATCAAGGAGCATGGATCATGATGATGGGAGAGAAAGTTCTTTTTTGTAAAAAGAAAAACCACTCTTAAAACAAGACAAATGATATGAGATTGAACATAAATAAAGAAAATGAACAATAACTTTACAAATTAGCCTAATGATGTATATGTATATATATCATAGTAATTAGATAAAATAACAAAACGAAACAGCAGCGATGTCAAGCATAGCAAATTGCTGTTAAAAATAAATTTAAGAGAGAGGAAGGGCACATAAAAATTTGCATTCTTCTTCATCTCCGGGACGTACGCCACTGTTATTGTACGACGACTGTCTGGAATTTATAATTTATATAAGTATGGGTTAATAGGTTGAATTAGCTTCTGTGATGGCATCAAAAAGTTTTTGGTTGTTGCGTTTAAAGTGAACATCTCTGACCAAAGGGTTGGAGGTACGGGAAGGGAGCTCGAAAGAAATTTCTTCTTCGAAGATGTGTTCTTGGAAGAATGGGTTTTTGCTTAAGGAAGGGCTTTCGCAATTGCTAATGAAGCTGCCTTGAGAGTCAGATCCCCATTCACTAGAGAATTTAAGTTGGAAGTTTTAGAAAAGTAAGTACTTTGAAGAAGTATCGGAAAAGGATCTAACACTAGAAGTCATAATGTTAGTTGTGGTGTTTGCACGAGGCTTGATAAGAGCTTCTTCACTTTGAGGGAAGTCAAAGATCTCGCGAGCGACATTGAGGCCAATTTTGGAGCTTCTTTTCATGGGAGAAGGGCTAAAGACGGGAGATGGGAAGGAAAGGCATTCAGATTGGGAACGTTTCATGACAAGTTGAGGAGTTTGTTGCATAGTGAAAGTAGGAAGAGGCCTGAATATCCTTCTTTGAATAATTTAATAAAATTATTTAATTTTGCTTGAGTACTAATAGTCGGATAACTTCTCCTTTAGCTTTTGTGAATTCTCATTGGCTCTTTTATAACTTTTTAATTAGCCAAGCAAGTTATAATGAAGGTTGAAGTCATTGAGATTTTCTAAATAAAGCAAAATTACTGAAACTAATCGCTCTGTTCTGGTATTGGTTTTTGCTTGCTTTTAATTGCGATTGTCTTTGTTATCTATTCATCGAATCGAGTCCGATTCCAAATTCCTCGGGAAAGATAAGCCTCGTTTTCTCGTATCTTTATCGATCTTCAACACCTTTCTGAACAGAATAAAAAATGGATAAAGTCCAGGGTTTTTACAAAAAAGACTTTAACCTTTTTCCCCGTGAACTTTGTGTTTTGGGGATCTTTGAATGGGCTTTGATTTTTTAAAAATATTCTCTCAAAGAATGTAATTCCGAAAGGACGTTTTGGAAGGTTAAAACAAGAGATTGTTGAAGAAATGATTATTCGAAAAGACAAAGCCAACTGATGAGACATATGGCAAAGGGAAAAAAAATTAAAATCATAATCTATTGGCAAATTAATTGTTTGTGTTAACAATTAACAAAATTTGTTTGTTTTTTCGATTTTCTAAAAAACAATTAAATGGTGTTTGTGACTCCATTCATAACCACTTTTTTTATTTTAGTAATGAAAGAAGGAAATTTACATCACGTCTAACAGTGGATTTCGAAAAAAGACGGACGCTAATATGCATAATGAATAAAGTTTGCAGGTGGCGTGACCTTCTGAGGATGATTAATTGAGTGGTGTGTTTTGTTGGTAAGGTATAAAATTTTATTTATCCCTTTTTTTTTGTTTGTGAGAAAAATGAAAACCTTTTGTCCATTATGTTTAGAAACTTCGATGAGAAGAGTGGGATTATAGACTCCTGTTCGAATGGTTCAAATTGAAAACACTCGAGAAATGGCTTTTTTAGAATAAAGAGTTCATTTTCTCACGGTAAGGGAAAATGTATTCCAAAAAATGCTAATGGTGTGTTATGGTGCTGAGTTTGTCCAAGTTGGTTTTTTTAAATATTGATTTAAACAAGAGAAAAGATTAAACTCGGATAAAAATATTTGGAAAGCTTTATCATTCATTTGATCCATTTAAAAGAACTGCTCGAAAATCTAATTTTGGTTTATAGTACATTAGTCTGAAAATAATTTGATTTTTCTCTCAGAAATTATCATCACAGATTGAAATGAGAGCCACTGAGATCATTCATTCGGTGTGTTTATCTTTTTTTCATTTAAACCAAAAAGGTGCGCATAAAGAGTTAATTTCTAGAAGCGTTAGCAGAAATTTCAATCCAAAGTCAGAAACTGAGTTAGATTCCAGCATGCAAACCAAAAAACATCTCTTATCTAAATAATAATAGCTATTACCTAATTAAAATTCACAAAAGAAATAATCCAGACTTCGTTTTGTTTAATAAAGGGTCTCTAATGGCTCTAAACTCGATATTCCTGTGGCAATAATGGGTTTGAAAGAAGTCCAATTTGCCGAGCACCGAATTTCTTATTCATCCTCAATCTGAGAAATGCAAAATTTTTTTGTTTCTTATTTTTTGCATTGAATAATTTATTGAGGGGTTTGGTTGAATATGAGATGAAGCGAAAAGGAGAAACAAATCCTCAGAACAGGAGAAGTGAAGCTTTTTAGATTGAAGGGTGCAGTTTCCTACCTTAATGAAAAATTTAAATTTACAGATTCGCTCAGACTCAGACTCGGACTCAAAGATCAGGCATCAGAAAAGAACAAAATAATTTGATTTGAGTTTTGAACATTAAAAAAATGAGGAACTGAGCTTCATTTCGGATAAGGTTGAGTTTCTCAATCACGAGATTGACAAATGATGAGTGAAAATGGCATACCTCTTGACTTTAGAGAATCGATAAAAATTAAATAAGGAAATTAATGTATGCATATTAAAATTTGATTCAGAAAATAAGACAACTCTTTATCTGAGGTAAATACAAATAAAACAATGTTTTGTTCCTAAAAAAATTGTATTATGATTTCCTTGATTTTCTCCCAATTCAAGGTGAGTAAATGCTTTCTGACTGATTAAAATGAGAAAAATTTTTTTTCAACTCATTTTGTACAAATCAAAATATCTGGGAAACGGTGTTGTCAATTGCCCATAAACCTTCGGACATGCCGAAATTTAGAGCGAGTCATGGAAATTCAGGAAATCATTTCCACAAAAAAAAGTCTCCAAAATGTTTTCTCAGGACCTCGGAAGAGTCTTTGAAAATGTCGGAAAATCCGGGAATCCTTCCCCTATCGGCAACACTGTTGGGAAATTTTTCGGTGTCATCCATCGACCACTTTGAAGATTTTTTTTGTGATGAATTTTCAAAGAGTTTTTACTCTATTAATTCAGATTGTTAACGAAATGTTGAACATCTGAATTTTGTCAGTTAAACCGGTTCAAAATAAATCAATAAATAAATCAGAGGATATTGACTTTTTTTGATAATGACTCAAGTAAGGTACAAGCTCTTTTCAAGTTGAAACAATTGTTAGGTTTCGAAGACAGTAAACTTTAGTGATCTATCAGAGCAAGAAAAGGAGCAATACATCAACTTTGTTTTGCAAAACAATATCGAGTTTGAAGAAGATGATGAAGAAGAAGATCGTTATGTTGCTAAAATTCGTATCAAAGCAGAGACTTCAAATCAGATAACTCCAACGAAACAGCCCCAATTTCAAAGTCGACAAAAGAAGAAAAATTCTTTGGCAAATTCAAGAAAAAATTTAGATTCAGTTTCTTCAGTTCAATCAATTAGTTCGAAACAAAGCTTGAAGGATTTCAACAGTCAGCAAAAGGAGAATAAGAAAACCCCGTTTGTTTTGGCTTGTAATTGTTGTAATTATTTCAAAAAATTAAGTGTTGTAGCGAATCAAAATGGTGCCAAACCAACAAATAAGATTGCAGCAGATTATATGTCGTTTCGGAATAAATCTCCAGTAGAGACTTTCTCAACCTATGAAACGCAAAATGAGAATAAAAGTCTTTTTGAAGTAGCCCATGGAATTTTTGAGGGAAATAATTCTTCAATAGCTGATGGAAAATATTGATATTACCAGAGACCAAAACAAAACCAAGAATAATTTCAGCTCGATTCAAAAAGGTCCCAATAGTATCAGAAGTAAATCAACACAACCAACAGCTAAAAAAATGGACTCTAATTCTGAAGAGGCTGACAATCAAAAGAAGGCAACTTCACTTGTAAATTCTCATCTCTGTTGAATTTTGAACTAACAGGTGTGATGTTAGATTGATGAATATCTTTCAGGATGCATTGAAGAGTATAAAACTTTCTCGAAATTAATGGATTTTGAGAATATAACTACGTCTATTCGTCCAAAGAAATTGTCTCTTGGTAATTATATTTTATTGGAAGATCCTGTGAACCTTCAAAGATGCTTTGAGTAAATTGATTGAAGAGATTTGGACAGCTAGATTTACTAAAGAAACAAATATATTAAAGGCAAATTTGAGTAAAGGTGAGAGTACAAATAGAAGTTACCTCTCAAGACAAAGAAACTCATCTTTGTCGTATTTTATCTATGAGTTTTTAAAAGAGAAAAATAAAGGTTCCAAGAATCATCAAAATGTAACAATAATTCATGGCATATGTTTATTAATTTGGTAAGATGGGGTTATCGCTTGCTTACAGCACACTTTTATACAAAAGAAAAAGTGAAAGAGTGAATTTATTTTCAAGGTTTTTATCGGAACAAAGTGATAATGAAGACTTGACATTCTTCTTATTTGGAAGATCTTTAATTGAAAAAGAACTTGTCCTTGTTCTCATGAATAATAGTAATTCTTCCTTGTTTGTTTGAATTGATAATTTAATTTTACCCTAGAAAATCTTTCAAATGATGGTGTCGGGCTATCACAAAAAAATTGTTATCGTATCTTGGAGGCTATCTATGGAAAGGAAGAAAAATTGCTGATAAATCGAGTTTTCAAGAAAATAAAAGATCAAATAGAATGGGAACAAGAAGTAGTGTTCTTTGGGGTTAGCAGACTTATTAAAAATACAAAGATGAATATTAGTTCTGAAGTGAATAAGATAAATATGTACTCTTTTTTGAAGATTGTTTTGGAGGATTATCATTCAAGCCGTTTGGTAAAAAATGAAAATAAATATTTTTTTCTAATTTAGAAAAGAGTATTGCTGCTGATGACCAAGCGACTGATAGTGTTGAATCAAACTCGACAACGAGACACGAAGATAATGAAGCGAAAATTAGTGATAAAAGAAGAGGATCATTACACGAAGAGATTACACAAGAGGAGATCAAGGATGAAATTGAGAAATATTTATTTAATCAACCAGCAGTCGAGATGCCAAAAGCTTTAAATGATATTACAAATCAAACAAATACTCAAGACATTCCTCAAAATCAAAGTCAAATTCAAGGAGGATTATTCTCCAATATTCATAGTTCGTGGTACAATAATCCAAATCCCTCCTTCAGGAATCAGATCTATGGCCAATTCAAAGATAACAATGAGACTGTCCAAAGTGACCATTTTAATTCAAATTACCTCAATACTGATTACAGCCGTAACAACAGTTTAGCCTCTTTACAATCAAGAACCAACAATAATCAAGGAAGAAACAATCCTCAAACAGTGAAATCTCTTCCCTTCAACAATATAGAGGAGGGTGATTCAAGTTACAGCTTTGAGCAAAATGAAACAAGTTTTAGTCAATATGAGAAATTGAATAATTCAAAAGTCTATCATAATTCGAGAAGCAATAGTTATTCCGATCTTCATCGAAATGGTCAGCAAACAAGTTACGCACAGTTGAATAACAGAAAAATGAATAATACACGCAATAACAGCATCAATGAATTCCCAACAAATTCTGATAGCGGTCGTAATGGAAACTCTTCTTACAGCAGTCGACATAATAGCAAGCAAAATCTTTTGATTGCACAAGAAAAGAAAAAACTGGAAAAGTCTTTTGAGAACCAAAAATCAGCATTATCTTTAAAAGATAAATTTGCCTCAATCACTCAAGACCCTGTTGTTGAGAAAAGCCATGGAGTTGAAAACTTTAGTTTTAGAAAGTAAACGAAATTCATGAGCTTTATCTTAGCCTTTATCTAGTTCTGACATTCAAGTGCATCATCCTAATTTGACCAATACCTCTTCTGATTCAGAGCGCAATAAAGGAGATGATTCATCCTCAAGATACCCCAACTTCCAAACAAATCAAACAGACAATAGTGACTCCCAAAGAAGCTTTATACGAAATAATAGTAAGAAGAATTTCGTTTCCCAAAGTTCACTCATTTTCCCCTTAGATCAATCTCAAGGATTAAAGAGTTTTTGTTTGGCAGTAATGACGGCAAAAGTTCATGAGTATTTGAAATAATTTTGGATGTCTGAATTAATCATTTTCTTTAGTTTCATAGATACTATGCTGTTTGAAGGACAGGAAGAAAAGAATGAAGATGAACAAAAGATTATGACTGGTCTTATGGAACTTTTCGATAGAAAATTCAAAGATCTTCTTGAAGCTTTATTTAATTTTGATAAACTTAAATGGTAACCACGAATCATTAGGAATATCTCTCATTTTTAAAAAAGGCTTTCGTCTTTAATGATTGAAGACCCTGATACAAAGCAGCTTCAAAATGTTGAAGAATTACAAAAAGAATTGAGGGGTTTACAAAGGAAAAATTTTGACGATCTTGATGAAGGCGACATTGAAATATTTGCAAACAAGATTTTCAGAGTAAATTTTGAATTTTTAGAAATCAGTAGAAGTAATTTCTCTCTTTTAGACTCCTGAACTCTCAACACAAATTGGAAGATTGATTGTTGAATTCACTTTACCTCAAGATTTACTTTATGAAGATGATTCTTAAAAATTAGTTATTTTTTTATATGAAGACTATCTTTCTGTGAGGATTTTTTATTTATAATTTTGTATCTGTAATTGTGAGAAAATTGAAGATATCCTCAATGTTGTGTGAATTTCTAGAAAAATAATCATTAGAAGTATTTGCCAAAAAATTTTTTCAAGAATCACCGCCAAAATAAATTTTTCATTATGAGTTGAGAAAAAAATAAATGAATCGAGGACTCAAAGGCCATCACTCTCTGAAACCTGAAGTCTTGAAAGGAGCACAAAATGACCGGATTTTCAAGGACTAGAATTTTTCCCTAGAGGTCTCTTCGAAAAGGGAAAAATATTGATATTTTTCACTGGATTGAAGGAGGAAAAACCATATGAATAAATAGATAAAGAATTTGAAAGGTTGAAAAACTTTAAATCTTTAAACTAATTAAAAGGATGAGTCGCCGTCAAAAGGACAAACAATTTCTCATCCCACACAGAGCCTTGGAGATAAAGGCACAGACAGAATATGATGAATCAACTCAGATTACTATTAATAGCCCTCTTGCTAAAGACTCAAGGAATCCCAAATATGTGAACCTCTTGCAATCACAAAATGCGGAAAAATATTCTGCAAGGCCTCCATTTTGGCAATGGGTGACTTTTATGGATATGTTGCCATATTCACGTCAGATAAATCAAGATCCAGAGAAGTTTGAGATGAAAGATATTCCAAAGCCCGAGTTCACATATAATATTGAAGGAAAACTGAGGCAATTAGAGCAAGAATGGCAGAAGGAGAGCCAAAAACCGAACCCAAGTTTTTTGAAAGCTTTATTGAGAGCATTTTCAAAAGAGGCGATTCAATCTCTGGCCATTGCTTTTGTGGAAAATCTTTCAAAAATTCTTTCATCAATTTACATGGGAAAAGTTGTCAGTATTGTAACTGCTTCTAATCAAGAGAGTAAAGGCCTCAATTCAGGAGAACTTGTGAATGCAGCAGTAGTTCTTTCAGTGCTGGCAACGATCTCAATATTTGCAAAAGGTAGATATTTTTTCACGGTCGGAGCGTATATTGGGCAATTAAGACTAGTAATTGCGGCAATTCTTTATAAAAAATTGAATGCTACTTCTTTGACGTCGCTTCATGAGATCAATATTGGAAGAGTGATTAACCTAGTCGGCAACGATCTGGGCGATGTTTATGGCTTGTGGTGGTTCCCAAGTGTGATTATAACACCTCTACTGATTATACTGGGAATTTACCTGATGTGGGGATACTTTGGGCCCTCTTGCTTGGTGGCACTGATTTCGCTAGTTCTGATAACTCTCTGTCAGAGCTGGCTTTCAGACAAGACAAAGAGCCCTGCTGATGAAAATAAAAAGACAGTAGACGAACGAGTGAAATATACTCATGAGATTATTGAATCCATTCGACTTATAAAGATGTACACATGGGAGAAGATTTTCAAGGAGAGAATTCTCAAGCTGAGAGAGAAGGAGCACCAAACATTTGTGAAGATAGCAAATATCAACGCTTTAGGGTTAAATATCTCGAATTTGGCTGTGTATTTCAGTATTTTGGTTTTATGTTTTGTTTACATTATTTTTGGAGGAGTTCTTTCTTCTGAAAAAGTGTACGCAACGATTATGGTGTTGACATGCTTGAGCACTGCTCTATCAACATCAATGCAAGGAAAAATGGGCTTTGTGAACTTCCAATTGGTTGTTGGCCGTATTGAAGGGCTGCTTGGCATAAAAGGAGATCTAGCTGTCGAGGAAGATGGTGATGAAGAGGCAACACAGAGGACTGAGGAAACTTGTACTATTGGATCAACTTCTGTGGTTTTCAAGGACTTTACCGGTTATTGGAACCGCAATAAGGAGAAAGCCTGCTTATCAAATATCGATTTAGTTTTCAAGCACGGTACACTGACGGCAGTCATTGGCAAAATAGGGTCTGGAAAATCAACATTTTTGCTGTCCTTTTTGAAGGAACTTCCGGTGACAGACGGCATATTGAGCTTTTCTGGAAAGATAGCATATGTTGAGCAAGATCCAGTAATTTTCTCTGGAACTTTCAGAGAAAACATTCTCTTTGGAAGGGAATACGATGAATCTCTGTATAGGAGAGTGATTGCTGACTGCAACCTTTTGCATGACCTTGAAAGATTTTCACACGGTGATCAAACAAGAATTGGTGAAAGAGGTGTGAACCTTTCTGGCGGACAGAAAGCTAGAATCAGCCTTGCAAGAGCTCTGTACTCTCAGAGTGAAATTTATTTGCTTGATGATCCCTTTTCGGCGTTGGACAGCAAAGTTTCAAGAAATATTTTTGATAGAGTATTGAAGGGCGAGTTCCTGAGGAGCAAGACTGTGATCCTCGTCACTCATCATCTGCATTTTGCAAAGGAGGCTGATCAAGTTCTTTTATTCCAGGATGGTAGAATCGAGGGGAAAGGCACTTTTGAGGAGCTAGAGAAGTTGAATAATAGTCTATTGAGCGTTTTCAAAACTGACAGTAATGAGAAAGAAGGAAAAGAAAATCAGTCTGAGCAAGATGATAAGAAAAAAGATTCTGATAACGCAGTGAGCAAAACTGAAGAAAAAGAAGCTTTGGACAAGCCTGCTCAAGTAACTATGCAGACCTATTTACAATATTTGAAAGCGCAGGGGTCATTTTCAATCTTTTCGTTTATATTCTTGGCATTCCTTTCAACTCATGGACTGATCTTGTACTTTATAAAAACAGCTGGTCATTGGGCAGAAGATCAAAATGGTTTTTACCAAAAAGGCAAGACAGTAGAAGGTTTCGACAGCAATTCCTACCTGATAAAACTTTTGATAATTTTGATTTTGATATTCTTGGTCAATTTTATCAAGACAAGCAACTTGTACGGATACATGCTCTCAACAAACTCAACGATTCACCGCAGGATGTTGGACGCTATCTTGAGAGCAAGAGTTGTCTTTTTTGACACAAACCCGATTGGAAGAATCTTGAATAGATTTTCAAGTGATTTGGGTCTGATTGACAAGAATACAATCAAGGATACTTACGAATTCCTGGATAACACAATGAGCTATGGTATTTTGTTGGGAACAGTTTGTTACATTATCCCTGGAATATTGATTTTGATCGGGCTGGTTTTATATGGCTTATTCAAAGTCAAGAAGTTTTTCCGACACTCGGTTGTGCTTGCGAGAAGGTACGAGGTTGAAGCCAAGACTCCAGTGCTGAGCGCTATCCCTGCAACTCTACAAGGATTGATTGTGATTCGTGCATATAACCAAGGTGCTAGATTTATCGAAGAGTTTAAAGATAAGCTTTATTTCCATCTTAGAGCTTTGATGTTTGTTGAAAAGACAATTAGACTATTTAACTTTGTGCTGGATGTATTGATTGCCTTCTTTACAGTGGCAGGCATCTGGATCTTTATTTTGTTGATTCTCTATTATAACTTCCAAACTGGTTTGTTGGGGCTGTGTTTGATGTCTTTGCTTCGTATTGGAGACCAAGGCAGTATATTAATAAGACAGACACTTTGGATTGAGCTCGGCATGCAGGCTGCACAACGTATGTTTGATTACTGCAATCTGAAAGAAGAGTTGCCTGAGCATAAAGAAGAAGAGGATGAGTTTGTTGAAAAGCATTTTGAGGGAAAATGGCCAACAAAGGGGGAAATAGTCTGCAAAAACGTATTTTTAAAATACAGAGAAGATTTGGATTTCGCTTTAAAAGGTCTTTCTGTGGATATTGCTGGTGGAACGAAAATAGCTTGTGTGGGAAGGACAGGAGCTGGAAAGTCTTCGATAATTCAAGCTCTTTTCAGGCTTGTTGAGACTGAAAAAGATGGCCTGATTACTATCGATGGTGTAGATATTAGTTCAATCGGTTTGAACCTTTTGAGAAGCAAGCTTGCAATCATCCCACAAAACCCTGTTGTTTTTGCTGGCACAATTAAAAAGAATCTGGATCCATTTGAAAAATTGTCTGATGAAGAGCTTTGGGCGATTTTGGAAGACGTTGGATTAAAAGCTCATATCTGGTCTTTGCCTGACCAGCTGGGCACAGATATGACAGTGAGCAGTGCTGTCTTTAGTACAGGCCAAAAGCAGTTGGTTTGTTTAGCAAGAGCAATTATTAACCAAAGCAAAGTGATTATTTTAGATGAGGCTACGGCAAATGTCGACGTTGAAACAGATGCATTCATTCAAAAGACTATTATGAGAAAGTTTAAAGACTGTACCGTTTTGACTGTAGCTCATCGGTTGATAACAATTGCAAATTATGACAAAGTGATGGTCATTGATAATGGTCAAGTTGCTGAACATAATTCGCCATATGAATTATTAGTTGACAGGATCGGAGATAATGAAATTACAAAACAAAATGGAATATTTGCTGAAATGGTAAAAAGTACCGGAGCAAGTATGTCTAAAATGATTTTTGACATTTCTCGGGATCATTATCTCAGTAACAAAGAAGGTAATTAGATTTTACATTGAGAGATATGAATCCATAAATTTGTCTTGAATAAAAAACTCTTGAAGAAGTCTTGTTGTTGTTTATTACAAACCCAGGAAGGGCGGAAGAAACTAGTTATTAAGGAGGCTTAAAAGATTTTTCCAATTCAATGTAAAAATAATTCTCGTAGAGTCAACATATCTAGAATATGCTTAGGAAACATATAAATACAAAAATATAAAAGAGTTTCTTGAAACTATTGAAAAATGGAGGACATCCATCTAAACCATGAAGAACTTGAAACATTTCGATCCAAATTATATTCACTTGATGGCGAGGATGGTTGGCTTGATCGAGGGACAGGGTATCCTTTAATTTTGAAAGAGGTATGAAAACTCTTGCATGCAATGCCATGAATGACGTGAATCCATAGGAAGGGAAAAATATTTTGAAATTTGCAAATGAGGAGAATGGAGACATCATCTACCAAATTGAGCTAACTAATGATTTGCAATTCGACCAGCAAGAAGGTAATTTGGTTTTAGATTTCATATGGAATGAGCGATAGAAAAAATTTTTACTTGGTACAGCGAAAGTACGAAAACTGAGAATGCTTTGAGTTTTCAGAACGAGGCTGCCGCAGAAGCAATGTGGTAAAATTTGTTGATGGCAATATTTGACACTTTTTCATAAAAGGCAAAAAATCAATGATATTCTTGTAAGTCAGAAAAAGTTCTATGCTCCTGGCTTGGAGGAGGAGACCCTGTCAGTTGGATCTGAGAATGGAACCATATTTGATGACTATGCACTGATAATTCCACATGAAGATAAACTAGCCCGATTCGAAGCTGATTTAATTGTAATGAATTCTTGAGTTGTTCGTTAAACGAAATGATAGAAATCAACAGCGAACCCAAATAACAAGAATACAATCGGACATCTTTTATGCGACCAAGTATCTTCTTCAAGTCCTTGAAATCTTTATTATCATAGAGGGTTTATCTGAACACCTTGTTCAGCATTTTTCATAAAGCAGAATTGAAACAAGAGCAAGAAAAACTTTTCATTTTATTCAAAATCTTTCGACATCTGAGTAATAGATAGAAACTCTTGTGATTATTCTGAATCATTAACTAGTCTCTATGGCTCATTATGACATTTATGCAACCTTATTGAGCGATGAATACTTCATGGATGTCTTTGGAATTTTAGAATGTAAGGGAGAGATAAGATTCCTGGGTATACTAAAATATGTTTCAGATGACCCAAAACATGAAGATTTGGAAATGATTGTGCCCCATCGAAAATACTTTCAAGAACATGAAAGTTTTGAACCTATTGCAAATATCACTGACGAAGAGATTATAAAAACCGTTCATTGGAACTTTAGGTTGCTTTATCTTCGTGATTACGCCCTTGGACACTATTTGGATGAAAGAATTCTTCAAATCATTTCTGCTGTAAATCGGAAAATAATTGTCCCCCAATTACCATTACCCTAGATTATTCAATCAAATTATATTGATATTTTGAAATATATCCAGACATCAAAGGAAGTTTTATCAAGCTTATTTGATTTGTTGAGATCACAGAATTTGGATGCACTGAAAATGCTTCATGAGATTTGCGTGGTGATGAAAAATTTAGAAGTAAATTTGGTTTTGGGAATAATTTTTCTTATAAATAAAACCCAAGGTGGATAAAGTTGCAATTTTCCGAAAATTTGAGCATTATGGATTATTTGAGATTTTGGAAGAGATTTTGATCTCAAATACAGCGAATCCCACTGCCCATTTCGATAATATTCCTGATGAAGCAGAAGAGACAGAGGAGTCAAAGCAAGAAAATGAGGACGACGACTCTAAACAAATTGATATACAGAGAGATTTTAGAATAATCTTGGAGATTTTGACTTTAAGTTTGATTCAAGCTCCAGATCTGTTTCGAACTTACTGTCTCTCACAAACCCAAAAGATCCTCAAATATCCTTTCTTTAGTTTTATCATTGAAAATGCAACCACTCACAAAGATCCAGTCATCCAACATATGGTAAGGCAAAGAGCTTGATAATATTTCTCAATTCTCATAGTTGACTGAGACAATTAAGCATTTGATTGAGGTGAATGAGAATTCAGATGATAATCCAGTGCAAAAATTGTTTTATCAGGAATATTTGGTGAAGGTTTTAAAGATTTTCGATGAAAAATCTGAAGCTGAGAATATTGAAAACGGAAAAACGATGGCCCTTGACATCTTGATCTTTTGCGCCAGGCAACAAATGTAGTCTTGTATTTTGAGGAATTTTTCAACATAATACTCACTAGGAATGAATTTAAGAATTATTTGATTTCATTGGATATTGCAAAGAAAGTTTTTCAATCATTCCAATATAAAGACAAGTTTATAACTTTGATGATTGTTCAATTCTTCAAGCTTTTGATGAAAATAAATGAGCATGAGATAACAATGGCTTTAATAAAGCCATTGAAGTCAATAGTCTGCTATTTTGTGGAGAAATGTCAATTCAATTGGAACTTGATAAAATCTTCGATTTTGGAAGTTTTTCAAATTATTATCCAAGAAGAAATGATCGCTCTCTTAACTCCTATCATCGTAAGTTTTGTGAGATTTGAAAGAAAATCTAAATATTCCTTGTAGAAAGAAAATTATAAAAAATTCCTCGATCAGCCAGAATTCAAAGATTTAGCTGATAAGTTGAGAGAAAAATATAATAAAATGACAAGCGGTGATATTGATTTGTCACTGGAAGAGAGGAAGCAGAGCGAGCACTCCTATACAAATTACAGCAGAAAGCCAAGTGGGTCATTTACTTTGGAGCTTTTATCTCCTGGAGGCAATAGCGGACAGCAGGACTCGATGAAAAAGCCAGCTTCCTCATCACCTAAGCATAGTGAAAATCACAATAAAGAACTGAGCCATCTCAAGCGTACCAGCTCAAATCTGGCCAAAGCTGTGGATTATGATGGTGAAATGGATTTCAATAACGAAACCAGATTCAAAGATCCCAACTTTTTGATTGAAGGTAAGTGCAAAATTTTATTTCAGTTTTTCCTGAATGCTTCATTAGATCTTCATGTTAAAAAAAGAAAACTTGATGAAGTCAACTCTATAAAACTTTTAAATAAAGCTTCCAATACAGGCTAAAATAAATATTTAAATATGTCTATAGATCGATAGAGAGACAACATTCTGAATTTCCATTATTGTATTATAAATAGTTATTTTTTCTCAATCAAATTGATGATTTGAGTACTCTTAATCTTATGAATATGAATAGACAATATAAGTTAGAGATAAAAAAAACAAGTAAAGATAAAAGTAAAACATAAAAGCCAACAAAATTTGAACAAAAAAGCGATAAAAAGTTTCAAAAGGGTTTCTTATATTTGGCAGGAAATTTTCCGAGCAGGAAGCCCAGTATTGGAAGGATGATGCTTTGAAAATTTTCTAAATTGGCTAGGATTGACCATGGTTTGACTAGCTTTGGGAGTTTGAGCTTTAACCCTCACAAAGGTGGGTTCTTCTTGGCCTCCTCTATTGATTGCAAAGACTTTCTCCTCATTCCCGCTTGATTGTCTGGAGATTGTTTCAGAATGAATGGAGTTAATACTTGCTTGTGAACTATGTTTAGGGGTCGAGAATTGGTTGCAAGACTCAGCCCATGAATTGATGTAATTCATGGCTTTTGGAGTGGGATTATCCTCTGGGAAAAAGAGCTTTCGTGCAGTTTTTCCACCTTTTGAAGAAGCTTTTGGTGTATCACTGTTTTGTGAATGACCAGATAACACATGTCCGACCCAGCTATTGTTTGGAATTTTGAAACCATAGATGGATGCATCAGCTGCAGTTGGTGTTGATTCTCTTTTGACAAGGTCGAGATAAGGCTGATTGCTGTTGGAACTGATGGAACAGTGGCGTTGAAGTACTTCACTGATTTTGGAATTTGCAACAGGACTGACACGCCCTTGATTTTCTTTGTTTGCTTCAATAATTTTCTCAAGTTGAACTGAGCTGGAAAGACTTTTGCTTAGCCTGATTGTAAGTCTTTTTGTAATCCCAGGTGGAGAATAGGTTTTTGAGATGTGACTGCTGGGTTTGCTTGGAGAAGAAGTTGGAGTAACTTTTAGAGTTTTTTCCAATGTCAATGGAGCCTTCGGGGAACCAGCATGTTTGATACATTGCGTTTTATTGGTAAAGATAACAGTTTGAGACTGGTTTCTTCTCCAAAGTCTAGTTTTCTGGCTTTCGAGAGCTGTTCGACAAGCTGAAGTAAATCCATCTCCAGGTGCTGAATCTTGTTGAGCTTTTTTGATACTTTTGACGCCAATTTCAACCTTTCTCTTGGTCATTCTACTAACTCTTTCTTCGCAGACCGTGGCTGGGTTGCTGGGATTACTTGGAGTTTTGGAGAGGAGCAAGTTGAAATTTTTAACAAAATCAGATGGAACATCCTCAATTTTGAGATTAAAAGCTTCTGATTTGGCCAATTCTTGGTTTTGCATGATTTCAGTAGCCACTCTTTGACTAAATTTTTCACGCTCGACTCTCCAATTAGATCTTGTGTACATCATTGACTTGATAGCTCGAGCAACGTCAGGATAATAAGTTAAAATTGTATCAAGATAGAACTATTGGGAGAATTAAGAGAAGTGAGAAGAAGTGACTTACTTCACGATTGATAATGTATAAAACTGCTGGAGAATTGTTGCATTTAGCAGAGTACTTTCTTTTGGTTTTTCTGATGATTTCTTCCTCTCCAAATACTCCTCCGGCGTCTACACTTCCAATGATGAGCTTATTTTTAGTGATTGAGGTGGATTTTGCATTTTCTTTGAGAATAATTGATCCTTGTTCTATTTTTCCTTTTTTCTCTTCTTTAGGATCTTTCATCAACTTTTTTATGAATAAATGAGTGAATCTTTTAAAAGAATAAAGTACCTGGATTTCACCTGATTTGATAATGTAGAGAGCTTCAGCATCTTGGCCTTCTTTATAAATATACTCCCGACTTGAAAAGGTTTTTTCTTCGAGGTAAACAGAGAGCTGCAAGATAATTTCATAGGAAAGTTTTGGGAAGACCATTGCTAGGAACTGACGTTTCCTTTTGAAACAAGGGAGCCTTTGAGCTGCGAGTGTTTGGAAACACTCCTTTTTTATACTCAATACATGAAGATCCTCTGAGGCGATAATAGTATGTTCGAAGGGCTGATTGATTGTAAAGGCTGTTTCGGCAATTTTATCTCCCTTGGTCAGTTCTTTAATTTTTTTGTGGGTAGAAATTCCATCTTTGAAATAGTTTTTGATTCCTTCACCATAGCTTAAAAGTAGGAACCGATCATCAATAGAGAGATCGCCTTTTGCGATATCAAGAGGGATGATGCTGCTTTTTGGCTTTGTGATCTCTTCAATAGGATCAGCGCATTCTTCTAAATCGAGGAGGGAAGGGTGACAGGTGTCAATATTTGAGGTTGTTTTTGGCCTGGAAAAGGAAGTTTGAGAGCAATATGTGCTGTGACTGGTTTGCAAGCGTCTGAATTGTCTGAAGACTCTGTTTTGTCTTGCATATTGTTTGTATCTTTCGAAACATTGCATTCTGAGAGAGTTGGATTTTTCTTTATCGAGTTCCTCTTTCATTTTTGGAGCAAAGACCAATGCTTTGCCCTTTAATATGATTCCAAAGTTTGGAGGAAAGTCACCTAGGCCAAATTTTGAAAAGGTTCAAATAGCGACAGATCTACCTTGATGACAGATGGTAGCTCCTTTTGCATAATAGACATAGTTGAAAAAAGGAGAAGCTGCTTGGAGGAATTCTTTTCTCTCCTCAAAGTCATTGAAATGATTCTTGAAGTAAGGGGCATCAATCAAGAGATCAGCAATTCTTTCTACATCTTCTTGTGTTCTCATTTCAGGAAAATCAAAAAAGGCCTCAGCTAATACCTAATCATCGATTAGAATAGAATTTCAGAGATGGGAACCTCAATGGATACTTCTTCTACTGCAGGCGTATGAAAGGCTTGATTCATCATAGAATAGAAGATTGAAAAAAGTTAACTATTGGATTAATGAGGTGGTTTTTAGTTTAGTAGAATTTGGCGCAAAGAGTTTATGCTATTCAATTAAGGTAAGTTTTCCAATATCTAGTATTTAAAAAAAAGGTGGGAAAATTGGACATAAATTACAAGAAAATATCTGTTTATACTCTGAAAACTTTCAACTCTAATTAGCGGAAATTAATATAAGAATTTAAAAAACTTACTTGAGGTTTTCAAAGTACCCTGGATCGGATAGGAGATTCAGTCGTGGAAAGAAATTCACGAATAGAATTAGGATGAAGTCTTGTAAGAGTTTTATTGAGTTGAATGGTTATTCTGGGATAGATTTCAAATGGCACCGCGATTTAATTTTTTATATGAAGAGATTCTTCAAACCTCAATCGAATAATCTCCGCCAAAATAGTTATAACAAATCAGATTATTCACCGAAAAGCGACGTCAACGTAATGGTGTAATCATAGGAGAAGTTTCAGTTTTGAAAATGGAAAGAGTGAGAGGAAAGATTTATTGAAAATCCAAGCCAAAAAAAGGACAAGTTAGTTTTTTACAAATACTCAAAGAAACTAAGTTTATTCGAATTAGAAGTTTTTAAAGAAAAAAAACTTGTAATTTAAAAGTTTATCAAAAGCCGAGGTAAAAAAATAGAGGGGAACTTTTATAACTTAATAAAAAATGTCTAAAGAAGATTGGAAGGCTACCTTGGAACAAAAGTGTTATTTTGAGACTTTTTTGGGAGATATGAACATTGTGAATGATAATAGTAGTTGTTTACGACGTGGTAATAGTTAGATAGTTATTGACATGCGAAAAATTATAGAAATAATTTTACATACATATTTCATTAATTAGTAACTTGTTGAAGAAGGTGGATAAATATATTTCCAAAAATTTTTTGAGAAAAACTCAATCCCTTTTACTCTTTAATTTCACTTCTGTCAATGGAAGTTCCATGGACTCTAAATTTAAAGTTGGTCAAACCGAGCCCAAGTCTTGGTGAAGCCCTGAGTAATTCGACCCCTCTTGGAGAGAGCATTTTTCTTCCAACATTAATTTCTTTAAGGGATGATGCATAGGTGTTTTTAGTGCTGGTAGAGTTGTTTAAAATGATTTCATCGCTTTTACCGTCCAAATATGCTAAGCTTCCAGGTTTGGAGCTAATTTGAGATTTTGTATTGCTGCTATTCTTATCTAATTGTTGGAGGGAAGCAAGGGATCGAATCTTGAATTCACCACTCTTTTTGGGCTTACTCCCAACCCTGCTAATGTTTTTTAATCCAAAGTCATCATGCTTTCTTTCTTCAAGTTTTTCATCTTTAACGCTCGAAGGCATGGTGATTCCCCTTCTGATGTCCAAGTTTTTGACAGTGAAGGGAGCAATGTTTTCCTGTTCAGTATGTAAAATAGAAGAGTTTCTTCTGTTGAATTGGTCGACTTCCAGCGAGTTCAGACTGGTTTGCGAAGGTCGATAAGATCGAACAAGGAAAAAACGAGGAGAAACTTGAGGAAGAATACTGCTACTCATTTTACGAGAAGAGTTTTCTTGAGGAGGCTTCTCAGCGGATTGCACAGTTTCGCAATGCTGTTGGATTTCTTTGATTTTTTCGAAATTGAGGATTTGAGGGGCCGCTTCAGTTTTTAATAAGAGGGTGTTTTCAAATTGTTTGCGAGGGGAAACTAGACTTTTTGAGCTTAATCTGCTATAACTCAAGGGCTTTTTAAACTTGTTGAGTTTTGTTTGATTTTCGACAAACAGTTTGGTTTTTTGTTTTTCAATGGTTTCTTTATTTGGATTTCGGTCTCTGATAAAGTTTAATTTGAGAGCGATTTTTTTTGCCTGATTTTGATTAAGATTTTCAGCAGCAGGATTCGGAGATCTTTCTTGATTCGTCCTGGGGCAATATTAAGAGCCATTAAAGGAATAGTTAATTACTTTTTGAGTTCTTTAGAGAAGTAGTAGTTGCTATTCATACCAAAACTGTTGAAAGCGTTATTGGTATTAGGAGAAGGATTGTTGGTGACTCTAAAAGCTGCATGAACTGGAATGTCAGTATGTTCTCCTTGTAAGAGTTGCTCCATTCCAGAACCATTCTCAAAGACCAATCTTTGAGTTTTTTTGTTGTATTTCTTGATAACTTTTTTCTCAGCTATTTCTCTTTCCAGACTTGCTTCGTTATCCTCAGAAATCATTTCTGCAATTTTTTGCTCTTTTTTAATACGCTGTTCTCTCCATTTATACTTTAATTCCATCCAATCCTTCAATGTTTCAATAATCTCTGGGAAATAAGTTTCAAAGATCTGATGGAAAATCTTGAAGGGGTGAGTTTAAATAACATTTGAATGACTTACATTTTTCCTGATGATATAAACAAAGGTCAAGGGCTGACAAGCTTTGGCACTATATACTCTTTTATTCATTTTTTTGATGATTTCATCTTCTCCAAAAATGGATCCTGCAAGAAGTTTTCCCAACATTAGTCTATGTTTTTCATTAAATTTGTGCTTTGATTTGACTGGCAGGTGATCATTCGAGAAGTATTCTTCATTCAGATTCAGTTGAGGTTCTTTGATCATGCTTAACTAATTGGAAAAAGTTAATAATGGAGATAAATTTCTCAAAAACCTCGATTTCACCATTTTTGATGAGATACAAAGCATCAGCTTCTTCTCCCTCTTTATAGACAAGTTCAGAATTAGACAAGACTCTTTCTTCAAGATAATATGCCATTTCCATAATATTCATTCTTGGTGCTTCAGGGAAAATTTTATGGAGATAGTTCATTTTTTCATGAAGATTTTTTATATCGCTTGAAAAGAGTAGTCTGATATCATGCCTTAAAAACGAGACAATATGGGTGTCCTCAGTTGCAATTATCATGAAGTTGGCGAGTTGGGGCTTAATAAGAGTTTCTTCTCCAAAGGCCTCACCAGGAACAAGTTCTTTTCTGGCTTTCATGGCCACATAAGTGCTTTTAATATGCTCTCCTGGCATTCCAAATTTGGATAATAAAACCAGTTTTTCTTCAAATGAAAGGTCTGATTCTCTGAGATGAGGAGGCAAGATTGGATTTTGATTTCGAAGAACATGTTCAATGATTGAACGGAAATCATCATCATCAGGAGAGACACTCTCTCGCTCCGATCCCTCTTCATCATTTGTTGAAATTGAAGACATTCTCTTTCTGAGAGCTTTTGTGCCAAGCTCATGTTTGCTGAGCCACTTTTTGAACCTTTCTTCAAGATGCTCCTCTTGCATGTATCGTATATACGTATTCATGACTTGTCCCTTTAAATTTGTCAAGCCCTCTTTCCGAAGCTCTTCAGGCTCCTTGAATGTGTAGTAGAGGGCTTTTCCCTTGACAATGATTGATAATGACGAAACTGCTTGTTCTATTATTCAAGTTAACTTTTTTAGGATCCAAAAAAGATATGTACGAAGTTCAACAATTGAGGTGCCTTTTGGGTAAAATTTGTACTTTACATAAGGAGAAGCTTGATTTAAGAAATCTTTTCTTTCTTGAGGGTCATGTATGAATCTTTGAAAAAATTCATTTTTCTCAAGAGCATTCAAAACTTTTTGTTTCGCACCACGATTTCTAATCTGGCTGACTTTTGATAAGACTTTACTAAAGATCTGTAGAAAGTTGAGTCAAGATGGGAGAAATAAAGTGTTTTACTCTGATTTGTCCGAGCTTTGACATTGCTTTTTTCCACTAGTAATAAAATTAGTTACTCTAGCAAGAAATTTAGTTTGCCTCCGTTATAAATTATAGTCTAAATTTTTCGGGAGATATGCTCAAAAAAGATGGATTCTGGGAGATGTAGTTTTTGAGATTTTCTATGATGTGGAGTGTTCTTTGGTTCAACTTCTCGAGAGAATGGAGAGAAACCCAAGAACATTTGAGGGAGATCTGGAACTAAATTTATAAAATATGCTCGTAGAAAAGAAACCGCCAAAAATTATGGGAAAGGACCGGATACAGTTGGAAGGACGAATGTCTGGTATTTTTGAGCCAATTTGGTTGAATTGTTCTCCAGAAGTAGAATTATGGAAGATCACAAAGAGGATGATTTGTTGGTTGTGAGCTTTTAGAAGGTGAAGTTTATTTTGGAGAAAAATCTTCAAAGAACTTTTGGTGAATTGAATGAAATCTTATTAAACCTTGAATACTTACATTGTTTAATAGCTTTTACCCCCTCCTCCGAATCATTTGAATTTCAAAAATGTGCCTGTCTACCATTTGATGAGAAAGAGACGAAGGAAAAAACTTTACTAAAATTGTAAAATATAACTGTTGAAATTATTTTGGTATGATGAAAATTATTATTACTCAGGATAAAAAATGTTTTATGAACAACAGGTAGAGAAGTATAATAGAAACTGATTTTTGTACAAAATTTGAAAATAAGTTATGAATGGAGTATTCTGACTGCTTGGACTTTTGCCATCATGGAACGATTGTCTTCGATGACAGTTTTAAATCCTTTGCAGTTTTCTCGTTCAAAATTGGTATCCCTGTCAGTGCCCAGAGTGACTGGCTGGAGATTGTTCAAGCTTTTGATGATATTCTTTTTTGCTCTTGTTGAAGAGGAGAATATTTTTGAATTAGCTGGGCATCCATGAGAGAAAAAGTTGGAAGGCTCATTGATGAGGACAAGTTCAGGTCCTTTATTCGTAAGCTCGAGCTGAGCGAGTGAAACGTTTCGTTTCGTTTCAAGTTTTTCCGAAAGTTCAAGGTTATTCATACTTTGTCTGTCTGCTCTTGGCTTAGTAGGTTTCCTTTGGGGAGTGTTTGAAAGTAAGAGAAGCTTGAACTTTTTGGATGATTTTTCAGTTTTCAGATGTCCAAGGGAGGCAAATGAAGGACTAAGGATAGCGTTGCTTGTCTTGAAGACGTGAAGATTTTCAGGTTTCATATCTAATTCAATAGAAGGTCTTCTGACTGCTGGCTGTAACTTTGAAGCAAAGACATCGCTTTGACGGCTTTCAAGGACTTTTTTCTTTAAGACATGGATTGAAGCTGAGCGAGTGGATCCATGGCTCTTTACTGTCTCTGTAGCAGCTCTTCTGGGAGTTCGAACTTTGGGTCCAAATATATCCATTTTCAAGTTCTTTTCATCTTTGGGAGCTTTGACAACCTCTTCATTTTTGTTGGCGTAATATTTTGGAAGAACTCCTCTTGAAAATAATTGGTCTTCACCACTATTTAAGCTTTCAAAGAAATTAAAATTAGATTTATTTTCGATGACTGTTTTTTCTTTGGAGAGGGGAGGACTGGAGTTTTCAGTGACAGTTGAACCTTTGAGATTCAATTTTTCGAGATTTTCAATTTTGGTGTTTGGGAAATTTTGAGGAGAGCCAAATCGGATTTTTTCTCTGATTTTGGTGCCAAGTTTTCCATCAATGTTGTATTGGTGTTCAAAAACATAGCTTGTCACAGCTTTAGTAGTTGTCCTATTTGGCGACTCAAATCTGGAAATATTGTCGGAAAGGGGTTGTGGTTTGTCAAAAATATCTAGGTTATTGATTGAGCGTTTGGGAGTAGTATAATGCAAGAATTTAGCAATTTCATTTTTGACTTTTTCATTGCTTGGGAGGTTGCTGCTGCTTAAAGGGAAAAAGTTGCTTTGGGTAAGACTTTGTTGTTTGTTTGAAAGCTCTTCTAATCTTTCCTTATTCCATTTGATTTTTAAGGACATGATTGATTTCATTTCTTTATACATATCCCAAAATTGCTTCTGACTCTCTTGGTAATTCTACGATTGAGGAAATTAGTCTATGTTTTGCAAAGAAAATATCTACCTCTAGAGGAAGTCTGAAGATTTTTGCCCTGACTGAGCTGACAGTCGCTGTAAATTCCCTAGCATTTCCTTGGAAAAATGTTTCACCTCCAAAAATATCTCCAGTGCAAACCGTTGATACTTTAATTTCAGAAATCTGCTGTTGTTCTTGTTTCTTTTTTATTCTAAAAGGCAACTCTTGTCCAATAAATGCTCTTTTATTTGGTGTATTTTGTGCAACTTTGGACAACACAACATCACCATGAGCCAAAGCAAACAAATGGTCTGAAGCCTCACCTTGCTGGAATACTGTGTCTCCTTTATTGAGGGTTTGGCAGTTCCAGAGAAGAGAGAACTTCATGACTCTTCTTGTTTCAAATTTATCAAACATTTTTCTGAAGAATTCTATTTTATCAGCGTTGAGTTCTTTTTCTTTTTCAAGGATCTTGAGGAAATCTTCTCTGCTTAATGACATGCAATGGCAATCTTCATCAGCGATTACTGCTCTGTTTCTGAGAGAGTTTTCAGTTAAAGCTCGAAGCCCACAATAATCCCCAGCATATAAATACTTGAGAAACTTGACTTTCAAGACTCCTCCGATGAAATAAGATTTGGGGTATCGTTTGAATTCTTCGAGTATACTCTCATCGACTTTAGCAGCAAAGTTATCAGGGTTGAGGTCGGTAAGATCTTCTTGAGAGAGTGTTTTTTGGAGGCTCTTTTGTCTTCTCAAGGCTTTCTTATAATTATAATCAGTTATTCTCTGAGTTGCTGTCTTTTGGTCGAGCATTTTTTTTAGAAAAGGCAAGACTGCTTTCATTTTTCTGAATTTTTTGAGTGCGTTACTCGCTTTGTCCTTTGCCTCTTCCTGATCTTTTTCTTCTCCATCTTCTTCCCACAAGACCTCGAGGTTATTCAAAGACTGGAAGGGTGTGTTTTTCATCATAGTCGAGGTTCCAAGAGGAGCAGTTTCGGGGAGTTCAGGCAGGGAGAGCGCAGCATTTTTGGGGATAGGATCGCTTCTGTACTGAGATCGACTTTCTTTTTCAATAGTTTCAATATCTTTAGGTTCGAACTCACGAGCCTTGCCTTTCAAAATCAGGTAGAATTTATCAGCGGCGTGTTCTAGAACGTTAAAGGTAACTTTTACAAGAGAAAAACTACCATAATGGAAAATGGGAGAGCCTGCAGGGATGCATTCATATTTGAAGAAGGGAACAAGTTTGGTAATGACATTTTTAGGGTCAAGATTTTCCACGACATATTTATCAAAGATATCCATTTCTATAATTCTCTTGACGAGTTGGTTAATTTCGTCAGGTCTCCTCGTGTCATGAGTCTTCTGCACGGTTTTGAGACATGCCTAAAAGTTATTTGCAAAATTTTGGTTGAAAGCGTTACGTTTAGTTCTGGGGTTTGAGTAGGTCTGGTTTCCTCTTCTGGCTCGATGACAGATACGTGTAGCGAAGTTTCGTTCTTGATCTCAGTCATGGAACAACTCTTTTGTTTTGATATTCTCTAGTTAATTAGTGATTAGCGCTTTATCCAAGTCTTGATGAAACGTTTAATGCAAAGCTCTTTGTTACTGATTTGACCTTCTGAGTTAAGATTTTGCGGGAGAAAAAAATCAACAGCTGCATTTTTTCCTCCAAAAAACTAAAAGTGAATTCAACTCTTGTTCTAACGTATCCCATCTCACTCACTCATGTAATTCAAAACTGTAATTATTTCTTCTGAGAACAGCATGAATTGTTCGAAAAGGTTTTATTGCAATTACGGAATTCCTCGATAAACTAAGGGAAAGTGTCGAGTATTTTCATGAACAAAAGAGGTAAAAACTACCAGCTAAGCATTAAGTAGCAGTAATGATCGAAAAGACAGAACGAAACTTAAATAATCATTTTCTTTTCCTCAAAATAATCTATAAGGCGCTAAAAAGTTTTTTAATGATAAAATAGATTTTTCTCTCCCAAATGATTTTTCAGTGAAGTGGAAACCAAGGTTGAACATGAAGTTATCGCAATCGCAAAAATTATGACTCCAACAAAAAGCATTGAAGGATTAATTTTTAGTTTTAAATCTGGCTACTAATTTTAATTTTAAAACAGCTATTTTTTACTTGGAATTCACCAAAAAATTTTTTGGATGTGTGAACCAAAAATACAAACTAGAAGGGAGTGTAGAAAATGAAATGAGAGTTTTCAAAAAGGTTTCAGGAAACGAGAAAACAGCAGGAAAGTTTCTTTTTGAGAGTGATTAAAGAGAGCAGTTATAAAAATGTGTCTATTAAAAAAGCCTGTGCCGTCATCATCATTTCTTACCAAAATTTGGATGTTGCTTTTTAATTCATTCAAACAAAAAAATTTTTTGGATTGAGAAAGAGGATGATTCTCTTGAAAAGTATTTTTTGGATTTTAGATGCCAAAAAAAAATGAAAAGAATTTTTGTTTAAAAAACTTTTGTGGATTTTGGGCTTGACAGATTTAACAGAGATACAAAGAAAATTTTGTTGATATTTTTATCGAAAATGAATCTTTGAGAATTATTGAGAATGAAATGGACCTCAGGGATTTTTTTCATATCAATAGAGACTATGAGTTTTGTCTACAGTTCAAAGAATTTTAGGAGCAGTGAAATGTGAAGAGTTTTTTACTAAAATTTTTCAAATAAGATGAAATAGAATAGGAATGTAAGATTTTACTCTCTGAACTATATTATAACAAAAATAAAAAATAATTCGAGACCGACAGAAATTTTGAATTTTTATTGATATTCTTTTGGAAAAAACTTGTCGAATAGAGTAAATTAAACAATTTCCAATTCGAAATTTATCAGACAAAATTGAGTCAATTGTTTTTGTTGAGAAAATTTAGTGATCTCTATTTATCTCAAATAGTCAGGAGAAAAGAAATGTCTTTTACTGGAGACTATCTCGGAAAAGGGATTCTAAAACAGAAAAGGCTAACCGACTTGAATATTGATTTTAAACAATAAAACTATACCATAATTCAGTCTTTTCAGTCTAGATCACTTTGGAATGGAATCCTGAGATTCTAGAGAGTGAGGAATGGAAATGACGTTTTTCAAACTGTGCAAGATTCATTGCTAAAATTTAAATTTAAATTGAAACAGAGAAAGTACATAAATTAATTTTTTAAAAATGAAATGAAAATTTTATATTCTGCATTCTGAATTCTGATATGTTATATTTCAACCGAATGTCGAAGATTATAATTAATTATAATTTGGTAAAAAGATGCCTCAGAATCTTTAAACCCCCTACTACTACTTAACTTAGTAGGTTCAACCCCTAAAGGAAGTTTCAAAATTTTCAATCATGCAGCTTTGACTTGCAATTTGAAAGGCAAACCCTGTTGAGAAGGGTCGAGACAGACACTTTTCAGTGGTCCTTCACAGAAGAGCAGGTTTTCTGAGGATCAGTATCGGTCAAAAATCACCACACGTCAGGTTTTTCAAGCTTGTTTAAACCAATTGTTGAGCGAGATGGATTGTTTTTGAAGAATTCTGAATATCGAAATCGAAATACTGTAGTTTTAATCTCCTAATTCTGAGAGAAATTGATTTAAGGAAAGGATTGTCTTTAATTTATCAATTATTTTCAAGGAGAATGGGTCTCTTGATGGTTTCAAAGGAGTTAAGCTCTCACGCTAGTAGATTTTGATTTAAAACGATAAAGGAGTTTAAAATTAGTTAGAAGGCCCCCATCAACGAATAAAGCGAGATTTCACAGTTAGGCGCTTGAGACGATAATTTCCGATAAATTAGTTTTGATAAAATAAATTGTATGATTAAAAAATATTTTATTGGTACTAAATTTATATTTGAATTAAGTCCGTCATCATCCCTTAATGATCTTATTAATTCCTTGTCAGAAACTGAGTGCAATCCCAGGACTTGAATTAAGCGAAATTCTCTTCCTTTCAGTGAATAAATTAACTTGAATAATAAGAGCCCTTTCACGAAAATTCCTACCAAGAAACGATGAAGCAATTTTTTGACGATCAATCTCACTTTGACGAATTCGACTGCAACTTTACTTTAAGTCGCGAGCCATCAAAATTCCCAGATAATTTTTGCGACAAAGCTTTCGACATCTCCTCAACTCATTCCTCATATAACCAAAGCAAGACCTCCCACGACTACCTTTATAGCGATTTTGACGGATCAGACAAATTAAACGAAGATGATCCTTTATCATGTTCCAGATCTCCCAATATCATGCAAAAGAACATTCAAAAGAGCTACGAGCCCATCGTGGACAATGGTGCCGTCTACCGCTACGAAGATGACCCCAACGAATACAAGAAAGCTAGAAAGTAAGCCTCTTTTTGAAGGCCTTTTTATTTAAATTCTAAAGACGTGTTCAAAATCGTATCAGCGCAACAAGAGTCAGAAACAAGAAGAAGACTTATGTTGAAGAGCTCGAAGGCCAGCTCAGCAACCTTAAATCCGAAGTGAACCAACTCAAGTCCACAAACAACGTTCTTTCAACTGAAAACTCCCTTTTGAAGCAACAAGTTTCTTTCTTTGAGAAACTCTTTATGAATAAAAATAACACTCAACCCCAACCTCAACCTCAGGAGAATAACAGCCTTGATGAATCAATCTTTTCTTTCAACGACACCTCTCTTGATCTTGAAGGTCTTAAAGACGAAACCCCCAGCTACTACAGAACAATTCCCTCCAACAGAATCCGCAAGCACACCGCTTTCCTTGGGGTCATGACTGTTTTATTGTGTTTATATGGAGCCCTTACTACTGGAGAAGAAAATCACCTTGCTAGTACTATCAACGGAGTCCTTGGAGGAAAGAACCAAGTTACTACTGTTGCCGTTCCCAAAGGTTTAGATGAAGTAAATGTTGACTCTCCTTTCAATAAGCCTTCGCCGCTCGATGCAATGGGTGTGGTAACATTGGTTTCGAAACTGATATTTATTGCAGTCTACGTCTTATATGGAATCTACGTTCTCTCTGTGGCACACAAACACTATTTCAACAAAGCTTCAACAAAACCCAGCTTGTAGACTTTTCCTGCTTTCTGATCGACACGATAATTTAATTTAGTAAATCTTGTAAGAAGTGTATTGTCTTTTATAATACTCTATATTTTTTCCTAATAAAGATATAAGCCTCATCAAAGAAGGGATTTCTTTGGAAGGTCTCACAATATCTTTGCTGAAGATGAGCTTCTTCACTCAGTAAACAAACATCAGTGGAAGACATTGATTTTATACACTTATTCTGTCTAAATAAACATAAATATATTATTAGTATGAACTACTTTAGTAATCTTAATGTATTCATTATAACCTGTGTGTATTTCGTATGCCAATACACTACCTCACAAGCCTTACATAATTAAAATTAGAAATGAATTTTGCTGAAACTTGGAGGAGAATTTTTAAATAACAATCAATGATACAATTTTTTGAGGAGTAGTTTATAAAAAAAATGTTGAGAGAGGATCTGATTGTCCCAAAGTCCAAATGATCTCTCAAGTTCCTTCAAATAAATTTTTAGCTTTCCGAATTTTGGATGAAAAACTTGCAGAAAAACAGTAAAAAGATATTTTTTCTAGGTTTTATCTGGGCTGATTTTAAAATTTCAAGGATTGAAAGAAAATGAGAAGAAATTATTTTTTTTTCTGTAGAGAACTTTTTGCGGAATTTTCCTTCCTATAGGAAATTGGTTTTTCTTGATTTTTTTTTTTTTTTAAATTTTTCTTAAAAAAAAAAGATGATGAGAATCCCCAGGATTGAGCTATTTTTATCCAACATGATGTTCATCACCACAATGAAAGAAAATTTGAAAAATCACAAAAATTTCCGGCAATCTCTACACATTAATAAATTTAGAAAAAAAAGATTAAATGGAAACAAAGTTCAAAATTCTTTTCTTTGCTCTCCTCTTTGTTACCATATTTGCTCAGGACAGCACAATCTCTTCTGATTACAACACTTACATCAAGTTTCACTGGAAGGGTGCACTGACTTCGCATTCAATTACAATAAAAACATTTCCAAATCTTGCTCAACTTCAAAAAGGTAGCTCGAATGTTGTTATGTTTTTGTACAAACATACAACTCCATTACAAATCGAAGTTGTCCAGAGCTACAGCCTCAGCTTTTCAGATGAAACATATCCTGTTGCAGAAACCCAAATAAGTTCACTGAATCAAAGCAGCACATATTATTATGCTTACCTCTTCAGTCAAAGCACAGATACAATTAGCTCAGATACAGTCGCCAGTCTATATAAGAATGGAAAGCTTACAGAATTTAGTTTCAAAACATTCGACACAGCTCTAAAGGCAATGAATTTTAGTTTTGGAGCGGCAAGTTGTGCTGATACAGGATCAACAAGCCCTGTATTTACAAATCTTCAAAATGAAAATCTAAATTTCTTTTTGCATATGGGTGATATTAACTATGAGAATATTGATACTGATAATATTACAAGATTTTACAATGGTTATTACAGTGTGTTTAACAGCTCAACACAGAGAGACTTTTTCCAAAGTACACCGATTTTTTACATTTGGGATGATCACGATTTTGGTGTGGATAATTCACGAGGAACTTCTCCAACAAGAACACCAGCACACACTGCCTACAAAAATTTTGTCCCATATGGTGCTCTTAAAAACTATTTACCAGAAGATGATTCTGAAGTATTCCCAAAGACAGCAACATCAGGAGACACAACTAATTCAATATACACGAAAACTTATCCAAGTGATGATCCGTATGGTATTTTCAGGAGTTTTCTTGTGGGAAGATGTTTGTTCATAATGATGGATTTAAGAAGTTTCAAGGATGTTTTGCCCGATGATATTTTGGGAAATGAGCAAAAAATATGGCTTGAGAATCAATTCAAATATGCATCTGTAAATGATCAAGTCAGATTTGTGTTTTTGATCAGTCCAATTTTTTGGATCGATACAAATAACGAAGGAGAGTGGAGTGATTATCCCAACACTCAAACTCTGATTGCGAACTGGGCAGACAGCTACGTTTACAAAAAAGGAAAGGACATTATGGTGATTTCTGGCGATACTCACGCAATGGCTTTTGATGATGGAAGAAATAACTATTTTGGAGGGTTCCCAGTTGTTCAGGCTGCTCCTTTAGATAGTTTTCCAATCTGTGCTGGAGGCCCCTATTCACACGGCGTAAACGTCGATAGAGGTCAGTATAGTGTCATAAAAGTACAAGATAATGGAACAAATGATGCTTGTGTTCAGATTCAGCTCAAGAATCTCGGAAAGACTCTAATACAATATGACACATGCAATCCAAGCTTATACCTTGGCACCGAAGGAGTTGCTTGCCCTCCATTAATTGTTGGTGACTCTGCAGATTACGGATGGGTCTCTCTAATTGTTCTTGGTGTGATTGGAGGAGCAGTTGTAGTGGGTTTTATTGTGTGGTATTTCTTGAGAAGATATAGAGATAAAAAAGCTGATGAAAAGGCGGAAAAACTTATCGAAATGACTCATTCTCTCGAAGGTAGGTACTCAATTCATTAAATCTTGGTCTTATGTATCATATAATAAATATCAGAGTCTCAATTTGAATTATTTGAAAACCTTTTAAAAATTCTTACATGACATGACATATTTTTTACAAAAACATTTATTGATTAAAATAATGCTGATGAGCGATTTGGAAGATAGTTTTTGACATACTTTTACCAGTACTTTTAACCATTTCAGCAAAGAGGCCGTTCTTTTTGCTAATTTCCTCATCTCCAATATTTTCAACCATTAACTTATAGGGAGAATCATATTCAGCAACACATCCGCTTTCAATGACCACCGCCTTATCATAATTGGCTATTGTAATCAATCTATGAGCAACAGTCAGGACTGTACAATCTTTGAACTTGGTCATGATTGTTTTTTGAATGAGGCTGTCGGTTTCAACGTCAACGTTGGCAGTGGCCTCATCAAGAATGATAACTTTACTTTTATTGATAAGAGCTCTTGCGAGGCAGATTAATTGTTTTTGACCTGTACTAAACACTGTAGCGCTGACTGTCATGTCTGTATTTAATTGTTCTGGTAAAGAAGATACATACTCTTTCAACCCAACTTCTGAAAGAATTTGCCACAATTCGAAATTGGAGAGCTTCCCAAGAGGATCAAGGTTTCTTTTGACAGTTCCTGTAAATATGGCTGGTGTTTGTGGGATGATGGAGATTCTGCCCCTTAACAAGTCTAGTCCTATTTGACTGATATCAACATTATCGATTTTGATAAAACTATCACTGTATTGGCCAATTTTTTCGATTTCAACCATTCTGAATAATGCTTGAATAATGGATGATTTTCCAGCTCCTGTGCGGCCTACACAGGCAATTTTAGTTCCTCCTTTGATATTCAAACAGAGATTGTTAAGTGCAAAGTTTAGCCCCTCTCGATATCTCATAAAGACTTTGTTGAAAACAATATCTCCTGCGACAGGCCATTGTCCATCAAAGTCTTTTTCGACTTGGTTGTCTATGTGCGGAATAAATTCTGGAGCTTCACTCTCAATTTCACAGAAATCAAGCATTCTTTGAGCGCTTTGCATTGAGATATCGAGGTAAAGCGACTGTCTGATAAGCAAACTTCCTTGGTCTCCAATTTTAAGCAAATACATTAAGCATAAGCCAAGCAATGCGGAGTCAAAATTAACGGAAGAAATCAAGGCTATAAATATCCAAATTCCTGACAAGGTGAGGAACTGGACTGGTGTATCGAGCATTAAGCCAAAAATTCTGATCATTTTTTCTCTAAAAATATATGCTCTCATGCTGTCATAAATCATCTCCATAAATTCTTTGATAAATCTCCCACCTTGGCTGTAGGCTCTAATGATAATCAAGCCATGTAAAGTGGTGGGCGCTGCACTCAACATTGGACTTTTAGCTGCTAATTCCAATTCTTTGACTTGAGTCATTGGTTTATCAAATATTTTTCTGATATAAAATAGTCCATAGATGACAAGCACGGAAGGAACCAGAATGTAAACATTGAAGATACAGACTGTAACCACGACTGAGATATAACTGATGGCATTATCAACCAGATCATAGGTCATTCTTGGGTTGGTTTTATCCAAGAGCCCAATATCGTTGGAGAATCTATTGATAATTTTTCCTGTTGGATTGATATCAAAGAACAACACCTTTGATCGAAGTAGAGAATTGAGCATCCTTTGATGGATTTCAGTGTTTGTTGCGAGAAGGAAGCCATAAAGTTTGACAGTCTTGAGGTAACTGATGACAAATATAATTACTAGTAAAAGCAAGCAGACTGTGATGTAGGAGAAACTACTGAAATTGGATGCTTGGTCTGGTTGATTATAATAGCGATACTGTTCTTCAGCCCAGTATCCTAGAAATCTTGAATAATATATCATAATGACATGGGAAGCAATGAAGATAGCGATAAGCATAACGAAAGTTTTAGTTGTCCCGGTGGCTTGTAAGTATTTCCTATAAGTTCCCCAGGAAATATCAGCGAATTCTTCTTTGGTTGTTTTCTCCTTTTGGTGAGTCACAGTTTTTTCCTTTTTCTCTGTCTCTTGAGTTTCAGCTTCTGAGGAGCCTCGATGTTCACTCATTCTTCTTTTTTCTTCTTCAACTTTCAGAACATTGAGAAGGCTGATATTAAGTTTCTCAAGTTCTTCAAATTGGCCCTCAGCAGCAATTTGCCCTTCATCCATTAAAAGGACATGATCTGATTCCTTTGCAAAATAAAGATGATGAGTGACAAGAATGACGATTTTGTTTTTGGCCAAGTTTTGTTTGATAACACGATCAAAAATATTTCGAGCTACTCGACTGTCAAGAGCAGAGAAGGGATCATCCAGAAGGTAAATGTCACTTTGTGAGTATAAAGCTCTTGCCAGACTGACTCTTGCTTTTTGGCCCCCAGAAATATTAACTCCTCTTTCTCCAATTAGGGTCATATCTCCATTCGAGAACATCTCCAAATCTTTTTCAAGGCAGCAGTCTCTAATAACTTTGTTGTACAGAGACTCGTCGAACTTTCTTCCAAAGAGAATATTGTCTCTAAATGTTCCTGAGAAGATGATAGGGTCTTGTTCTACATAAGCTAGGCTTCCTGAGATGTTCATGATGCCTTTCGTCACAGGCAACTCTCTAAGTAGAGATAATAAAAGTGTGGATTTGCCCGCTCCAATTTTTCCAATAATAGTAGTCAAAGATCCCGGGCTGAAAGTGAGATTTAAATTTGAAAGAGATGGTTTAAGTGAATTTTTGTTCCAATACCCTTCAAAGTTTTTGAAAACAAGAGGTTTCAAAAGAGACTGCTTGAGATTTACAGTTGTGGTTTCTTCTTTTAGAAGTACATCTTTGATCATAAGGACTTCTTGAACTCTGCCGACAATCATTTTAAAGTTGACAAAGTTCATACGTCCCAAATGCGATGACAAGAGATTTGAGCTCAAATTCATTAAGATCATCATAGTTGCATAAAGTATTTCGGAAGATAAGACTCCTCCAGAAGCAATAAAGGTTAGGCAGACAACGAGAACAATAAGATACACGGACAAACTTGACAGATTTCTACTCAAGGCATCAATGTGCGTGATCTTGAGGAATGTCTTGTATTCGCTTTGTCTCAAGTCTGTGATTTTCTTGGCAAATACTTGGCCCCAGGTGTACATTTTGATAAGTCTTATTCCCTCAATGACCTCATGGGTGATTTTAACTCTTTGATCAGTGGTTTTCTTATTCTCTTTTCGAGGTTCTTCAGTTGAATTTGATAAATATACTTGACCGAACAAGACAGCCATCAATAATCCAAGGCCAACGAAACTTGATGCTCCAACAAAATGATACATCAAGTATGTCCCCAGAATAATCAGATAAGGCGTGATAAATAGATTAGGCAGAGAGATAAGGCCCTGGAGGTCATTGAGATCATTACCAAGGAGATTAATAACCTTGCCTATTTTGATCTCGTGAATCGAGGTTAAAGAGACTGAGTTCAATTTTTTGTAGAGTAGCCCTGAAATTGAGAATCTGGCTTTTCCAATCATGCCTGCCATGATATAGATCCCCCAGCTCTTGGACATGACTGAAATAAGAACGAGAAATGAGAGAATGATTCCTGAGCTAAATAATTCTTGTGATTGTAAAGCTTCTCCGAAATTGCTTTGGGTAATGACATTGACAATTCTTCCCATATAGATAGAATAAAACATTCTCGCTGTGCAATCAGTTAAAAATAAAAGAGTTCCTTGGATAAATTCCCCATAGAAAGTTTTGTATAAGGCCATAGCAAAGCTTGGTTTTGGCTT
>Ga0182738_1000685_pt1 | contig 45256 bp, 46 predicted proteins | sample eDN5th30CBELigMG_FD_128876 | JGI IMG/M metagenome (GOLD analysis project Ga0182738, IMG submission 128876) | Enriched Miracle-Growth compost microbial communities from Emeryville, California, USA - eDNA 5th pass 30_C BE-Lig MG (version 2)... ... | reverse complement strand
TTTTTTTTCTCTCTCTCTCTCTCTCTCTCTCTCTCTCTCTCTCTCTCTCTCTCTCTCTCTCTCTCTCTCTCTCTCTCTCTCTCTCTCTCTGAAGATTTTTCTGCCAGAAAAATGTCAAAACTCTTTTTTGTTCATTGGAAAAAATTTTAACGATATTTTCAAAATTCGAGGCTAGAAAATTCTTTTCAACAAGGAGATTCGATTGTTATCGATTTTATGCAAGAGATTTAAAGTCAGAAAATGACACTAAAAGAGGAGAGGATAGAATAGAAAAGATGGAAATTCAAAAGAAAGTTTGAAAATCAAATTGAGCCAAGTTTAAACTGTCATGTTTATCCTTTGAAGTTCAAAAGTATATTATTCTATTTTAAAATTTGAATCTCAACATTTTGATATGGGACAGACTAACTCAACTGCTACCTCAGATCAAGGACAAAATGCCAAGGAGGAGCTTCGCTACCAGGAATTTGTGAAGAACTACCAATTTTTGAGGAGGATTAAAGACCCCAGGTACGGCGAAATCAGCATATTGCAGGATAAATTCACCAAAGAATTGGTTGCTCTCCGCGAGATTGTTTCAAAGAGCACAAAGGATTTCGATAAGGACATGGGCGCTTTGAGAGCAAGATACAAGATCTCGCACCCAAATATTGTGAAAGTGTTGGGATATACCTCCAAATCCGAAGATTATCTCTGCGCTTCGGTGCACAAAATTCTAATGATCATTGAATACCTCGATAATGATCTCGAAAAGGAAATTTCTCTCAAGAAAAACCAAAATAACTACTACAAGGAGGAGCAACTGTGGTATTTGGCCGAAAATGTCGTCAAGGCTCTTGCATTATTACAGAAAAACAGCATCAGTCACGAGGATCTCAAGCCAAGCTCGATTTTCATTTCCAAGATGGGTGTCTATAAAGTCACTCAACACAATTTCGCTGGCAACAACATCCCCGCTTATCATCAACGACTTTCTGGAATAGCTGACGCCCGTACCTATCTTTCTCCAGAGCTTTTGGAGAACCTCCAGAGATATGAACTTCGACCAAAGCATAATCCTTGGAAATCTGACGTTTTTTCTTTGGGAATGACTTTGTTGCACGCCGCAACCCTCAACAGTTGCGATAGAATGTATGATTGGAACAGTCAGACCCTCGACTTTGAGGAGCTTGGCGAGAGATTGGCATCTTTAAGACCAAGATATAGTGAAAACTTTCAGGACTTTTTGCAAACAATGCTTGAAGTTGGAGACGATATGAGGCCAGATTTTATTGGCCTTGAAAAGAAGCTTTTCGCCAATTCAGAAATTTCCAACAAGCCCAACCCCACCTCCTCCCAGTTCCCTGCAGAATCGAGAAGACAAGAAGCCTCTCAAGAAGTCTTTGAAGAAGTTATTGATGACCAAAGAGCCCGCCAACGTCAAGCCCAAAAAGCAAAGGTAAAGTGTTTGAGTTTTTATTGAACAATAATTTTGCTATAGGTTGAGGAAAGCGGAGATTTTCTTCAAGGTGGTCAGAAAAAGGCTCCTAACAGAGTTTTGGAACCAGAGACAAGAGGCAGAGTTAACGAGAGGGGAATACAAAACTTTGACGGACAAAGTATTCGATCTCCAAAAACCTCTGAGCAAGATTCTCGAATTAGAAACCCCACAGCCGGTTTTTCAGAGGGCATGATGAGAAGAGGCGGACAGCAAAGGGAAATCAGTAAAGTTGAGAGCGAAGAAGTTCCTAGGCAGCAAGTTAAAGCCCAGAATGAAGCTTCTGAATTTGGAATAAGTTCTTCAACTCAATTGACAGAGGTTCCTCCGAGTGTTGTATTATCAAACAAGGAGGAAAAGACAGTTGTGTCGAGTTCTTTGAACGACCTCCAAGATCAGGTCAAGGTGAGAGATTTGGAGAGAGACAATGATCGTGGCAAATCTTTGATATCAAATGAAGTTGCTCGTATAATTTCCGAGTTCAGAACAAAGAAGGGAATTCAAGACTCAAGCATGGAGTTGAGTTCTAACTTGGGTCGACATGATGAGAACCGCAATCCTCAAGGGTTCGAGAATTTTGGTCGAGAAAAGGCGAATCCAAGCAAAAATCAAAATCAAGAGAACCTTGGTTTTGGCGCCTTCTACCAACAATCTATGAAAAGAGATTCAGGTTTCGGGCAGAGAGGAGATAGTTTATCCTACGGAGGAAGAACAACAAATGTTTACCACCAAAGCGAGCTCTCTCAGTCTAATGTTTATGGAAACCTTGATTTCGGACGTGCAACTGACAAGTCTCAAAACTTCGCCTACAACATGCCCAAGGAAAAACCTCTCTATGAAGGAGCAGGAGCAGGAGGAAACTTTGGACTCAGAGAGAACCAAAATAGACTCAATACTCAAAACTCAGCTGCTGGCTACTATGATAGATCAAATCCTTATTCCCAAAGTCAAATGTATTCTCGAGAATTCGAAAGACAAAGCCTTAACCCTGGATATGATAATCGTTATGATAATAGAAATCTGAGGGAACAACAGCAACAACCACCCAAAAGTAGTTTGTATCAGCACCAACAACAAGGTAAACTATTTAATTGTCCTTAGCCTTGATTCTAAAAATCATATTTAGCTCCCCCGGTCCAAGTCCAAGAAGTGCCAACAACCATATCTGAAACATATGCAGATGGATCTGTGTATGAAGGACAGAAAAAGAATAATTTGAGACATGGTGAGGGAACATTTTATTATTCTGATGGTGGAATGTATAATGGAGAGTGGGTCAATGGATCAATGGAAGGATACGGCACTCTTTTCTATGCAAGTGGCGCCAAGGCATATGAAGGAGAGTGGAGGGAAGATAAATTCCATGGAAGAGGAACTGTATATAATGAGACTCCTGCGAGATTGCACGGGCAATATGACTACTCCAACTTTGATAATGTCGGAGATTACTGGGTGAAATACGAAGGAGAGTTTATAAACGATAACAAAGAAGGAAGCGGCGTTTTGCACCTCTCAAACGGAGAAAGATTTGAGGGTAAGTTTAAAGATGACATGGTAAATGGTAGAGGACTCTTTTACTCTGCAACTGGCAGAGTTATCAGAGGTGAATGGTGGCAAAATAAACTTGTTTAATGATGATTGATTAATTGTAACAACTTTTTCAGTGAATGTTTTGTATGTGATAAATAAAACTTTTATACATCATAAGAGATACATAATATTATATTGATAAGTCTATTTTTAAAAGGAAGCAAAATTTAATTATTACAAGAGTTTTTGTAGGCAATATCGATTTCTATTTTGATATGTTTCAAGTTACTGACATCGAGAGGGTTGTAGTATTGAGTTTCTTCTTTTTTTCTGAAGCCAAGAATTTCCATAATTTTTTTACTGGAATCAAATTTAAAAATGGTCTGCTTCAACTTGGGATTGCTTTCGTTGAGAGTTTTATACTTTTCTTCTTCTGGGTTCTTGATCATGTTGTCGAGAATTTTGGAAATCAAGTTGTAGATTTCTTCAAAGGTTTCTGGATGACTTTTGCATGATTTCTTGAGAAGTGCCATCTGCTGATTGAGCTCCTCCTGTCGAGAGAGTGTGTTTTCGTCTTGGGTGACTTTGGATTGCAGCTTTTTGGGAGATTTCTTTTCCTGTATTTTTTCGAGCTTTTTGTTGTTTTCGGCGTTGACTTGGGAGGAAGAAATTTTAGGAATTCTTTCTTCAATATAACTCTGCAAATTTGTAAATTCGATTTTTTCATAGACTTTCAAGAAGTTGACAAGCTGAATGATGACGGATTCTGCCTTTTTGGACTCATGAACAACGAGAAAAGGAGACTTTTTATTGTACAAGGTTTTCAAGATGCTCTGTGCTTCTTTGAGATTGGTCAGATCCTCCGTATAAATTTGAAATTTCTTGTTATTTTCAAGAGCCAGGTCATATTGAGTTGATTTTTCTTTGGTTGTGTACTTGATGTTGAGATCATCTAGGCTCAGGCTTTTGAAAGTGATAAAGGCTGCTCGAATGCCCAAAGTGTTGTAATACATTTCTTCATTGAAGCTTTGCTTGAATTTCTGATAGTCTTGGATGTAAATCTTTTGCGCAATGCCATCGCCGTCTTGAATAGAGTCCTGGATAGGGAGGGCATCTTTTTTGATACGAGGGACTTTATCTTGTGCTGAATAGAGCAAAAAGGGGAGATACTTTTCTTTCAAGTTTGTTTGATGAGTTTGGCTGAAATAGGGATATTCATTTAAGATGTCTTTGATATTGCCGTTAAAGACATAGATTCTGTTGAGGCTGATTTTTGCGCTTTCTAAAGACTTGAAAAAGTCAAAAAGACCCTCCACCAGGTCGTTGTCAAAAGAGACCAGGTTCTCTCCCACAAGGATCAGATTTTTGAAATCAAGCAAGATTTTGAGAGATTTGAAGAGATTCTCCTTGTTTTCCTTCAGATTCGAAAGATCGATGTTGATTGCTGATTTCAAATGACTTGCCTTGAATTTTGCAGCGGCTCGGCAATCAATATACTCATGATCCTTGTTCTGGCCAGAGATCTCTCGATTCAGATCTTTCGAAATTAAGCTGTAGAGCAACGAGGGTTGAATGATTTTGATAATGTAATTTGTCGGATTTTTATAAGGGACCATTGAAAGTCTCAATGAAGTTTCTGGCTTTTTCACTCCCTTTGTTCCACATGCTCCCATCTCAGAGGTTTAGATATTTCAAAATTGTTTCAAATATAGTATTATTATTTATTAAACTAACCAACTGATCAATTGAATCGAATCGAGAATATTCTCAATGGGCTCAAAAATTAAGCCGGCTTGCCTGATTTGCTTCTAAAATAAATGTGAAAAATCAGAAAAATTTTTATTTACAATACTCCATTTTTTTTCTGATTTGGATATAAACAGCAAAAATCTTGACGCAAAGTTTATTGAAAAGAGGACGAGAAGAATGAAATAAATACAAGAATTTTAAAATCATCACCCTCTCCATCCTTGTTGGAATTCCTTGAGTTTATTTTTATTTCGATAGGTTTTTTGGGATTGGCATTTTTTTAGTGCTTTTATAAACAATACACGATCAAAATATTTTTCAAGTCTCTTGGAATCAAAAGTTTTGGAAAATCCTAGATTTTCTCTTTTCAATCAAAGATTTGGAGAAATTTTTTGAAAATCTCAAAAATCGAGCTAAAATGATCTGAAAAAAGTTTTCTGGAAATTGAAAGATATTTTTTGAGAGTTTTTCCTTGTGTCTGGCGGATTTGGATTGGTCAATCTTTTTTTTTTCACATCTTTTCAGGCGATTTTTCTATATAAATTTCAAGAATTGCAATTATTTCTCTCAGAAAATCGATTTTCATATAAAACGTCATTTTTGCAATTATTGGCTTCCAAGGCATCACCCAAATCTATCATGAAGGAATTGAGAAAATGGATTTCTTTTTTGTTGGAGCGCGCTTAGAGAATTTTCTGATAATTTGGACAACCCTCTTTTCAAATTTCAAAAGGTTTCTTTTTGCCAAATTGGGAATCTTTCAACAAGATAAGATTGAAAAACGAAGATCAATTTTCTCATTTCAGTTTTCAAGTCTTTTCAAAATTCAAAGAGAAAAAAAAAATGAAATAAAATAGTGAGAATTTCATGAGTTGAATTTTGCAAAAATTTGGAGTCACTGAAATCATACTCTTTGAAACCTCAAAAAGATTTTTAAATTGCGAGTTTTACTCTCTATAAAGTTGATTTATCCACTTTTCAGAATCAAAATTTTTCAAGGATTTTTACACATTTCTCAATTCAATTTTTTTAGTTTTATTTTTTCGAAGAGGAGAAAAAGTAAACAATATTTTTCTTTGGCTCTCGTGAAATTCTAAATTTTTACAACTTTAATTTCCAAAAATAAAATTTTTTCTCCAACTAAATTTTAGGGGTCCGAGAAAAACACTTTCAATATTATTAATCTTTGAGAAAAAACATAAAAAAAAATAATAAGTGTTATGTTCATCTTTGGAAATTTAAAACTCTGCTGAGAAGAGAAAATGAGACACAGAGAAAACCAAGGAAATTAAATAATTAGATGAGAGGACTCAAAAATTTATTAAAGTTCCAGATAGATGAATGTTTGCAAAATCAGCAACAACACATGGATTCAAATAAAATTTATGAAAGAACTAACAATGGATATAAAATATTGTCAAGGCCTCAGTTTAGAGAGATTGAATTTTTTTACACAAATCTTGAACAAAAGGAATTCTAGCTTTTTGCAATTCGGATTTTATTCTTTCGGGAGTATACAAATCATTTTCTTCGAGCTTTTCGCCGGAAACTTCAACATCATTGAAGGCAGTTATAATGGAATCTGATGTTTTAATCTTTATATTTTGTGATTTCAAAGCGCTTTGTAAGTTCTAAAAAGGGTTATTAGAGTTTTTGTTTCCTCAAATCAGCAATTTTACGTTTCTATCAAGGATAGAGATGTTGGGGTGGTTGAGAACTCCCTTGATGACGAAATGAAGTTTTTCAGGGAGGTACTTTTTGAGCAAGTACAATCTTTCGATGATGTTTTCGGCGAAAGTATGCAAATCAGCCTTTTGGATTTGGTCATAAGATTTGTTGAAAACAGCTTCGACGCTAAGTTTGACCTTCTTGTCCAACTTGGATTGATAGATTTTCTTGTAGAATTGGTCAGACTTGATCAAATGAGGAGGAGTTGAAGCACTGCTTCTGTGAAGCAATTCATTTTCTTTCTTTTCGAACCCTGGAGGGAAAAGTTAGACGATTAAAAATTTTCTCGAAAGTACATTCAACGAGGAATTTTTCTCTATTTTCATATTGGTTGATGGATTGGATGAATTCTTGCAAGCTTTGTTGATCAGCCTTGTGCCATTCTTTATCGTTTTTGGTCTTGCCTCTCAAAATAGCAAACATCTCAGAGATGGCTTCGATGTTTTCAGGAGTAAATCTTCCTCCGCGACGCCAGATGTTTTCTTCAACAGAGTCAAGAACAAGACGAACTTCTCTATTTTCAGCAATATCGAACTTGTAGTTTGAACTGATGTCCCAATCCTTAGCAACAGCTTCGCCCTTGATTTGAGATTCAACCTGGTTAAGGAATGAGAAAAGAGGAATAAATTTATTATTTATGTACTCTGGAGATGATGGCATCGTCATAGAACAAGGAGATTTCAAGAATCAAGTCGTTCAAAGCCAAATTTTCAACAGCACCCAAGTTGAAGAAATCAAGAGATCTGAATTGATTTTGATCCTTTTGGGAAATAGTTCCAACAACTCTCTTGCTGTAATCCTTTGGCACCATAACCAAATCGATATCTGAGAAATAAATAAAAAGTTTTAAGCCTGATTTACCATTTAATGAAGATGATTTGACACCTTCTCTCCATCTCTTGAGGTATTCAGTTTCTAACTTGGAGAGGGATTGTTGTTCATAGAGCTTCTTGATGATTCTCAACTTGATGAGCTTGGTTTCAGCCTTTCTTCTCTTCAAATCAAGCAGGTTTTCAAGATCGCCATCGGAGCGAACAAAATCCTAAAAAAGGCATTTGAGCTCAAAATAACCCATAAATAAAATATTACTCTATCATCTTGAACATTATACAAGCTTTCGAGGTCTGATTGCTTGGTAAGGGACTTGAAGTCGACATTGAAGTTGAAAACTCTGCCTTCATTTGCATAGACTTCACCCAAGTCAGATTGTTCGTTGGCATGGTTTTCGAGCTTGGCAATGTATTGAGCTCTGATTTCAGCCTTGACTTCGTTGTATTCCTTCAAAGTAAGCTTCTTTTGAGTGAAGTCCTAAATTTGTAAATATTATGATGATGAAAAAATACTATTTACGTTGAGAATTTGCTTTTGCTTGGCGTCAAATTCTTCTTTCAAAGCCTTGACTTGCTCATGCTTGAATCCTTGGTTGAAGAAAAATGAAGCATAGTGATCTTTGAGAATCCAGGTTCTTGAAAGCTTCTCAAGGTATTCGACGTAAGCTTGAGCGTCTCTTTGGGGAATGACTGAGTCTTTGGAAGAGGTAGCAGGTTTGGTTTGGCCAATATGCTCGGAAATCAATTCTTCAATAAAGTCGAGTTCGACAAGCTTGTTGACGATTTGGGCGTCAGAGAGGGTTGCTTTCCACTCGACCTTCAAGTTTTGTAAGTTGGCAATAGCTTGTTGTTCTTGGGTTAAAGGTTGTTGGGAGCTCAAGTTGTTGATTTCAGAGTACAAGAACTTTTTGAAGAATTGTTGGGGAAGCTTGTAGCTGAAGGCTTCCCAGTTCCAAGGGAATGAGTGAGTTTTGAGGGAGTTTCTGAGCTTGGAGAGATTGGGAATCAATCCTTGGGGAACTCTTCTTTCTCCGTGATAATGTTTGGGTGCTTCGAGAGTAGTGAAGTCAACATTGTTTCTGTTGAGGCTCTTGTCGAGGACGTTTTTCCAATCTTCATAAGTGTGATATTCGGAATCCCAGAGGAAAGGATAGTTGATGATTTCTTTATTGATATCCTTTCTGTCTTTGGAGCTGCTTTCGATGGCAACTTCTTCACCGTAGACGACGCCGTGCCAGGAGAGAGGAGTGATTTCTTGTCTTTTGGGTGCTTGGGCATTCAAATTGTCCTTGATTTCTTGCAAGAATCTGAGGAAATCTTTGCCGCTTTGTTGTTGGATCAAAGCGCTGATTCTGCTTTGAGTGGCTTCGTTTGAGCTGCGGAAAGCATCGTACAAATGAGCGAGTCTGTATTTCAATCTATCAGCCAAAAGGAGCTTATGTTCTTGGACGAAAGTGGAGGCGTATTCCTTTTCAGCAGCAAAGTAATTTTGGAGTTGTTCAAAGAAGGACCTAATTTCGGCACGTTCGTTGAATTCCTTCAACAAAGAGGTGAAGACGTTTTCAAGAATGTGGCTGTGCTTGTTTTGGGGAGCCAATTTTTCCAAGATGGCTTCAAAGTCAACTTGAGGGGCAAAGTTGATCTTGGCGTTCTTGTAATCAATGTCAAGGAATTGCTTGTAGCCAATCACCTTGTAGACAACATCGGGATGGAGGGCTTCCAACACTCTGCATCTGAATTGATAAGTTGCAGAGACTTCATTTTCATCGCTTGAGATAAGGTTTCCTTCGCCGACAAAAAGACCAATGTTTTTATTTTGAGAGGTGTAGAAGAGGTCGGGGTGGTATTCTTCAGGGAGCTTCTTGAGGTTGCTTGGGGTGATCTTGACAGATTCTCTGGTCAAGCTTTTTTGGACTCCTTGGACAATCAAATCCTTGAGAGGATCCTTGTATCTTTGGGCTGATTCACGGAATTCAGTGGTGTAGGTTTGGGTTTTGAGCAAGAGTTCAAGGTGGGCAGTGAGTTTGGCAGCGTTGGGATTTTTAGCTCTGTATTGATCCAAGAAGAGGGAAAGGTCATACAAAAGTTCTCTTTGGTAGGTATTTGTGCCAGTCAAAGTGTTGTCGACTTCAAGGGTGTTGACGATTTTCAACAAGCTGGAGAACTCCTTGGCTTCATGGAGATTGTGGATGGCGAGGAAGTGAAGAGCTTCCAAAGCTTCTTCGACAGTGAATTGAGCATGGTGTTGAGAAATGTAACCAACGATCTTGGGCAAGAAGGCGGACTTGTCAAAGCTTGACAAATAGTTCAAGGCCTTGGTGAGTCTAAGCAAATCAGTTCTTGACAAGCTGGCAATTTGGTCAAGTGAGTTTTTGGAGAGATTGAGGAAAGATTTGGTAGGGTTGGAAAGGTGGACCTTTGAATAAGCATAAGCCAAATTAATAGCAGCTTCAAGGGTTTGCAAAGAGGATCCTTGGCCTGAAAGGGTCTTTTTGGAATTATTAAAGGACGAGTTAACTATATCTTACTTCAAACAACACAGTGCAGGAGGACTTGAGGTATTCTTCAGTGGTTTGCCAGATGTTGGTATAGTTACTGGTCAACTTGAATCTTTGAGGAGTTTGGTTTTCAAAGCCTAGGGGAGTATGAGAAGGAGAATATCGCGAATTACCAATGGCAGTTTCGGGATTCATGTCGATGAAGTTCAAGTTGGGCAAAAGTTGGTTCCATTTATCATTAACGTACTTGATGTCTGAGAAGGCGCCCTTCTTCAAGCTTGCGAGATCAGACAAGGAGGCAACACACTTTCCGAAGGCAGCCAAGTTGAATGCTGGGGCAAGCTCTTCAATAGAGATTGATTGCTTTTGTCCAGCAGAAGTTTGCTTGCTTTCGATGGTGTGGACGGCTTCAGTGAGCTTGGAAATGGTAGGATCAATAGATTTGGCCTTTTGTTCCAACAACAAGTTTTGGAGAGTGTTGGCGGCGTTTTGGACCTTGAGGGTGCTATCAGTAATATTCTTAGGATCGAGGATATCTTGGAGGGACAAGAGACCGGCATCCAAGAGCAATTCTTCCAATTCCAACAACTCACTTCTCAAGAAGATGTTTTCAGCGATAAATTGTTCCTTTTGGGCGTTACTGAGGATTTGGAATTGATCTCTGACGGCCACAATAGCTTGACCAAGTTGCTTTTGGACGCTTTCATTCTTCTTGATGCTTTCAGTCAACTTTTCAAGGAGGTAGCCAATTTCTTCAACGCTGCCGTCTTCTTTGGCAGAGGTAGTCTTGCCCTTTTGGTCAAACAAGATGGCGTCAATATAGCTTTTAAATTCGGTGTTTTTCAAAAGACTTCGAAGAGAGACATCTCCGCCGCTTCTTGCGTAGTAACCCTTCTTTCCATATTGGGGATAGTTGTTGAGGTTATTTTGGTCAACTTCAAAGCCTTCATCTTCGTTCAAAAGGAGTCTATGCAACTATTTAAAGGTCACTTTCAGAGATGCGGAAGGAGAAATATGCAAACCTTTTGAAGGAAAGCCTCTTGGATTTCGCCGTCTTGATATCCGATTTTAGCCAAAGCGTCAGCAATCTAAAAATTTAAGTTGCGGTGTGAGAACCTTGAGCAAACTAACCTTGACCAAATTGTCGTAGTTGACAGAGTTTCCCTTGAGGAGCAAGTATTTGATGTCTTCAACCATGTCAACAAATCTCCAGTTCTCCAAAAGCTCTTCTTTCTAAGAAGTGTTTAAATTTCAAACCAGTCGAAGAATTATCTACAGAGAGATCCGCATAGTAGGTGGGCTTATCACTAAAAACTCTCCAGAGCTTGGCAACGTGTTCTATGCTTGAGGCGAGATGTTCGTCGTCGAAACCGACTTGATAGGCTCTATAAACTTTCATGCCGTCTCTGATTGGGTTGCGGGAAGAAATGGAAGTAATCAAAAACTCGTTGTTTCTCTTCTCAGCATTCTCCTTTCTCAATTGTTCTTTTTCGTAGATTTCGTAAAGACGGGCGCAAAATTGGTCGAATTTTTCCTTTTCAAAGTCCTTTTGATTTTGATCAAGAGAATCTCTGATGATTTGGGATGGTTTAGTGTCAGTCTTGGAGTACTTGGTGAGCTGACTGAGCATTGCAGCCCCGTTTTGGTTCTTTAACTTCCTCAAATTGTGGAAGTTGACGGTCTTGGAAAGATTTGATTTCCTGAGCATTAAAAGATCTTATTATATTGATTGTTTAGTTATCTCTGTCAAAATTAATTTTCGATCTAACACTAAAAAAAGTTAAATTTTAGATATCCCTGGAATTCATAAAAGAGACATCATTCACCATTCTCATTCATAAATCTTTTCCCAGGGTTTTTATGCTTAAAAAGGAGCGAAGCTAAGTAAAGTAAAGTGAAGTGAAGTGGAAAATCTCTTCTGCTTGTAATTAAATTTTTCCAAAGAACTTTAAGATTATTATTGTAAGAAAGAAAAAATATATGTCAGCTTCTGAGAGAAAAATCTTTCTTAGATTTGGTGATGAAATATTATTTGAGAGCCATAGTTGTTATAGCCAATTATCGAAATAATATTACAAAAAAAAATTTTCTAAACTTCATGAGACTGAAATAATATTTATCTCTTGACAGTTTCGAAGGCATCTGCTTTGGGTTTTAACAGAGCAGGATTTGGTTCTCCTTCTACATCTGCATCTTCGAAATGAGTCAAGGGATTTTGCTCGTCCATGATGCTCTTTGGTTTTGGTTGACCATCCCACATTGGTCCTCTAAAGTGTTGTCTGTCCAGAAGTTCTTTGTGTCTAAGAAGTAAGTGATTTTAAAGGGTGCTCGATAATAAATTTTTACCTCTTCAAATCTTCAGGATCAACGTTAGCAGCATACCAATTAGAAAATTCTACATGTCTTCTTTTAGGAGCCTCTCCTTCTACCAATTTGCCATCCTTTAAGACGTACTTGCCTATTCAAATCGCATTATTTTTCTGGAATCCGCAAAATTCTTACCAGCTTTAAGCTTGAACTCTTCTTCTTCTTTTGACTGAACAGAGAAATGGGAATCAGATTTTGATTCTTCAGAATGAACTTCTGTGTCAACGATTTTCTCTCCATTTTGTCCATTTTGATTCAGTTTATTCGCTTTTTCAAGTTCGAGCATTTTTGCAATTTGAGGGTTTGTCAATTTGAGGAAGTTGTGCTTATATTCGAGATTCTTCAAAACATTTTTCAAGGTGTTTTCGTCTTCTGCATCTTTGACAGTCAAGATAGCTTTCACTTCAGTAGTATATTGGAGCTGCTTGGGTTTGGGCAACTTTAAAAGAAACTGGTTCAAAGTTGCCAAAGTTTGTTTAATTTGACTTCTGACATGTTGCGCCATTGAAGAATAATTTGATTAAAAATTTATTTAGATTTTTGCATTAATGAATTCAATTTCTTTGTGTTGTGAAAAGAAAATCAATCTGTTAGACTTTGGGATGAACAATTTTATGTATATTGTCATAAGAATAAAGGTTTGGATTAATGGTTATAGAATCTCCATTAGAATTTTGGAGAACAAGGTTTCCTTGAGTATCGATTCCGTGAATCTTGACTTTTTCTGGACTTTCATTTTCTGATCTTCGCAATTCAGCTTCAATACCACTTTTAAAAATTGTAAAATCGAGGGTCAAAAAGAAATAAAATTACTAGTCTTCCCAATGTTTGAAGTAAATGTTTGCAAGGCCATTTTCCCATCCTTTCTCTTCCAAAATTTCTAGGTTTTGAGCAAATTTCTCCAGTACACTGATAATTAATTGTTCAGCAGTGATATGAGATTTCCCTTGTTTTTCGAGTATTCTATTGATGCAAGTTGTTGGCTCTTCATTATCCATATTAATTCCCACTCCAACAAAAACCTTTTTGTAAATTGAGGTTCCTTCTAAATCGCTGGCCTGAACAAGGTTGCCTGCGATTTTTTCATTTGCATAATATGTGTCATTTGGCCATTTCAATGTGAACTTCTCGCCCTTCAGAAATGTATTAAAAAGCGGGAGTGAAAATTAAAGTACTGTTTTTTCAAGAATAGCTTCATGAATTGCAAGAGAGGCTAGGTACTGGACAACGACTAAAAATTCGGTTTTGACGATATATGTAAATGTCATGAGAATTGATCCTAAAGGAGATTCCCAAGTATTGCTTCTCCTTCCTTTTGAGAAATTTTTTCAACTAATTTTCGAAAAAAATTCATTACCTCGTCCTCTTGTTTGAGTGTCAGCAACATAAATCAAGGGATTTTTATAACTTTCAAAATGCTTGTAAGTCATTGTTTGTGTTGATGTTGTTGAAGATGAATATAAAATGTCATAAGCAGGGATTGTTTGGGATTTTTTTAACAATTCAGCCAAATAAGCAACATTGAGATATGACTTTTCTTGAAATTGGAAACCATGTCGTGTTGCGTAATCATTGTCAAAGACATGGATTGAATTTATGATTCCAGCCTCAATTTCAGAGTCAAATTTGCTGTTTCTAATCTTTTTCAAGTAATTCTGAACATCACTTTCTCCCGCTCTGTTCATCACAATTAATACATGAGATAGTTTTTGCTAATAATGATTAAGAGTTTGGCCAAATAAGAAAGCTTACTGTATTCTTCTTTAATAGCATATAAGCAGCTACCGAAGATCCAAGGGTTAAAAGAGTGAATCCAAGCTTATGGTCAGCCACAAAAGACTTTACTTTCTCCATTCCAAGCAATTGCAAGCAATTTATTTATTAATATTATTCGTTGAGACCAAAATTAGCTTTTGACATGCATTAACAGGAGGAAATTTCATAAACCAGAAGATGACAATACAAATATTTCTTCCTTCATTTTGAAATAATCTCTGGGAGAAAATTGAGGAAATATTATGATTGATAAATTTTTTTTCATGGAAATGGTAGAGAATACCATGTTCTTTTTTTTTATTCCAAGGCCTTACATTTGATACGAACTCTAAAAAATATTTCTTGTCCTGTTGTTTTTCAAATCAAAATTCGATTTTTTTTTCTTTCGAAAAGGCAAAACATTTTTTTATAATTTCCAAAAGAAAAAGTTGAGAAATGAAAAAGAAAAAAAGCAAACAAATATTTTTGAAAATTGTCAGAAAGTTGATGAAACCTGATGAGATTTGGATGAATTTAGATTTCCAAAATATTGATGCGGATTTCAGATTCATTGTTAAAATTTTCTGAAACAAAATCTGGACTTTTCTGGCTTTGAAAAAAATTTCCGACAAATCTTATTAAATTGGGAAAAAAAGGATTTGGAAATTAAAAAAAGTTGAAGAAGTCAAATTTTTAAAAGGAAAGTGACCAATAAAAAATGGAGATATTTTATAATTTGTACATCGGGGATCAAATTGTAACTTTCATCGCCTGAAAAGGAAAAGTTACTCCAGCTGATGGGGTTCACAATACAGTGAAACTTGTCAAGTTGGGCACCTTTGTAAAATGACCAAAAAGTCACGGTCCCTTGGCGAACCTCCAGGTTTTCTGAGAAATGACCCCTGGTAACTTGAGCGCCTCTCTATTTTGTATCTTGGGCACCTCTGAAAAAAATTTCCTAAAGAGAATCATTGGGCACCCCTTAAAAAAAAGGAAAATTTGTAAGAAGAAAATTTTCTGCGAAATTTTTCATATTTAAAAAAATAGAATTTTTATGAAAGTATATGAATTTTTTTAAAGGCCAAGGAACTACTATTGGGCTATTTCAGGAACATTTATTTTCATAAAATTAAAAAATCCTTTCAAATAACGTGAAAAAAAAGTTCCAGAAAAATTTCTTCCATTTTCTCTTGAGAAAAGTTTTTCAGGAGCTCCTTTTATATGTTGAGCACCTCTGTACTTTGGGCAGAACTTTCGGTCCCGAGAGTACCCAACTTAGACAAGTTTCACTGTATTTGTTGTATTAAATCTCACTTCCTCGAAATAAGTAAAATTGGGAATTATCTCTGGTATATTTTTGTTTTCAGCAAAATATAATTGGAAATTTATTAAAACAAAATATTGGAATGGAAGGACAGGATTTGAAACAATCAACAGAAACTCAAGGAAAAGAAAAATATAAAAGTTATTTGATTCTCCATAACGTCGGAAAGAAGAAGAATGTTGGAACTATCATAAGGTTCATAATTTTCTATTGGCTAAAAATGAACTTGAAAAAGGAGTGCATGTGCTTTTAATCTCAGCAATGTCTTTTTGATCTCAAAGAATATTGGAGGAAAAAAGTATAAGCCAGACAAAGACTTTAACTTTTTTGGAAATCAAAACACAGCTGCTCAAATCGACTACACTGCATTTGGATCATTAAAAGAAGCCAAGGAATATTTTGTTCAAAACAACATTTTTGTTTGCGGTATGGTTCTTGTCTCGTTATTCAAATATTGAACTCTTTCAGGAGTGGAAATTATGGAATCTGCTCAGAGCATCACGAAACATCCCTTTAAAGGAAATACCGCTTTCATTCTTGGAAATGAAGTAGATTTATCTGAGAAGAAAATATTTATTTTTCTTTTAGGGAACAGGATTGAATGATAATCAAAAAGCTATATGTGATCATTTTGTGTATATTCCTCAATATACAAATAAGACTGCAAGTTTGAATATTGCAGTTGCTGGATCAATTATTTTCCATCATTTTGCAAGTAGAGTATTTGGAAGTTTCTCTTTTACAATGACCTAGTGTGGGCTGGATTTGAAGAAACCCCAATTTACGCTGAAAAATTCCAGCTTCAGGACGAAGAGGATGAAAAGAAGACTCCAGCTTTCAAACTCAATGTGACTGTGCACAATAACGTCATTGGTAATGACGAAGGGAATAAAAACGATCCAACAAAAGATATCGAGGATAATAATTTAGATGAATTTTTTGAATAATAAATTTATTTGGTTGATATGTATGATGATGTATAAAGTTATTTTTTCAAGTGTTTCTTGATGTCGCTCATTTCACGGGCATTTCCTAAAAAGTAATTTTAGCAAAAACTCATGAATCATGTTTGAAAACCAATGTAATCTTTAGGTTCTAATTTTAACAAACGTTCCTTTTCCTTTTCGGGAATTTCAATGGTCTTGATAAAGTCTTGAATTGCTTTTTTGTCGATCTTATTGATGAATTAGTTTTAAGACTTCTTTCTATAAAATTGAACCTCTTTTCCTCTGGTCATATCCTTAAGCTTTTCGTAAGGATTTTCAATTTGGTATCTTCTCATGACGGTTTGGATGGGCTCAGCGAGGACTTCCCAATGATCATCCAAATCGGCTTCAAGTTTTTGGTTGTTCACCTCGAGTTTTCCAAGACCCTTTAACAAACTCTTGTATGCGATCAAAGAATAGCCAAGTGCAACTCCACTATTTCTCAAGACAGTTGAATCACTCAAATCTCTTTGGAATCTTGAAATTGGAAGCTTGGAAAGCAAGTGTTGACTGACACTATTGGCAACACCCAAATTACCTTCAGCATTTTCAAAATCAATTGGGTTGACCTGGGAAATTAGAAATATAATCAAGAAATTTTCACTTCACCTTGTGAGGCATTGTGGAGGAACCAACTTCTTCTTTCTTGGTTTTTTGCTTAAAGTATCCCAATGAGATATAACCCCAGACATCTCTTGAGAATCCAGTGAGAATGGTGTTGATCAAAGAAAGATAAGAGTAGTAGTTTGCCAATCTGTCATGAGGTTCAATTTGAGTGGTATAAGGATTAAATTCCAAAGAAAGGCTTTCAATAAATTCTCTGCTGAGTGAAGGCCAATCATATTCAGGGTAGACAAAAATATGGGCATTGAAATTTCCAACGGCACCATTAAGCTTTCCTGGGAATTTCAACTTGGAGGAAAATTAATAAAATAAACAGAGAAATGGGAACTTTTTGAAGCGAGTCGAGTTGCTTCGAGACTCTATATCCGAAATTGGCAAATTCTTTTCCAACTGTGGTTGGTGAGGCAACTTGACCGTGTGTTCTGCTCAACATTGAGACATTAGCATTCTATGGGTTTGATGATGAGAATTAAAGTGGAAACCGAAGATTTACTTCAGTTGCAAATGAATCGATTTTATCAACAATTTTATTGAGAGTGGGACAGATTACAATTTGGTTAGCATCGTTCATCATTAAAGCATATGATAAATTGTTGATGTCTTCAGATGTGCATGAAAAATGTATATATTCTTTCAAATAGCTTAAACTCTCATCTTTTATACAATTAGCTTATTCAAGCAAGGAAGGTTTACTTTCAGAGATTTTTTCCTTGACAAAATATTCGATAGCTTTGACATCATGATTTGTGACTTTTTCAATCAAAAAGAATTAGTTTAAGGAGATAAAGAAATAAAGGTACTTCTTTGATTCTTTCTGCGCTTTTGATGCAGAAATTTGCATTGATTTCGTCAAGCAATTCTAATCAGCTGATAAGAAAGAGTATAGTCAATTCTATTCACTTATTTGAGATTGATCTAAAGATTTGGATTGTCCATTGAAAGTGACAATTCCTTTTTTTGACAAGAACTTGACCCATTCAATTTCGATTTTTGTACGGTACCTAGTTTATAAAATGATTAAAATAAAGAGAGAACAATGCCAACTTCATTAAAGCAAATTCTGAAAAGTAGTCTTTGAGTTCTCTAGTCTGGCCAGAATAGCGTCCATCAATAGGAGATACTGCTTCAAGAGAAAAAGAGTTCATGTTTCCTTTTTGAACATAAGACAAAACAAGGAGTAATGAGTTTACTTTTTTGATTGTAATGAAGATTGTTGACGACGAAAGCGTTTTGTTTTTGAGAAAGAGCAATAACTCTCAAACAACCTCTTTTAATAATATTCATTTTTTTATCGAAATAGATAAAATTAATTTTTCGAAGACGGGCTTAAAACATCTGTGATTTCTCAAGTCTTCAGGGCGTTATTGTACCTTTTAATTTCACTTTATCTGAGAGGTTTTGGGGTTCAGAAATCATCAAATGGAATCGGTTCGATATATAGAGTTTGAACAGTGAAACAACAAAAACAGCGTAATATTTTCCGATCCAATTTTTGTCTCAAAGTTCAAAATCTGAAGGTCATTTAAGAAAACCGATAAAAATAATTATAATTTAGGACATTCTTTGAAAAAAAAATTCAAAAGAACTTTTTTTGGGAAAACATTCTCTCCAAATTTCAAATCTCTGGGTGATCTCCTTTGTGCAAGGAAATAACGAAAGTTCTCCCCAGAATTAAATGTGGCGAATGTTGAAAAAAATTCAACTTTTTTCGAATAAATTCTAACAGATCTAAATATTTAGAGTTTATGATTCGCGCCGGTGAATAAGAAATTTCAAGCAATTGAATATTAACTAAAGGAATTCTATAATTTAAAAAATCGATGCACAAGTTTGCTGGCATTTTTGACTCGAAGAAGCAACAGGGAAAGACTGTTGACATCTTTTCAACGAAAAAGACTCAAATTGATCTTTCAAGTCCCGATTTTTGTTGTGATTGTTGGAGTAATTTCAAATAGGTCAGGATAGAAATGTAAGCCCTTTTCGAGGCTACAAGCAGGCAGCCCCTAACGCAAATTTCCCCAAGGGCCAAGATCTAGGGGTAAGTCGAGGCATATTCCAAAATAAGCGTGATGGAACCAGCAATGAAGTAAAAATCCCATTTTTTCTCCCATTTTAGTCATTACCAAAGGCAACTCCACTTCATGGCAGAGTCAACTATAACACTGTTTTGGAAGGTGAAAAAAGTGGAGCTTATACCAACCACGCTCAAGTTTTCCAGGACTTTTTGAACAACGAGTTCAAGAGCCAAATTGGGCAATTTAAGAGCGAAATGATTCAAATGATGAACGAATCTCTCAAGGAGTTCAGGGATAAGTCGAATAAAAACCAAGAGACTATAGCTGCTATTAAGGACAGCGTGAAAAACCACAGTCACAACATTGAAAAGCTCGATCAGAAGATTGAAGAATATCATACAAGCTTAGCAACAATTAGCGGCATGTTCCAGTCAGAAATTGAAAAAATCAAATATAACTTGCCTCGCGAGTCCTTGTCTCACTCTCCTTTGAAAAGAATCTCTGAAGGACCCAATGCAGGTGAGTTTTCGGAAAGGTTTGATCAGCTGGAGAGTCAACAGCAAGAGATTCTGTTTAATTTTGAAAAATTCAGAAGAGATCTTGCTGAAAATGTTCAACACACCCTTGAAGAATACTCCAGAGGTTTTGAACAAGAAAACGAAGAAAGATTTAACAAAGCTTCGGCTGATATGTCCAACAATATGGATCAAAAGGTCGCAAAAGTCTTGGAACACCTTGATGGAAAGGTGACTGTGCTTGAAAAGCAAATCAAGGACATTACTCGAACTGATGACCCTGTTGCAGACAAGCTCAAATTTGAAATTGAAGACAAGTTTAATGAAGAAACTCAAAGTTTAAGAGAAGAAATTCAAAACCTCCACAATCAAATTAAGAATAGAGTTGACGAATCCGTGTTGAGAGAAGAAACGATTAAAGGTATAATAGGGGTTGAGGATTCAGAATAATTTATTAGATACTACCTTGAATCTACAATTGGCTCAAACAAGACAAGAAATGGATTCTTTGAAATCTGAACTCGCTTCAATAATCGAACAGGTATGTGGGGATTTGCGATAAAAAGCTAAGAATAAATAGGTTCAAATTGAGGGTAAGAATATTGATTTAAGGATTGAGACTTTGGAGAGAAAAATCAGTGAGCAGCCTCAGAGTGGCCAAAACACTCAGGCAGTGGCCTCCTCAGATCCCTCAATTAAACAAATTCGTGATGATTTTGAAAAGAAATTGATTACTCTTGAAAGAAAGTTTGAAGAAATTCATCAAGACCAAAGGGATTTAAATAGCGATCTGAGTATTCACAAAGCTCAATTAGAAAGCTTCAAAACAACTTCAGCAATTTCTATCAATGACATCAGAGCAAGCCAATCTCAATTAGAGGATGTGAAGCTCAGAAAACTTGAGCAAATGATTGATCAACTCACAAGGAACTTTGATCAAGTTAAGGAAAGTTCTTCCATGAGCGATTCTACTATCTCAACCAAATTCTCCGAAACAAGTCATGGAGGAGTTTTAAAACAAGAGAACTTGGGTGGATATTCTCACCATCATGTTGGAAATGTTGGAAGCACCTATTCTTATGGAGATTTCTCTTCAAAAGACCAAGCTACTGAGGGTGTCAAGGAATCAATTCCAAAAGACTATTTGACTTATAAGAAGGATGCTTTGGAAAAAATCCCTGAGAAGCCAAGTCAAAGTGTTGATTTTAACAAGAATTATCTTCCTGGTGATGAGACTTCAAATGCTGCTGCTGTCGCAGATATGCGTTTCACAAAGAATGAAGATTATCTCAAAGAAATCACTCAACATTCAAGTATTTCTTTGCTTTTATAAAATAACTCATGATGAAATAGCTAATTGGGACAATGTCAGCAAGCCATCTTATACTTTCGAGATGAATAAAGAATTTGAAAAGGTTGGGGGAGCACCAAATCATCCTGAAGCTACTCAAGCTGCAATGAAAGTAAAAATTGGCTTCGATAATCTCATATTTAATTCTCTGGAAAAAGAATAATTTCATGGAAGAAAAGATTGAAGAAAAGGAAAATATTGCCGCTCCTGTTCATTCTAAAGGAAGTAATTTATCATTATTGATGACTCGTTCAAATCTAATTTTCTCAAACAGATGAAGATGATGAAGTAGAAGTGGTATATCAAATTGACGAGAATGGATTTTTGATGGATGAGGATGGAAACTATATTTTGGATGATAAAGGAGAAACAATTAAGCTTAATGAAGAGCAAATTGAGCGTTTGAGAGAAAATAACTTACTTGAAGAAGAAAACCTGTAAAAAGTGATTCTTGATTTGATATCTATTATTTTTAGAAATTTTCCTTGATTTGTATAGGAAATTCATACAATAATGTTTGTTCAATTAAATTGTACTTATCAATTTGCATGAAAAGGTCCCAGTAAAATCGAAGCGGTCAATCCTTAAATTTGTATATATCTCATAATATTTGTTTGTCCTCGAAAAGTTATTGCTGAGAATAATATATTAATCTGATTTTTTTTAAGTTTTAACGAACGACTGATAAAAAAAATCTTTCAAAAGAAATGAAAAAGAAAATTCACATGGATGGAATCATGGTTTTACAAAGCTTATTTATTCACTCATTTTTATGAAAATAGACGACTGTTAACATGAGCATCATAAACAGATGGATAGATATTAGATTTGATCTTTGATTCAATATTAGATATCTTGTTCAATATAGACTGAGTCGGGATCAATAAAGTATTTTTTATAATAACCCTTTTCACTAACTTGGCGTCTGAGTTTTTCTTTATAGAAGTAACTTGACATTCCGAGCCATGAATAGAAAAGAACTAATCCTCCAAATACTTTTTTGAGGACATTGACGCCTCTGAATCTTGATTTAGCACGGAAGAAATTGTAAAAGAAGTGATGTCTTTCGATAAACTTCTTGTAGATGAGGTAGGAAACAGCAGTGCCTCCGAGCGCAACATAAAAAGATTTTTCGGTAGATTTAACAGATAACTCTAAAAGGTCTTGGAGGTCTTCTTTTGAGAGTGCTGGGTGTTCAAGAAGGAGGTTGAGCTTTTCTTTTTTATCCAAGAGCAGATACTGCGAGAATGCCTCTTGTATAATGACAGGTTCTGTGATTTTTTTGGGTTTGTAATTTGGATCATGTTGAAGCTTGGACTTGGTTTTGTCTCTGATACTATCAAGGAACATAGACTTTTTAGTGTCTTCCAAGTATCTTTTGGCATAAAAGTTATCAGATTCATCGGCTTTATATTTATAGAGAAGACTTAGATCGTTGCCCATTGTTGGTTAGTTTTGTAAAGAAAATTAAGTTTGAGATTACGACACTATGAATATATATTTGTTTTAATATGAATTACTAATCTTCAACAAGAACATAAAATAAAAATCATGTAAATCTTGCTTATATATATTTATTAGTGTGTATCGTCATCCTAAAAAAGATTATTTAGCAAATGGTTGTTTTAAAAAAGAAAATTATACAATTTGAGTGTTTAATGGTGTATCAGCGGGAATTTTGGTATCGACGGATTCGTCTTTTGCTTGGGATTTAGCTCCACCAGCACTTCCTCCGAGCTTCAAGCCTGAGAGAGCAGTTTTCAATTCAGAAAAGTCTTCTTTTCTTTCTTCATCATCAGCTTCTGCAGTTTTGCCTTCTTCCACTCTAATTCAAAAAAACACGTTAGACCCACGTTTGCTGGGGGGGAAAATTACCTTCTTTCACCAACCCATGGTCCTTGTTCATGTTCGAGGTTGGGGCCGTATTCTGAGACGGGGACTTTACCACCAAGGAAATCAGGCAAGTTTTCAGGGTCGATCTATAACATTAATGTGTGAGAAGAGTTTATTCAGATACCACTTCGAAGAGTTCCTTTTCGTATTTGGAGCCGAGAATTTTGATTTTATTTCTAGTTTTTTCATCAATCCAAGGCTTGATAACAGTCCAAACGCCTGTGAACAACATGGGGGCATTAATGATGAACATTCTAGCAATTGGTTTAAGAACAGGGTCGGTTTGTCAATATTACTGTCCGAGGATTTCAGGATAGTAGTCTTGACCGATCTTGGAAGCGAGTTGAACGAAGTTGTAGACTTGAGAAGACATCATGCTCATGGATCCTCCCTTCAAATCAAGAATGGTGCAAGTTTGTGCAATAGGTTGTCCAGCAGCCTTGGAGCAAGATGGGAAAATGTCGTTTAAGAGTCTTTCGTAAGATTGGCAGTAGTATTTGACAAGTCTGTCTTGATTAGTGGTCTTGAACAAGTTTTGGAGTTTTAACAGTCCGACTCTTTCAATGTAGATGGGTCTCCCCTAGAAATAACCGTCAGGTCAAGGCCGCAGAGTCATAATAACCTTTCTATCAGTTCTAAAGTAGCCGTGAGGGTAAAACTTTTTGACTTCGTCGAGTTCAGAAAAAACGTATGTCTAAAAGGCGTAAATAAGAATAGGTCAAGGGAGAGTACATCAATGGAGTCAATGCTATTCTCTTGTCTCCATTTAATGAAGTTGGACCACATTTGTAATGCTTTAGTGAGATCGAACTTACGAGCGCGCAAAAATCTGAGCAAATAGGCATCATCGTAGGGAGGATTAGGGCAACCCATGTTTGTAACGGCAGCTCTAAATTCTTCGAGAACTTTGAGTTGTTCTGGGCTACAGTCGCCTGGCCAGCTATAAAGAGTAAGGTTTGCCCCGAAAAGTAATATATTCACCCTGAATAGTCCTTCTTCATCGTTTTAAATTCTGAGATGTTTAGAAATTAATTGTAATTCTCACACCTATAATAATTGTTTTAGCAATTCAAGCCAACTTGTATTATTCAAAAAAATTCCTTGGATTGATTTATTTATTTGTCACACGAGGAAAAATAATTAAAGACATTTTGCAATTTGAACTTTGCCAAAAATATTTCTCTATCCTTTTTTACCTTTCAAAAAAGAGATATTTTGATGTTTTCTCTCCCCATCTTTGAAAATGGTTGACAGAGAGCCTGCGGAATCTCAATGAATAAATGCAAATTTGAAATTCAACGGAATTACTGTATTATTTTATTTTTAGAAATTTTTCTAGAATTTGAAGATTTGGGGGAGAAAAGATCATGAAATAATATTTTACTTTATTTTCAAAGAAAGAAATGCTATTTCGACTGTTTCTCTTGGATTTTATTTCGAAAGAGTCCCTAAAAGGGGAAAAATAATTTGTTGATGAGTTCTCTCAGATAGATTTTTTTTTTTTTACAATTGATTGATTCCTTAGCTGGCTGCATTATTATAACTACTAACATTCGAAAAAATTAGTTCGATAGATAGATATACACTCAATAAATAATTAATTAAATGAGGAAAATTGATATTTATTATAATTTTAAAAATCTAGAATTAACAGGAAATTGTTCTTTCATTTTTGATTTTAATCTTTTTTGGGATGTTTTATTGAGAGCAATAAGCTGATAGATTGCACTTGTATTTGCTTTTTTACTTTTCATTTCATTATATTTTTTGAGTTTTTCAACTTCATCCACTACGAGGGAGTTAAGAAATTATCATAGAATTCAAAAAAATTTTTACATTTTTCGAGAAACTTTGCTTTTTCTTCAGGGACCAATTTTTCTCTCAAGACTGTAATAACGCTAGTTTTGTCGACTTCCTGGATTTGAATAGGATTTTGTTGTTTAACCTCATTAAACATTTTGTGACGCATTTTAGCCATGAGAGCAAGAGAGAATGGCATTTTATGATCCTGGTACTGAGAGAGAATGGTTATTCAAAACGCTGACGCTATGCACTTACAAGAATCATTTTATCAAATGGGTCTTGAGTACGAATTCGACTAAAGGTTGTATTTGTCTCATTGAGAGGCGGATCATCAAACTGTTTGTCTCTCCTTACATTGGGTGACATATCCAACATTGGAGTTTTTGACTCGAGTTGGGATGTACTGATACTGTTGTTGAAGTTTGATTGGCCTCTATTCATTTCATACAAAGTTTGATTTTGCTGTCTGGCTAATTTTTCAAATGCTGGAGGCAATTCCTTGCGCTTTTTGATAACATTTTGAGAATGAGTTAATTTTCTCAAATCTTCAATTTCATCGAAAACATGTTGTATTTCCTGCCTTTGGGGACTGAGATCTCTGATTTCTAAATTTATGAGACAACAGAAAGAGGAAAATATACCTTCAAGTTTAAGTTTCTCTTGGGTTTTATCGAGGAGTTTGGATATCCTTTGCTGCAATTCTCTAAATTCTAAATTTGCTTTTTTACCTTCTTTTTCTTTCGGTTTTTGACTTATGGTTTGGATGTGAGAAGGTGTATAAAGTTTTTTTGGGGATTCTGATTTATTGAGTGAAGATTGTTGAAAGAACTTTTTTTCAGAGAACCAGTTTGAATTGTTTTCAGTCAACTGTTTCGATAATTCGGCACTTGCAAGGAGACTCTCTTGGAATCTGCTGGCGTTTGCTTTTTCATCCGGATGAATCGTAAAGTTTTGAATATGGGGGATCTTGGTTTTTTGAAGGAGTTTTGATACTGATAGAGTTTCTTTAGGTGTCGCACTTTTAAGGGTTGTGAGAGGTGTGAGGATGGAGCCTTTTGTTTTGAAGCTATTTGCGGTAAAAAGCTTTGATTTCGATGTATGTGGGAATTCCGCAGGTTTTAAGCAAGAATCAGATGATGTCCAGGTATCAATCCGTAGTATTTTTTTAGGTTGTTCTCTAGTAACATGAACTGCTGCTGTTGGGAAAGAGGATAAACAAATGGGATACAATTGATGTCACTTACCATTTTGTGATGGAATCAAAGTTTGAGACGAGAAGGATTTTTTCATTGTGGAATGAATTCTTTTGCAATGAGGTTTTTATCAAATTAAACTCTTTTTCCTGCTTACTTGAGAAAAATCCTCCTTTAAAATTCCATAATATTTTATTATCCAGTTATTTTGAATTTGGGAAAAATGAATAAAAGTGGCATAAAGTTTCAATAGTAAATACTCGCTCAATTAACATGTATTCAAAATTGATAAATAATAAAGCCACTACAATGAAAGGAAAAAACCAAGTTAATACGACTGAAAATTGTGCTACAATAATACAGTTAAAAATTAAGAGAAGTCAGGTGATATCCCACGAGTGCTATTATACGACTCTAGAGGGGAATATATTAGGAGATTATTGTCTCATCAAATAAATTACTGTGTTTAGGGATTAGTTTCCTGGTAGTGGAAGATGACAGGTCTGAAGTTATGAAGCCTCCATCAAAGTTAATTTTGGTAATTCTAAACTGAGTTTCTACAAAGAGTTTTAGATGAAAGTGAACTCTGGAACAGAACTACGGTCAGGGGATTTGGGTGGATTTGAGAAGTTTTGTTGAGTTTTAGTCATGGAAAGTTTATTATTGATTGTGGAGAGTTTCAGGGACTTTTGATTGAGCACTTGGATTATTGATGATCTGTCACGGTCATATTCCCTGCTACTACTTCCGTACTTGGTGAGGGGGTCTAACCTTAGGTTTTTCAAATATTCTTTTTGCTGCTTGATCAATTCAAGGTTGGTTTGCCCAGCAACTTGAACTCTGGTTCCTATTTAATCTTAAAGAAAGTTTTGGTAATCGGATGCATACCACTTATTCTGAAGACTTTCGGTGGAGAGATCATTATTTCTCTGTCAAGTGGGGAACTGACTTCAAGGTTGGCTTTCAGGACCTTTTTGACAACATTTTTCCTTTTTTTAAAGTCAAGACTGTCGCTTGATGATCTTGCTGATGTGTGCGATCTAATGATTTTGTAATGTGGCTTTTGATCTTTGCCAACCAAAAAGCCGCTAGGTGTCACTTGAAGACCTTCTAAAGTTGACTTTTTTGTTGGAGATTTGTGAAGATCTTTCATAGAGTTTTCATTGGATTCCTCCTTAAGTAGTAAATCAATATAAGAATATTCCCTCGTAGAATTCGTATGCTTGTCTGGGTGAGATTAGAAGATGTATAAGGGGTCAATTTTTACTTGAGAGAGACTTGGTTTGATGAATTTTGATCGCTCTAGGATAAGAAGGGGAATTGTCAAATGACATTTGCTCTTTAGTTTGGTAGTTTTTCGAAGTGTTAAGGTTCGTTTCAAAGTTTTTTGGAGCTACAAGAGAGATTTAATTGGAGAAAGAATAGGCTTTTACTTATTGCCGCCACTGGAAAGAGTTTTTTGGGGTTAAGAAGAAGCTCTTTACTCATTTTTGAAAGATTAATCCTGTGCGTAAATCTTGAAATGGTCCAACAAATTTTTTGACTCCAAAAATTAAACTTTCCTGATTTAACTTTTCAACTTTGAAATAATTACATTCCCAATTAAAAGAATACTCTCTATGTTTACGATTGAGGAAAATAATAATATTTTAGTGGCTTCCAAGCAGCTAAAATATAATTTTCATCAAATATCTTTGGCTGTTTCAAGAATTTTGAAATTTAATAAAAATAACTTGTACTCGTTGCACTCGAATTTTATTAATTAACTCTTACAGAACTAGCTTTTTATAATTTCTGGATCGAAAATGGTTTTTTGGAGAGAGAAACAAAAAGAGAAATAAGTTTTCCTGAACCTGAACCTGGTGAGGATCTGAAGGATATGTATGAGATGAGAGGATTTTTTGAAAATTTTGAATAAGATTTTTTGTTTCAGAAAAGAAAATTGGCCTCAAAGTAAATTAAATTTTTATATTTTAGTTTCAAGAGGGAAATGTTAAAAGAACTTTTCAAGGGATTGATATTTAGAGTCTTAGGAGATTATACAGAAGTAAAGAGATGATAAATGAGATGCTAATTGAATAGGAAATCTCCATAGATGATATGAACATCAATTCGTGGAATGGTTATTTTTCGCAAGAGAATATTTCATTAAAAGCGCCGACAATTGAGAAAATATTCCAGAAATATGGTTTGAGAATTTTGAAACTTGCGGTCTAATGGATATAGCTGGTCTTAACATTCGTCTTGTAAAGGGAATAGTTGGGAAACTCTTTTTTCAGATCCCTTGGACCAAGATTTGGAAAGAACCATGTCATGTTGTGATTGAAAATGTTCATATTTTGGCGACTTTAGACAGTGTGTTTAACTATGAGGCAAATCAGGAAATGCTTATCAAACAGAAACTCAGTGAGCTAAAAGAGGCCGAAGAGAATGAAGTAGAAAATGTGATTCAACGAAACCATATTCATAAAACTTTTAGAAAAAATTTCTTCAAACACCACAGGAGGGGAATAAAACAAAGCTAAAGAAATTTTTGGAGATTATTATTGAGAATATGAGACTGGAGTTGAAAAACTGCCACCTGAGAATTGAAGATTCAGGAGTGACAATGAATGGAAAGAAATTTGCTGTTGGCTTTTCGTTTGACTCAATCACTCTGGAGCCCACCAATTCGAACTTTGAGCCTCAGTTTGTGGATCCTGAAACGAGAAAGAAGGAAGAGGTTTCTTACAGTTTATACTCAATAAAAGGAGTTGGTCTTTACACTGAGCTACCTGGAGAAGGTTAGTATTTTGAACGGTTCAAAACGTAACGTTTTAGGTGACATGTGGAGTGAAAGAGAGGATGTTTTGAATTTTCAGAAAAGCGAATATGCAAAGTTTTCAAGAGAATTTTACCAAAATAAAGACCCAAAGAGTTTTATTTTGAAACCAACAGATATTATACTTCAGAAGACATCAAATCTGAAAGAAAACGAGGTTGGATCAGATCGCCCAACAAAGTTCTACAACTTTTTTATTGAGAAATTGCATTTTGTTTTGGAGGATCAACAATTCAAATTGATTTACTACTTAATGGCTTTCAAGAATTGGAATAGCCAGCAAGGGACTCATTTGATGTATAGACCAAACTACGGTGTGAGACCAGACGTAAATAATATTTTTGTATTTGGGAATGTAACTTTCGATAAAGAGTAAAGAAAATGCCAGGTTATGGTGGGATTATGCAATAAAGAGTGTGATTTCCAAAATCCAAAGAGAAAGAGAGGAAAAATTCATTCCAAACATTGCAAAGCGCAGACTCGCAAGGGAGAAATATATTGAGCTTTTCCAAGTGAAAGTCGTTCGTGATATCGAAGAGATTGAGAAATCAGGAAAACCCAAACTCTTTGTTCCAGACATCCTGATCCAAACGACTAATGCCAACGAAGAAGCATTTATTACTTTTGATCAACTGTTGGAGATATTGACAAATTATGAAAGGGAATTTTCTCTGGAAGAGTGTCTTCACTACAGACAGATTGCAAAAGCAAAACTCAAAGACCTTGAGTATATGAATCAATTTATAAAAAGCAAGTTGAAGGAACCGGAAAAAGCCAAGAATGTTTCACCATGGTTTTTCCAGAAAATGCTTTCGAAAATTGGTTTTCAATCTGAAGGAAAGAAATATATGGATCATAATGTGATTGAGAATATTGAAGAATTTATTAAAAATAACAATATCTTTGAAAAAATTGAAATGGACACTGCTCCTTCTCCTTTGAATTTTCACTCAAAGTATAGCATTAATGCGAAATCATTTAAAGTGAAACTCAAACAAAAAGTGATGAATTCGCAAAAGTTTAGTTTTTTCAATGCCAAAATGGATGACATGACCCTTGAATATTCAAGCTACGAGAGCAAAAGAGTTATTGGTCTTAAAGCAATGAATATAAATATTCTGGATGAATTAACTATCAATAAAAGATTCGTCAACGTTTTGCGATTCACTCGTAAGTATTTTGGTGATTGCGAAGGAATTATATTCTTTTTCTTAGATATTGATGCAACAAGAGAGAATCAGATTCCAGCCATTGATACTAAATTTACTTATGAAAGGCTGTCAGAAAACCCTTATAACGAAAGAAAAAGAATAATCTTTGATTTGAACTCTTCACCATTTGAACTCATCTTAAACAAAGATTTTGTTGCTCGTTTAAATTTCATGCTTAAAAATCCCATTGTAAAGATTGAGAAATCCTTGATTTAATTTTTTTTAATAGGAGAATTCATCGGTTGAAAATAATTTTGAAATTGATGCAGAAAAAATCGAAAGAAAAATTAAAGAAAAGATATTGAAGCATTTGGGAAGGAATAGTAAAATTGAGATTTTTACAAATATTCCAAGTTATGCTCTTGTGATTCCAAAGAATCCAAACATTCAAGATTCACCATATTTTGTTGTTGAAGGCGAAAGCATGAGTATAACAACCAAAGAACAAAGCCAAGATGGCGATAGTTTCTATTCAATCTCTCACGATGCTATTGCATTAAGACAAGTAACTAAAAATGGCTTTTCATTTACAAGTTCATTTGAGAAATCATATCAAGTAAGATTTTTTGGAAATTATCTCCTCTAAAACTGGATAAAGGAGAACAGTTTGACACTGTTGGAGGTGGCTGGTTTAAACTTATTGATGCAGAAATCGATAATAGGAGATGGGACACAGTTGGTGATTGATTTTACTTTGAAGGGAGATATCACCGATATCAAGGTCAAAACAACAAATCTTTCAGCACTCCTTCTAAAAAGCAAGAACAATCTACAAGTGAATGATATGAATAAATCTATGAACACAAACGATATCCAATATCAATCTTATCGAGATTCTGCCTTCACTCAGGTGAAAGAAAGTCAAGAGTTTAAACTTGGCCGAAGTGACCTTCAGAAACCCCGAGCCGCCTCCTTTTTGGATGAGAACGGGGCACATGTAAGGAAGCCTAGTTTTATGGAATCGTATGGCTTTCAATATCCAAGAAAAGAGAGTTCGCATATTTTTGATAGTAACAGAGGAAATGACGAGACTGAAGAATTTTATGAAGCGTTTGAGGATTTAGCTGAAATGCTTGAAGCAGAGCAGGTTATTGAGGATGATTTCAAATTAGAAATCGGCAGAGATGCATCCACTGCTATGATTAATAAGAATAAATCTCAAACAGCTTTTCAACTCTTCACTCTAAAATATATTCGATGGTCCTGTGATATTGGAATTCAGAGTTTATCAGTTGAGGTATTAAAATTTTTTTGAGTTCTTGTTAATTTTTTTCTTAAAAAGATTGGACTGGAAGAAGATTTTGGGTTGACGAATTCTTGTTTGATATTTGAACAAAAAGACATTTTGATTCAAGCAGGCCTTGCTCCAAAAGAAACAAATTTGAATATGATGTATTCAAGTATGAAATTACAGTATAGTCAGAAAAGGAATCTTGAAAATGAGAAATGCTTTGAGATTAAATCGGTTGGCACAGAACAAAATAAAAATATGATTAGTTTCCTCAGAAAAGACGCTAACCCAATAATGAGCACTTTTAATCTTGGCAAAATTCAACTCGAATTACAACCAAGTGTGACAAATGAAATGGTTCAATTATCAAAAGCTTTCCTTGCTCGAAAAGGGTCATCCGATGAATCTGAATCTCCATCTCCATCTATTTCTGGATCTGAAGCAAAAAGTTCTCTTCGAATTGGTGTCGATATCCATTCTTTCCATATTCGCCTGGTAGGGACTTTTGTTTTCTCAAAAATAGATGTTCTAATTTGCTTCAGATTGGGCATGATAACAATTACGTTGAGTTGCAAACTCAAAGTCTCAAATTATATAAAGAAGGAAACGGTGGGATTTTAAATAGTAAGAGAATAGAAAGAATTTTAAACTTACCTGACCTCTCTTTTTAGCAAGCTTTGAAGGATTGAGATTCAAGATAGTGAATAGTAAACAAAAAACTGGATATGATCTCTTCCAAAATAGCAAGAAACAAGTTCATGGAGAATCAAGAATTACACTGGAAAATTCTGCAACTGAAGGCCTTACACTTGATATCAATAATTTAAAGTATTATTTCGATGGTTAAAACTACTAATCACCACGGTAGGATGATATTCGATTATAAAGCTCTTTATATTGCATTCCCAATATTGATTCATTATTCTGCAATCATCAAGAACCTTCCAAGTTCTAAAAATAGCGGGTCAGTCACGAATAGCGAACCGGGCTCTAAGTTGACTGTGAATCTAAAGAGATTATGCCTCCTATTTAGAGCGAATATGGCTGATAATTGGGAGAGCCAGAGTCATGAAAAGCTTCCAGATATTTACAGCCGTTTAACAAACATAATTTCAACTCAAGTCAGTCGCCACCCCAAAATGCGCAATCAAATTAAAGTTTATCTTGATGCTGATTTGACTGTGGATCCTCGCACCCAAACAAAAGACATTAACTTCCAGCTGAAGCTTTCTTTCTTCCATAACAATATCTTGAATAAGTTCCTTGATAATATTGAAGGAAACATTCATTCCTCTTTCGAAAATGGCGAGAAAAACACTCAGATCAGAATGAAAGCCATCAATATACGTGCCAGTACCTTTGATGTTGAGATTCTCCAAAGATTTATTGTGGAGTACTCTGAGCTACATCAAAATTTTGGCAAATCATTGCTGAACAATTTGAGTCGTAGCAGCGGTAGTCAAGTCTCTAAAAAGAGTGATCTGAATACAAGCCAGATCAGTCAGATCAGTGATGGTGCATCACCATCGAATTTAGAATGCTTAAGGTTCCACGTAAATAATTTGATGAGGGGGGTTTTAATGGTCATTTTTATTATAGTTGACGTCAGTGACTTTGACATTTATCAACTCATCCTCAGAAATGTCAGAAAAAGTAAATGGTGGAGCAGCAAAAGTTGAAGAAATGAGAGCTGAAAATCAACTTGGTTTTATTTTCGACAACATCAATATCGGAAAAGTGGTATATGTGGAATGGATTTGCTTTTTGTTAAAAAAAAATTCATTTAGATGAAAGAAAGAGAGCAAATAATAAACTTTTCAATAAACAGCATTTCAAGTTATTTGAAGAGTGGGATGGAGTCACCAAGAATACTGTTGATCAAAAGAACTGGTCCAGATATGAAAAGATCTCCTGAGAAGAACTCAAGACCATCGTTCAAGCTCAAATATATCCAAAATAAATCAATCGAAATTAATTTGGAGAGCACAAGAATAATGTTTTCCGATGAATCATACCCGAAAATCCAAGCTTTGTTGCAAGATCTTCCAAAGAGAAAAGAAAACAAAAGCCAACAACAACAGCCTCCAAAAAATTCAAGCAACAGCAGCAGTCAACCTCTTGAGATTCGCATTTTCACCAAGAATTTGTCATTATGTGTGTACAACCCTATGAATGAGAATTCCTCATCGAATGGCAGCGGCCTTGCAAAGAGTTATCAGATTGCGAGAGTCAATTCGGAATCCCAGCTCATAGAGAATATTATTATCTTGAACCTTTCTCTAAGTTCTGAAACCTATATCAAGCTCAGTCCAAACTCTATCAAAGTTTGCGGAGATTTTTCAGAGCTATCATTGTCTCTCACACCAAAAAAAAGCAAGCATTTAGCAATTGCTTTTAGAGAAGATTATATGATTTTCCCAACAAGATTTAACTACGAATTTGATTATTCAACTGATTCAAGTCATATTGATATGAAAAAAGTTGCTCTCAGTGTCATTTTCATTGAAGAGGTGAGGAGATCTTTTTTGGATTCGAGGGTGAATTAATAAATAATAGTTGTGTATTGATCTCAATTCAAATCACATAAAGTTGATGAACAAGATGTTTATCAAAGACTTGGTTAAAAAATCAAACAACAATAACTCCAGTTCTGTCGTTACTCAACCAAAAGCCCAAAGTTCCTTGAACCTAGAAAACATAGAAATCACCGTTTTATTTTCTCTCTGGAATTTAAACTAACAATACCTTTTTAGATTCCAAAGAGTTATGTGACATTGTTGATTGGGAAAGATGCTGAAGTGATATCGAAAAGGAATGTGTACCCTTTGATAAATGCTACACTTTTGAATATGCATATAATTGGCAAAAAGAAATCTCAAATCGATCTGACTCAGTTCACATCTTCATTCAATCTTCAGCTTTATTACTTGAATGAAAGAAATCTTTATTTCGAGCCTTTGATTGAAAATTTCAATTTGAAATTTGATTATGAATCAGAAAATAATATTCAGAGATTTAAGCTTGATGTTTTCGACACTTTGCTATTGAATTTAACTTCCGCTTCGCTGGACACTCTGATAAAGCTCTCTGAAGAATGGTCAAATCTGAAACAAAGTGCAATTTTGACAAGAAGAAACCATGCTTTACCAAATAGAACTCCTATTTGTATTATTAAAAATGAAACTGGTTCAGATCTCAAGTGTTGGATTGATCGAGATGATGCAATAAATATTGATAAACAAGAAGAGAAATATTTATACCAAAAGACAGTTATTCAGTTTGATGCATACAATTTAACCAATAGCCTGAAACATGAAAGTAGTAAGCAGCTCCAGAAAGTGAAAAGTATGAATGAAGGCAAGTCATACTATGGAAAAAGTAATGATGTCCGAAACATTTTTACTTTTGAAGAAAACAAAAAGATTTTGAATATCCAAATTTCAGAATTGAATGAACTGATAACATTGAATTTGGAGCACGAAGGACCTTTCCCATGGACCATTCGCCGCAACGAATTTGACTGCACCTTACTTCTTGATGTCAGCTTTTCCTATGAAAAAGGCACAAAGCTTGTGAGCATCAGATCCAATATAAATTTAATAAACCGCTTGACTCGTCCTTTGTCAGTCCGTTTGGTTCAAAAAAGAAAAGGAATAAACAAAATTCCTGATTCCTACACAATTGATCTCAATATTGGCGAAAGTTTACCAGTCCCTCTCGCATTCTCCCTTTTCGGAGGAGTCGAAATAAAACCTCTCGGTCCTGTCTACTCCAATCCTAACATAGAATTTAAATGGAGTAAAAACAAATCTGCCTCAATTCATGATGATGGTATTGAGTTCAGTGTAATTTTGAATGAATTAACTGTTTTTAGTGAGAGTCTTATTTACATGTCAAGCAAATGAAGATGATTTAAGTGATTCAATCTATGTCTTGGTAAGAATTTCCTTCTTTGGGATGAATTTTAATCTCAAATCTCTAGATGAGTAAAGAGAAGCAAGCGATATTACGTCAATTATCTCAGAGCCAAATTGTGGACCCAATTTTACCTTTGATACCAGATACAACACCAGGAATATACTCTTTTGTTTTTTCACATCCAATCCAAGTTGAGAATTTGATGCCAATCCCAATGACGCTGAGATTCAAGATGCCTGCTTTAAAGCTGTTGAGCAAATTTATTTCCAAAAATATTATCTATGGAGATTGCATGAAAGACTTGAAGACTTTGCTAAAATCTGAAGTGAACATGTATACTTCAAAAGAGATAAAGTTGCCAATTTTGGGAGAAGGGTTTGTTGAGGATATCCACCCATTCAATGGAGTTTTGCTTTCATTGGCACTGTCTGACTATGATAAAAGCGATTTCCATGATGTGATGGATCCTTCTTTTAAGGAGGCTTTGAAAAGCTATCTCAGAGGAGCGGCTCCAAAGCAGCAAGAGTTGGCTTCTGCGTTCCAGACTCAAGATGATGATTACATTTCAGAAGAGCATTCGAAGCACTTTTCAAATACATATACTTTTAATAAGATCTTTCAATTTTTCAGTGAGAAGCAGAACGAGCAATTGAATGTTTGCTTAGAGACAGTATTTTACAAGGGAAATTTGAAGCTGACCTTCTTTTCTCAATATTGGTTCCTTAATGAGACATGCTTCCCTTTGATGATCCGATTTACCGAAGGGTCATACCAATACGATCCAATCACTTTGGATGCTTCCAATGGCAGAGTCATAACTAACGACTCAAAAGAGGCAGGCATCTGTTGGTTGCCTGAGGAGGAGGCAAAAGTGAACGATAATAAACTGTCTAAAAGTGGAGGATTTACAACAAGGTCCGAAGGTTTACAGTTTATCAAGAGCAAGGGTGTTGAAGAAAAATTAATTCCTTCGAACAACTTGGATAACTCATTCTTCTCTTTGAAGAGCAGTCAACTGTCAAAAGCTTATGTTGACAGTTTGTTAAAGACGAAGTCCAAGTACATAAAACTGATAACAACCAATTTAACAGAAAACACCGAGACCATAATGGACGCTTCCATTGAGGATTTTACTGAGTGGTCAAATCAGCTGCTAATTAGCAACTTCTCATCATCTGAGCCTTGCATAGAAATGCTGGAAAAAGTGTACTTTGATAAAGATAAAATAAGAGACAAAGACAAGAACACTCAAGATCAAGAAAACGCCATTCCTCTGAGACAATTTGAGCTATGTTTGAATGTGGTGCAATTGCCTGGAAAATTGAATAGAACTAAGCTTGTGCTGATGTGTCCAAAATATGTTATTGTAAACTCTACAAAATGTGGGCTTTTAGTTGGACAGCTTCCCAATAACAAACATGCCTTTGGGCAAATTCCCGCCGAGCATGCTGTTTCATTCCACTGGAATTTCAAGGATAAACCCAAGAATCTTTTCCTTAGAGTTGACAAGAAAAATTATTTATGGTCTCCAGGATTTTCTGTTGAAAAGCCTACCAATTTTTCTTTCAGAATGAGAAGTCTAGATGATCAAGAGATGCAAATTTTCTCCGTTAACGTTGAGATTTTCAGTGAATTCGAAGATCTAACCTATTATTTAGATTGTGAAGCATTCTTCAATCTATCTGATTGTTGTGAAAATGGCAAACGAGAAACCTCCATATCTTTTTGAGAACAATACCAGATACCATCTTCAGATCTACCAAGATGGCAGAAAGTAGTGTTGAGGATTCTATTTTGCTAATTTTTTCTTTTAGTTATAGTGACATTGTCAGTCCTTACTCAAAGTATCCATATGCTTTGGACGAAATTTCAGGATCTTCAAAAATTAACGTTTCATTGATTGATAATAATAATGGAGCAAAAGCAGATATTGGAGTTCTTGATTTTACTCAGAAAGATCGAACTGTGATTACAAAAAAGAACTTTGACAGTCTCTTTTTAGATTATTCTCGAGAAGGCCTGACCACGATAATTAAATTCCATTATGGAATTCGTGATTCTGATAGTGTCAATAAAATTTCGAGTAAAAATAATTTTTTGAAGAGGTCAACTAATTTTTCCAATCCAGAGAGCAGATATTTTGAATTTAAAGCAAACAGAGTGGGAATATCAATAATTGATCATATCTTCAATAATGGGATACATAAAGAGCTGATTTATATGCAATATGAGAAGATATTCCTGATGTTTCATGATACAGGAAATTCGATTGAAGTGAAAGCCAAATTATTTGATATGCAGGTGGATAATAAGCTGCTTGGAACACCCTTCCCCGTTTTGCTGACAACGAAAACTGAAAAGTTGGGAACGAAAAAGATGTTTAACAAATTCTTGAAGATTATGAAGACCGAAATCAAGGAAAAGGTTTTGCGAAAGGAAGATGCGAATACTGACGGCTTTTTCAAATTCCATGTGATTTTGAATTTGACTCCTGACCGTATTATGAATCAACTCAATTTATTCAAATTCAGAGTAAAGCCTCTTGAATTAAATATTGATGGAAATCTTTTGGAAATACTTCGTAAAATTCTGATTTACTTCTCTCAGAAGGTTCTTCCAAATTTCGCAGCTTCTCGACCACCACTCAAAGAAGAAGACTTTTCTCTCGACACTCTCCAAGACATTCTTGCTGAAAAGAAGGCTTTTAACGAAGAAGGGCTTACAATTCAGAAGCTCATTATCTCAGACATTAACCTCATTTTGAATTTTAGAAACTTCCATGCCTTTGTCAAAGAAGTGTCGCATTTCTATATTTTAAGATTGCTGGCTATTGTTTTCAACAATTTCGGATCATTTATCCTTTATTTTGACGAATTTTTGCTAAAAAATACCAAGATTGCTTTCGACTCTCTGGTCAACCAACTGATTTCCTATTATGCAACCTACTTGAACAAACAAATCTATTGGCTCATTGCAAATGCTGATATCATAGGCAACCCAAGTCTTTTCATCAATCAAATCAGTAAAATAGCTATTTTCTTTTTGAGGTCTAATTTTGAATAAATAGCGGCTGCTTTTAGTGAATTTGTTGATGAATTTAGCAATCAATTATCTTTAAATCCAATTTCATTTGGTTATGGTGTTTTCAAAGGAACACAATCATTGTTTAAGAATGTGGTGACAGCATTTGTTGATTCAGGAGACAAGATTGTTCAAAATATTCAGAACGGAATATTCTTGACATTTATCGAAGATACAGAGAGACTTCAGGATACACACGACATTTCAGATTCAAGTTTTGAAGTCTCAAGTTCAGAACCAAGCCAGTTTTATCAATCTTTGATCAATCCCCAGAAAAAGGAATCAATGGAGAGTATTATAGGCAGTGTTTCGAATCTTGTTCATGCGATTTTGCTCTTCCCTTTCAGCCAGCCTATAACACCATATGTTATGAGCAAAAGAAAGAAGACAATAAAGAGAAGTGCTCGTGCTCACTTGAATTCAAAAAGACCGCTCAGATACATTTCAACATTTGGTGTATTGGAGCCATTCGATGATTACAAATCAAAAATCCAAGAGTTTTTAATAAGCATGGGTGAACAAAGCCCATTTGAGCTGGAAGATATTTTTGAATCTACCGAATATATCATTCATTTTTATTCTAAAGGGTACTTACTAGTGATACTGTGGTTCATTTACCAATTTCATAATAGGATAATATTGATTGACAAAGAGAACGAAGAAGTAGATGATTATATTGAATACGAGAGAGCGAAATTAGAGGAGAATACGGAAGAAGAAAAGATAGTTTTGACCATTCAGCAAATTTCTAATGTAATGAATTATTGGAGTTACTTTTTAATTTTATACCAGGAAGGGAAATTTGGATTGATGAATAAATTGGAAGCGAAAGAAATTGTACTTTTACAACAAGAGGATGAAGAGTTTAAGGAAAAAATAAGAGGAGTTTATAATTTGTTTACAAGGGAATAAATCTTTGAGATATTCACCTTTTTATGTATGTGTAGAGATTTGAAATCATAATGTACATAAATGACAACTATGTATTTTGAATTGTATTAACCTATTCTAATGTTTTTGCTCAAATTTCGGCTCTTATGCATAATTTCTGTAAAAATTTCAGTCGTAAAGAAGTCGATGGCAGGAACTTGCCAGTTCTTTTGTTTTAATTCCTCCAGACTAAAATACTCATGCTTCAAGCCCCCTTCACTGCTATTGAAGAGGACTTTGAATCGAAAGCAGCCCACTTGGGAGGAATTTGCAGCAGGATAAGCAAAACATTCTTCAATAGTAATGTTTTCAGGACTGATGCCTTCCAAGTCACTTTCCATTAATGGGGAAGAGAAATTTTTTTGGAGTGATTTTATTTGGGATGGACAAGCAATCATTTCAGTTAATTTTTCAGTTTCGAGCTCTTCTCTTCTTCTTGAATTCTCTCCCATTTCATCATCATCATCATCGTCTGAATCTTGGAGACCCTCTGAATTATTCGAATTTGAGGCATTCCAAAAGGAGTTGATATTTTTGATGACTTGAGTCGGAGCAAAGTTATTTTGATCAGTATCGTCTGTTAACATCTGGGTGAAATCAGCTTCAAAATCATTTGCAAAGCTGCATAGAAAATCAGCTTGTTTGGTTGGACTCTGGAATTGGGTAGAGGTTTCAGCAAGATCATTGGCTTGGGTGCAATCAGGTTTTTTCTCTTCTAATTGAGGCAATATTCTCTGTAAAATGATTTTAGTGTCACTGTTGTCTTTTGTTTTTCTTTTTCGTTTTGTTGGTTCTGGAGACTTTTCTTGCTTTTGGATGGTCTTGGATAAGTTTTTCGAATCGGACTGGTTTCTTCTTAAAAAGTCAATAATTGAGTCCATATCTTCAAGGAAGTTTTCTTCAGGCTCCCAAGTGTTATACTTGTGCGCCCAGCCTCTCCATTTCACTAGATACTCTTTTCTACCATTTCTCAGGCGCTGATCAACAATATTTTCGACGTCCCACAACTCATTTCCTTCATCGTCATAGGCAAGGCAATCTTTAGCTATGGAGGGAATTTTGAGGCCTGTTTTGGTTCTTTTTGGGATTTTTGGTGACATGGGATTTTGGATATATTTATTTTAAGATTTAACTATATAATCTAATACTATATTTTAGTCAAAAAGAGTCAGGCGCAGAATTAATAAATTTAATTCAATGGGACAAGAAATATACATCATGAAACGGCTACATCTCCTAGTGTAAACACAATGCTCTGCGGAAATTCTTGAAGAGGATTTCCGAGAGTTTGACAGTATCCATACTATACAGTGAGCTCAAGTAACACAAAAGACCTTTCAGGTATTTAGGTTCATTTAAACTAATATCTTCAATTGGTTTTTCGAGGTTAGGGCTTTGAATAATTCCTTTATTAATTTTCCAGTCGGTGCAATATTTTTGAACAAGTTCGTCATTCATTTGATAAGGACTATCAGTTTCAATCAGCAAATTGTCAAGCGGGATGTTTTTAAAATTCTCTTCTTTCTAAAAACGTTAAATCAATTGAGCGGAAATTATTAACTTTGGCTGCCATGAGGGAGAAGCTGAAAAAGAAATTCGCATTCAAGCCGAGAATTCTTTTGGTCATTTCATCCTTTCCCGCATAAGAATGGAGTATGATGTTCATTTTCTTAGCTGCTGTCTAGGAGGGATGAAGAAAAATCTTTTATTATGCCTCACCTCCTGAGTGGATTCATGATGTTTTCTTCCAACATATTTCTCAATAATATCTGCCATTGCTCCATGTGCTCTCACACAATGAATATTAACTGGGCGCTGGAGATCTGATTGGTATGAAAGGCTAAGTCTCAAAGAATTATTGTCTTACCGCAAGCAATTTTGAATTGTTTTTCAAAGACTTCTTTTTGTTTAGCTTCTAAAGGATAATATTAGTCAGCCTCTCTCGCGAATTAATTCTAAGAATGTACTGGGGATTTTTTTGTGGAAATCGAGACCAATTTCTCCTAGAAATAATGATGCTATGAAAATCTTTTGAGCTTACCAACAAATGAGTCTTGATGTTCTTGCAATTTATCAAGAAGCTTTTTTTCCCATGTCTCTGATAAATCTTCAATGTACCTTAACAATAAGTTTTTGGAAAGAGAGAGTTGCTACCAAGGATGAATGCCATATCCTGCAATCACAGAAGGGTATTTTCGGTTGATTTCTGTAACCTGTTCAAAATCTTTTTCTGATGTGGAGTTACAAACCAGGTATTTGACATTATTCTCATCACATTCTTTCATGACTTGTTCCAAAACATTGGGTTCATAAGATTGTAGATGCACATGACTATCTGTTGGAGATTGAGAAGTGGAATAGAGATGTTGTATTTAACCTGCAAGAATAATCTCTTGTTGATCTGGCGATTTTTCCATTTTTAAATACTCAACTATGACCGACTATTTTTACTTTTTTAGTTCAATAGAGTATATGACAGAGAAAAACGAGAAATGCTTGCTTGTCAAAAAATTTTTTCCTGAAGGGAGAGGTTTTTTTTACTCCGATATATCTCTAGATAGAGAGACAGAGAGAATTGAATGAGGAAAATACACTAATACATATAAAAAAATGAATTATTTGGCAGCACCATTGATGGTAGCGACAATATTTCTTGTGTGACTACCATCTCTATGCTCACAAAGCCAGACTCCTTGCCAAGTTCCGAGGTTCAAGGCTCCATCTGTGATAGGGATTGTGATACTGGCACCGACCAAGGCTGATTTGATATGAGCAGGCATATCATCAGAGCCTTCAATGGTATGTCGATACAATTTATTGTTTTCAGGGACAATTCTATTAAAGGAGTCCTCCATATCAAGGCGCACATCACTATCATAATTTTCATTAAGGCAAAGAGAAGCTGAGGTGTGTTGCAAGAAGAGATTAAGTAATCCAACTTTGTAATTTTTCAGCTCGGGGAGGTTTGAGGTAATTTCTGAGGTGATGAGATGGCAACCTCTTTTGTGGGCTTTTAAAGTGATTGTCTTTTGATTCCAAAGAGGGGTTTGCTTTTCCATTGTGGCGAAACTTGAATATTTAAAAGTAGTGATTTTCTGAATTAATCTAAATTTGACTAAAAACATTTTTTGAACCTTATTGAGAAGATTTCGAAAAAAATTTTTATCGAAATTTTGAAACAAAACAAATTTTTTATCACTTGGATGAATTTCTTTTTTTATACGATTATAATTATGGATCAAGAGAATTTTGCTAGAGACTAGTTGATTGGGCATAAACCTGACTTTTATCTGTTTCTTGTTCCGGATGGGAGAGGAGTCCATCCTTTTCAAATTTGCTTCTTTGAAGATCTTCTTTAGCAAATATCATGAGAAACACTGCTGCCACCTGATAAACTACCATGATAATGAAGGCTATTCTTCCTTCTTGTTTTGTGGGAGCTTTGCTAAAAATTGCATCAACTCCCAAAGACTCGAGAGTTGATAATAATTGATTAAACATGAACCAGAGACCTCCAGATGTAGCCTCAGCAACAGGGAATGAGTACTCAACCATCGTTTCCATTGATAGTGGCATCACTGGGCTAATCAGAAATGTATAAAAGCAAAAGCCTGCACCAAAAATATAGACGTTTTTAGTGATCACACAGAAATAGTTTATCATCAAAAGCACAAGCGAAGAAGCTGAGAAGAACATGACTGGCTTTTTGTATTTTTTAGTTTTGTCAACATACGCACCACTGGCGCCAGCGCTCACAAATCCAATCAAGATAGAAATAAACAGAATGTTTCCAATTTGATCTGAGGTGATCCCATAAGGGTCAGTCACTGCTTGGATAGCAGAAGTAAAGGTAATAACTGAACCAGATACAGCTGAACTTGAAATAAGGAATATCATTGCATTTTTGTTTTTGATAAGAGTCTTTAAAGAATCGAGATAATTGTGTTTTTGAGCTGCAGCGCCTTTGCTTGGAGGTGAAGGGGGTTTTTCTCTGAAAAAGCGGATTGTTACGACCAAAAAAAAGCTTCCAGCGATGGCAGTCAAAATCATCATATTTTTGATTTGGTCAAGGAGGACATCTGGGTCAGTTTCCTTCAAGTTGATGAAAAATTGAGGAAGAAAGGCCCCAAGGGCACTGCCAATGTTCAGGGAAGCAGCGATTATAGTTGTAGCTAGGGTTCTTTCTTTCATTCCAAACCAAACATTTGAGATTTTTTGAGGAGTGCTATAAAAGAAAGGTTGCGCAACCCCAGCAAAACATTGCCCAATGAAAATATATAAAAATCCTTCTTTGCATAAACACCTTGTCCAGAGGCCAATCGTAGTCAGGATAGCACCCACAATCGTACCAAATCTGAGGCCATAGGTATCAATCAGATAAGAAGCCACAAAGTTGGCAGGGATATAAGAAACATTCGATATCAGGATCGTTGCAAAGTTCACGGTCAACAATGACACATCGTAAATATTGGTCAGTTGAAGTTGAATGGGTGTAAATATGAGCCACATGAGCACATTTTGTATGGCTGCCAATGCGTACACAACTCCTACAACATAACGATACTCATAAACTTTATAGTCTTCCGGGACCGTCATTTGCAATGAACTCTTTGCTGTTTCAATTGTCATAATGAGAAAAATCTATCTTGTAAAAAAATCTCTCGTGATATATCTTGCTTTTAAAATTTATTGTCAATTCTTTTTTTAATTTATTTCCCCTTAAAACGTTATTTCTCGTCTGATTTCACTTCAATATTTGTATCCGAAAGTGTATTGAAAATATTTTTTGCAGAAAAAATTTATTGAAAACTCTTTTAAATTTTAATTTTCTTCTTTTTTGTTGCGAAATTAAATCTTATTTCTGGTTAAAATCGTTATTTCTACTATGAGATCAAAATGAGAAGATATTAGAGAGAGAGATATAAGGGCATGATGAGTCAATGTTTTGTCAACTCCCAAAAAGCACATCTTCATTCAGTTTTAATTTCATTGGAGAGACTGACTTGTTCGAGGCATCTTTTCAAAAAACTCCTCATGGGTCAATGACTCTTTTTACAAATCAAGATTTATAATAATTAATTTATCATTATCATCAATGTCTTGGACGCTGATCTCACAAGTAAATTTAGGCAAACAAACAAAAAACCACTAAAATTTAAGCTTCTGTTTCGTCTCTGCGTCAGAAGACGTTTGTTTTTCTCATCAAACAATTCATCTTTAAGAATTTTATTTTTTAGAGAAACAATTTTGCTTTGATTGTTTCTGAGATTTTCAAGAAAGAGGGCTTTGGAGAATAGAAAAGATTCTTCAAAATAGATAATATATTTTTCCCTGAATCCTTTTTAACATGGATTCCTATTTTGCCCCAATTTGCCAGATTTTTTTGGCAAACTCATCCTCCAGATTTGTCAGATCTGATCCTCTTCTTGATAAATAAAACAAAAAAGAAAATGATAATGATAATTTTTTGGAGAAGTTGTGTCGAAATTTTTGGAGGAACTTTTTTTTAATTTTCTCTTAAACTCAAGAAGAATTTTTCAAAATAAATTTCTTGAAAAGATGATAGAGAAGCTTTCGCATCGTAACAGCAATAGAGACAAAAACATTTTTACTCAAGAAAAACGCAGACTGAACGATTGGAAATTTATCATGAAATCTGTATTTGAAATTATTTAATAAAATCAATTAATATTTCAGAAATGTTTTGCATAATTGGAAAAAATGATGTCCCTCTTTATGAAAAGAATTTGGGTTTTATAAAGGTAGAATTATTCTCAGTTGGTCTAAAGAAGTCATAGAAACCTTTATCACATATCCATCACTTTATTTTGCATGCAGCTCTTGATAAAGTTGAAGAAATCACTTTTAATACAACTTCAATGTACTGAATCAACGAAAGAAGTTTGCCTCAAGTTTTAGGTATCTCAAAAGAGTCGATCAACATAATGAATTCCAAGTCTACGCCTTTTTGACTGCTGGCAGTATAAAATCGATGTTTTTCATTATTTAATATTTTGTTAGATGTGAAGTTTTTATTGTTGACTGATATTTCAAAAGGTGATGATGCCATCAGATCCTTCTTCCACGAAATCTATGATGCTTTTGTTAAAGTAAAAAAAGGATTTTTAAATTCCTCAATCTAATTTTGACATAGTACATGATGAACCCTCTCAATGATATCAATAACACCATCACATCTAAACATTTTGATGATAAAATTAAAACTATTACTGGAAAGTATTTCTAAATAGATATGAGGATGATATTTTATTTTTTTCTGAGTATAATTTCTTGTTTGAGTAAACAATTCTAAATAACAAACGAGCATCATGAAATTATACATAAAGAAAATGTAATAAAATTACTTGTTTTGATCCTGATAAAAACCAGTCAGTCTCAGAAATCATACATACCTTTATGAAATGA
>Ga0182738_1000684_pt1 | contig 45296 bp, 31 predicted proteins | sample eDN5th30CBELigMG_FD_128876 | JGI IMG/M metagenome (GOLD analysis project Ga0182738, IMG submission 128876) | Enriched Miracle-Growth compost microbial communities from Emeryville, California, USA - eDNA 5th pass 30_C BE-Lig MG (version 2)... ... | reverse complement strand
GCTAACAAACGACGCCGGCACGCGCGCGCTGGCGTGGCCCTCTTCGCCCTCCAGCTTGCCGTGGATCTCGGTCGTACTCTTCGCTATCAGGAAGAGACCACCCCCGATCAGGATGAGATCGCGCCCCGAAATCTCCTGCCCCAGCACCTCAAATATCGGATCAGTCAGCCCGATGACCCACGACAGCGAGAACAGCAGCGCGACGCGCATGAACATCGCCAGCCCTAGCCCAAGCAGACGCGCTTTCTCCTGCTGCTCGGCCGGCAGCTTCCCGGCCAGGATCGAGATGAAGATGATGTTGTCGATGCCGAGGACGATCTCCAGCGCCGTCAGCGTCAACAACGCGACCCAGATTTCCGGGTTGGCGATCCAGTCCATATAGCGCTGCCCTTCGGTAGCGGACGAACAACGTAATTTGGGAAGTATGACATGTGACCTCACCCCCCGGCCGCTGCCCAAAGGGCTCCCGCCCGTGGGGAGAGGGGGTGTCCTGTATAGCGCGAGTTGGCTGCCGCCACTCCTCTCCCGTCGCAGAGGCGAGGCGGGGGAACCTACCGTCACATCCTTCGCAAGGCACCCAAACCCGTCAGTATCAGGACACCCCCTCTCCCGGCGGGAGAGGGGGCCGGGGGGTGAGGTCACTCAAAATGTCGCACTTTTTCCTCGAAATCTTGTTCGTATAAGTAGAGGCCTGTTGCATCGGCCTCAGCTCGCGAACGGTTTTGCAGGCGAAAGGAGACGCGCGATGAGCATCTCGAACCAGGTCAACGCACCGGGGATCGTGCCGACGCAGACGACGCGGCGGTTGCGGCTGACCTCGGCGGCTGCGGTGACACCGACACCGGTGAACTGGCTCTGGCCGAGCTGGCTGGCACGCGGCAAACTGCACATCCTCGGTGGTCATCCCGGCGACGGCAAGAGCACCATCGCCACCGCCGTGGCCGCCGTACTCTCACGCGGCGAGCGCTGGCCGGACGGCGTTCGGGCGCCGGTCGGGCAGACACTGATCCTGGCCGCCGAGGATGGCATCGCTGATACGGTGGTGCCGCGATTGACGACCCACCACGCCGACACCACACGCATCCAGATCGTCGACTTTGCCGATGTCGGCGGTCGACCGGAAGTGTTCAGCCTGATCCACCATCTGGATCTCCTGGAGGAGGCGGTCACGGGCACGACCGACTTGGTGATCATCGATCCGCTGACGAGCTACATGCCGGGCAGCGACCGTAACGCCGAGGGCGGTGTGCGCGACGTGCTGACACCGCTGGCGGTTCTGGCCGAACACACGGGCGTCGCGATCCTGGCGATCATGCACGTCGGCAAGCCCAACGGCACGGGCCGCCGACCGTTGCAGCAGCTGCTCGGGGCGACCGCGTTTGGCGCGGTGGCGCGGATCGTCTGGATGACGGCGACGCTGCCGGAGGACGCACCACACGGCGGGGATCGCGCACTCGGCGTCGTCAAGAGCAACCTCGCGCCACGGCCGGATGCGCTGTGCTGGAGCCGCCCGATGGATGCGCCGATCCAGTGGCACGGCTCGACGTCAACGCCGATCGAGGCGCTGCTGTCCGAATCCGGCACGACGAAGCAGGCATCACCGCGCGAGGAGGCCATCACGTTCCTGCAGGATCTGCTGGCAGACGGGCAGATGCCGGCCAGCGCGGTACGGGCGGCGGCGCAGAAGGCTGGGATCAGCTGGCGCACCGTTGAGCGAGCCGCTCGCGAGATCAACGTCCAGTCGGTGAAGGAACCCGGCTCTCAGCGCGGCCAGTGGATCTGGACGCTGCCGGATGAGAAGACCGCCAATCCCTCAGAGGGGGATGTGGCGGCCTTCCAGCATGACGGGGAGAAGACCGCCAGTTCCACACCCTCAGCAGTGGCGGCCTTCCAGACTGACGACGAGCAGACCGCGCATCCCGGCCTTCCGGACAGAGCGACGCTGACTGATTCCAGTCCTGTTCCAGCAGGTTCCATCCAGAACGACGAACCTCAACCTACGGATCACGTCTCTGTAACAGAAGACACCGTCACCCACACCAGAACGCTCTCGCTGATGACGGAGACCGAAGCGGTTCACGAGAGAGATCCGTGGCTTCCGGCCAACACTGTTAGTGCTGAATCTGAGGCGGTGGCGGAGGTGGCCGATGTCGATGAGAAGGCCGCCACCGCTGTATCTGAGGATGTGGCGGTCTTCCAGGATCCCGCGGGCAAGACCGCCAACCCTGCACCTGAGGAAGTGGCGGTCTTGTCTGCCGCACCCGTCGCCGCAACCACGGCATCAATCGGGCCACTCTCGCTGCAGGCCATCTTCCGCATTGAGGACGCCGACGAGCGGCGACTGGAGTTACGGCGCCACAGCGTGAAGCATCGGCTCCACGTCATCCACTGGTACAGACGCAATAACGAGACACTGCCGCCGGATGTCTGGGACGACCTCCTGCTGCTGGAGACCGATGCGACCACGCCGTCGGTCAACGCCACGCCGGGCGAGCCGCCATCGCAGGCATTCTGCATCGTCTGCGACAAGCTCCTGCCGCTCCACGCCGACCGCGTTCGCGGCTATCACGAGTACTGCGCCTGACGCGCCCTCACCCCGCGAGCACCACCGGCAACGACACCACGCTCCTGAACGAAAAGCCCTCCTGCCACATCACCGCATCCGTGGCGAGCCGCGCATTGGGGAACCGCTCGACGAGCGATTGAATCGCCGTCTGCGCAACAGCACGCGCTGTTGATGACCCGAGGCAGAAGTGCGGGCCGCCACCGAAGGTCAGGTGCCGGTTCGGCTTGCGCACCGGATCAAACGTGTCCGGGTCGGGGAACTGCGACGGATCGCGATTGGCGGAGCCGATGAACAGATGCACGCTATCACCAACCTGCATTTCGCAGCCGTGCAGCGCGATCGGCTCATCACGCACCACGCGGCTCGTCGCCTGCACCGGGCTCTCCCAGCGCAGCACCTCCTCGATCGCCGGACGCACGAGCGCCGGATCGTCGCGCAACCGCGCGGCGACATCCGGCTGCCGCAACAGTGTCAGCGCCGCGTTGCCGATCAGGTGCGCCGTCGAGTTGTTCCCACCGACCAGCAGGGCCACGACCATAATAACCAGCTCTTCGGTCGAGAGACGGTCGCCCGCCTCCTCAACCGCCACCAGCTCGGAGATCAGATCCTCACGCGGCTCACGACGGCGCTCGTCGATGATCTCCTCCAGGAAGGCGCGCATCTCCAGCATGCTCTGCTGCCCCTGACGCATCACCGCGACCCGCTCGCCGACCGTGCCCGGCCGGTCGTAGACCCGCACCTGATCGTGGCTCCAACGCGTGAAGCGCGGCTGGTCGTTGGCCGGCACGCCGAGCAGATCGGCGATCACCCAGCTCGGCAGCGGCTGTGCCAGGTCGGCGACAATATCCACCTCGCCGCGCTCGGCAGCACGATCGAGAAACCGATCGCACAGCTCACGGATATGCGCGCGGCGCGTCTCGGTCGTCTTCGCCGAGAACGCCTTCATCACCAGGCTCTTCAGCCGCGTGTGCTCCGGCGGATCGGTCAGCAGCATGCGGCTGCCGAGGACGTTGCGCAGCGGCTCCATCTCGGGCCGCACCTCGTCCGGCAGCGTCGAGAAGATCGCCTCGGTGCGCGCCGAGGACATGCGCGGATCGACGAACAGCCCGGCGACATCGTCGTAGCGGCTCACGATCCAGGAGCGCGTCACCTCGTTCCAGACCACCGGCGACGCATCGCGCAAGCGGCGATAGACCGGATGCGGATCGGACCGCACCGCGGCAGAACCAAAGTCGATCGCGACCGTTGCCGACACGTTCCGCTCCACTTCACGCAATGGCGCGCTCAATCGCGCCGATCGCCCATGAGCGCTCGACCAATCAGCAGCAGCACAACGACGATCAGCACCACCTGCAGGGCACGCCCAACCAGCCCGATCAACGCGCCGAGCAACCAGATCAGCAGGATCACCGCAACGACGATCAATACGACACGCACCGCTGCCTCCGAACCATCATGGTGGTCGATGCGGGTAGCGTAGCACGGGAAGCGGGGCGCTCGATAGGAGTTGGAATAGAGCAAACGCTGCGGCTGCGCTAGGATGGCTGGTACCTGGACTTCGTGGCAGTGGAAAGGGACGAGCTGCGTGCGCCGCCTCAACGTCCGGCTCGCACAGATCGATGAATGCATTCGCTCGTCGATGTTTGCGCTCAGTCAGCGACCGGCGAATCCGGAGCTGGAGCAAGGCGAGCTCCTGCTCCTGCAATTGGTGAAACAGGAAGCCGCGCAGGAAGAAAAGTTACGGAGCCGGATCGACTTCGCGCTCGTCTTCGAACGCCTGGAGCGCGATTACGACGGAACACTCAGTCGCCTGCACTGGCCAAATGAGAACCGAACCTGGAACTGGATCGTCTACGGAAGCATGACGGTTCCAACGATCCCGTTCAGCCTTGAGAACTTGCCGCTCTCACGTCGCTACGACGGTCAGGACAACGGCCGACGGATCGATCCTGCTGACGAGGCGCTCATCCTTCCATACATCCAGTGGTCGCTGGCCGAGCGACCACGACCGGACCTGCAGATCGTGCCGCCTGACACTGTGTCTGACAGGTTCAAGCGCGCCGAAATCCTCGCCGCACTGCGGAACCACGACCAGCTGATCGAGGCGCGCCAACATGTCCGTCTCGCTGCTGCTGAGGACACCCCGCTCTATCTGACCGATCCCGGGAGCGACGATTCCTTTGTCCGCTTCCTGACCGAAGAAACGCGCTATCGTCGCAACCCGGCGCTCGCCGACACGCTCAAGTCCTATTACCACTACCGTTGCCAGGTTTGCGGACACGACTTCGAGCCACGCTATGGACAATCCCTCGCCGAAGGTCATCACATTCAGTATCTGAGCGAAGGCGGGCCGGATGTCAGCCCGAATATCATCGTCCTGTGCCCAAACCATCATCGCGTCATCCACGCAACCAATGCCCGATTCGACCCTCAGAGCCTGGCATACACCTATCCGAACGGCCTGCGTGAACGACTGATCCTGCCAGACCACCTGGAACAAACAGAGCGACGAATCCGGCCCGCGTCATAATCAGCCTGTACATTCGCGCAGGAAAAGCGCTGTTGTGGCCGAATCCATCTGCAATCTGCCAGCGATCGTTTCTCACCCTCTCACGCCGCGATACAGCCCTCTTCGGCTGCCATCCGGTGCCACACTGCCGAACCGGCGAATCGCTACACGTTCGGCTGCCGTTTTGGATGATCGGCAGATCGGCCAATTCCGACCGGCCATAGACCGGCCTGGAAGGCGTGGCGTACAATTCAGAATTGGATGCAGGGTGGTGATGACGCACCTGTCTTTGCGGCTGGAATCAGCGAAACACAGGTGAAATCAGCCAGTCCCCGTGCGCACGTTACGCGATGAACTACCTTTGCGCAGCGCACCGAACGATCCTCAGGGAGGTGAGACGAATTGCCACGATCTTCGGCTGGCAGACAGCACTCACCTGATGGTTCCGGAGAGACCGCTTCGGGTACTCGAACACGTCGCAACCGGACGAAAGGGCGTGGCATGGCTAGCAAGACGGAGCCGGCCGTACGGGCTGGAGAATCAGCCCTCGGCTCGATGAGCAAGGATGAGCTTCTCGATCTCTATCGCCAGATGGTCCTGATTCGCAGGTTTGAGGAGCACTCCGCCGAACAGTATGCCTTCGGCAAAATCGGCGGCTTCCTCCATCTCTACATCGGTGAAGAGGCAATTGCCGTTGGCGCGATCAGCGCCCTCAAGCAACAGGACCACCTCGTTACCCACTACCGCGATCACGGCTATGCGCTGGCGATCGGCTCGCATCCGAACGCCGTCATGGCCGAGCTGTTCGGCCGTTCAACCGGCACGACCGGCGGACGCGGCGGCTCAATGCACATGATCCATCCGGAACGCAACTTCTGGGGCGGTTACGCAATCGTCTCGGGCCACATCCTGATCGGCGCAGGCATTGGCCTGGCGTTGCAGTATCAGGAGATTGACGGCGTTTCGATGGTCATCTTCGGTGATGGTGCGACGAACGGCGGCGCATTCTTCGAGGCGCTCAATATGGCCTCGCTCTGGAAGCTGCCGGTCATCTTCCTTTGTGAGAACAATCAGTACGCAATGGGCACCTCCATCGAATATCACTCGGCTGTGCCGCAGATGTCGACCAAGGCCGAGGGACTCGGCATCAAGGCGGAGATCGTCGACGGGCAGGATGTCCTGGCAATGCGCGAAGTCACCCAGCGCGCGCGCGAATACTGCACCGCTGGCAACGGTCCCTACTTCATCGAAGCGATGACCTATCGGTTCCGGGGCCACTCGATGGCCGACCCGGAGATGTATCGCGAAAAGGACGAGATCGAGGAGCATCGCGCGACCGACCCGATCCCGGCCTATCGCGAACAGCTCATTCACGCCGGCAAGGCGGAGCAAGCCGACTTCGACAAGATCGACGAAGAGATTGAAGTCATTGTCGACGAGGCAGTCGAGTTCGCCGACAAGAGCCCGTGGCCTGATCCGTCGACACTGGAGGACCACGTCTACGCCGACGAATACTAGCGCGAACAGACGGCGACGCGGTTAACGTTCAACGTATCGAAATGGAGCAGGAACACCGTGGCAAGTACGCTGGCTGAGCTGGAGGACATGCAGCGCCGAGCGCAGGACGTCATCCAGCAGAACGAATCAGGCGAACGCGAAATCACCTATCGGGACGCGCTCCGCGAGGCAATTGTCGAAGAGATGGAGCGCGACGAGAACGTCTTCCTGATGGGTGAGGACATCGGCGCGTACGGCGGGTCCTACGTCGTGACTCGCGGCTTCCAGGAGCAGTACGGGCGCAAACGGGTGATCGACACCCCGATCGCCGAGCTGGGTCTCGTCGGCATGGCCATCGGCGCATCGATGGGCGGACTGCGGCCGGTCGTCGAGCTGATGACGATCAACTTCTCGCTGCTGGCAATGGATCAGATCGTCAATCACGCCGCCAAGATCCACTACATGTTCAACGGCGAGTTCACCGCGCCGCTCGTCATCCGCACCGCGTCCGGCTGGGGCCAGCTCGGCGCGACGCACTCGCAGACCTACGAGGGCTGGTACGCCCACGTCCCCGGCCTGCGCGTCGTCATGCCGGCCACGCCGAAGGACGCCAAGGGCTTCCTCAAGTCAGCGATCCGCGGCAACGACCCGGTCATGTTCATCGAGCACTCGCTGATCTATCGCAACCGCGGCCCGGTGCCGTCCGGCGACTACACACTGCCGCTTGCGGGCGCAGAAGTGCGCCGCGAGGGTACCGACATCACGCTCGTCTCGTGGTCACGCGGTCTGTACCTGGCGCTCGGTGCTGCTGAGGAGCTGGCCGAGCAGGGCATCTCGGCTGAGGTCATCGACATGCGCGTGCTGCGGCCGCTGGATGTTGACACCGTGATCGATTCGGTGAAGAAGACCAGCCGCTGCGTTATCGTAGAAGAGTCGTGGCGCACGATGGGTCTCGGCGCGGAGATCGCTGCCGCGGTGCAGGAGCACGCGTTCGATTATCTTGATGCGCCAGTCGAGCGCGTCGGCAGCATTGAAGTGCCGATGCCATATGCCCGGAACCTCGAGCGACTGGTCATTCCTGGCAAGGACGAGGTCGTCGCCGCAGTCAAGCAGGCGCTGGCGTAACCTCACCCCCCGCCCCTCTCCCACGGGGAGAGGGGGGATTGAATTAACGGTTTACGGACCCCGCACGCGGGGGTTTGGGGAGAGGCAAGAAGATGGCGAAAACGGTCGTCATGCCCCAGATGGGGTACGACATGGACGCCGGAACGCTGCTGCGCTGGCTGAAGAACGTCGGCGATCCAGTCGAGCGCGGCGAAGCAATCGCTGAGATTGAGACCGACAAGGTCAACATCGAAATCGAAGCGTTCGAAGGCGGCGTCCTGCGCAAGACGCTGATCACCGAGGGGCAGACCGTCCCGGTCGGCGAGCCAATCGCGATCATCGGCGGCGAGGACGAAGAGATCCCCGAGGACGAGGCCGCGCCGAGCGAAGCACCAGCCGCAGCCGCCAAGCCAGAGCCTGCCGCTCCACAATCCGCCGCGCCAGCTCAGACCGAGCAGCCGACCGCTGCCGCCGAGCAGGGCGCAAGCGCGCCGGCACCGGAGCAGCAGCCCGCAGCGCCTGCCGCCGAGGCCCCGGCTGCCGAGCCACAGGCCGAGAGCCGCGAGCCGGGCGAGCGCATCCGCGCCTCGCCGCTGGTCCGCCGCCTCGCCGCCGAGCATGAGATTGACCTCTCCCAGGTGCGTGGCACCGGCCCGCAGGGTCGCATCGTCAAGCGCGACGTCGAGCCATACCTGACTGGCGCGAAGCCGAAGCCACAGGCCGCGCCGGCCCCGGCAGCCGCTGCCGCAGCCCCGCAGGAGGCACCTGCCGAGGCCCAGCCGCAGGCACCCGCGCCCGCTGCCGAGCCGATTCCGTCCGTCGGTGGCGAGCTGCAGGAGCTGCCGCGCATCCGCCAGACCATCGGCAAGCGCATGACCCAGTCGTTCCAGGCACCGCACTTCTACGTCACGATGTCGATCGCGATGGACAAGGCGCTCGAGCTGCGCAAGCAGGTCAACGCCGACATCGACGAGGCCAGCCAGGTGTCGGTCAACGACCTCATCGTCAAGGCGTCCGCACTGGCGCTGCGCGACTTCCCGGTGCTGAACTCAGCCTGGAACGACGGCAAGATGGAGCTGCACGATCACATCGACGTTGGCATCGCCATCGCCATCGAAGGCGGACTCATCTCCCCGTTCGTCCCGAACGCCGACGAGAAGTCACTCGGCGCGATCGCGCGACTGACGAAGGATCTGGCCAAGCGCGCCCGCGAAGGTGGCCTCAAGCCCGAGGAGTACCAGGGCGGCACGTTCACGACCTCGAACCTCGGCATGTTCGGTGTTGACGAGTTCATCGCCATCATCAACCCGCCGCAGGCCGCCATCCTCGCCATCGGTGCTGCCAAGCCGCAGCCCGTCTGGGATGCGGACAAGGGCAAGTTCAAGTCGCAGACCGTCATGAAGGTCACCATGTCCGCCGACCACCGCCTCACCGACGGCGCCGAAGTCGCCAAGTACCTCCAGAAGCTCAAGGCGCTGCTTGAGGCTCCAATGAGCCTGCTGGTCGGGTAACGGCCCTCACCCTGTGCTCAGAGCACTTCCACCCCCTCTCCCAACATCGGGAGAGGGGGTGTCTTTGTCAGGGCAGCCGGCCGGACCCATTAGAGGTCTTGTGCGTTACGCGTAGTTCTCTTAGTATGATTCCTATGACGCAATAATCTCATGTATACGAGAGGAATTCGGCGAGCTTTTATGCCGAAGTTGACCCTTTCCCAGTTGGAGCGGCACCTCTTCAAGGCAGCCGATATTCTGCGCGGGAAAATGGATGCCTCGGAGTTCAAGGAATACATCTTCGGCATCCTGTTCCTGAAACGCGCCTCGGACGTATTCGAGGAGAAGTACGACGAGATCGTCAAACGCCAGTTGGCGATGGGCCGAACCCGCGACGAAGCGCTACAGCGCGCGGAGTCGCCCAACCACTACTCCGATACGTTCTTCGTGCCGTCGGCAGCGCGTTGGGCGCACCTGCGCGACGACTTGCACCACAACGTCGGCGACAGTCTCAATAAGGCGCTGATGGCGCTCGAAGACGCCAATGGCGCGGTGCTTGAAGGCGTCCTCCAACACATCGACTTCACCCGCAGAGTCGGCCAGACGCGGCTCTCGGACCAGAAGCTGCGCGATCTCATCAGCCACTTCAACCGCTATCGGTTACGGAACGAAGATTTCGAGTTCCCTGACCTGCTCGGCGCGGCGTACGAGTACCTGATCGGTCAGTTCGCCGACTCGGCCGGCAAGAAGGGCGGCGAGTTCTACACGCCGCGCGATGTCGTCCGACTGATGGTCCGCATGCTCAAACCGGACGAGAACATGCGCATCTACGATCCATGTAGCGGCTCGGGTGGCATGCTGATCCTCTCGCGCGAGTACGTCGTCGAGCACGGCGGCAATCCGCGAAACCTCGGGCTATACGGGCAGGACAACAACGGCGGCGTCTGGGCGATCTGCAAGATGAACATGATCCTCCACGGCATCAACGCCGCCGACATCCGCAACGACGACTCGCTGGAGCAGCCGCAGCACGTCGAGGGTGGCGAGCTGATGCGCTTCGACCGGGTGATTTCGAACCCCCCGTTCTCGCAGAATTACAACCGCAACAACATGCTGTTCCCTGAACGCTTCCGCTACGGCTTCGCTCCGGAGACCGGCAAGAAGGCTGACCTGATGTTCGCCCAGCACATGCTGGCGGTACTCCGCGAGGGCGGCATGATGGCGACCGTGATGCCGCACGGAGTCCTGTTCAGGAGCGGGGCGGAGAAGGAGATTCGCAAGGGGTTCATCGAGGACGATTTGCTGGAGGCGGTCATCGGCTTACCGCCGAACCTGTTCTACGGCACCGGTATCCCGGCCTGCATCCTCGTCATGCGGACGCGGGGCGCCAAGCCAGCGGCGCGACGCGGCAAGGTGCTCTTCATCAACGCCGACGCCGAGTACTTCGCCGGTCGCGCGCAGAACTACCTGCGGCCCGAGCACGTCGAGAAGATCGTCTCGACCTTCGAGGACTTCATCGACGTACCGGGTTACGCCACCGTCGTCAGCCATGTGGAACTGGCCGAGAACGACTACAACCTGAACATCCGCCGCTACGCCGACAACGCGCCGCCACCCGAGCCGCAGGACGTCCGCGCCCACCTGGTCGGCGGCGTCCCAAAGGCCGAAGTCGCCGCGAAAGCGGATATCTTCGCCGCGCACGGCTTCGACCCGCGCGCCATCTTCGTCGAGCGCGACGAGCGTTACTACGACTTCCACCCGGTGCTCACCGCCGACAACGGTTCACCCGACCTCGGGCTGATGGAACGCAGCCGCCGAGGCCGCGCGAAGATCAAGCCACTGATCGAACTGGACCCCGGTGTTCGGGCGCGCGAGGCCGAGCTTCGCGCCGCCGCTGATGCCTGGTGGGCGGCGCATGAGGACCGCATCGCCGCCCTGCCACGCAACCGCGAGCTGATGGTGCTGCGCGCCGAGCTGCTGGACAGCTTCGGTGAGGCGCTGGCGCCGGTCGGGCTGCTCGACCCGTTCGAGGTGGACGGCGTCATCGCCAGCTGGTGGTACGACAGCCAGTACGACCTGCGGACCCTGGCCGAGCAGGGCTTCGACGGTCTGGTCGATTCGTGGGTCGCGTCCGTCCGAACCGCGATGGAGGACGAGGACAACCGCAGGGTCGACCCAGCATCGAACAGGATCGTCGTCCGGCTGCTGCCCGACCACCTCGAAGCGCTGGCCGCGCTCGAAGAACGACAGGCCGCGATCCAGGGCCAACTCGACGCGGCTACAGCGACGCAGGACGACGAGGACGAGTCTGACGACGCCGAGCCTGCCCTGAGCGAGGCTGAGATGAAGACGCTGAAGAAAGAACTCAGCAACGTCAAGCGGCAGATGAAGACCGAAGGCAAGCAGCTCGTCAACCGCCTCGATTCTGCCCGGTCCGCGCTCACATATAACGACGCGCGTCGCCTCGTACTCGACCTGCTCCACAATGACCTGACAAGCCAGATTGATCGTTATGTCGCTGCGTCGCGATTGCTGCTGATCGAAGACGTTGAACGATGGTGGGACAAGTACCTGATTACGATGGAAGACGTCGAATGCGAGCGAGAAACCGCTGCACGGGTTCTGAAGCGTCAATTGCGAGAACTCCGCTATGTATGGTGAGTCGACCCAGCTCGGCTTGATCGCTGACTTTGAAATGGGGCAATCACCGGAATCTTCGGCGGTCAACGACTCTGGTCACGGAACGCCGTTTCTCCAAGGAAGTGCTGAGTTCGGCCGAGTAAATCCTCGACACAAGCTGTTCTGCATTCGACCACGAAAGCTCTGTAGACCTGGTGACGTACTAATCAGTGTTCGAGCCCCTGTTGGTGATCTCAATAAGGCAGACAAGGCATATTGCATCGGTCGCGGATTAGCGGCTGTTAGATTCCACAGCGTCCATCCGGCGTTTGGCTGGCACATGCTCAACTACTGGTCTCCCGGCCTTCGCCGGGTGGCACAAGGCTCCACGTTTGAAGCAATCGGCAAAGCCGAGTTGCGTAATCTGAAGGTCGTCGTCCCTCCCCGTTCCGAGCAGCACCGCATCGCCGAGATCCTAGACACGATCGACGACGCGATCCAGGCGACGGAGGCGTTGATCGCCAAGCTGCGGCGGGCGCGGGCCGGCCTGCTGCACGACCTCCTCACCCGCGGCATCGACGAGCACGGCCACCTCCGCGACCCCGACGCCCACCCGGAGCAGTTCAAGGGCTCGCCGCTCGGGCGGATTCCGCGAGAGTGGCGCGTGATCCGTATGGACGCACTATGTTCGAACATCGTCGACTGCCCTCACACTACTCCAGTGATCGAGCCAGAGGGAGTGTTGATGGCGAGAACTTCCGAAATCCGCGATGGGATGTTCAATACAGCCGCGGCTCCCAGAGTGAGTTGGAAGAACTATAGAAGCCGCATTACCCGGTTGGAGCCATCTCCCGGAGACATCGTCTTTACCCGCGAGGCTCCTGTAGGAGAAGCCTTCATAATCCCCGACGGCATGCAGCTTTGTTTGGGACAGCGCACCATGCTTCTGCGACCCGACCGAACTAAGGTCAATGGAGACTACTTGATCGCGCAAGTCTATTCAGGGGCAGTTCGAGGCCGAATCGAACAGATGGTTGCCGGGACAACCAACCCACACTTGAACGTCGCTGACGTCCGGGCGTTCGTCGTACCGACCCCTGACACAACCGAGCAGCTTCTCATCTCGAACATCCTAGACACCCACGACGCCCGCGTTCGCTCTGAAATCGCATACCGGGACAAGCTTCACCTCAGCAAGCGCGGGTTGATGGACGACTTGCTCAGCGATCGGGTGCGAGCATACGACCTTGCGGCAGTGGAGATCGCGAAATGACGAAGGTTCGCGCTCCCCTGTTTCCGCTCTACTCAGAAGTCCGGCGCCTCCTACGCATCCTGCAGGGCGTACCGAAGGCGACGGTGACCAGCACGATCCGGAGCGTTCAGGCCCAGACCGGCACGCCACAGAACCCAGTCGATTGGACAGAGCCGGATACCTGGATTCCAGAACGACTATCAGGGGCGGACGCACAATTCGCGATGCGTATCTGGCAGGAGAGCCAGCACACGATCAATCCTCGTCACATCTACGGCGCCTATCTGTTCATCAACGATCACGGGCTGCTGACGGCGGATGCCAACGGCAGCTATCGACTGACCGAGCGTGGCCAGGCGTTCCTCGACGATGAGGAAGCCGTCGTCCGCGAGATCGACGACGCGGAGGGGCTGCCGCAGCTTCTGGGCATCCTGTCGACCAAGACGCGCGCGATGCGCGGCGACCTGGTCGCCGAGTGGGGCGAGTTCCTTCGGGAGTACTCGAACTACGGGACAGACACGACGATCAAAGACACGCTTCGCCGCCGGCTGCTCAACCTTATCGAGCGGGGATTCGTGGCCCGCGATGGGAATGTCTACTCGATCACGCCACAGGGCGCCGAATACGCCGTAAGCCTCGCGCCGCGAACAGCGAGTCCGCGGCGGCAGGTGCTCGACGCGATGCAGGCGTTCAACGCGAGCCAGCGCGCCCTGCTCCGCGAGCGCCTCGTCACCATGAATCCGTATCGGTTCGAACACCTCGTCCGCGACCTCCTTGAAGCGATGGGCTACGAAGACGTCGTTGTCACCCAGGAGAGCGGCGACCGTGGGGTCGATGTCGTCGCAACAGTCCAGTTCGGCATCACGACGATCACCGAGGTCGTTCAGGTCAAGCGCCGACAGGCAAGTATCGGCCGGCCGGTTCTCGACCAGCTGCGCGGAGCGTTGCCGTACCACGGCGCGATTCGAGGCACGCTGATCACCCTCGGGACATTCAGCAGGGGTTGCACCGACGCGGCGATCTTTCAGGGTGCCGCGCCGATCGGGTTGATCGACGGTGAGAGACTGCTCGACCTGCTCATCCAGCACGAGATCGGCATCAAGAAGCGCCCGGTCCAGTTGTACGAAATCGACGAGCAACGCTTTGAAGAACCGGCGGCCGAGGACGTTGCCGCCGAGGAATTGCTGACCGCGAACGGCGCAGAATAATGTCCGACTCCCCAGAATACGTCACAGTCGAACTCCCGTTCATCGAGCAGCTCATGGCGCAGTGGTGGCAGTTCATCCCCGGTGATACGCACAACCCGGCAGTCACGGAACGCGGGTCATTCCGCGAGGTGCTGCTGGAGGAACGGCTGCGCGCGGCGATTCGCCGCATCAACTTGGACGATGCCGGGCGCGAGTGGCTCGACGAGCCGCGCGTCAAGCAGGCGGTCAATGCACTCCGTCGGTTGGGTCCCGGCAGCCACCGGCTGATGGAGGCGAATCAGGTCGCGACCGATCTGCTGCTCACCGGCACGACGGTCGAGGGCGACCGGGAACGCCACGGCGGCAAGGGCGTCACCGTCCGCTACATCGACTTTGACCATCCCGAGCGCAACGACTTCCTGGTCATCAACCAGTTTCGCGCCGATCCGCCGTCCGGCGTCGGGATCAAGGATGCGATCATCCCCGACCTCGTCCTGTTCGTGAACGGCATCCCGCTCGCCGTCGTCGAGTGCAAGTCGCCGGGCATCACCGACCCGATCGACGCTGCGATTACCCAACTGCTGAGCTACTCGAACATGCGCGAGTGGGTGCCGGAGGCGGAGGGGGTCGAGAGGCTCTTCTGGTACAACCAGCTGATGGTCGCGACCTCTGGCGACGACGCGCAGATCGGGACGGTCGGAGCATCCTATCCCCACTACATCCAGTGGAAGGACACCAGCCCGGTCCCGATGACGCAGGTCGCCGAGGAGCTCGGCGTCGCGCCTAACCAAGAGCTCAGCAGCCAGCAGATCCTCGTCGCGGGGGCGTTACGGCCGATGCATCTGCTCGACCTGGTCCGCAACTTCATCCTGTTTCAGCAGTCCGGCGGCCGGACGATCAAGATCGCCGGCCGCTACCAGCAGTTCCGCGCCGTCCAGGAAACGGTCCGTCGTCTGCAGACCGGCAGAACGCGCAGAGAGGACGGCGAGCACGACCGGCGCGGCGGCATCGTCTGGCACACACAGGGGAGCGGCAAGAGCCTGACGATGGTCTTCCTCGTCCGCAAGATGCGGACGTTGCCCGACCTCCGGCGCTTCAAGATCGTCGTTGTCACCGACCGCAGCGACCTCGAACGCCAGCTGAGCGAGACTGCCCGACTGACTGGCGAGACCGTCAGGATCGCCCGCAATACCGCCAAGTTGCAGGAGATTCTTGCAGAGGAAGGACCTGACCTCGTCTTCGCGATGATCCAGAAGTATCAGCTTCGCGACGAAGACGAGCCGGAGCAGCTCGCAACGCGGCAGCACAGCCGAATGGCAGCCGAGGAGCCGCAGGCTTACGACGCGCGACCGCGCTCGGCGCGGCCGAAGAAGGTCGAGGACGTCGAGTTCCCGATCCTCAACGAGTCTGAGCACATTCTCGTCCTCGTCGATGAGGCCCATCGCTCGCAGTCGAGCACGCTCCACGCCGCCCTGCGCAAGGCGCTGCCGAACGCGGCGATGATCGGGTTCACCGGCACGCCGATCCTGATTGGCGAGCAGAAGCGCACGCACGAGATCTTCGGCGAGTTCATCGACCGCTACACGATCAAGCAGTCCGAGGACGACGGCGTCACTGTCCCGATCCTCTACGAGGGACACGAGGTCGAGCCAGCCATCATCGACGGCCGCACCCTCGACGACGTGTTCGAAGAGGAGTTCGCTCACCTCTCCTCCGAAGACCGCGAGCGACTGAAGCGCGACTACGCGAATCAGACCGCGATCCTGGAGGCGCCACAACTCATCCGCGCCAAAGCGCGCGACATGCTGAGACATTACGTCAACACGATCATGCCGGACGGGTTCAAGGCTCAAGTCGTCGCGGCCAGCCGCAAGGCGGCGGTGCGGTATCAGCAAGAGCTCGAACGCGCTCGCGACGAGCTGATTGCCGAACTCGAAGATCTCGCCGAGCCGATTGGAGAACCCGATCAGTCTCCTACTGAGGCAGGGTTCCTCGACCGCGCGCGACGGCATCTGGAGACAATCCGGCGGCTGGAGTTTGCAGCGATCATCTCCGGCGAACAGCACGACCCACCGTCCTGGTCACAGTGGACAACACCCGGCAAGCAGGACGCGTACATCCAGCGCTTCAAACGCGACCTCGTCAACGACGGCCCGGCACTACAGGACGGGCTGGCAATGCTCTGCGTCAAGAGCATGCTACTCACCGGCTTCGACGCGCCGGTCGAGCAAGCGCTCTACATCGATCGATTGATGAAGGGTCACGAACTCCTTCAGGCCGTCGCGCGAGCGAACCGGACGGCGCCCGGAAAGGGCTACGGCCTCGTTGTCGATTACGTCGGGCTGGCATTGCGCCTGCAGGAGGCCCTATCGGTGTACCGCGACGAGGACATCGTAGGCGCACTGAGCAGCATAAGGGACGAGCTGCCCATTCTGGCGGATCGTCACCAGCGTGTCTTGTCGATCTTCGGCGGGCTCGATGTACGCACTCAAAGTGATGCATGCGTCGCGCTGCTTAGGGACAAGCGACTCCGAGCGGATTTCGGCGTCAAACTCCGTCAATTCCTCGACACATTCGGGAACGTTCTGCCGCGTCCCGAAGCGCTCCCATATGTAGCGGACGCCAAAGCGCTCGGGTTCATCAACATCCGTGCGCGCAACCTGTACCGCGATGAACAGATGAACCTGCGGGCCGAAGGCGAGAAGGTCCGCTCATTGATTGATCAGTTCGTCATCTCACGCGGTATTAACCCGACAGTACCGCCGATGTCGATCCTCGATGCGGAGTTCGACGCGTACGTCGACAGTCAGCCGTCCTCGAAAGCGGCAGCGACGGAGATGGAGCACGCCGCGCGGCATCACATCTCGACCCACCTCGACGAGGATCCGATCCGATACGAACGTCTGAGCAAGCGCCTGGAGGACTTGATCGCGCGCTTTGCCGACAACTGGGACCAGTTGGCGATCGAGCTTCGGCACCTCGTCGAGGAGTTGCAGCGGGACCGTCCGGAGGACGAGCGCATCGTCGGATCGGCCGAAGCCCCATTCTTCGATATTCTCGTCGACGAGATCGCCAGTATCCGCGATGTGGAGAGCCTTCCGGACGACGAGATGGCACGGCTAGCAGGCGCGATCACGGAGATCGTGAGTCATATCCGGCTGGAGATCGGCCTCGTTGACTTCTGGCGAAACGCGGTGGCCCAGCAGAGACTCCGGAACTGGATCGTTCTCTACCTCGACGACCACGATATCGTGCCGTTCAATAGGCAGGCAGGCGTCGCCGACAGGTTGACGCAACTGGCGAAGCAGCGACACACCTGGCTGATGGAATGACGATACCGGGTAGCCTGACCATCGACGACCTGACATTCGAGATTCGCTGGAGCACGCGCCGGAAGACGGTTGGCGTTACGGTCGACCGCGACGGGCAGCTGATCGTCCATGCACCGTACAGTCTTTCAGTCGGTGAGATTGAGACGGTGATTCGCGAAAAGCAAATGTGGGTCTATACGACGTTGGCTCGAAAGGAGTCGCTCCAGCACCCACAGGCCGATCGCGAATATGTTTCGGGCGAGGGCTTCTATTATCTCGGACGCAGCTATCGCCTCCGAATCGTTAGTGGTGCATCTCAACCTCTGCGGCTCTATCGAGGTTGGTTCGAGCTCCAGGATACTCATCAGCCCGACGGACGAAAGGCATTCATCAACTGGTACCGAATGCATGGACGCGAGCATCTGGTGCGACACGTCGCGGATTTTGCAGACCGTATTGGTTATTACCCAGCGGATATCACAGTCTCATCATTGGGTAACCGCTGGGGTTCGTGTTCCAAAGCTGGACGTCTTAGTTTTCATTGGCGAACGATTCTGCTACCACGCAAAATTGTCGAGTACATCGTCGTCCACGAGCTTTCTCATCTTCACGAACACCGTCACAACCCGGAGTTCTGGGATCGCGTTGAGCGCGTTTTGCCGGATTGGCAACAGCGCGCAAACTGGCTCACTCTGCACGGCGCAGAGTACGATCTCTAACCCATCCTCGCCTGCGGGTCCCCGTACACCAGGTACGCGAGCCAGGAGGCGTCGCCGAGCTGTTTGGCGGCGGCGCGGGCAGTGGTGGTGGCGAAGCCGAGGGTGGCGCCGTTGAGCAGGGCATCGTAGAAGGCGGCGGCGAAAGCCGTGGCAGGTTTCTCGTAGACCGACCATGATGTCCCGACGAACGCGCCCGCTCCGGCTGTCCAGAAGGCCGCCGGCCAGCCGCCGAGGCGGGTCAGGCTCTGGCCCTCGCGCCCGGACTGGCAGGCGTTCAGGAACACCAGCGGGCCGCGCTGCGCCAGCTTCGCCGTCTGCTGGACAGTCAGCGCGTCAATCGCGATCGGCTGTGTGCCGTGGCGCACCGTCTGGCGGTCGCCGATGATGAGGCGTGCGTCGTCGATCTGCGCCTGATCGCTCTCCCCGTGGCAGGCGATGTGGAGCACGTCGAACGCGCCAGCTTCCAGCGCCAGCAGCACGTCCTTCTCCAGTGCCGCGATCTTCGTCGGCTGGATGCCGTGACCCGGCAGCGCCGACGCGAGATACGCAGCATCCTCCCCCAGCGCCTTCTGTGTGCCGTTCGGATATTCACCCACCACGTAGGCCCAATCGCCTCGACCGATCGTGCGCGGTCGTAGCGTACCGCCGAGATTGCGCAGCAGGCCGTACTCGCAAAGGTAGCGGTCGTCGACCTCGCCGGTGTCCGGGTGGCGCAGACGCACGAGCTCCCAGGGAATGTGCGGCTCACGCGAATAAACCTTGATGCCGCGAACCTGGTCGCGATGATCCCAGACGGCCCGCACGAACGCCGGGTCGAAGAGCTGATCGGACATGTCGGTGCTGATCGCGCGCAGCTTGATATCAAACACCTGGAAGTCGTCGTACGTCTCCAACACCTGCGTCTCGATGCGCTGGTAGATGCCGTCGACGTAGCCGCGCGTCGCCGACCCGCCGGAATCAGCCAGCGCGCCGAACGGCTTCGACTGGAACGGCGCATGGTCGAGCCGCAGCGCGTCCGACGAGACTGAGTAGGCGAACACCAGCCCGTCGCCGAACGGGAACTCGATGATCTGCAGGACCATGTAGTCCTCATCACCCGGATTGGGTGGCTGCGCGACAGCCTGCGCCGACTGCCGGGCTGTGCGCGGACGGCTGGCAGTGATCGTGACGGGGAAGGAAAGGGAGCCGAGATCGGACGCGCCCTGCTGGAACAGCACGTCGATCGTCGTCGCGCCTGCCACGCGTCCGGAGACGGTGAACTCGCCGAGGCTTGGCGCACCCGGGCCAGGTGGCGCGAGCCGCAGTTGATACGGACCGTCAATCGAGACCTTCGTGGCGTCGACAGACAACGTGGCGACGACATCGCTCCTCGTCTGGATCGCTACGCCGGTGAGCGCCACCGGCAGTGGTGTCGCCCCCTCAGACGTCTCCAAGCGGATGTCGATCGTGGCCTTCTTCCCGACCCCCATCTTCTTCGGGGCTTCGCCGGAGAGGACGACGTCAATGTCGGCTGGCAGCTCGGGCGCAGGGTGTGGCGCAGGTGGCGGTGGGGCGGGCGGTGGCGCAGGCGGCTCGTCGATGCCCAGCGATGGCCCGAGGTCCGGGGCGAGGTCCGGCGCGGCAGCGGCGCGGGCGGGAAAGAAGTCCTCGAACGGCGGCGCGATCTCGCCGTCCCAGCCGACCATGTCGCCGACAACCTCCGGCTGACCGTCGGCATCCAGCCGGATGACGCGCAGCGCCGATGGTTGCTGCGCCACGGTCGGGGCGGTCAGGTCGGATTCGGGCTGTCCCGGTTGCAGTTCGGGGCTACTGCCTGTTTCGTGCAGCTGGAGCGCATCTACCGCCGGTTGCGAGCCGGAACTATCCACCATCGCGCGATAGGCAAACAGCTCTTCTGGGCGAAAGGCGTAGAGCCGGTTGCCGGCCTCGGGGCGGTGCAGGATCGCCCAGGCCGGCATCTCGGGGTCGGCTTCCAGCTCGTTGACGATGTCGTCCAGCGGGCGAGCGGCCGCGAACACGCGGAACGACTCGCCAACATTCCACCAGATTTCCATAGCGCGCTCCTTCGGCGTCAGGCCGGGGGCGTCAGGGATGTGAAGATATCCGATACCGGATCGACGGCAGTCCCGCCGCTGACAGTGATGCGGTAGACATCCGGCGGCAGCGGCTCGAACGTCGCCTGCTGCCAGCCATCGTCACCGGCCACCATCGCCTTCCGGCCTACTTCCGCGCCGGTCGTGACGCTCACGATCACCGCTTCGGTCGCCGTGCCCTCGACGCTCGGTCGGACGCGGACATCGATCGTGTCGTCGGTCCAGTAGATGTCATCGACATCGAGCGACAGCGTTATGTTGACAATGCTCGGCGCACGATACTCGCCGAGTGGATCGTAGAGCCCGAAGATCGCGCCCTTCAGGTGCGTCAGGCCGGCGTCAGCGTTCTGCAGGGATGCGTGCCGATCGGCGGCGAACATGCCCTGCGCCGACCCCTCCAGCTCTATCGGTGTCGCCGACGCACGCGGCACCGTGCCGTCGCCCAGATCGTCATGCACGCTGCGGTCGGCATAGGTGTACTGCCGCAGCATCGTGACCTTGCCACCGTCGAGTCGGCCAGACTGGTTTGTCGGCTGCTCGACCCCGACGATCGGGAAGATCTTGTAACCGCGCTCGCGATACTCGTCGTCCTGCCGGTTGCGATCGACCGCATCGCGGATCTCGTTATGGAATGCGAGTGCTGCGGCGGCGCGCGTCGGATCGACGTTTGGGATGCCGCTCGTCTCGCCGATGCGAACCCACGGGGCATCGCCACCGGCCGAGTAGCAACGGTAGATCGGCAAGAGCTGGTAGACCGAGGTGAACGACCGCACCGTCTCGGACAAGTCGAGCAACCGTCGCGGCCCTTTGTAGCAGCCGTTCGAGATCGTATCGAGCGCGTTCACCGAGCCGCGGTACGGCGTGCCGAAGGTCAGCAACGCACGGGTGTCGCGCCAGCCGTCGAGGCACTCCAGGTAGTAGCGCGCGACAAGCCCGCCCATCGAGTGTCCAACGATGATGAGCCTGGCGTTGGGGTTGTTCGTGTCCTGCCGGCGACGCTGCAGCAGTTCCCCGGCCTCACGCTGCAAGCGCTTCGCCGCGAGGCGGTTGTCGAGCCGCCAGTCGTAGGGAAACTCCAGATAGTTCACTCCGGGGCTGACGTCGAAGACGGCCTGGATCGTATCGCTGGTCTTGCGATAGCCATCGATCTTCCAAAGCCCCGGCACGATGTGGACGTCCGGCATCAGCCGCTTCGGCGTGATGCCATCGTGCGGGTCCTGCCCGTCGCTGCCGGGCGGCAAGCGCAGGTCCTGAAGACTGTCGCCGCGGCTGAACAGCGCGGCGATCGCCGCACCGGCTGAGATGTCCCAGACATCCTTGCCGTTCTTGCGCAGCGCGCTACCCATGATTCCAGGGATGAGAACAATGACGTCAGGCATCGGAATGCGCGGCATGGCTGCCTCCTGCTGGGTGGCCTGATGTTCTGTGCCTTCATCATATGTGGCCGCAGACTGATGTCAACGCTTCCCATGTCTGGAATGAAGGTCATTCTGGCCGCTCCATGACATACAACGCGACAACATGCCCGTTGTAGTCAGACGGTCCGGCATGGCGCATCCCGGCCTTCTCCAGCACCCGCCCCGAGGCAGCGTTCTCCGGGATGATGACGGCGACGATCTGGTCTTCGTCCAGCGTGTCGAAGCCGTAGCGCAGCAGGCCAGCGGCGAGCTCGGTCGCGTAGCCCTTACCCCAGACCGATTGGTGAAAGTAGTAGCCGATCTCAATCAGGTTAGCGCCACCGATCTGCGCACGCATGAACGTTGCCCCGCCGATGACGCGGCCGCTACTGGCCTCAACAGTCGCCCAGAAGCCCAGGCTGCTCGTCGGATCGTGGCGTTCAATGCGCGTCTCTAGCCAGGCGCGGGCTTCGTCGCGGGTCGCGCAGGCCATGTAATCGGGCAGGTAGCGCGTCACCTCAGGGTCGCGGTTCATCGCGAATACATCATCGAGATCACCAGTCTCCCAGGGTCGAACGACCAGGCGCTCGGTACGGAAGATGACGGTCATGCACAACCCTTTCGGCGAACGGCAGACGCCCCGCCGCTATACTAGCCTGACAACGCATTGGACAGGGAGGAGTGGCTCGCATGCGCATCGGGATCATGTTACTGTCCGGAGGGACGCCAGCAGACATCACGCAGCAGGTCGTTGAGGCGGAGGGACACGGCTTCGACAGCGTCTGGTTGGCGAATATCCGCGGCGTCGATGCCCTCACGGCACTGGCCGTTGCCGGTACGCAGACACAGCGCATCGAGCTCGGCACGTTCGTCGTGCCAACTTACCCGCGCCACCCGACTTCGCTCGCGCAGCAGGCGCTCACCGTGCAGTCCGCGACCGGCAATCGGCTCACACTTGGCATCGGCCTCAGCCACAGGGTGACGATGGAGCAGCAGCTGGGATTCGACTGGGACCATCCCATTCGCCACATGCGCGAATACCTCGCCACGCTAACACCGCTACTGGCGCAAGAGACCGTGCAGTTTGAGGGCGATGAGTACACCGTGCGCGGCTACCAGCTCACGCTCGCAGGAGCAGAGCCACCGCCCGTACTCGTCGCGGCGCTCGGACCGCAGATGCTGAAGCTGACCGGCCGTATGGCCGACGGTACCGCCATCTGGCTCGGCGGGCCGCGCTACATCGCCGAGACAGCTGCTCCGACGATCCAGGCAGCCGCTGCGGACGCCGGACGACCGGCCCCACGAATCGTCGCCGGCCTGCCGATCTGCGTTACCGACAACACCGACGCCGTCCGCGAACGCGTCGCGCAGGTCTACGTGCGCTACGGCGAGCTACCGTCCTATCGCGCGATTCTCGACCGCGAAGGCGCAACCGGTCCGGCCGACATCTCGCTCATCGGCGACGAAGCCACCGTCCGCGCCGGTCTGACCGCCATGGCCGACGCCGGCGTTACCGACTTCGCCGCCTCGCTCTTCATCCCGCGCAACGAAGACCGCGAGCGCACGCTGGCCGTGTTGCGGGACCTACAGTGACGTTGCAAGGGCGCTACGCGTGCTGAGGGTGTCCTTGCGAGAAATTGACGGAATGATCGCCTCAACGTACCATCGGCGCACACGAACACAATATTCTCATGATCTCAAAGGGAGCGTTGTTGGCGATGAACGTCGAAACAATTCTGTCGCAGATCGATCTCGGGGCAATGGCATTACCGGAGTTCCAGCGCGGTTACGTATGGAACCGAGATCAGGTTCGCGGGTTGATGGATTCGCTCTATCGCCAACATCCCGTGGGAGGTCTGCTAGTCTGGGTGACCAAAACAGAGCAGGCCACAGCGCGCGGCGACGGTCAACTTTCGGCCGGATCCGTCGAACTGCTTCTGGACGGTCAACAGCGAATTACATCGCTGTACGGGATCATCCGAGGCGAACCACCTCGGTTTTTCGAAGGCAATAGGCAAGCTTTCACCGATCTGTACTTCAACCTGGACGACGAGACCTTCGAGTTCTACGGTCCGGTGAAGATGCGCGACAACCCAGCCTGGATTAATGTCACGCAGCTGATGCAAGAGGGTGCCGGCCCTACCATTCGCCGCCTTTCGCGTCTGGCAGATCTTGACGACGACGTAGCCGATCTCTACTTTGAGCGCGTCAATCGCATCGACAACATCAAGAAGATTGATCTTCATATCGAGAAGGTCGTCGGCGACGACAAGACGGTGGACGTCGTTGTTGACATTTTCAACAAGGTCAACAGCGGCGGAACCAAACTTTCCAAGGGTGATCTCGCATTGGCGAAGATCTGTGCAGAATGGCCCGAGGCGCGGGACGCCATGCGAAGGCGTCTGGACAAGTGGGAAGCAGTTGGGTTCCATTTCCGGTTGGAATGGCTCCTTCGCTGCGTCAACGCGATCGTTACTGGCGAGGCCTTATTCACGGCACTTGCGAATGTCGGTCCAGCCGAGGTACAGCGCGGTCTGGAGCAAAGCGAAGAAGCAATCGACACGCTTCTGAATCTCGTATCGTCGCGGCTTGGACTCGATCACGATCGCGTACTCGGTAGCCGCTACTCGTTCCCGCTGCTCGCTCATTATGTTGTCCGAAGGGGTGGGAGACTGAGCGACTATCGAGAACGCGACAAGCTGCTCTACTGGTACGTTCACACGTTCCTTTGGGGCCGCTACGCTGGATCAACCGAGACAATCCTCAATCAGGATCTTGGCTTGATCGAAGAACTCGACGGCGGGATTGACCGCTTGATCGAACAGCTACGGCGCAATCGCGGTGACCTGGCTATCCATGCCAATGACTTCCTCGGCTGGAGCCGGGGCGCGCGTTTCTATCCACTGCTTTATATGCTGACCCGCGTCTACCACGCACAGGACTGGGAAACAGGATTCGAGCTCTCGAGCAACCTGCTCGGACGTCTCAGCGCTCTCCAGATGCATCACATATTCCCTCGCGCGCTGCTGTATAAGCACGGCTACAAGATGGATGAGGTCAACGCTCTTGCGAATTTCACGTTCCTCACCCAGGAGACGAACCTTCTTGTCTCCGACAAGGACCCAGTCGAGTATCTGGAGCGCTACGAGCATCTGCACCCCGGGGCAATTGAGTCGCACTGGATTCCGGCAGACCGCCGACTCTGGCGCGTTGAGAACTACCTTGAGTTCCTCGCCGCGCGTCGAGAACTGTTAGCAAACGCCGCTAACCAGTTCCTCAATAGTCTGCTGACGGGCAAGGCTGAGCAAGTTGCTTCAGTTCCAGCAGTGCTTGAGTTACGCCGCGAGCCGATCGCCTCAAACGCTCCATTGGAAGATGAGGAGCAGGCGATCATCGATACGGCTGAGTGGGTTCAGCAACAAGGGCTGCCAGCAGGCGAAATGCTCTACGAATTGGCAGATCCCAACACCGGCGAGCCGCTGGCTCTCTTCGATCTAGCCTGGCCGGACGGACTTCAGGAGGGGCTAAGCCAGCCGGTAGCATTGCTGTTGAACGAAGCGGAGGCGATGGAGCAACTGGCTAACGACGCAGGCTTCCGCTACTTCACGTCAGTGACGACATTCCGTGAGTATGTCCAGCGTGAAATCCTCGCTGAGCCGTTGGAAGACGTCGCAGACTGAGTTCCCTCACTCCCGTTCGATCACGTACGTCACAACCGGCACCCCTTTGAACTCGCCGGTGCCGGTCTCGCGCAAGCCGGACTTCACCAGAACCCGGCGAGAGGCGGCGTTGTCAGGTCGGGCGAAGGCGATGATGCGGGGGACTGGGAATGTGGCGAACCCATACCTAAGCAGGCCGATCGCCAGCTCTGTTGCGTAGCCGCGCCGCCAGACTGAGCGCGCCAGGTGGAAGCCGATCTCGATGTCCTCAACGCCGTTCATGTCAATCGGTTTCAGGATCGCTGTCCCGATCGTAACGCCATCATCGAGCTGCTCAACCGCCCAGCTGCCGGTCGGAGAGGTCGGGTCGGCCTCGGCAGCGAAGCGCGTCAGCCAGGCACGGGTCACGCTGATATCGGCGTCCGGCGGGCCAGAGAACAGGTAGCGCTTCACCTCCGGGTCGCCGTAGATCGCGAAGGCCGCAGCCACATCACTGTCGCTTGCCGTCCACGGCCGCACCCGCAATCGCGCCGTCCGAAAGATTTCCGTCATAGATCACCTGCCAACAAGAAAGCTCCCCCTCTCCCAATGTTGGGAGAGGGGGTCGGGTGCCCTTTGGGCGATGGTGAGGGCCGTCTACGACACTACTTCCCCAGCTTGCGTCCGATAATCTCAGCCACACCGGCCGGGCTGTCGGCAACCTCGACGCCGGCGGCGTTGAGGGCTTCGATCTTCTCCTGCGCCGTGCCGGTGCCACCGGAAATGATCGCTCCGGCGTGGCCCATGCGCTTGCCCGGAGGCGCTGTGCGTCCGGCGATGAAGCCGGCCATCGGCTTGGTCACATTGGACTTGATGAACTCGGCGGCATCGTTCTCGTCGGTGCCACCGATCTCCCCGATCATGACGATCGCCTCAGTCTCCGGGTCGTTCTCGAACATCTCCAGCACGTCGATGAACTTGGTGCCGATGATTGGGTCACCACCGATGCCGACGACGGTCGACTGGCCGAGCCCCGCTTGCGTCAGAGACCAGACCGCCTCGTAGGTGAGGGTGCCGGAGCGCGAGACAAGCCCGACCCTGCCGGGGGTGTGAATATAGCCCGGCATGATGCCGATCTTTGCCTGACCCGGCGTAATCAGTCCGGGGCAGTTTGGCCCGATCAGGCGCGCGCCGCGACGCTGGACGTGGTCGTAGACCTTGACCATGTCGTTGGTTGGGATGTTCTCACTGATGCAGATGATCAGCTTGACGCCGTTGTCGGCTGCTTCGAGGATCGCATCCGGTGCGAAGGCCGCCGGCACGAAGATGATCGAGGTGTCCGCGCCGGTCTTTTCAACCGCCTGCGCGACCGTGTCGAAGACCGGCACGCCGCTGACCTCACGGCCACCGCGCCCTGGTGTCACGCCAGCGACGACCGGTGTGCCGTACTCAACCATCTGACTCGTGTGGAAGCTGGCCTCGCGCCCGGTAATGCCCTGAACCAGCAGCCGCGTTTCGTTGCCTACCAGAATACTCATCTGTTCTCCTACTGCGCGACTGCTACGGCCTGCTGAGCCGCCTCGCTCATCGTCTCGTAGCTGCTCAACCCGGCATCAGCGAGGATCTTGCGGCCCTCGTCCTGATTGGTGCCGACCAGGCGGATGACCATTGGGACATTGACGCCGACAGTGTTCATCGCCTCGACGATCCCCTGGGCGACGAGGTCGCCACGGGTGATGCCGCCAAAGATGTTGAACAGAATCGCCTTGACATTCTCGTCCTCCAGAATCATCTGGAGCGCCATCGCGACCTGTTCGGCGCTCGCACCGCCACCAACGTCGAGGAAGTTGGCTGGCTCGCCGCCGTAGAGCTTCACGGCGTCCATCGTCGCCATCGCGAGTCCCGCGCCGTTGACGACGCAGCCAATGTTGCCATCCAGCTTGACGAACGAGATGCCGTGCGCCTTGGCGCGCAGCTCTGTCTCGTTCTCCTCGGCCATGTCGCGCAGATCCTCGAAGCCCGGGTGGCGCGGCAACGCGTTATCGTCGATCGTCACTTTCGAGTCGAGTGCCATCCACTGCCGATCCTTGGTCAGGATCAGCGGGTTGATCTCGGCCAGCGACGCATCTACGCCGACAAACGCGGCGTAGAGCTGCTTGGCGATCTTGGCAAAGCCATTCACCAGGTCCGGCTCGATGCCCAGGTCGAACGCAACCTGCCGCGCCTGATAGTCGAGCAGGCCCATCTGACGGTCTGCCGTCATCCGGATAATCTTCTCCGGCGTCTCGCGGGCGACTTCTTCAATATCGACGCCACCCTCGGCGCTCGCCATCAGCGTAATGCCGCTCGCACTACGGTCGAGGATGATGCCGAGGTAGTACTCGCGCTCGATCTCAACAGCCGGAACGACGTACACCTTCTGCACAACATGCCCACGAATATCCATGCCGAGAATCTGGCCGGCCTTGTCGCGCGCGTCGTCTGGCGATGATGCCAGCTTGATGCCGCCCGCCTTACCGCGTCCCCCGGTATGGACTTGCGCCTTGATCGCGACCGTCCCCTGCGGTCCGACAAGCCGCTCTAGCGCCGCAGCGGCGGCATCCGCCGTCGTCACGACCTCACCTGCGTTGACCGGTATTCCATACTCGGCCAACAGTTCCGCCGCCTGATATTCGTGGATATTCACGCGCTGGCGCCTCCCTTTCCCGCACTGCTGGACAATCCCTGTCCAACATTCCGATGATAGCATTGCTTCTTCACCCGTTGCTCGCGTCGATCGCGCGGCATCGTTCTTGATAATTCCGCTTCGTAATAGCGACTGCAATCGGGACGCTGTCGTCCAGGGAGGGTTGTCATCATGTTCGAACGCGAAGAGAGTCGCCACGATCTTGCCTTCATGGCCGGCGTGATTGTCGGCGCGATCTCCGGGGCACTTACTGCACTCGCGCTGACGCCGATGTCCGGCGCAGAGACACGCGAGAAGCTGCGCGAGACGTCCAGCAATCTCGGGCCAGTCAAGGAAAAGGTTACAACCACAGCCAGCCAGGCTGTTGCGCCGGTCAAGGAGAAGGCCGCCGAAGCGGTCAGCGCCGCCAGCCAGGCCGTTGGCCCGATGAAGGACAAGGCCGCCGAGATGGCAGCGAAGTCACCGTTGCCGATGGGCAACAAGCATGACGAGCAGGACATCGTGATGAGCGAGGATGTCGCTCGTGACGAGGTTGACCACGCGGCCGATGCAGCCAGGGATGCCGGTGAAGCTGTCCACGATGCAGCGAAGGACGCCGCGCACAAGGTTGAAGAGAAGACCGACCGTCCGTCGTCGTAAACGACTAGCCGAAAACGTCTTTCTGATATATCGGACCTGACTGGCCATTGACGCAAGCGGTCGGTGGCCAGATCACGTGACACCAGAATCGAAAGGATGGCGTGATGCTTGGCAGGATGCGCACCGCACTGAAGTTCTTTACTGTCGGATTAGGCGCCGGTATCCTCTTTGCACCACGGGGCGGGGCTGAGACGCGACGCCAGATCCGCGCCTGGATCATGCGCGAGAACTAGCCCATCAAGCCTTCACGCTGAACCGGCCAAGGAGCTTCGGTGATCCCGATCGGAGACGACAATCGCTCGCGTCGACGCACACCAGTGGTTGTCTACGCGATCATTCTTCTCAACGTCGTTGTCTTCATCTATGAGCTGTCGCTGCAGGCACAGGGAGGCGACGCACTCGGGCGGTTCATTTACTCGTGGGGGGCGATCCCGCTGGAGCTCGCTCACGTGGAGGATCTCCCGCCCTCCATTCCGCTACCGATCTGGGCGACCGCGTTCAGTTCGATGTTCATCCACGGCGGCTGGCTCCACATCATCGGCAACATGCTGTTCCTCTGGGTTTTCGGCGATAACGTCGAAGATGTTCTCGGCCATGCCCGCTTCATCATCTTCTATCTGATTTGCGGCATCGGCGCAGTCGCCTTACAGGTGCTGATCGACACCAGCTCGACGCAGCCGATGGTCGGCGCCAGCGGCGCAATCTCTGGCGTGCTGGCTGCCTATCTCGTCCTGTTCCCCCATGGACGTGTGCGCGTGCTCATCTGGCTGGGGATCTTCGCGACCGTCATCTCCCTGCCTGCGCTGATCGTCATCGGTTTCTGGATCGTGCTGCAGTTCATTAGCGGGTTCGCCAGCGTCGGTCCCGACACGGCGCAATCCGGTGGCGTGGCTTACTTCGCGCACATCGGAGGGTTCATCACCGGCCTGGCCGTCATCTTCCTCTTCCGCGGTCGCCGGCCCCGCCGGTCACGGTATCGCCGATAGTCCCCACTCACGAAGCGCTCACAGAGATTTTTTCAGACGTGAGAGCCGCCGCCGATGCGTTCGTAGGGACAGTGCTCGCGCTGTCCCCTCCCGGTGCCAATTGATCTCTGCGTCAAACTGTAGCAAGCATCGTGGCCGCCATTGGCGAGGAGGATCGCTTTTCGATGCGGCGTACCATCAGTGCGGGAGGGTTGCCTCACGGCGAGGACAGCGCGAGCACTGTCCGAACGCATCGGCGGCTCTCTCGCCTACCAGATTCACTGCGGTCGACTACTCACGAAGACGGACGAATCAGGTAGATCGCGTTGCGTCCGCTATCGAGCACATAGAGCGAGCCGTCCAGCCCGACCGTAACAGCTGAGGGACGATCGAAGCCGGCAGCGAACTCGACAACGGCCCCGGCCGGCGTGCCGACCGTTGGCGTCGCGTCGCCGTTGAGCGCCGGTAGCAGGCGAACGATGCGCCCGCCGGAGTCACCATCTCGCACGACCGCCAGGAGGTCAGTCGCTGGATCGCCGGCCAGCCCGTCGGAGCGATAGAGCAACAGCCGCACAACCGAGGCGTCTGCACCGAGCGTGGAGAGGTCCATGCGCTCCTGCTCTCTGCCGCTCTCGGCATTGATCCGCACCAGGTCGCCCTGCCCGTTGACCGTCCAGGTCGCCCCGGCCGCATCGACCAGCACTGGCCCGGTCGGCGCGGAGAGCCGCGCAATCCAGGTCACACTTCCACGCTCGGAAACAGCGCGCAGATCCCGCCCTTCGGTCTGGCCACCGGGCGTGGCAGACGAGGCCGGCTGGCCTGCGACCGTCACACCGACATCGGCGCTGGCAGTCAGCGCGACGCTGGACCGCTGCAGCGCTTCGGCATCGAGTACCGAGCTGCGATCGACCTGGCCATCGGCGTTCGCGTCCTCGTAGCGCGTGACACCATTGTCATCGACGACATAGAGCGATGTCCCCGACCAGGCGATCGCTACAGGATTCGCCAGTTGGTCGATGAATGGCTGCAGCGCGGCATCGCCGGACTGGCGCGGATCGTACAGATCGACCGCGCCGCCGGAGCGCAGCAGCGCGATGCGTCCATCCGGGCCCTCGGCGATGTCGATCACGCCTTCGGCATTGACCCGCAGCCGCGATGCGGAATAGCCCTGCGGCACAGAGAGATCGACCGGCTCACCGACCGGCAGGATCTCCGCGATTGACTCGCGCTTCGTCACTGTCTCCGTCTGCGTGCTGGCGTAGCGCCATTCGTAGTAGTGACGGCCACTCCGCGCCAGCGAGAACCGCTCCCCTTCCGGCATGCCGGGCGTGTAGACGACCACGTGGCGCTCGAAGAGCTGGACGAGGCTGACGCCGCTCGGCCCCTTGCCGGACTCCACCCAGTACGCTTCGCTGATCGGGTGGCCAAGCGCCTCCAGTGGCGTCAGGCCATCGAGCGGAGCGGTGGCCAGCCAGCTGTCGATGACGCCGGGGATATTATGTCCGGTCTTCTCGTCGAAGCGCGTCAGGCTGATGCGCTCTGGAGTCGCGCGCTCATCGGTGTTCCCGCCGGGAAGCAGCCAGTCCGTGACGATGCCGGCCGACGTCGTGCGGTCCGGCGTACGGGAACGCGCGTCCTCGCTGAAATCCGCATAGGTCACCGAAGCGAAGCTGGCTGTCGTGGAATTGAACAGCGCGACCGGCGCGGGGTCGCTCCGGACGAACGAGTCGTAGCCGACCTGGACATCGCCCGTGGCCATCTCGCGGACGAGCAGGCCGGTGGTGACCTCATCCTCGCCATCCTCGGTCGCCAGCTCCATCCGACCGCGCTCGAAATACTCAACGAGCCGTCGATTACCCGGCGCGCCGGTAAACGGCTCAACGAGCGTCGCGATCGGGCCGTTACCCCAGAGGAGCGCCTGGCCCTGCTCACTTGTGCGCTGGAAATACTGGACAAAGGCGGGGTCTGCGATTGCGGATTGCTGGGTTGGCTCAACCGGCAGCCATGAGGCTGCAATCACCACACCGATCGCCAGCAACACTATCCGCAGCACGCCAGATCCACTCGCAAGCCGTTCACCGTCCCGATGCTCACCACCGGGCTACCTAGTACAACGAACGACATCGCCCGCGGTTATATGCGATCATGAAGTAGTCCCGGCGTGTCCTGTTCCTGTCCGATGGTACAGCGCTGTCCTGACCCTCGGTGCGATGGCTCGTATCGTGGAGACAGACCATAATCACGACGTGGGGATCACCTGGCTGGATCACCTCCACGTCGGACATCGTCGCCGCTCTCATTGCGCGGAGCGTCTGAGTCAGGTTTCGCGATTACATGCACGAGTTCATGCCAGAACAAGCGTTACCGCCAATTGCAGCCGGCACACTCCAAACACGGCTCTTCGCCGTGCGCGATGCGTGGCGTCAGCTTCTCTCCGATCGTTGCGGCCACTCGTCGGCACTACCGAACGAGCTGCTGACGGAGTTTGTCAGCGCGCTCGCCGCGTTCGTCAACACCTCTGATCTGACCATCCCGGCCCGCCTGGCCGAGGACTGGCGCACGAAGGTGCCACTCAGCATCGAAGGCGTAGCCGCCACCTCCGGCGCACTCGGCTTGCTGGGCGAGGCGCTGCGCAACGGCATCGGTCCGGTTCTCGACGAGAACGGCGACCCGATCCACGAATCGATCGCTACCCTGCTGCCGTCATTCACGAGCATCTTCGGGCGCACGATCATCGCCGACACGGAGTTCCAGCCCAGCGAGTCGTACTGGTACGAGATTTCGCGGCGGCTCACAGCCGAGCGCGAACGTCGTATTACCCAGCTCGCGATCCTCAACGATGTCTCGACCGCGCTCGCCTCGACGCTCTCGCTCGACGAGCTGGCAACGATCATCCACGAGCAGTGCGGCCGCCTGTTCGACACCACGAACTTCTACATCGCTACGCTCAACAACGAGCCCGACGAAATGCACGTCATTTACCACCATTTCGGCGGACGTCGCGTTGATAGCGACGGCGACGACAGACTGCGGATCGGCCTGACGCGGCTCGTCATTGAGCGCGGCGAGCCGGTGATCTTCGATGATTACGTCGCCGCCTGCCGGGAACACGGCATCACCGTCGCGCCGCGCATCGATCAGGACACGGTCTGGGCCTGGATCGGCGTGCCGATCATCGCCGACAACCAGACCATCGGCCTGATGGCGATCCTCTCCGATCAGCGCACGTTCTCGACCGAAGACGGCGCGCTCCTGGCTGCCGTCGCTCGACAGGCCGGCGCAGCGATCCAGAACGCTCGCCTCTATCAGGCGCAGATCATTCAGGCCAATCAGCTCATCGTCATCAATCGTATTGCCCGCGCCTTCGCGACCATTCGCGACCCGCGGCAGCTGGTCGATGAGGCCGCCCGACGCATCCAGTCCGCATTCGGCTACAGCGTCGTCATGATCTTCCAGGCCAATCAGTCTGACGATCGGCTCGTGCTGCAGACCTTTACCGGTGTCGAGCAGGCAGAGGACCTGGTCGGCTTCTCCGTCCGCGCCGGCAAGGATGGCATCGTCGGCATGGCCGCCTCGACCCGCACGCCAGTCGTCATCGACGACGTGCGCTCGAACCCGGCCTACATCTCCTCCGTTTCCACCCAGCACATCCGCTCCGAAATCGCCGTGCCGTTACTCCGCGAGGATCGGTTGCTCGGCGTCATCAACGTTGAATCGCCCGAGATCGGCGCGTTCTCCGAGCAGGACGTCAACGTCCTGACGACGATCGCCGATCAGTTGGCCATTGCCCTGGAAAATGCCGAGCTACTGCGTGAGGAGCAGAAGCGGCGCACCGAGGTGTCGCTCATTCTGAATGCGTCGCAGGCAGCGAACTCATCGCTGGTACTCGACGATGTGCTACAGCGCGTTGCCAGCGGTATCGCCGACGCGACGGGCCTGCCCTCCTGCGTCGTCTACCTCTTCGATGAGGACCGCTCGCGACTCCTGCCATCGGCATTCGTCGCCCGCGAGGGCTCGCAGCTCGACACCGCCCGCATCAGCCAGGTGATCCCCAGCGGCGAATCGTCGCGGCTGCTCAAGCAGATCGCGATGAGCGCCCGCGAACCGTGCGCGCTGGAGATGATGAGCTGCGATGTGCAGGACGATCTGGCGCGCGTGCTCTGCGCGAGCGCCGTGCTGGCCGTGCCGTTCCTCGTCCGCGACGAGTGCCTCGGCTTCGCGCTGGTCGTCTCGCACGACGACGCGTATCACTTCTCGAACCATCAGTTGCGTGTTGCCTTCGGCATCGCCGACTCTGCCGCGCTGGCGCTGGAGAACGCCCGGCTCTATGCGCGATCGCACTCCCTCGGCATGGCCGAAGAGCGTATTCGTCTGGCTCGCGATATTCACGACGGCATCGCTCAGGGTCTCACCGCGATCTCGCTGCATCTCGAAGCCGCCGAGCAGATGTTCCCGAGCCGTCCCGAGAAGGCGCAGGCGAAGCTGCACCGCGCGCTGGAGCTCACGCGCTCCAACCTGGAAGACGCCCGCCGCTCGGTTCTCGACCTCCGAGCCAGCGCACTGCAGGAGCTGACGCTAGCCGATGCCCTGCAGCACCGGCTCGGTCAGTTCGAGAAGGAAGAAGCCAGCGGGCTGGTCAGCACCTCGTTCACGTCTGAGGCGGCCGGGGGTCGCGTCTCCTCGCGCCTGGAGCTGAGCCTCTATCGCATCTTCGAGGAAGCGCTCGACAACGTCGCCCGCCACGCCCACGCAACCCACATCAGCGTCCTGCTCTGCCGCACCGGCGAACACATCGTGCTGGAGATCACGGACAACGGCTCCGGCTTCGATGTCAACGGCATCATGCAGAACCGCAAGCCGGGCGGGAAGTTCGGCCTCATCGCCATCCGTGAGCGCGTGCGCCTGCTCCACGGCATCCTGACGGTGGATTCGTCCGCCGCGGGCACAACGTTGCGCGTCGAGGTGCCATTCGAGGCACAGTGGGGCACGGCAGATCTCCAAACGGCCCATCCCGCCGTCTATGCGCACGGAGAAGGATCGGGGTCATAATGCACAGTACGACACCCGCTACCCGTAATGCGGGGCTGGAGAGGACGCGTCGCATGATCGATATCCTCGTCGTTGACGACCATCCCATCGTCCGCGAAGGACTGGTGGCGATTCTCGAAGCCCAGCAAGACTTCAACGTCATCGCCGAAGGCAACGACGGAGCAGAAGCCATCGCGCTCTATGACCGGCTCAAGCCGGACGTCGTACTGATCGATCTGCAGATGCCCAACGTCGATGGCGTCCAGGCGATCCAGCAAATCCGCGAGGGCGACCCCGAGGCGAAGATCGTCGTGCTGACCGCCTACGACACCGACGAGCGCATTCTCCAGGCCGTCCAGGCCGGCGCACGCGGCTACCTGCTGAAGGGCGCGCCGCGCGACGAGATCTTCCGCGCCATCCGCGTCGTCCATATGGGCGGCTCGCTGCTCGAGCCGGCTGTCGCCGGCAAGCTGCTCAGCCACGTCGGCGGCATCATGCGCGGCGAAAGCCGCGAGGAGGAGCTCACCTCCCGCGAGCTGGACGTGCTCAAGCTGATGGCCCGCGGCCTCCGCAACAAGGAGATCGCCGCCGAGCTCTTCATCACCGAGCGCACTGTGAAGTTCCACGCCAACTCGATCTACCAGAAGCTCGACGTCAGCGGCCGCACCGAAGCCGTCTCCCGCGCCATTCAGCGCGGACTGGTGCAGGTGTAGGACCTCACCCTCCCCGGCCCTCTCTCTCCCGTGGGGAGAGGGAGGGTGTCCTCACGCTGGCATTTCGGGTGCCGCTCTGCGGTGTCGGCCGCTGACGGACCTCTCCCCTGCGAAGGGAGGGGTGACGTTGCGGGTGTGTTGATCGTTCCTCGCTCCTCTCCCCTCGAAGGGGAGAGGTCGGGAGAGGGGTCTACAAACAGCCAACCCACTCAATACATCACCCAAACACCTGCGCCCAGGACACCCCTCTCCCCGCGGGAGAGGGGACGGGGGTGAGGTCCCATATGGTTCACTTCCCCATCGTGAACGACGACGCATCAGCCAACCTCCGCCAGACCATCCTGCGCCACCTGCCGGCTGCGGCCGTGCTGGCGCTGGCCCGCGTGGTGATGACCTGGCCGCTGCTGCTGCACATGCAGGACACGCTGCTGACCTGGGGCGATCCGGTCTTTCAGGCGTGGACGATCGGCTGGAACTGGCACGCCCTCACCACCGACCCGCTGCACATCTTCGACACGAACATCATGTATCCGTGGCACAACACGCTGGCGTTCGCCGACCACCTCTTCGGTCAATCGGCGCTGGTCATCCCGATCATGGCGGTCACCAGCAACGCCGTGCTGGCCGACAACATCGCCGTCCTGATGGCGTTCTTCATGACCGGCTTCGCGATGTACCTGCTGGCCTACGACATCACCGGCAGTCGCGCCGCCGCGCTGGTGGCCGGCATCGCCTACGCCTTCGCGCCATCACGCATGTCGCACCTGGAGCATCTCAACGTCCTCTCGGCGCAGTGGCCGCCGCTGGCGCTGCTCTGCCTGCGCCGGATCGCTATCCCGCGCCCCGCTCGCTCGGCAGATAACGCGCAGACTGAGCCGCAGCCACGCGGCTGGCGCGTCGTCCGCGCACGCTGGTACGTGCTGCTCGGACTCGTCTTCTTCCTGCAGGGACTGTTCGGCGTCTACTACCTGTATTTCACGATCATCACGCTGGTGATGGCCGCCGGCTTCTGGACCATCGTCGCCCTGCGTGAGCGCGACGTGAGCATCATCCAGCGCATGCTCATCGGCGCGGCGGCCTGTGCCGTCGCCGGACTAATCCTCATCCCAACGCTCCTGCCCTATCTGCAACTGAGCAGCGACCTGCACCTCGTCCGCGAGCGCGCCGAGGTCGAGGTCTGGAGCGCCATCCCGCGCGACTACCTCGCAGTCTGGGACAAGGACCGCCTCTGGAACGCGCTACTGGCCAGCAACCACCGCCACATCGAGCAGGATCTCTTCCCCGGCCTCCTCGTCGTCCTGCTGGCGATGCTCGGCCTGACCAACCGCCGCGCCGGCCGCGATCGCTGGCTGCTGCTCACGGTCACCATTGGCTCGGTGATCCTGTCGTTCGGCCTGACGCTGCGCATCTTCGGCGTCTCGATCCCGATGCCCTACCGCATCCTGTACGACTACGTCCCCGGCTTCCAGGCCATGCGCGTCGCAGCCCGCTTGGGCCTGCTGGCGCTGCTCGGCCTGACCGGATTGGCCGCGCTCGGCGTCCAGCAGATCGGCTGGTGGATCGCCGCCGCGCTGCCGCGTCTGCGCAGCTACCCCGCCCGACTCCGAGCGCTCCCGTGGCTCCCGAGCGCGGCGCTGGCGTTGGTGCTCACCGGCGGCGTGATGCTGGAAGGCGTCACGCGCATCGAGCTGCCGGGCGCGCTACCCGTCCCCGGTCGCGACGCCTCAATCCGCCCCGACTACGACTGGCTGCGCGACCATCCCGCCCCGACGATCGAGCTGCCGATGGGCGATGGCCCGGTGGCCTCGTCGTGGCCAAACTACTGGTCGATGCAGCACTGGAACCAGGTGGTCAACGGCTACTCCGGCAACATCACGCCGACCTACCTGCTGCTGCGCGAGCGGATGAAGGACTTCCCGTCGCAGGACACCATCTGGCTCCTGCAGGGCATTGGCGTCGAAAACATCGTCGTCCACCCCGACGAAACCGACCTCCGCGCCCGCGTCGACGCCGCCCTGCCGACGACACCGGAGCTCACCCTCGCCCTCGACGGCCCCGACGCCGTCTACCGCCTCGCCCCCGACCCCTGGATGTGGCACCTCGCCGCCGCCATCCCGCACGGTGAGCCGGTTGATCTGCCACACGTCGATGCCGACCCACTCGCCTTCGGCCTGCTGTTGGCCATCCTCCAACGAACGGGGCATGAGGTGACGGGGAATGGAACGGTGGGGTACTACACGTTCACGCCTTCGGGTGAGCCGCAGTGCTACGCGGTGCTACCAAGCGGGGATGATCCGGCGGGGTTTGGGTATGGGGGTGCGGAGGTTGTGCGCGAGGATGGGGGGTGGGTGGTGTGGCGTGGCGCGGGGTGTTGAACGTAGCCGAGCAGTTGACTCACCGGTGAGTTGGCACACTCGATGAGGACAAGTCATCATCTCCACGTTCACAATCAAATCCCAACTCGGCTGCGGTTGCATAACAAGCATTCGCATCATCAAAGCGACCCATGAGTTCGAAGACGAATGCCTTAGCGCAGAGAACTTGAAGCATGTCCGGCCTAAGGACAAGCAACTTATCAAAACAAACGATCGCATCCTTATGGCGGCCCAGAGCTATTAGAGATGCCCCCTTATTGTTCAGCGCATCAGTATATTCCGGTCGCAACGCCAGTGCCATGTCATATGACGCAAGCGCGTCCCGATGGCTTCCTAGATTGCGTTGCGTCACACCTCTGTTATTCAGAGCTTCGGGATAGTTCGATCGCAATGCCAGCGCCATGTCATATGCTGCGACTGCATCTTCAAAGCGTCCAAGATCATCCAGCGCAACGCCCATGTTGTTAAATGCTTCGGGATCTTTCCGCAGGGCTAGAGCCATGTTGAATGTGGCAATTGCTTCTTGATGGCATCCCAAGTTGTTAAGCGCAACACCTTTGTCAATTAGAGCTTCGGGATAATCTGATCGCATCTCCAGCGCTGCGTCATACGCCGCAATCGCGTCCTTGTAGCGGCCCAAGTTACCGAGCGTAACACCCTTATTGACAAGCACCTCGGGATACTCCGGTCGTAACTGAAGCGCCGCATCATATGCCGCGATCTCCTCCTCGTGGCGACCCAGATTACGCAACGCCAAGCCCTTGTTGTTCAGTATCATTGGATCTTGCCGAAGCGCGAAGGCTGCGTCATAGGCCGCGATCTCTTCCTCATAGCAGCCCAAGTCGCGTAACGCCATACCCTTGTTGGTCAATGCCTCAGGATATTCCGGTCGCAGATCCAGCACTGCATTGAATACGGCGATCGCCTCCTCATAGAGACCTAACCTACCGAGTGCGGCCCCTTTACCGATCATCGCCTCAGTATATTTCGGTCGCAGATCCAGTGCTGTGTCGAATACTGCGATTGCGTCCTCATTGCGACCTAAGTTACCAAGCGCCGTACCTTTGTTGAATAGCAACGTGGAATCTCGCCAAAGGCGCAGAGCCGCATCAAATGCCACGAGCGCGTCTTCATTGCGGCCCAAATTACCGAGTGCAACGCCCCTATTGTTAAGAACATGAGGAGCGTTCAGGTCAATCTCGAGTGCTTTGTCAAAATACTTGACAGCATCTAAATGATCTTGAGTCGTATTACCGAGTAGTGTTGAGCCAAGCGAGAACAATCCATCAATATCCGACTGCGCCCGTAACACTTTTGCCAACGCATCGAAGTCGCCGCGTGGGCCGCCAGACCGATGCTTGTCGTAATTGACAACTGGCGGTCGGACATACGCGGGCTCGGGCAGAATCGGATCGCGGTTCGCTGGCTTTTCGATGAAGCTGGAGGCTGCAAGCTGGCTCAGACAATCGTCGAGATTCACCGTCTGGCCGAAGACATCGCGTACGGTTGACTTCACTCGTTTCCTGGTCGCTGGCACTATGCCAGCATGGTCCAGAAGAGTGAGCGCTAGGACGACAGAACGCGGGCCAATTGACAATTCATTAAATCGCTCTGTCATTGCTGACAGTGCTTCCGCCATGACGATCGATCCGGGAGTAGGGTATAGCGCCGCTTGTGCAGGATCCCAATCGATTCCAGCTGACTCGGCGAGCTCCTGCTTGTCATCGGCGTTTAACGGCTCAAGGCGCAACTTTAGCGGTATATGTTCGTAGAGTGACCGCAACCCACCCGTGAATGTATCACGTACCTTCCCTTGTTCCGGTCCATCACGACAGGTTGCGACAACAACATAGTCCGCCACGTTCCCTAGACGATCGCAAAACGTTGTCAAGTCAACACTGGCGTCAACGAAGTCTGTCAGGTTGTCAAGCATCAGGATGACGGAGCGGCCCGCCAATATCTTGAACGCATCCGGCTCCGGCGTTGGTTGGTCGATTATCGGCGCGACAAGATGGTGGTCGAGTAGCCGACAAACGACGTCGTAGAGCGTCCGAGTCTTACCATCAGTGGGTTCACCGAGTAGCACAATGCCTTTGCCGCTAGTAATCGCGTCAGCGAGTTCTTCCTCGCCCCAAGGGGAACCCACGCCGTCTTCTGGGACAATCGAGCGCGGGACATATTGATCGATGAAAGGGCGGCGATCAAACGACTGGCGATCTTGCGGGCCCACTCGTTTGAAATGAAGATCGCCGGGGGTGAGTTGCGATGCAGGCTTCATCAACTTGAATCTTGCTTCACGCGTTAAGCGAACATGATGCTTGCGTATCCATAGCCAAGCTGTAGACAGCAGCGCTAGTAACAGAATTGACCACCAAAACCAATCGGTAATCGGTCTCTGCGACAGTGCCGCCCATGTAAATTGTCCATCGAGGAGCTTGGTGATGATCCAGCCAACAACTATGAGGAACAGTGCTGGAACAATGCTCGACAGCGCTTTATGGCTTCCTCTAATCCAGAGATTCTTCGTTTCAGCCCATTGGATTCGGAAGCTCTTCATTCCGCACTCCCAATGCTGACTTCAGCTATACCAATCGAACGAGCACCATCGAAGTGATTGGCACGCCAGAACCTGCGACAACGACAAGATTGCCGAGTCTCTGGATCATGGGGGTCAACTAGACAACGACGGGCGATCGTGGGTCAACAATAATTGAACCGATTGCTCGTCGCAAGTGCTGATGAAAGTTCGCCCCGTCTACTCCCCACCACCCTGCAACGCCGCCCACACCTTCGGTACCGACAACGGCATGTCGAGGTGGGTGACGCCGTGCGGGGCGAAGGCGACGAGAAAGGCGTTGACCGACGCTGGCGTTGAACTGATGCCCTTGGACCCTCTCGGGTTGAGCGGGAGACAGTGTGCGGAGCGGCATACTCCATCGGCGTGCTGGACAGCGCCTGACCACTGTCGTCTCGTCGCTCACCATCGGCCTCAATCACCCCACCCATCCCGCAATCACCCGCGCACACTCCAACGCCTCCGCCCGACTCGTATCCACCTCCAGGTCATACTCCACACCCTCATGCGCGATCGTCGCTTGCGAGGCGGCCATACCGCCGACGCGGTCGCCACGGGCGAGTTCGCGGGCGGCGGCGATGATGGGATCGCAGTGGACGCCGACCCATAGGACTTCGAGGCCGTCGAACGCAGCACGCACGCGGTCTTGTGATGCCGCGCCGCTGAGGAATACGTCGTCAACGATGATGTGTGCGCCGCGCCGGGCCATTTCGGCGATGCCGGACATCCAGGCGGCGGCGACGGTGTGAAACGCTTCCCCGACTTCGACTTCGCCTTGCTCCCCGAAGGTCACGCCCGAGCCGGAGCCGACGAGCGACGGCGGCATGGCGTCGATCAGGTCATCGATGCTGAGGCTGAGCCACGGGTCGGGCAGGATCGCCTGCAGGCAGCGCGCGATGCCGCTCTTGCCGGAGCTGGAACCGCCGTTGAGCACGATGATCTGGGTCGCCATCCTGTGAATCGTCCGTCCATCGAACGAAGTGAGCCTCCCCCGTTCCCAGGAGAGGCTCGCTTCTCTTCGTCTAGAAACCAGTTCGCCCGCTACTCCCCACCACCCTGCAACGCCGCCCACACCTTCGGTGCCGACAGCGGCATATCGAGGTGCGTGACGCCGTGGGGTGCCAACGCGTCGAGGACGGCATTGACCGTGGCCGGCGTTGAGCCGATCGTGGCGGCCTCGCCGATACCCTTCGCGCCCATCGGGTTGAGCGGGGTCGGCGTGACGGTACGGTGCAGCTCGAACATCGGGAAGCTGTCGGCGTGCGGGACAGCGTACTCCATCAGCGTGCTGGTGATGAGCTGGCCGTTCTCGTCGTAGACCGACTCCTCATAGAGCGCCTGCCCGATGCCCTGCGCCAGTCCACCGTGCACCTGTCCCTCGACGAGGATCGGGCTGATAACGTTGCCGCAGTCGTCAACCGACCAGAAGTTCTTGACATCGACCTTGCCGGTCTCCGGGTCAATCTCGACCATCGCGATGTGCGTGCCGAACGGGTACGTCTCGCCGGTCGTCTTGAAAAAGTCGGTTGTGACCAGGCCGGCGTCGATATCCTCCGGCAGACCGCCACCGTAGGCGATCTCGGCGATCTGGTTGAGGGTCAGAGACTTATCGGGCGAGCCCTTCACCCGGTAGGTGCCGGTCTCGCGATCGTACTCAACGTCGTCCTTGGCAACCTCAAGCTGGTGCCCGGCGATGGCGAGCATCTTGTCGCGGATCTTCACCGCCGAGGCCATGACCGCCGCGCCACCGACCGCCAGACCGCGGCTGCCCATCGTGCCGTTGCCCTGCGGGGTGTTGCTGGTGTCGCCGTGGTGGACAACGATGCGGTCGAAGTCCGCGCCCAGCTCGTCGGCCACCATCTGGGCGAAGGTCGTTTCCTGCCCCTGGCCGTGCGGGGAGATGCCGGTGAAGATGCTGACCGCGCCGCTCGGGTCGATGCGGATGCTGCTGCTCTCCCACGGGCCGAAGCCGCAGATCTCGACGTAGGACGCCAGGCCGATACCGACCAGCCGTCCTTCCTCGCGGGCCTTCGCCTGCTCGGCACGCAGCTGCGTGTAGTTCGAGACTTCCAGCGCCTTGTCGAGCGCCTTCTCATACTCACCGGTGTCGTAGGTGAAGCCGGCCGGCGTCTTGTAGGGGAACTGCTCTGGCTGGATGAAGTTGATACGGCGTAGCTCGGCGGCATCCTTGCCCATCTTGTGCGCGAGGATATCGACCGCGCGCTCGATGTAGTAGGCCGCTTCCGGACGGCCGGCGCCGCGGTACGCGCCGATGGCGGAGGTGTTGGTATAGACCGCCTTTGCCTTCAGATCGACGTTGGGGATGGCGTAGCAGCCAACCGACATCATCGTTGTGATCGGCGGCATGTCGAGGCCGGCCGGGTAGGCACCAGCATCGCCGGTGACATCGAGCCGCAGACCGGTGATCTTGCCGTCGGCGTCGGCCGCCAATTCGATCTCGGCCAGCTGACAGCGGCCGTGGCTCATCGCTGCGAAGTTCTCGGAGCGCGTCTCCGTCCACTTGACCGGCCGACGCAGCTTGTTGGCGATCGCCGCCGTCGCCAGGTCTTCGCGATAGACCGGGATCTTGGCCCCGAAGCCGCCGCCGACCTCCGGCGCGATTACGCGGACGCTCGACTCGTTGATGCCGAGCTGCGTCGCGATCGTGCGGCGCGCCCAGTGTGGCGCCTGGTTGGAGACCCAGACAGTCAGGCCATTGGTGAGCGGATCGGGAGCGGCGGCGGTGACGCGGCCCTCCATTGGCGTCGGCATGACACGCTGCGAGCGAATGCGCTGCTTGATGGTGTACGCCGCGTCGGCGAAGGCATTGTCGGTCTCACCACGGGCCCGGCTATAGCGCACGCCGACGTTCTGGCGAATGCCGTCCCAGACGAGCGCCGAACCCTGCTCCTGCGCCGCCTCGATGTCGACGACGGCCGGCAGCTCCTCATAGTCGATCTCGACCAGGTCGGCGGCGTCACGGCCCTGCTCGACGCTCTCGGCGACGATCACGACGACCGGCTCGCCAACCCAGCGGACCTTGCCTCGCGCCAGGGGCCAGGTTGTCGGCGTCGGGATTTCGGCATCCTCAGCGACTACGTCTTCGCTGGCCGTCTCACCCGACTGCCCCTCGGCCTGCGGGTTCTCCTCTTCCATCGGCGCGCCCTCGCCGCCACCACCACCCGGCATCGGGCCGCAGAACTCTTCGAGCTGCTCGCTGGTATAGATCGCGACAACGCCCGGAGATTCCGCAGCTGCCGACGTGTCGATGCTGTTGATCGTCGCGTGTGCGAACGGTGAACGAACAAAGGTGAGATGCAGCATGCCGTTCAGCTGCAAATCGTCGACATAGAGCGACGCACCGGTGATGAGTCTCGGGTCCTCCTTGCGGCGCACCCGCGCGCCGATCATTGCGCTCCGAACCATCTGTCGTTGCTCTCCTTCCCACCCCGACGGTGTAGTACCGTTTCTGCCGATTGGAGCCGCCGAGCGTCAGGGCAGCATATCCTGTATCGATATAGACGCAGCGTACCAGCACTTTGCCGATTAGGGGAGTAGTGATCGCATGACAGATTCCAGGCAGGCGGTTGACGATCGCGTCGAAACAATCATGACCGGCGAGGCGGTCCCCGGAGCAGCCGTCGCAGTGGTCGTTGATGGCGAGACGATATTCGCTCGCGGCTACGGACTCGCCGATCTGGCTGAGGAACGTCCGGTGACGCCGGACACCGTCTTCGGCATTGGCTCGCTGGGCAAGTCGTTCACGGCGGTCGCGATCGCCCAGCTCGTCGCTGAAGGCCGACTGTCGCTCGATACGCCGGCGATTGAGCTGCTGCCGGAGCTGCGGCTGCCGGAGCCGTTCCCGACCAGCGAGGTCACCGTCGATCACCTGCTGTCGCATGCCTCCGGGCTGCCGGTGCTGCCGGCGCTGGAGATGTCGCTCGGCTGGCTGGAGTCGGACGGGCCGATGGAGACGGCCAGCGACCTGCTGCGCTACCTCACGACGATGTCAGAAAAGCCTGCCGGCCTGCCGGGAGAGCGCTTCTCCTATTCGAACGACGCGTTCTCACTGCTGGGCGAGATCATTGAGCGCCTGAGCGGCGAAGCGTACGCGGACTATATGGATGCGCACGTCTTCGGGCCGCTGGGAATGACGCGCTCGACGATGGCCGACCCGACCAGCAAGGGCTGGGATGATGTGACGAGCCTCTACGACTATGAAGACGGCGCTCCGGCCTTCAGAGCACCGTGGCCACAGAGCGCAGTCATCGCACCGGCCGGCCTGCACCGCTCGACGGCGCACGACATGGCCCGCTATCTCGCTGCCCACCTGCGTACGCTGCCGGGCGTACCCGAGGCGCTGCATCAGGAGCTGCATCGCATGCGCGTCAGCCGCGATTCGGATTCGGGCTATTCGCTCGGTTGGGGCACGATGGAGAACTTTCGCGGCGAGCGCGCGCTGATGCACTCGGGCGGCATCACCGGCGTCTCGGCGCACGCGCTGTTGCTGCCGGGGCGCAAGGCAGGAGTCATTGCGCTGCTCAACGTCTCTGGCGGTCCGTCGCGTGAGATCGCCGAGGCGGTGGCGACCGAGATTCTCGGCCTGCCGGCAGCGCCGGACCCGGCAACATACACACTGCCGGAGGGCGAGCTGGAGCGCGTCAGCGGGACGTACTGCACCTGCCGTGACACAGCCATCTTCAGCAGCGAGGATGGCACGCCAACGATGTCGTTGAGTGGCCAGCCGGCAACGAACTTCGTGCCGAGCGGTCCGGGCGAGTTCAGAGCCACGTTCGGGCACCGCAGCGTCCCGATTGTGTTCCCGACCGAAGGCGGACCTGCCGAGCTGGCGACGATCGGCGGTCGAGTCTACTGGCGAGAGAATTAAGCTCGACACACGCAAGACTCGACGGTTTTGCCATACTGTGTTTAG